>JAEEGG010002115.1_pt1 | contig 52035 bp, 45 predicted proteins | sample 9134161 | NCBI WGS metagenome assembly JAEEGG01 (sample SAMN16246543, study PRJNA631951) | gut metagenome | biome: gut microbiome; feature: rumen; material: CR-attached | host: Bos | place: Iran: Karaj | collected 2018-10 | reverse complement strand
TATCCTGTGCTCAGCGCAATAAGATTGGACTTCCAGTACTTGTTCTCTTGTAAGCATAGCGATAACTTTTTTGCAAAAGTAGCGAGGATCACTCCCCGCTACAATATGTAGTTGCTCGGATGCTTACCACGGCAAAACGTATGTTTTTCCAAAATTTTTCTTATATTTGGAGTCTATGAGAAGAACCTTACTGGCAATAGTCATTACAGTCCTTGGCGGGGCCCTTACGGCCGCGGCCCAGAACAATCCGTATCAGATTGATGACAAGTGCTACGAATACTTCCAGCGCGCGGAACTGCTCATCGGCAAGGATGGCTTCACGGAGGTAAATGACTCACTTCTCATGACCGCCATGGCCGCGGGTGACAAGAAGGCGGAAACCCTGTATTATGTAGAGCGCCTGAAGAACGCCACAAGGGTTATCCCTAATCATACCGCCACAACGGATGCCCAAGACCTGGAAATCCTGAATTTGCAGGAGGAACTCAAGGCCATCTCCGACAAAAACGGATATCCCCAGTATTTCTACTACTCCTATGAGATAGTCCAGAACTATTTCTACAACCACGACAAAATTATCCGCACAATGGAGATCCTCCAGGACCTCCAGAGGGAAGCCCAGCAAAGGAACGACTCCTACGGAATGTGGATGAGCCAGCGCTATATGGTGGCCCTCTATGTTGCCCAGGGAGACTACATCAATGCAAAACCATATATCCTCAAGGCCATCCAGATCTACAATGAATCCAAGGATCCGGTTGTTAAGCGCCAGACATTATCACGCCTGTACTGTGACCTCTCAGACACCTATGTGATTGGCGCAGACTCCGTGAAAATAAATGTGGACAAGGCAGTCAAGACCGCTGTCACCCATCTGGACAGCCTACGCTGCGCATACCACCTTGCAAAGATAGCAGCCTACGAAAAACACAGCGACGAATTCCACTACCACAGGGACTACTGCCTCCGTGACCCTCAGATCTCTACCATCAGTAACACGGCTCCCCTGGTGCTCCGCACCCTTGACGCCATAATTGACGGCCATTTCGACTCCAACTCCATCAGTAACCTTGCCGTAGCCAACACAAGGGAAATCAAGTATATAGCCAACGTCGCGGAGAAATATGATTACAAAGATCAGGGCTTTGAGATTGAAAGGCTGCTGGTAGTGAAATTCGAGAATCAGATTGCGACAGCAAACCGCTCCAAGATTGCAGAGATGGACGCCCGCCTTGGAAACACTACCCTCCAGGGAGAACTGGCCCATCAGAAAGAGGAAGTCCAGAGCATCACGCGCCTGGTTCTTATCCTGGCCATAGCCATCCTGGTGGCCATCATGACCTTCCTTATAGTCCATATAAGTTCCCTCCGCCGCCATAACAAGGAGCTCCTGGAAGCCAACCGCAAGGTAAAACTGGCCGATGAAGCCAAGACCCGCTTCATCCAGAACATGAGCCATGAGGTCCGTACGCCGCTCAATGCAATTGTGGGCTTCTCACAGCTGCTGTCCCTCCCTGACGGTGCCCTGAGTCCGGAAGAGAAAGATGAGTTCTCTGCACATATCATCAACAACACCAAGATGCTCACGATGCTCCTTGACGACATCCTCAATGCATCGGCCATGGACAGCGGCAAATACAGCTTCACATATGAGACCGCAGATAGGGATTACATTGCCCAGCAGGCAATATCCAGTTCAGAGCATCGCCTGCAGCCCGGTGTAACGCTCACATACGTCCCCGAAGAGAAAGAGCCTCTCCAGTTTACAACGGATCCCCGCCGCGTGCAGCAGATTCTCATAAACCTCATCACAAACGCCTGCAAGCACACCAAAGAAGGCTCCATTGTGGTGGCAAGCTCACTTACGGAGACTCCGGGATTTCTCACCTACTCCGTGACCGATACCGGAACCGGTGTACCGCTGGAAGACGCCGAAAAGATTTTCGAACGCTTCACCAAGCTCAACGACTACGTCCAGGGGACGGGCCTTGGCCTTAGTATCTGCCGTGACATAGCCGGCCGTATGGGCGGCAAGGTTTTCCTTGACACCACCCACACAGGAAAGGGCGCACGCTTTGTATTCACGGTTCCACTGGAGCCAGTTAAACCAGAATAAAACCTCATATTATATGACACCACTTTACGCACAGGACCACGACTATTCCGCATTTAACGTGCTGGCAGTAGACGACATCCCCCTGAACCTCCTTCTGGTCCAGAAGATGCTCTCACGCTTCAATTTTAAGCTCCGGACTGCGGCCAACGGACAACTGGCCCTGGATGCAGTTGCCCAGCAGAAACCGGACCTTATCCTGCTGGATCTCATGATGCCTGGGATAGACGGCTTTGAAGTTATCCGCCGGCTCAGGGAAGACCCTGAAACCGCAGACATCCAGATTGTGATCCTGAGCGCCCTCAACTCCAACGAGGACGTGATCAAGGGTTTCAATGTTGGGGCCAACGACTTCATCATGAAGCCCATCATCATGGAAAAGCTGCTCTCCTGCGTGGTGAACCAGCTTGCCATCGCAAAGGCAAAGTCCGGAAAGTAAGCTTCTTGGTTTGAGGAAATTCCTTCTATCGGCATTGGCGGCGCTCGTCTGCGTTGCCGCCCAGGGGCAGATTGTAAACCGCCTCCGGGTGGACCAGAAAACGTTCATCCGCTACGCCTACGGCCGCATGCAGGAATTCAATAAGGACAATCTTCCTCTGGCCGATTCCCTGTACCGTGAAGGAGAGCTCCAGGGGAATTTCCGCCTCAAATGCCTGGGCCTCTCCCTTGAGATGCCTGTCCGCTTTGCCCTTGGCGAATATGGGAGGATGGACAGCACTGTGGTTGAGATAAAGACTCTCCTTGCCGACAGAAAGGATCTCCGTGAGTTCTACTTCTCCACCCTCCACGAATACTGCGAGTTCCTTGTACACACGGGCCGAGTCTCAGACGCCATGCTTGAGGCAAGGGCCATGGAAAGGCTGGCCTCGCATGAAAAAAAGCCGCTTGGAAGGATGTACTCCTACAGGATTATCGGCCTTATCCAAAGCTACAGGGAAAACCATTATCTGGCCATCCAGAACCTTGAGAAGGCGGTGCGCTTCTGCCGCGAGGCCCGCGAAGAGCAGGACCTTCCCAACCTCTACATCCTCCTTGCCCAGGAGAACATCAAGATGCGAAACTTCCCGGAGGCCGACAACTACTGCCTCAGGGCGGAAGAATATGAGAGTTTCTTCCCCGCAATACGCATCAAGGCGCTCATGACAAGGGCGTACCTCAACAATGCCGCCGGCAACGACAAAGCGTTCTGGAAGTACTACGACACCCTCCTGAAAGAGCCTCTGTACGCCGTCCAGACAGACTCCGACACCCGCACCGGGCTGGACATAACCTACCTCCGCTCAAAGGGCCTTCTTGAAGAGGCCCTCCTGAAGGCCGATTCCCTTGGCACCCTCCGCGGCCGCCTGGAGCAGAAGCACGGGATTTATGCCGATATGGGCGAGTTCGGCAGCGCCTACGGGAATTTATCGGCCCTTATGCAGCAGAAGGACTCAGTGTACATCACCGTCCAGAACGAAGACCTTGCCATCCTGGATGCGGAGATGAATAACGCGCAGCTGCGGGAGGAGGCCCAGAAACTCAAGTCCCAGAACCAGATTACCATCCTCCTTGGCTTCCTTGCCATGTTTGTGATTGCCTTCGCAACCGTCATTTACCAGCAGTGGAAGCTTAGGGACAATCTTGAGCAGATGCGCCGCATGTCCCAGGAGGCCGTCCAGGCCCGCCGCGCCTTCAAGAAGGCCATGGACGCAAAGGAGGCGGAGAACTCTTATAAGATAAAACTACTGCAAAACCGAACTACAAATATCCTCACGGACTATGAAGATATCCTCAATAGTTAAGAATCACTCTAACGAGCTCCTGGCCGTAGTGATCTTCCTGGTTGGCGCCGTGCTGGGCCTTCTGGGGCTCATCCAGGTTGTACCCCTTTTAATTGGCGTATTAGGCCTTATAATCCTTTCCAGCGGGCTCATCTACTTCTGCATCAAGTTCACCTCTGAAAAGGCTTATAAGGAGTACTACAAGGAAAGCTATGAGATTGAGCACGAGTCCATTGAGGAAGTAACCCTTACCTCAATGCGCTACCACCGCTACCAGGAGGCCGTGCTGGCCCGCTATGAGAGCGCCTGCCGTGACCTTGGCCTTGTGGACGAGCAAAAAGACTGGCTCCTGGACCTCCTTATGGCCGCCAAGAACAAGGTGGACGATCAGCTGGAAGAGGAAGGCGGCGGACACATTTAAAGTATTTTTTGCAAATCAAAAAAATAATACTATCTTTGCAGTCCCAAAATGAGGGCGGTTAGCTCAGCTGGTTCAGAGCACCTGCCTTACAAGCAGGGGGTCACTGGTTCGAATCCAGTACCGCCCACTAGAAAAAGCACCTGAAGAAGATTTCTTCAGGTGCTTTTTCTATATGGGCCAGATTCCTATTTATTTTTGGGCTTGGGACCAATGAAGTGGGTATATCCAATCTGGATTCCGATGAGGTCCAGGACGTTTGTGGCGCGGGATACCCTGAGGTAGGACATCTTGCCGCCGCCGGGAACCACAACCTCTTCCTTGATGAATGAGCCGTCAGGATTCTTCATACTCTTACCTTCCTCGTCCTTCTTGATGGCTTCATACCTTCTTTCGCTGTCCTGCCAGGCGCCGTTCCAGGTAAGGCCGATGATGGGAACGCTGATGGTGATGGCGCTGTTGTCCCTGAGGCGCACTGCAAGGCCGCCGGCGATGTCCACGCCAACCTGGCCGGTCTGGGATGTACGTGACTTACCAAGCTTCTCCTTGTTGCGGGGGCAGGAGAATGTGTTACCGTACTTTGCAAAAAGACGGGCTTCACCAAAGACGCCGAAGGTCTTAGACCCGAAGAAAGACATATACTTTCTGGCGGAGAATGCAAGGCCCCAGTTATGGTGCACCATGTGACGGGAAGATATTCCCACATTCGCAATGTCGGAACCGTCTCCAAGCCATTCGTAAAGCACCGGAAGAATTTCCCTGAAATCCAGGTTTATGTCTGTATCGGCAACATAACCCGCATAAAGGAGATTTGCGCCGATAGAAACGTCATCGGCCACAAACCAGGACAGCCTTGGAGACACATTCCAGGAATGTACAACTCCGTCGCCCATGTTGAGCAGGGACAGCAGGGAGAAGCCGTCTCCATCAGTATAGCCGGCAGCGTTGAAGTTGTAGTAGTTTCCGCTGAAGCCGATGGCGTGGTTGCCCTTTTCAACAAATACGGTGTGTCCTTTCTCCGGATCTGTGAAACGGTTCAGGATGCCGGCAATGGGGGTCTGGGCAAAAGCCTGGAAGGAAAGCAGCATGAGCGCTGCAACGATAGTTTTCTTCATTGTGTCTATCTGATTATTTATTCGTCTTTTATAAGGTGTACGTCGCACTGAGGGAACGGGATTGTGATACCGGCCTCGTTGAGCGCCTTGTAGATAATTTCCTTCTCCCTGTCTATGAAAAGGCCCCTCTCCGGAACCAGCACAAACTGCTTCACGGCAATCTCCACGGCACTGTCTCCAAAGTCCCCAAAGCGGATGTTTATGCCAAACTTTGGCTCAACTATGGCCCTTCCGTACTTGTCCTTTGTCTTGAGTACTTCCAGAGCCTCAGTGAGCACGGTCCTTACCTTTTCTATGTCCACGCCGTAAGCTACGCCAACGGTGACCTTGGTGAACTCGTACTCGTTGTTCCTGGTAAGGTTCTGGAAACTCTTTCCAAAGAGGTTTGCATTGAGGAAGGCAACAAGGGTGCCGGAGATGGTCTCTATCTGGGTGGTCTGGTAGTTTATGTCCGTCACCTTGCCGCGGATGCCGTCACATTCAATCCAGTCCCCTACCCTCAGGCGGCCGCTCATGAGCTGCATGCCGTAGATGAAGTTATTCAGGATATCTTTCATGGCAAGGCCGATACCGGCGCTGAGACCTCCCGCAACAAGGCCGAGGGAGCCTGTGGGGATTTTGAGGAGAAGAACTATCACGGTAATGTAGGTAAACCACACTATTACGCTTATGACGCTCTTCCCAAGGGAAAGGTTCACATCATTTGACTGAACGGTCTTCTGGCCGGTCTTTGCAAGGTAGGTGACAAACTTAAGGTACTGCCACAGGGTCTGGACCACCTTGTTCAGGTACTGGAACACGAAGAACAGGGCAACCAGAAGCACTATGTTGCTTACGGACAGGCGGAACGACACAGCACCGGTGGCAGGATCCAGGACCTGGAAGAACGGGGTGTTGTAGAAGGTCTGGAAAAGGTCCGTGAAGTCGAAGATGTCAAGCGAATAGCGTATGCACAGGGGAATTGAAACCAGGATGAGGACGGGGATGAACACGTCCCTCAGGAGGTCATAGAACCATGTGGCGCCAAACATCAGGGACTTTTTGGCCGCCCCGGTGACATAGCTTATATTGTCCTGGAAGGAAGCGATGCGCTTTGTGAGGCGCTTTTCCTTGTAGATGCCCATAAGGTGGCTTACGGCAAGCAGGGCAAGCACTACGGCAAGCTGGAAGTACCACCATGTCACTATCATCAGGGCTATGAAGATATAGCCAAGGATGGCGGCAAGGGCCGCTGCGCCCATCACAAGAAGTGACATAAGGCCCATTCCGCGGTTTTCCTTATCCACCTTCCCAAGGTTGAAGCCGCAGGCAAGGGCCTGCCAGATGAATCCAACCGTCATCACTATGGGGAAGAGGAGATTCATCAGGATGTTGGGCATGAAGGTGATACGGCAAAAGATCACAACAAGGGTTAGTACCACCGTGGGCAGAAGCAGCCTTACGGTCTTACGCACCTTGATCTTCTTGAAGCGCACCGCAAGGGCGGCTGCAATGGCAAGAAGGAGCCAGAAGAAGGTCCATAGAGGGGCTGTCATATGAAGGCCGGTCTCTCGCCTTGTAAGGGCATTCTGGGCCATTTTCTTAAAGAACTGAGGGCGGGCAAGTATCTCCCACACCGCAAATTGGCCATCACGGAAAATCTCTTTCTGTAGAAGCACGTAACGGGCCTTTGCGTAGTCGTAGGACTCCTTGAGGCGGAGATATGCCTCCTGGTAATGGGTGCTGTCGGCAACCATCTGGTTCTTGCTCTCCACGTACATCCTCAGAATCTCAGAGGCATAGTACATGGATGTATCCCTGTCGGTCTGGCCCTGCTCACTCAGGAAGAAAGGCGTAATCTCTCTCACGGGAAGGAGGCTGTCCACAGCGGCCTCAAGATCCTCTTCAAGGGTTGTTTCGGCGGCCTGGATATGGTGCTCCAGGGAGTCGTTGTGGAAGCGGAGGCTGTCGTCCGGGTATGCTACGGCAGAGCTGTCAAGTGCCGGGGGAAGGCGGCGCATGGACTCAAGAAGCCTGGCATAGCGATCTATCTCCAGGTCCATATCGGCCACAATCCGGTCATAGGGGGTGCGCTTCTTGTTGAAGTCCTCGTATTCATCCGTAACCTGCTGCAGGGCGTAGCTGAGGTCAAAGGTGTACTCCTTTTTCTGGAGGTACAGCATCACGGAAAGCTCGTTGCACTTCTTGATAAGGGCAAGCATGCGGCCGTGCTGATGCTGGAAGTTGGAGCTCATCCTCTCCTGCATCTTCTGGCGGCGCACAAAGTCACGCTTGAGCTCTACCCTTGCATCGGCCATGGCCTTGTCAAGGGTCTGGATTTCGTCGGCGATGGCAAGCAGCGGCAGTGCCAGGACCGCAACAGCAAAAAGGATGGTGGTCAGTTTCTTTTTCATATCAGTCGTCGCTTTCTCCCATTACAATTATAAGGTGGTCCCCTTCCATGAGCTCCATGCTGCCATGGGGCACCAGGAACTTCCCTTCACGCTTTACCATCATTACGCGGATACCGTGGGGAAGGTGAAGCTCGCGGAGGGTCTTTCCGGCCGATAGATCGTCCGGAGTGACAATGTGGTCTGACAGCATTCCCATCTCTTCCGGGAGTTCCATTCCAAAGCTCTCCACCTCAGGATCTTCAGGGTAGGAGAGGTTGAGCCATTTTGCTACCGGAGTGAGGGACATTCCCTGTAGGATGAGGGACATCAGGCTCACGATGAACACCACGTTGAATATGTCTCCGGCGCCCTGGACCTCATGAACCACAGGGTAGAGGGCAAAGAGGATGGGACCGGCCCCCTTCAGGCCCACCCATGACACAAAGAGCTTCTCCTTGAACTTGACTCCTTTGAACGGCGCCAGGGTGAGGAACACGCTGGCAGGCCTTGCCACAAAGAGGAGGAAAAAGCCTGTAAGGATGGCGGGAAGTGCCACCTGTACCATGCTGGAGGGGCGTGCAAGGAGTCCCAGGATAAGGAACATGGCAAGCTGCATTATCCAGGTGATTCCGTCAAAGAACTTGGCTATCTCCTTCTTGCGGGGGATATCGGCCTTATTGGATATGATTACTGCAGCAATGTAGATTGAAAGGAGGCCCTGGCCGCCAAGGAGGGATGCAAGGCCGTTGGCAAAGAAGCCTGTGCTAAGGACCAGGATGCCCATAAGGGAGTTGTTCTCAAGCCTTATCTTTGAAAGGAGCCATTTGGCGCCGAAGCCAACGCCGAAGCCAACCGCAACGCCTACGAAAATCTGAATAAGAACCACAATGATGCCCGCAAGCGCGCCCACCCAGGTGCTCAGGCCCTGAAGGGAAGGCTCTGTCATGAATTTCACCATGAGGATGGTGAGGATGTATGCCACGGGGTCATTGCTTCCGGATTCCAGCTCCAGGAGGGGGGCAAGGTTGCTTCTAAGACGCAGGCGCTTGCCGTTAAGGACGGAGAACACGGACGTGGAGTCCGTAGAGCTCATGACGGCCGCTACTAGGAAGCATGCAAGGATGGACACCCCTGTATCGGCAATGATGCGCCCGGTTGCGAAATAGATGAAAAAGCCGGTGAGGACAACCGTGATGCAAATGCCTACGGTAGAGAGCATTATGCCCTTTTTCATCACGGGCTTGGTCTCATGGAGAATGGTCTCGAAGCCGCCTGTAAACAGAATTACGGTCATTGCAAAATGGCCGATTGATTCTGCTATCTCGTAGTCTTCAAAGTTGAGTCCCAAGCCTTCACGGCCTACCGCCATACCCAGGAGCAGGAACAGAAGTAGTGAAGGCGCTCCCAGCTTTACGCCAACTTTGGTGATGAGCACAGCTACAAACACCAGGACGGAAGCCAAGAGCAACAGATTGTCTGAGAGAAGATTTACTGAGAAGACGGCTAGGGGCTGCATCAGTTCTCTTCCTTATCTTCAGGAGTTTGGAACATTTCCTTTACCTTGGGCCAGTACTGCTTGCCAAGGACAATTCCGCAACCAAGTATTCCGCCAAAGAATGTCCAGATTATAAGGGTTTTGGCCCTGCTGTTGGACGGTTTGGTGGGTACAGTGACAGGCTGGACTACGGTAAGGATGGGAGTATCCCTCTTCACCTTCATCTTGGCAGTTTCCAGCTGCTTTGCAAGTTCTGAGTAGACTGCGCTGGTAACGGCATACTTTGCCTGAAGGCGTTCACGCTCAAGTCTGGCCCTGGATGTGGTCATATTCTGGGAGCGGTCTGTGAGAACGGCGAGGGCGGCCTGATAGGATTCCGCCTCTTTCTTCACCTCTTCATAGCGCTCCTGGATGTATTTGAGTTCGTCGGCAGCTTTCTGGGTGCGGAAACGGGTTACCTCGGACTGCAGAAGTTCCTGTGCCTTGATGGCAAGGTCTGCAGTTTGGACGGGTTCCATGCCCATTACGGTGAGAGTAAGATAGCCTTCCTTCTTGTCTACGGCAAGGTTTACGGCGCCGCCAAGATAACGGAGCATCTTCTCCTCATCTTTTGAAACGGTATATGGCCTGGGCTCGGCATTACCTGCCGCTCCCGGTTCCCAACCTTCAGGAAGAGTAACATCCTTGGGCTTACTGAGCTTGGAAAGCAGAAGGAAAGGAAGGCCGATAGTATACTTTTTTACCTGGGCCATAAAACCAGGTTTCATGTACTCCTTGGAGTAAGTAAGGAGGGAAACCGCAGTATCGGCCTTCTCAAAATGAAGCGGGGCGTGCATGAGTTCTACCTTGTAGGGAACGCTTGACACAATCTGGGGATATACCAGAGGGGAAAGCTCCGAGGTCTGGGTCATGCCAAGGTCCATGCCGGCCAGGGATGCCAGGGAAGCCAGGGAAGAATTCCTGGAAGAGCTCATCTGAGGCACCATGGTGGTGGACACAGTGTATGTACGCTTCATGGTGATAGCGGCCATAAGACCCAGGACGATGAAGATGCCGGTAACGATGAGGATGGTTTTGCGGCCTTCCCAAAGGTTCCTCACAAGAGCCATTATGTCAATGCCTTCCTCCTCTTCCACCATGGGATTGTTATACTGATTGTTCTGGTCCATAAGTGCTCTAATTTGAAGTCCTGAGGAGGTTCCTGGACAGGATGACCACGGAAATGATTGACGTTACTGAAGACAGTGTCTTGGCGGCCACGGTCTCAAAGTCCACCTTGGTCTTGGGCTCCTCTATCTTGCGCTTTCGGTTATCTATCTTGTCCTGATTCATCTTGAGGGTGATGACACTGCCGGGCTCCACGATAGGCGTGGCGCGGAAGATGAACTGCTTGGTGCCCTTGGACTGGTTGTTGGGTAGGGTGACTGTTACGCTCTTTCTGTCGGCATACTTGTCAAAGCCTCCGGCGTAGTTCTTGATGTACCAGGCCGCACTGTGACGTCCCTTGAACACTATATTCTTCTGGTCGCTCACAAAGTCCTCCGCCACATACTGGTTCATGAGGGTTCCGGTAGGACGGATGATGACGGTATTCTCCTGACGGTTGATGTTAAGGACATCGCCAGCCATGAGGATAGGGTCATGCTTCATGTTCCTGGGATGATTCTTGGCCTTCTTGAGATCTATGCCGATACGGCCGCGGTTGCGGTACGTGCGGAAGATGCTGGCATAAGGGTCTGCGTCGTCAAGAAGACCGCCGGCCATCTTGATGATTTCAGAAAGCTGGGTACGGGAATCATTGAGCACATACACGCCGGGATACCTTACGCGGCCATTGATCTCAACTACGCGGTCTGTTGCGAAGTTGGGGGTCATACGCACCACGATGTGGTCATAAGGCTGAAGGACGAAGTTCTTGTCAATGGGATTGTAGTCCTCATCCACGGCAAGGGTAATGAGGTCATACTGTACTTCCTCGCTCTTGGAGATATTCACGCGGAACACCTGCACCTTGTCATATGCTGCGCCAACGGCAAAGCCGCCTGCCATCATGATGAGGTCGTGCACTGTGACTGAAGGATCATAGGTGACGCCCACGGAATTCTTCACGGCGCCGCTCACGCGAATCTCACCGATGTTGGTGAAAGTGGTGTTGTCATATACGTTCAGGACATCACCGGGCTGGAGGAGGGTTTCTCCGTCCTTGTTAAGGTCTACGCGGATGTACTCCTTCTTTTCAGGGTTGGTGATATCCGTGCGGGTGATATATGCTACAGGGAACACGCTGGGCTTAAGGCCGTTTGCGTATTCTATGGCCTGGTTCACGGTCATGCGGTCATTGAGACTGAAGCTGCGGGTGAACGGGGCGCGTACCTGACCCTGGACGGAGATCTGGTCCACGTCACGGAAGGAGGTGAGGCTGAGGACGCGGATCTGGTCCTTTGCCTGCAGGGGGAAGTTGTAGCTTTCGGAGTCCTTTTCAGGGAACGGGAGAGTGAGGATTTCTACTGTCTGGTCCGGACGGGTACGCTCCACGTACACGAAGTCTGTGCGGGCGCTGTGACTGGGACCGCCGGCAAGCTCAACTGCCTGGCCAAGGGTCATTACGTCGTTGAGGCCGAATGTGCGTTCAAAGGGGTTACGGACTTCACCGCTTACGCCTACAGTCCATTTCTCAAGATAACTGTCAAGTGCAAGCACGGTCACAACGTCCCTCTGCTCCAGCTTGAAGTCCGGGTTGCCGTTTTCTCCGGGGAAAGGAACGGTAAGAACCTCAACTGTCTCATCAGGGCTTGTGCGCTCAACAAACACATAATCCTTGCGGGCGGTGTATTTGAGTTCTGCCTTTTCAATGAGGGTCTTGAGGCTCTTGTTCTCATCATAGTCAAAGTTGCCGCCATAGTAGACGTCACCTTTGATTGTCACAAAGTTCTCAAGCGGACGTGCGGCCGATTTAATCCTCACAATGTCACCGGGCTCAAGGGAAACTTTCTGGTTACCGTCCATAACGGATTTGAGCTTGTATTCCTGATAGCTTATCTCACCGTCCATGTGGCGCTCAATCTGGACAAACTCAGGATATACGTCATACGTAAGGCCGCCGGCATATTCAATGAGTTTGGCAAGGTCTTCTCCCTCAACCATCTCATACCTCATGGGGCGCTTGACACCACCTTCAATGCTTACTATCTTCTGGGAGATAGGGACAAAGATTACATCGTTGTTCTGGAGGTCATAGGGAAGACCGGAGGTGGGATTTGTCATGTACTGGTAAAGGTCCAGGCGGCTGGTTTTACCGGCACGTGAAAGCTGGATGTTACGTATGGAACCCTGCGCCGTGGGGCCGCCGGCTGCTGCCAGGGCGTTGAACGCAGTGTTGAGGGCGCTGAGGGTGAAACCTCCCTGAACGCCAACCTCACCGAAAATGCTCACGGTGATGGTACGGGCCGTGGTGATGGTAACTGCAATCTGGTCCGGACGGAAGGAATAGTGGTGGGACAGCTTACTGCGGATTGCTGCGCGGGCCTGGGCAAGAGTCATTCCCTTGAGGAAGATCTTGGTGGAACCGGCAGGCTGGATGGATCCGTCCGGAGATATCCTCTGGTGGATTTCCGTCTGGGAAGAGCCGAAAATGGAGATATGCACCTCATCCCCTTCTCCAAGGATATAAGTATCCGGAGCCTGGGCACCGTCTGTTGTGCGGAAAACGTCCAGGGATTTACCGGTGAATATGGAATGGCCGTAAATGTCATTGCCGGCGGTAGGAGAAACATGTGCCTCCTTAAGGGCCTCTTCAAGGGCGCTTTCGGCGGCTGCTTCACCTATGGTTGTCTGGGGGACGTCATCGGCCGATACAGGGCCCACTTCAATGACGGTAGGGTTGACGTCTGTGGTTGCGACAGTTTCTCCGGCAACTGCTGTAGTAGTCTGATTCTCTGCAGCCTTCTCTGCCTGCATCTCATTGAGGATTGCCATCACGCGGCCCTGATACTTGGGGTAGTCTGACGGGGGGATGGCTTCCGGGTCTATACCCTCCTGCATAAGGCGGGTACGGACCTCTGCCTCTGAAAGGCCACGCTTGTCAAGTTCTGCGCGTGCCATTGAAAGCATTGATGCCGACTGAGCCACTGCCATGACGGACACCAGGATCATAAGGGATGAGAGGAAAAATCTCTTCATAGCTATATCTTTAGTTTTAAATATTCTATATTTAGCCTACAAATTTACAAAAATTAATTGAATCTGTAAAGCGTGTGGCTATTTGGTACAGAAAGTGTATATTTGCAGTGGAATTTGGAATTATGAAAAGAGCATTTTTAAGCATCCTTGCAGCCCTTGTCTGCTGCAGCGCATTTTCTCAGCAAGTCCGTACAAACTACCGTAGCGGCGGTTTTACGCATATTTCCACGGAATATGAGGCCTTCAAACTGGCAGATATTCCCTCAGAAGTGAGAGTGGAGCTGGTGGGATTCCCTGACGGGTCTTCCATGTATCTTCTCTACATCAATCTCATCCAGAAAGAGTCCGTGGTGGCGCCCAAGGGAGTGAAGATGTCCGCCACCCTTCCCGGCGGGAAGTTCCTGCGCCTGGAGCAGATCGGCCAGGATTCAGCTACCAAAAGACGCCTGGAGGACGGAACCTTCCTAAACCGCCTCAAGTATGCTGCAGAGCCCTCAGACATGGAAAAGATGGTCCGTGGAGTAAAGTCCATAGACCTTGTGACCGGCTGGAACCCGGACGATTATGTCCAGGCCTCGTTTGCCCAGGATGAATTTGCAAAGCTCCTCAAATCCCACTGCGAAGCCATCCTCAAGGCGGCCGATTCCACAATTGACCTTACTGCCACCATAGCCTCCCACACAGACAACGCGGGCAGTGTCCTCACGGCCGCAAATCCAATTGTGGCACGTGGCTCCAGCCTGGATTACAATGTGCTCCTTTCCCACCTGTATTACAAGAACTCCGGCAAGGAGGACCTTGATCTTGCCGTGGTTATCGGCACCAATTCAAAGCATCACATACCCTATGACGCTCCCGTGAAGTTCATCCTCAGAGACGGATCCGAGATAAATCTCATCCAGACAAGGGATGACTACAATTTCTTCTACGTCTACCCTTCCCTGGAAGACATGCACAGGATTGCCGATATTGGGGTAGCCTTCATCTCAATACAATGCGAGGATGGAACCCTTCAGGATACCATCCCCGCTTCTAATGAAGATTTTTCTTCGGCGGTTGGCCAGCAGCTTCAACTGCTGCTGTCAATAAGCCCCCGCTAGTTTGCAAAAGCGTAACTGAAGCCCTGGATCTTGTCCCAGTCTCCGCGAGTGAAGTCCGGAATCTCTACGGGAACGCAGCCGTTCTCAATTGAGATTCTGGAGAGTTCCGTTACGCAGCACCACTCGGCAAGGTCATACACGTCCATGTCAAGGGGCAGGCCGTTGTTGAGGCAGTACATGAGGCGGTAGTCCATGATGAAGTCCATTCCGCCGTGGCCGCCGACTTCCTTTGCCAGGGCCTCAAGCTCCGGGGTAAGGATGGGGTTACGGTACTTTGCCATAAGGGCGTCCAGGTCTTCGCCTTCATAGACTTTTTCAAACTCAAGGTCTTCATAGTCAACGTCTCCGGTGTTCTCCGTCCTAAGGCATACCTGGCCCACGGGGTACTTGGCGGCATAGCCATCCGTGCCCACAAGCTGGTACATGCGGTCATACGGGCGTGGAGTCATGACGTCGTGCTCAATGAGGATGCTCTTGCCCTTTGCGGTGCGGATCATGGTCATGGTCTCGTCGCCGTTCTGGAAATCCGTGCAGGGCTTGCCGGTGAGCTTCTCTACGTGCTTGGGGCCGTTGAAGGGATCCGTGTCCATGGCCACAAGCGTGGTGAGGCGGTCTCCGCGGTGGATATTGAGGGCCTGTGCAATGGGGCCGAATCCATGGGTGGGATAGAGGTCTCCTCTGTGCTTCTGGTTGAACTCCAGACGCCAGTTGCGCCAGTACTTGCTCCAGTAGGGGTCAAGGTTGTGGTGGTAGGAGCCTTCAACGTGGATGATGTCCCCGAAAACGCCCTGCTGCGCCATTGTAAGGGCAGTGAGTTCAAAGAAGTCGTAGCAGCAGTTCTCAAGGATCATGCAGTGCTTGCGGGTACGCTCGGAGGTGTTCACAAGATCCCAGCAGGCCTCAAGGGTTTCGGCCGAAGGAACCTCCAGGGCAACGTGCTTGCCGTGTTCCATGGCGTAAAGGGCCACGGGAACATGGTGAATCCAGTCCGTGCAGATATACACAAGGTCTACGTCGGGGTCTTCGCAGAGCTGCTTGTACACTTCCTCGTCTCCGGCATATACCTTTGCGCTCATGCCGCGGCTCTGAAGGACCTTGAGGTTCTTTTCGGCGCGGTCCGGTTCTACGTCGCAGATGGCGGCGATGTGGCTGCCGGGAACATATGAAAGGCGGTGTACGGCGCCGCTGCCGCGGTCACCGAGGCCCACTACGCCAATGCCGACATCGGCAATTGGCTCTGCGGCAAACTGGAGCATTGATTCCTGGCCGGCGGGACGCGGAGGAACCTGGGTCTTGATGACCTTCTGTGCAGGCTGGCTGCATGAAACTACTGCAATTGATGCGGCAGCAAGGAGGATGTTTCTCAGTTTCATATCTTTTCAATATATTCTTTCATCTGGGGGACCTTTGCCATGGCGGCGTGGAACAGGGCAACCTGGTTGCGGGTGCGCACAAGGTTGTGCTCCGGGTATTTGATCTTGTAGTAGGTGTCTCCGTTGATGTAATCGGCAAAGAAACGGACTGCCTGCATGTAGGGGAACAGGCATGCGGCGTAAGGGAGATTCTCCTTCTCAATGGGAGTGAGGAAAACCTTTGCACTCTCAAGATAGCCTTTTGCGAATGCCTCGAAGATGTCCATCCTGAAGTCTACCTTATCCACCTCAGGGCTGTCTTCAGCTACGGTATTTGCCGCAGTACGGAGGAAGTCTCCGAAGTCTGAGAACACAAAGCTGGGCATAAGGGTATCAAGGTCTATGACGCAGAGGATTTCCCCTTTGTCGTTGAACAGCATGTTGTTCACCTTGGTGTCACAGTGACAGATTCGCTTGGGGAGTTTGCCCTCACGGTAAAGGCGCTCCGCCTTGCACATTTCCTCCTCATAGGGAAGGAGGTCCTCAAGGATGGCCTTTACCTCGGGTTCTGCCATGCGGCCGGCTTTATCGGCCTTTACAGCCTCATGGAGCTGGCGGGCACGGAGTTCCATGTTGTGGAAATCCGGGATGGTCTCTCCAAGGGTATCGGGGATATCGGCCAGCATAGCCTCAAATGCACCGAAAGCCTTGCCGGCATAGTAGGAGTACTCCGGATTGACGGTTTCAAAAGTAAAGGCATTCTTGATGAAGATGGATACGCGCCAGTACTCCGTACCGTCCGTCCAATAAGTCTTGCCGGTTTCCTTGCAGGGGATGAAGGTGAGAGTCATCTGGCCCTTCTTCCTGATATGTGCCGTAGCGCAGTCTATATTGTGCTGAAGCAGCTCCACATCCTGGAAAATGGCGTTGTTGATCTTCTGAAGCACGTAGTCATCCGGGCCGTCAGTCTTCACCAGAAGGGTGTCATTGATAAGGCCATTCCCGAGGGGCTTGATCTCTTTTACATTGCCTTTGATGGCAAAAAGTTTTACAATTTCCAGTGGTTCCATTTGACTTGGTAGTGTTATCTATGCAAAGTTAGTGTTTTTTTGCATATGAAACACCCCCCGTTTCGAAAAACGTTTCAAAGGGTTTCGGAGTATCTTGGAAAATGATTATCGGCCCCGGGTGAAATCAGGGATCTCAACTGGGACGGAGCCGCCAAGGATGGACTTCTCAGAAAGCTCCACAATGGAGCTCCATTCGGCCGCATCATACACATCCATATCCAGCGGGAGACCCTTGTGGAGGCATTCTACCAGGCGGTAGTCCATGATGTAGTCTATGCCGTTGTGGCCGCCCACGGTAAGGGCCTTCTCCTCCAGCTCCTGCCACACGGGGTGCTTGTAGCGTGCCATAAGGGCCGATACTTCCTCCTCCGGCATATACTCCTTCCCTTCGTCGAAAACGAAGCCTGGAGCGGGGTACTTGTTGGCAAAGCCGCGGGTGCCGTAGATGCGGTACAGGCGGCTGTAGGGCTGGGGGGTCATCACCGAGTGCTGAAGAAGGATGCTGCGGCCGCGGGCTGTGCGGATGAGGGTGGACGTGATGTCTCCGTTAGAAAATGAAACATTTCCGGCGCCGTAACGGGAATCTGCGGCCGCCTGGCCGGCAATTGCCGCCGAATCCATGGACACAAGATATGAGAGTTTGTCCCCGCGGTGAATGTCAAGAAGCTGGCAAAGCGGGCCGATACCATGCGTTGGATAGACGTCCCCGTGGTGCTCTGCGCTGAAGCGCATGCTCCAGTCGTCACGGTATTTGTCCCAGTACGTGGAAAGGTTGTGGCAGTACCCGCCCTCGACGTGGACGATGTCTCCAAAAACGCCCTCACGGGCCATCCTGAGGCAGGTCATTTCAAAGGAATCGTAGCAGCTGTTTTCCAGCATCATGCAGTGCATGCGCGTACGCTCTGCCGTATCTACAAGCGCCCAGCATTCCTCCACGGTGGTTGCTGCAGGGACCTCCAGAGCCACGTTCTTGCCGCATTCCATGGCGTAGATGCCCATTGCGGCGTGAAGCTGCCAGGGGGCAGCCACGTACACAAGGTCAAGGTCCGGGAGCTCACAGAGACGCTTCCAGGCATCCGGACCCGTGAACTCCTTTGCCGGAGCACAACCGTGGTCTGCAAGGATTTTCTGAGAATCCGCCACAGGACCGGGATACAGGTCACATAGCGCCGCCACCGTAGCGTGTTCCAGGGAAATGAAACGCTCCACGGCGCCGGGACCTCTCATCCCAAGGCCGATAAAACCCACACGGACTTTATCTATGGGCTTACGTGCAAGACGCAGTACTGAAGATTCCATAATGCGAATTTCAGAAAAATTAATCACAATAGCAAGCATGAGCCTGCAAGGATTGTCGCCGTTTTTTTGTATATTAGCGGTCGCAAACCACATTGGCACTATGACTTTCACTATGATCATTGAGCTGCTCATCGTTCTGGCAGCACTGTACGTTGGCTCACGTTACGGGTCACTGGCCCTTGGAGCAATCAGCGGTATCGGCCTTGCTATCCTTGTCTTCGGATTTGGCCTCAAGCCCGGCACGCCTCCCACGGACGTTATCTATATCATCATCGCAGCCGTAACCTGCGCCGGAACCCTGCAGGCCTCCGGCGGTATGGACTGGATGATCCAGATTGCAGAGAAAATGCTGCGCAAGAACCCCCAGCACATCACTTTCCTGGGCCCCCTTGTGACTTTCTTCCTCACCGTCCTGGTCGGCACCGGCCACGTGGTTTACACCATCATGCCCATCATATGTGACATTGCTCTTAAGAAGAATATCCGCCCGGAGCGTCCCTGTGGCGTGGCTTCCGTAGCATCCCAGGTGGGCATCACCTGCTCTCCCATTGCGGCTGCTGTTGTGGCATTTGTTACAATTTCTAATGCCAACGGTTACATGGTGAGCATCCCCCAGGTCCTGATGGTTACAATTCCGGCATGCGTGTGCGGCCTCATGTGTGCCGCCGCAGCCTCCTACAAGAGGGGTAAGGACCTTGACAAGGACCCTGACTTCCTTGCCCGTAAGGCCGATCCCGAGATGTACCAGTACATGTACGGCCACAGCGCCACCACCCTTGACAAGGAAATCACCAAAGAGGCAAAGGCCTCCGTATTCGTGTTCCTGGGCGCCCTCCTTGTGATTGTGGGATTCGCATTCTGCCAGATGATAAAGATTGACGGAGTCTCGCTTGCCAAGACCATCAACCTCCCCAAGATGAATATCTGCATCCAGATAATAATGCTCACCGCCGCTGCCGCCAACATCATCTTCTGTAAGGCCCAGCCCAAGAAGGCCGTTGCCGGTGCCGTATGGCAGTCCGGAATGGTTGCCGTGGTGGCAATCTACGGCATTGCATGGCTGGCCGATACCTACTTTGGCAACTACATGGACCAGATGAAGGAAATGCTCACGGGCCTTGTGACAAACTACCCCTGGAGCATAGCTTTCGTGTTCTTCCTGGTATCCGTTCTCATCAACTCCCAGGGCGCCGTGGTGGTGGCCATGCTGCCCCTGGCCTATGAACTTGGAATTGCAGGTCCCGTTCTCCTTGGCGTCCTTCCCAGCGTGTACGGCTACTTCTTCATCCCCAACTACCCGTCCGATATCGCCACCGTGAACTTCGACCGCTCCGGAACCACGGTTATCGGCAAATACCTGCTGAACCACAGCTTCATGATGCCGGGACTGATATGCGTATTTGTCTCCACCATCATCGGCTATCTGCTTACCAACGTGTTCTTTGCCGGCTACTTTGCCAGTTTTGTACAGTAGTGTCCTCCTTCAGCGGTTCTCCCTAGGCGGTGGGATGTAACTGGTTGAGTGTGAATAGATTACAAAAAGTTCTACTAGAAAAACTACTAGTAGAACTTTTTGTATACCGCTGTATATCAATCACTTATGCCCCACTGGCGTCTGCCGGTCTTAAAGCATAACCTTGATTGAAAAGCCCACAAGTACACGAAGCCTCTGCAAAAAAGGAGCTTTTCCGTCAGTATAAACGTCAATTCCTTCATCAATCGGCTCTTTGTCTCCATTAACGTTGTGCAGCTTGACACTTCTTCCATAACGTTTACCCGAGTCCATGGCAAAACCACCGGTATAAAACTCCGTTAACTCACCAAAGACCGACACGTTTAGACAGAGATTCCCCATAATGATATCCGTGCCGATTCCGCCCCTGAGAAACATCCCTTCTGTTCCGCTCTGTAAAGTGTTTCTTGCATTTAATCCCTCACGATTGACGTACGGGAGATATTTCCAGATATGCTCTTCGGTGTTTTCAAGCATCACGTCTCCGTCAAACAATCCTTGGCCGAATTTAGGATATGACGGTTCTTCCATTGATGAGGGGACAAAGAATCTGTAACCCAGTCCCAGAGATATTACCGGATGGAAAACTTTCCCAATAGGATTGAATACATATTCGGCCCCCACCCACGCCATAGGACCATTAAGGATTTCCATTCGGCGTCCTTGGTCATAAAACGACATGACGCTCCTGAATCCGCCAAAGCCTCCGGTAATCCTTACGTGCTCATGTACATCATAAGCGATACCGGCCTCTAAAGAGTACATCAGGTTAGAAGGGTTGTCTGCTTTTCCTCCTCCAAAGAGGTATGAGGTGTTTGCGCCTGCAATAAAATGACCTCTTTCCTGTGAGAAAACATTATTTTCACCAGCAAGACTGATGACAGACAACAAGACTACGGCAGAGAAATAGCGTTTAGCTTTTTTCATAATGTATTATTATTGGTTATTAATCTCATTTCCATACAAAAAAAGTGTGGAGTATCCCGTTTATATGGATAGAGGTTCTGGACAGACCCTGCATCAAATAAACAATACCCCACACCCGTATGGAAACACTGCTGAACGCAGCATACCGTACCAGGTGAAGATTGTATTGCTTCATCTTTGATGCAATGAAATTGTCCAGATTTCTATCCAAAGACGAAAGCTTACACTTTCAAAATATGTCTGCCGGTTTCCCGACAACGCAAAGATAAGAAAATGTTTTCACATTTAGCGGAAAAATAACTAACTTTGCAGTCCCATTGAGGATGGTTCCGTAGCTCAGCTGGATAGAGCAACAGCCTTCTAAGCTGTGGGTCACGCGTTCGAATCGCGTCGGAATCACTTTTTCACAACACCCTGATAATCAGAGTGTTGTGTTTCTTTTCTTGCTATTACTCCCCGACAAGCAATTATTTTTTCCTTAAAATTTACTTGATTTTAAGTAGATTTTTAATTAGTTTTGCACCAAACTCGTGCAAAATACATGCACAAAAACGTGAACATATAAAGAGGTTATAGAAAAGTGATGCTGAACGCCAGATTATATTTGGATTATAGGAGGCCTAACAAGAAAGGAGAGGGGCAACTAAGAGTAGTCGTCACGAAAAATGGCACATCTTCAATGATGTCCCTTGGTATCTGCCTTAAAAAGAGCCAATGGAAGAACGGCTTAGTCGTAAACCATCCAGACGCAAAGCTCTTGAATGGCATTATCTCGGCCAAAAAAGGGGCGATTGACCGGCAGATGCTTGAGCTCTCTACTCTAGGTGTCTTTGTGGGCAAAAAAGCTCCTGAAATTGTCAGTATCTTGAAAGATACTCTTGAACCTGACGCAAAAAAAAGAAAACGCGCTGTTGAGGATGAACGGTCCAACCCCGGTAGCATACTTAATCAGATACAGCAGTACTGCCAGCAACTGGACAATAACGGGACTCGTCAACTGTATATGGATACACATAAGAAGATTGAATCTTATTGCAGTTCGTTGGGGCAAGATGCTCATTCCCTGACGTTTGATTCCATCACTAAGGATTGGCTTGGGGCGTTTGAAAAGTTCTGTAAAAAAACTCAACGGCAGAATACAGCGAGCAGGCATTTACGAGATATTCGAGCCATCTTCAACTATGCTATAGATAAAGGGATAACTACAAATTACCCGTTCCGGAAATTTAAAATCAAACGGGAGGAGACCTTCGACAAGTCTTTTTCTGCCACCGAATTACGCAGTCTGTTCTCATACCCTTGCTATCCAGGCGGTGAGCAGGAATCTGTAGACATTTTGAAACTGCTTTTCCTCCTGATAGGTATCAACAGCGTTGACCTGGCTTATGCGACAAAAGAAGAACGTGGACGACTTAACTATATCAGACGTAAAACGCACAAATGCTATTCTGTCAAACTTGAGCCGGAAGCAGTAGAACTAATTCAGAAGTACAGTGGCTCCTCATATCTTGTAAACATACTTGAGAGATATCCCAATTATAAGACGTACTTCAATCGAATGGGGAAGACTCTTCGAAAAATAGGGAAAACACGCATACATGGAAAGAAAAGCGTTGGTAAAGCTATCTTGCCGAATATCTGTACCGGTTCTGCCCGGACGTCATGGGCAACTATCGCTCAAGAAGAACTTGATATTCCACGCGACGTTATAGCGGCTGCCCTAGGTCATCATACAGTTGATGTTACATCTACATACCTGCGTACAGATTGGCGCAAAAAAGTGGATGCGGCCAATCGAAAGGTAATAGACTGGGTACTATATAATAAAAGGTAAAAAGTCAATTACTCAGCTAACCTGCTGTTGAATCTAACACGAGGGCTATCGAAAATACATGTGATGTGCCGAGTTTGTCAGACATATTGGACGCCTGTCGTGGTATCTGCGGATACCACCGACCTGCGGCGTCCGGTGGCTTTAAGTAAAAATACTATACACACCATACACACCATACGTATCATACGTAACATACGTACAATATATTTATCGTAGGCACATTACGTGCATAACGTCTCACATATACAATATTGCGCAAAGCGATTATCAGAGTCAACGAAACGCGGTTTTTTCGCACCCTGTATGCAAAAGAGCCAGATGTACCTTTGTGACACAAGTCGCCACAAAGTTTTCCAAAATACTCAAAGCTTTTTTGCAACTCAACTCTGCTGATTTGCCCGTCTGTTTGTTAGCGGGCAATAGTTTTTAGTATAATACGGGACTCGTCAAAAATGTGTGACAAAATCGTCAATAAAGGCCGCCACTTGTAATGACGGCCCGATATGGTTGAAAAGACAATTTCTAGAACCCCATCCCAAACTTCAGCCAGTACTTTTCCTCCAGGGCTTTCCAGCTCCGGGCCGCCTCCTGGTAAATGCCTTCGGTGTAAGCATTAAGAAGGGTGGTGGAGCAGTCAGTCACAGGGAGTCCCTCGATAGCCATCTGCTCTAGGCGGAGGACCTCCTCAAGGAACTCTTTTTTGGAGCTCTGCCAGGCTACCGTCGCCAGCTTGTTGGCGCGGCGGAACTGCCAGAGGGCGCAGTCGGGGACATACTGTTTCTGGCCGCAGGTCTCGTAGGCCTCGGGAAGGGCCGTGGTCCCGCAGAAGACCGGAATCCTGGGGCTCTGGCCGGGGTTATCTAGAGAGAGCCAGCAGACCCCGCCGATGCTGTCGGGGAGCCAGCTGCGGAGCTGCGTGATATGAGAGTAGGCACACCAGGCCACGGCAACCGTCCGGCGGAACTCCACCGTCCCGGGGACCAGGGTGTTAAGGGTGTTCCTCATCGTCGTGGTGAGCCAGGGATTGGCAACGGGGGAAACCACGGTATCGGCTGGGTGCTCCTTGGTTTCCGGACGAGCTATCCTTACGTTTCTGGTCATATCGAAGTCCGTACCCTCGTAGGTCTCCCTGTAGAGAGCCATCACCTCGCGGATATCCACGGGCTTTTCCGGCTTTACTGAGAAGGGAAGTTCCGGCATATCATAGGTGAGTCCCAGCGAAGGAGCGAAGTGGTTGAGGATGAAGAAATCCCTGTCGGAGAAATTCCTTCCCTTAGAGTAGTCGCAGTTGAATGCCTTCCAGAAGACGAACTCGCCCTTGCCATCCCAGAGGCCGTTCTCTATAGCTACCTTCTCCACGTTGGCGGAGGCCATCATGTCCTTGCTCTTGCGGTCGATCTTCCCGATCCTCGGGATATTGGCGGAGACGGCCACGTGGTCGTCCGGTACTCGTTTGGCCACCCAGGCTGCGCCGATCCTATTCTTACCGACGCCCACTATCTCGAACTGCCAGACCTCATTCTTGTCGGCCACGGTTAGGCACTCGCCGCTGTCCCCATAGCCGTACTTCTCTGCAAGGGACCCCATAAGCTTTATCGCCTCTCTGGCGCCAGAACACCTCTGTAGGGCAAGCCTCTCGAGCTCCTCGATGGTGAACCACCCCGCCTCGTTGATAAGGGTGTCGGGGCCTACGAAGGTGGTCTCGCCGATAGCGAGCTGCTTCTCATTGAGGCATGGATAGGCCGTATTGAGGTAGGCATAGGTATGAGCCGCCTCAGGGATCTCTCCCATCAGCTTAACTCCGGTGGTATCCCCGCGGAAGCGTGTCTGCATAGTGCCTCTGAGGACCTGGTGCATAGTCCCCGGGGCGTTGTCCCCGGCTGGTTCCCACTGGGCCCAGGTGCGGTAGCGACCGTCGCAGGTGTGGGACGTGATGACGGAACCGTCAGCGGAGGCCAGGCGGCCCACCATGATGGAAGTGCAGCAGTCCCCGTCAAACTCCTGGGCGGAGAGGGGGAGGATGAAGGCCACGGTGGCCAGAAGGGAGAAGAAACGTTTCATGTACCTGAATATTTCCCCAAAGATAGTGAAAAAACCGAAGGACGTAAAGCGAATCGTCCCCAGTGCACCTACTCTCATTTCGCGACACTCAACCTGCCCTCTTAAGAAGAGAAAGAAACAGACTCCTGCTAGTCTCCGCCTCCCTCGTCTCTCTCTGACAGGAGGCGGAGACCCACGCAGGTTGGGTTTTTAAAACAAGATCTTCTGTGATGTCAAACACATTTATAATTAATCTAATATGACCAGATTATTAAAACCAAGAAGAAGGTTGTCCTTCTTGCGCATTTTTCTTCGAAGCGTCGCTGGGAAATTAACAAGTATCCCCTCTACAGTTATCCCACTAGGGCGCCTAAAAATGAATTTATTTGTCGATGACATTAACCTTTCTGCGGCAAAAAGAATTGTTTCTTTTTTCGGCTACCAGCTATGTGTTCAATTTGTGCCAACCGACCAGAAAAGCCCTGGTGATAAAAGGCACAATCGTGAATCTCGATTGTTCTTCTTGCGTGATTTTATAACCAAATGCGGACTTTCTCAAGGCGAGTTCGCCGAAGCTATTGGCTTGACAAGAGATGCTGTTACCTATTGGTTTAGGCAGGACGACATTCGGATATCGAGATTATACCGGATAGCCTTTTATTTAGGTGCTGATTTGGTTTTCAGCATTGTGCCGAAGATGGAAAGGAAGGGAGGGAAAACGACTCACCCAACGACATCTTTCATAATAGAGTTACAAGAAGAAACGTCATTCACACCTGATCTTTTAGGACATTCCATTGACTAATATTGTTCAGACCTGCAATAGACAGAATGTGATCTATTGCAGGTCTGAACAACTTATGGCAGGAATATACTTATCACAATAGCTAAACTTTTTACGCTTATTTGGTTACGCGTAAAATAGGCGCTAAATTCCCGCAAATAAACACGTGGAATTATGATTATATCTCCCAAAACAAAAAGTGCTATTAGCAGATTATTCTCGTCTTGTCAAGCCTATAAGACAGATGAGACCTGTTTCCTTCAACTGACAGAAGAAAGAGCCGCGCATATCGCCGACATTTATGACGCAACGAATTGGGATTCGCTTCTCGGTGATGAGAATGATGATTATCTTACTCTGCCCGATTATTTCCTGTTTCGCGGTCCCGTCATAAGGAAGGAATGGAGCCAACATGTTGGCGAGTATGTATATATCGCAGATCTCCATGGGAAGCCATGGGACATCGACGGCGCGAAAGCCTTCGAATGCGGGATCTCGATAATTGCTTTTGAGGACGCATTACGAGAATCTGCGGCAGCTTTCCTAATCAATAATAAGCCGACTTGCCGGGAGTATCTTTCCTTAGCTATCTCTCTTATGACTCGTTCTGGCATGGACTTATCAGAGATAAGGGAACGTTACGAGGCCGAGCTGTCAAAACTCATAACTCACGATATTCGTCATGTTGAGATAGCGCTAGAATAATTCGCTTCTGAACTTCTTATTCCGTTTTTCCCACGAGAAGAACTTGAAATTAACGCCGTCCGGAATCTTGTCCCGGTCTATCTGGTGCATCCCGTGCAGACAGCCAAGGCTTATCCTTAGCGATGAAAGGGAGGAGTTGTTTCCTAAGTGGTCTCTCGCAATTCTGTTCCGGAGGTTCTTTGTGTCGCCCACAAACAGTACCTCTTGCCCCTCGAACTCCCTGAGATTCAGGTTCCATGTTTCCGGGCAGCTGCTCATATACCTGAGCACCACAATAAGGCTGCCGGGCTCTTCCGGAATGGATTCCGGAGAGTCCACCAGAGGGTCGTACTCCTGGTACTTGGTTTCCCAGTTCTCATCGTCAGGTTCCTCAACCAGCGCGGCAATCCTTGCACGAACCGACGCAATGTCACTCAAAAGATTGTCAAGGCCGTCCTCAGAAAGAACGCCACGTGGCATATCCTTAGGGAACTCTCCCCTTTCATCGGCCTCAAAATCCTTCAGCCACTCTCCGGACTCCTGGTACTCTGTTAGTCGTTTGATGCGGCGCTGGACAGCGTCGTAATCCTCCACGGCGTCCTGAAGGGCGTCGATAACTTCTCTTACGAGGTTGAAATCATCCTCCAGTTTACGGAGGCGGGCGATGCGGGTTTTATCCATGGGAGACACGTTCTAATAAAAAGAGAGAAGCTCTTCAAAAGATATTCCCAGATTGACCGACCTCAGTTTCTCAATCTGCTTGTCATAGAGGACTCTCAGGATGGCTTCCTTCTCTTCTCGTGAGCCGAAGTGAACGCGCCTGTGGCATGTTGGGCAAATGCTTACAATATTCTCCTCACAGTCAATGTTTCTTTTCCTCTCTTCCCAGAATCTGACCGCGTTGGAGTATGTGCACGGAATAAGGTGATGCCCTTCCATGTATCTTACTCCTTTAGATGTGTTGAACGTGGAATGGGAAGCATCAGCGGCACATTTATAGCCAGCGTGCAGCAGTGCCAACTTGGAGATATGAGCGTTCTTAGAAACAGCCTTGCTGCCGCCGGAAACAGCAAATTGAGGCTCTTTAGACCACCCGTCAGAGGAAGCCTCTCCCTCATATACATCCTCCTCTTGAATAAAGCGTTGGAACACCAGCGAATCTTCATCGCTCATATCTTTAAGGTACCGTTTCAGATATGAGATTACCTCTTTGTCCAAATCCGGGTGCTTCCCCTTGAAAACTCGTTGGCCACGGAACAATGAGCTGCTGTATTCGGCACTCCGAATAATATACTTCACAGGATACTCCTTCAGGTCATACAAGTTGTCTGAAATAATACAATAGGAGCAGTCCACTTCCTTTCCATCCTCGGGAATTCTTCTGCCCAGGGTGGGATCAATTATCCCTTGGCGGTATATGCGTGCACTGTCAGTGAAGCCAATTATTTCGCGGTTTGCAGACCCACTGACCTTCTGGGTATAGATGACCATTACATTATCAATATACTCATCTTTCTTTCCGGCGCCAAGGCGAGTGATGTCCATATTGCCATATGGCGGACAATACCCGTAATACTTGCCGTCAACCGGGTTTGGATCAAAGTTGAAGCACTCGTGCCCAATCTTGGACATAACCCATCGACCAGCATAAAGGTCAACGATGACGAATGGTTTCCGTGACAGGTCTGTTTCCATATATGAGGTAAATACAACTAAAGTGAGTTAAGTGTTTGATTTTTACTCTCAAGAGTCTGCTTATCATAGTCAGCAGAAAGGCTCAAGAGCAATTCCTCGAATACAGGATATCTTTTCTTGCTATAGATTATCATCGAATGCTTGAAATTGCCGATGGGCTCACGATTGGGCTCCATATGAAAATACTCATGTTTCTCGTAAACCAACGCCACGTTCTCATTTTCCCAGGAACGTTTCTCATCTAATGTCTTGTTTACGGTAAGATTGGAATTCTTGTCTGATGTGGTTAGGTCATAGGAATAAAACTTCCCACGTCCATTACCATACTTCTCCTTATAATGTGAAAGCACTTCGTTTTCTATTTTATCTTCAGGATAAAAGAATATCGCGACTAAAGTGTCGTTGAGGAATGCCATATCAAAAGGGTCAAATTTAAGGTCCCCAATAGAAAGTCCCGTAAACGGACTTGAAGGTAACTGCTTTAGTTTTTTCCCAGCTTTAGTTTCCATCCATTTTGCTTTAGAGCTTCCAGGAAGGACAAGCTCTGGATTTTTGCCTTTCCAAAAATCACTTCCCCAGTGCCCATTATAAATATTGCTTTGGCGTTCATAGTATGAGTTTGTGACTTTCTTAAAATCTTTATCGGCAAGCACCTGCTTGAAAGTGGTTTTGCCGATGATAAACTGCCCAACACCTTGTAGCTCCGCACACGATTCATAGAGCTCGGAGTCTGTCGGTTCAAACACTTCATCAACGACAGTAGGATTTACTGTATTGTTAGAACCACATGACACAGCAACTACTGCAAGAAACATACAATAGATTTTCTTCATTTTGAATATATGTTTAAACAACGCCAATCTCATCAATTTCCTTCGTGATTCTGTCGGTCTCCTGAAGTGCATATATAATTCTACCGTAATGCATTATTTCCTGCCAATCCAACTTCCGCCCCTTTCTATCTTTAAGCCATTTCTGGGCAGGTTGGTAGCCGCCGATAAAGAAGTTCCAGGCAAGTTCCGAGACATTGTTAAAAAACTGTGTGTCATTGATATATACTTTACCGTTATCATAAACAACCTTTTCCACGGTGTCTGATCCAGACTCACGAAACTCCACACCTGTTTTCCATGAATCTGCTTTTTCCATAAGGTGAAGCATTCTTAGTTCATTCCCCTTGGATGCCAAACGATGGAAGATATCAACATCTTTTGGATACGGAATGCGAGGAAAATCAATCTTTAGGAACTCTTTGAAGGCTTTCTGATATTGCGGAGACCATAATGTTGCATAAATATAGTCAAATATTTCTATTTCAGGTACAGTTCCTGTTATAGATTCCAGTTTTTCCAGGATTGATTTATTAAGATTTATGAGCCGCTGTTCGTTTTGGTAAACATACAAAGGGAAAACACCAGCACTGTCAGCAGATGAATCTAAATAATGTCTGTCAACGATATGATTAACAGCAAAATTATAATGTGTACTGAGTTGTCTGTTTTGCGAGGTACTAATAAGAGCAATATTATGTTGTTGCAGATGCCTCATCAGAGGTTCACGATGTCTCTGAACAACGGCAGTATCATAATAAATAAAGCGTAAATCAAATGGACGATAGCAGTAAGGTCGAACCTTATCTTTATTCAATTCAATGTTGAAAAACTCGTGACATTTCTTAGCCAGTTCATAAGAGTCGTTATTCACCAGGACATCATCCTTGCCAGTGGCAACACCTGTTTTATATAGCTGGAATAGTTCGTCCAACGCAAATCCTTTTTTATATTCCATCTCAGCCGAAAAATCCTTCGGAACAAAGAACCAGTACGGTTCGACCAAGTCTAACTTCTCCCATTTAGTTGTTTTAAGAGAACTGTTGTCCAAGGCATTGTACTTGTGTTTTCGTTCGCCATAGATATCCTTATAAAAAACATCGGCAATGCTCTTTTTTTCGGTTTTAGTCTTTACAAAAATATTTATGCTCACACCCTGCATAATATCGAACACATTCTCATCCGGCCCCCCGTCAGGCGCTGTCTCTTTCCTTCGGCTATTTCCATGAAGATTGACAATGTAAATCTTGTCAAACTCCTCCAATAGACTTTTACGCATCTGACGATGAATGATACCATCCAGGAAACCGTTATTTGAAATATAGGCAAGAATTCCTTCTCCGTTCTTGTTAATATAGTACTGACCGAGTCTGATGAATTTGATATAATCATCTGACAACGGTTGTATATTCCTCTCGTTCAGATACTTCTTATAATCTCCCACGAGGTTCGTAATCCATTCTCCGCTATTCTGTGACGATATGGAATAAGGTGGATTTCCGATAGCAATCATGATAGGTGTCTGAGCTTTTACCAGCGACGCCGCATCGGCCTCGTCCGACAACCATTTGTCGAAAAGGTTTTCGGCCCGTGGAGTAGCCTCTTCCAGAGAATTAGTAAGGAAAACGTTCAGGCGTTTGTCCGACTGGCTTTCATATCCCGTATTCTTGAGCGTCAAGGAAAGCTTCAGGTGGGCAATGGTGTACGAAGCCATCAGAATTTCAAACCCATGGAGCCGTGGAATCAGACTGTTCTTCACGTATGACGGCCACATTCCCTCCATGCCGTCGAATTTGTCACGCACTTGCTGAATAACTTCGGCCAGAAAAGTTCCGGTGCCGGTAGCAGGATCCAGAATCTGAACTCTGTGTACGTCAACCTCTTCATGCTTCATCCCGTCTGTGGTACGCTTGTCCTTAGACTGTTGGATAGCTCGCTTTACCTTTATCGTGCTGCTATCCGCAAGGCCCATAGGAAGATTAAACTCGGTCTGAAGGATTTCGTCCACGGCCTTCACTATGAATTTAACAACCGGAGCCGGCGTATACCACACACCACGCGCCTTGCGGAGTCGGGGATCATATTCGGCCAGGAAGTCCTCATAAAAATGAACAATGGGATCACTATGGCGTTTATCGCTACCGTAGTTTCTCATTATTTTGGCAGCATCCGTTGCGGCAAACATAGACGCAAGGTCATCTACAATCCACTCGATATTGCCATCAATGTCATACCCCGCAATAGACTGGAAGATTTTACGGAGGAAAGGATTGGACTTTGGGATGAGATTGGCTGCTTCCTGTCTTGAGAAATCTTCCGGAGACTGGTCATAGAGACGCGCGGTAAACATACCGTAGACGATGGTCTGGGCATAAATATCCGCGAAATCCTCGGCTTTTAGATCATGAATAAGGTAGTTGCGGAAAGTCTTAAGCCTGTTGACCATTTCCGTATTACTGTCTTCTCCATCAAGTTTTATTGTCTTCAGCACAGCTTCGGCCAATAAATGAGCCTTTCCAGCCATCTGGCGGGCAAGTGCAGTGGAAGAAGTGATGCGCTGCCGTCCTTCCGTGGCCAAATGCAATATCATTTCGGTAAACTTTGCCTCGTTTTCCGGCATACCAACTATGTGGTCGCCTTTTGTTTCGGCAATTCTTACGGAATCCGCAAACTCTCCGTCTATGTACATGTGGAAATCCAGATAGTCTGTGAAGATAATCCTGTTCAGCGATTCCTTATATCTGGCGAACTGTTCCTTGTGCTCCCTTCGGCCGTCAAGGTCACGGTCGTTAATATCCTTTGCCTCAATGAACGCGACGGGAATACTCTTAAGCGTAATAACATAGTCAGGGGCACCGCAGTCAATTCGGCGGGGTTCGTTGGTGACTACGAAGTTTTTCAGGATAGACTGAAGGTAAGTGGCCAAAGTGCCACGAAAACTATGCTCAGTAGTATTCCCTACGTGGTAAAGGCGGTCAATTTCCCGGATGTATTCTTTGAAGTCCATAATACGGGCGCAGTTTAGTGTATTGATTCTCAAAATTAACGAAAAAACCAATAAATGGCAAACATTTGCTCTCTGTCGATTCCTCGATTGGATTTTTAGAGCTTTCTCCTGTGAACGCTGACGGTGTATTCACTTCCAAACAGGGTGAACCTCACGCTGCGGAGCACTCCGTTTCCGCCAAGGAGGGTCTTAGCCTTACCCGGGGAGAGTTTCTTCCTTCTTTCCAGGCGGAGGACACGCGCACGGTAGTCCCTGTAACGCTCCGGCGACATGGTCCCGAGGTAAAAGTCTAAGGGAACGTTTGACTTGGCCCCGTTGCACTCCTTGCAGCTGGCCACCGAGTTAGCATAGTTGCTCGGTCCGCCCATAGTCCGGGGGATGATATGGTCCACGGTGTATGTCATCTTCTTCAGTTGGCACCCGCAGTAGATGCACTTGTGGTCAGTCTCCTCGAGGAGCCTGTCCATCTTGCTCCGCGGTATTTCCTCGACAGGCCGACCGCGGCGGAGAAGACTGAAGCCCTTCAGTAGGAGGTTCCTCTTCCGGGATGTTATCCGTCCGTGAATCCAGGCATCCATGACACGGAGGAGGTATCCCTTCCTCTCCGAGAAATCCGACGAAGCCACCAGAAGAGGCACGGGGACTGGTCCTTTCTTCTCCATGCACTTTTCACACAGAACGGTTTCCGCCTTCGGGTCTGTCTCTCCAGAGGGACTTGGAGGATAGATTGTGGCAATTGAGCAGGGTTCTCCTTCCCCTATGGGAGAGCCGCATACGATGCATCGGTTCTGGGTTTCTTTGAGGAGTGCCGAGAGTATCACGGCCCTTCTTTCACTGGATTCTGACATGGCGTTTTCGTTATTGTTTCCTAAAAATAAGGATTTTTGCAGCATTTTGGCTATTTTTGAGGAATCAATTGTCATACAGGCCGGAACGGAACTCTAGGAATGAAAAAGACTATACGCATTATTCTTTCAGCCTTGCTCTTAGGCGTTGCTGCGGTCTTCTTCTGCAACTGGTGGATTTCCCACAGTACAGAAAAGGCCCTCTACGACAGCATCGAGGCAGTGCCCCACCGCCATGTAGCCCTTGTGCTAGGGACATCGCCCATTGGAAGAAACGGTGGGCCCAACATGTATTTTTATTCAAGGATTGATGCCTGCACAGCCCTTTATGAAGCAGGCAAGGTTGACCGTATCCTTGTCAGCGGCGACAACCGAAAGAAAACATATAACGAGCCCCAGGCCATGAAAGAGGCTCTCATGGAAATAGGTGTTCCGGAAGAAGCGATCTACCTCGATTACGCCGGATTCCGGACACTGGACTCCGTTGTGAGGGCAAGGGATGTCTTCGGCCAAGATTCATTCACGGTTGTCAGTCAGCGTTTCCATAACGAGAGGGCCGTGTTCATCGCCATGCAAAAAGGCATAGACGCCATTGGACTCAATGCCGCCGACGTGAACCGACACTATGGCTTCCTCACACGTGTTAGGGAGTATTTCGCACGCTGCAAAGTGTTCCTGGACCTCCTCTTTGGTGTGAAGCCACATTTCCTCGGCGAGCCTGTAGACATTGACTGATTCTCAATCGATTTACAAACAACTTCTTGGAAAAAATCGACAAATGATTCTCATAACCCCAGAACACCTCCGTCCCCGGCTCCTCCATCGGCAGAACGACTCTCACAAGCACGACTACGGCCGTCTTCTCATTGTGGCAGGATGTGAGACCATGCCCGGGGCGGCCCTTCTCTCAACGGGAGCCGCCCTCCATTCAGGCTGCGGTCTGGTGATGCTCCATTCCACCCCGAGGACCCTTTTCGCAGCGGCTACCAACTACCCTTCGGCCATGCTCTCCGAGGATCCCGGCCCCCATTTTTGCATTGTTCCCGAAAAGCTTGAACGTTACAACGCCATCGCCGTGGGACCCGGCCTCGGCTGGTCTCCCGGGACGATGAATGCCCTCATGGACCTTCTTGTGGGAGCATGCAACATGAAGATCCCCGCTGTTCTCGATGCGGACGCCCTCAATATCTTATCTGTCATACCAGACTGGCATGAGATTATCCCGCCGGGGTCCGTCCTCACTCCTCACAAGGGAGAGCTGAAGCGTCTCCTTCCCGCAAGGAGCGACGCCGAGAGGGAGGCTCTCGCCTGGGAGCTCTGCGCTGAGACCGGCTGCCATATTGTGATGAAGGGCTACCGTTCACGCATCTTCTGTCCCGATGGAGACTGCCTTCAGAACACCACCGGTAATCCCGGCATGGCAAAAGGCGGGAGCGGGGATGTCCTGACTGGCCTCATCGGTGGTCTTCTGGCAAGAGGATACAGGGCCGAGGATGCAGCAGCACTCGGCGTTTGGATCCACGGATACGCGGGAGACATGCTGACAGATGAGAACACAGCGGAAGCCTACGACAGCAGGGCCCTCATCGGAAAGATAGGGTGCGGCTTCCGGGAGTTATATAGCGAGAGCGGATAAAGCAAAAGAGCCAGATGTTCCTTTGTGACACAAATCCTACCAGCCTCCGCCTCCCAGTCTAATCTCAAACACATGTTCTTGTTTGTGACACAAATAGATGTTTTGTGGCGACCACAACAAATGACATACCGCATACTTGGGGTGGGGACTGTAGGGGGCGGCAAGGGGTTGGGGTAATGGGGACGGAATGGGCGATTAAATCATGGCAAAAAATCCCGGATAAAGCAAAAGAGCCAGATATGACTTTGTGACACAAATCCTGCCAGCCTCCGCCTCCATGCCGACCTCAAACACATGTTCATGTTTGTGACACAAACTACTGTTTTGTGGCGACCACATCAAATGACAGACCGCATACTTGGGGCAGGGACTGGGTGGTGCGGGTAAGGGAGGGCAAGGCGGGGTAATGGGTTAAGATTTGTGGGGGGCCAAAACATCTTGTTCAAGTTGATTTCCCACGAGAAGAACTTGCACTACCCTAGTTCTTCCAGGCGCCTGGAATAGAAGAATGCTTCGGCATTGACTTTCTTCAAGCGATTGAGTTTGTTCAGGCGCTGGTCTTGGATGATTTCCTTAGTAAGCGTGACGTCCATTTCTTTGGAGTAGTGCTGCACCTCATCAATGCCAAGTTGGAGGAGACGAGCCAAATAGGCTACTTTGGCAGCGTCACGGACAGCGCGTTCCATGGCGTAGTTCTCGGTAAGGATGAATCCGTTGACACGGTGGGCGCCACTGGTAAGCCAAGTGTATTCTTGGCGGTCCAGTGCTCCGTAGAGGCAGATGTTCATAGCCGTATTGTAGGCATCGGTGAGCACGTCTTCTGCGGAGAGTCCTTCCAGCCCACGGTAGCTTAGTTCAATGGGAACGAGCCTATTGAACGTGCGGCGCACAATAGCCAAATTATCCGTACGGTCGAGGATGGAACTAACGTCAAAGAGCTGCTTCATAATCTCCATGGAGAACGGTTTTTCTCCTTTGAAGAAGGGTATACCTGTAGTATGTGGCGCGAAGGCGGTGAGTTTGTCGCCCAGCATGTCTTCTAACGACGGAACGCGGACCATCACCACTTCTCCTTCTGTTTTGAGCAGACGGCTCTGTATTGGCAGTGACATCACTTGATTGTACTGAATGTCCTCATACAGGACATCCAGAAGGATCTCGCCGTTGGTATATCCGGACGGATAGGATACCAGATACTGGTAAGACGCATGAGTCTTGGGTACCAGGGTACGGGACTGCCGGGAGAACTCCTTGACTCCGGTGAATCCGTACTCTGCTGCATAGCGTTCCAAGTAATCCCCAATGTTGGTTCCGGGCTTGCAGACGATGTCTATGTCTATGGACAGCCTGCGAGAAGAGTCCAGATGGAGCATCAGGGCAGTACCGCCCTTAAAGACAAAAGGGCAGCCTGATCGAACTAGAGATTCCAGCAGGGAGAATGCCCGGATGGTTTTCTCCAACAGGGATGCGTCCTTGATGTAAGGGTATTGTATGCGCAGGGATTCTATCCACTCACGCGTGCGACTTTCGGGGCTGATCATTGTTTGGCAGGTCTATGTTGGAAAGTATTTTAGTAATGGCATCCATGCTGCCGCGACGGCGGGCATAGCGGAGCATGGCGGATCGGGAAACGTCATGGATACGGAAGATGTTCTCGTAGATGGTAAACACTTCCGAGCCCTGAAGGTAGTCGAACTCCGGATTGACGGCGATGTCCACCAACACCTTTTCGGCTGCAGGGACGTGGAGGCCGCCGAAAGAATCCAGCGGGGATTCGGAGTATAGCGGATGGAGGACGATGCTGTCACGGCCGTCTCCATAGGTAAAGAACTCTTCCTTGGTAGGATGCGGAAGAACGCTATGTTGAGGATACATCTCCTTGATGGCATCGAAGAACGTGGACTCCATATCCCGTTCCACATCCACTACGGTGATGTTCACATTCGGCACATGAAGCATGAATGGCACCATGCAGAAGGAATCCCAGACGCAGAAATCCGCCAAAGGATAGCGTTTCTTCAGCTTTCTGCCGATGTCCATCGCCTCCTCCCGCGGACGAACCAGAAAGGGTGGCCGGACCCCATCCGGCAAGGCGTATTCCCCCCATCCGGTCTTAAGGAGCCGGCCTGTTGCCACCATACGCCCCAGAATGGCCGAAAGACTAGCATCATTGATGACGGAATCTGAGCGTAGCGCCTCCAGCAGCTCCTTCCTGCTAAAAGAGCCGCCCCACTCTGCCGCAAACGTAATGATATTCTCCGTAATAGGCATCACACTGCTTTTTCCACCGCAAAAGTATAACAAAAATGGCACAAAACAAATAGTTTGTGCCAAAAATGTTAATAAATTCCCAATTACTAGACTTGCTACGTAAAGCTTGCCTATTCGGATTCAATGAGGCAAGGCATCTGCAAAGCAGGAGACAAGTACTCGTATATAAATGGTTCAATTGTATCTTCAACGATACGCATGAAGTTTTCATAGAAGGACTCTCGATCTATCCTTATATACCCCTGTTCGTCAAAAATATATTCTCGTCCAAAATCTGCTAATGAATAGCCACTACCATATGACATAGGCGTAGCATCATTACCATAATGGCCACCAACACCATGGTTAGCAGTGTAATACACATGGAGTATTGCAGGACGTAATTCAAATGTAGTCGATAGCAATTGATTATTCTTTTGAGTCATAATCATCCCTAGTTCAAGGTCCATTAATTCTAATCCAGCTTGGTTCTTTTTCGAGATGGTGCCGTTGTTATCCATATAAAAACGGAGGGGCCTAAGTCTAAAAATTCGACCATAACTATCGGAATAAGAAATAGGTTGTTGACCTCTAGCAATTTCGTAATTAAAGTAGAGCGAAATGTTATCCATATCCGCTAGTGTTACAAATTGTCTATTACTTGTGCTGTCTGGGTTAAAGGAAATAAAGAGACCTCTTCTGTCAGGCTTATAATAAAAAGTTCCATCAGGGAGAAGTGAAAACCCATATTTCCTAGCTGTCTTTTTACGGGTGAATGCTCTTTGAGGTGTGGATAAGAAGTATGAAACGTCTACGTATTTTCTATAGTTTTTTGATACTTTTGACGCGTCTCGTCGAGTAGTATTATACAACTTTTTTAATAATTTAAACTTGGTCTTATCGATCTTGGCTGTATACACCTTCTTATCAATCACTATTTTTATTTCATCTATATTTTGATGAATTAATTTCTTTAGTGTGTCTTCTGTTATAGGGAAGTAAATACCGGAATATGCGCGATATTTCCCCCCAAAAGGGAAGCCGCTATCACTAGTTTGTTCATAATGATATTTCCACAATATAGACTCGTAGTTGACCTTCCAGATATTATTGTCGCGATAATCATTAATAATCAATGACATCTTGCCAACATCGTAAACCGTTGGAGTTGTTTGATAAAGCTTTATAAAGTAATCATAGGATGTTAGCTCTGGAGATGTGATTCTTGCAACAATATCTAATGACATTGTTTGATCTATAGAAGGGAAATGTAGTTTAACAAGTGAGGTGACGGATTGGTTGCCAATCTCTGCGACACGCTGACCATCTTTATTCTTAATTAACCAGATGTTTGGCTTTGCCAAAACAGAGAAGGAGTATAACAAAATGAATAGAGCCAGTGCTATACGTTTCATACTTGAGGATTTAATGATTGTTTATTATAATATATGAACACTTTTGTGTGATTATAGTTTAATGTCGCAGGCTCTGATTCGGCATATATTAAAAAGAAAGTGTGAGCCCCATTAGCCTTACTCAGTAACTGGGCTCTGGACTAGCCTTGACGTGAATAAGAGGAAATGCTCACACTTTGCTATAATGTGGACTTACGCCCAACAGTATAGCCAATGCAAGCGCTCGCACCTATCCCTTCGTCAAAAGAATTGTCCAGATTCAGTTACAAGGAATCGCTAAACGCTTTCTATGTAAAAATGCCCACCTTTTGGGAGAGCATTACAAAAATAATGAATTTTTCTGGTATTGCATACATGCACGCTTTCAAATCTTTCCGCACATGAGGAACATTACTTATGAAGTCCTCTCCTAATTTTGGGTTCGGCGCGATTATTTACAGATGCCGTCAGTTGATTCCATGCTGCTTCTCAGTTTTCATGATTTCCATCGTGCTCTCGTACTTTTTAACTGTTTCGCTCAACTCTACGACCTGACTTTTTAGTTTACGAGCTTCATTGTCAGCCGGTTTGTTGAGTAAAGCACATAACCACCGTTTTGCAGAATGACGGAACGAAAGAGCTTTACTCTTCGCGCTTATCCTCTTGCAAAGTAGCTTTAATATATTAATATAAAACAAGTTCCATGTCTTTGATCGTTTGAGGCATTCTAAATAATAGTTGTTTTTTGAGATTATATCAGCGTCTTGACGAGGTTTGTTTATGGTATCATCGAAAGCACTAACGACCACTTTTACAGTTTGTTTGGGGAGAAAATAAATAAAGTTCTTCTGTAAAATGGCTATTATTTCTGTTATGGTTTCCTTAGTACTCTTTTGAATCTTATCCCCACAATAGACAAGTTCTTCGCCCATCTTATTTATTTGGTCTTCCAATCCCTCCTTCCGCTCTTCCGGAATCTCAATGTCTTTCGCCCGGAATTCTTGACTGTCGATATGCTCGATCTTAATCCGCTCCATCCTTGTGGAGATATCTTCGTACGATTCGTAAATGTTCTCATGCTCCAGATTCGGACGGGTACCATCGGTTTTCCGTCTTCGAAAAATGTGATCTTCGGCACACGATGTGTTGCTGGGTTGCATGTTTACGCAGGTAGTTTTTTTGATCTTTTTCATAATACCATATATAATTGTTAGTACATTGCTTCCCATGTACGCATGATTTCTTTCCCCGTCCATACGCGTCGGTTATTTACCTTTCTATATTGGCATCTAAGAAGTCCCTTGCGGGTCCATCGTTGTATGGTAGAAGGAGAGACGCCCAGAATGGCCGCTACATCCTTTAACTCATAACGACTATTCATCTCTATTTCGGGTAAGGCAGACACCATTTTGTGTAGTTATTTTTTACTTTACATTAAGTTTATTTACGCAAATATAGCGACTATTTTTTAGATTCCAAAAAAAATTACTTATCTTTGTATAGTAAAAAGTAATTTAGAATAAACTGAACATGGGCAAGTTGATAGATTTGGCAACATTCCGAAAAAAGAACCGCCTCACCCAACAGCAAGTGGCCGACTTTCTTGGAACGTCTAAAGCATTTATTTCATTCGTGGAGAAAGGAAGTTGCAGGCTTCCTGATGAAAAAATTCAAATGCTTGTTGGGAAAAGCGAATGGAATACGGACACTCTTGTTCCTGCTTTTACTCGTTTTATGCTCTGTTGGGACGAGTATAATAAAAATAGAAATATTCACGAAAAATATTGGCCATTAGAAGATGAAAATCCTTTTGGTCTATCTATAAATGGCGAAGTTATAGGACTATATTATGGCAACTTCGGAATTGATGACGCAATTGCCAACGCTATTCTGGCAAAAATGCCAGACATCAATAGAGAATGGCTCTTAACCGGGGAAGGAAAAATGTATGACTCTCCCCATAGTGTTGACTATGAGAATAGGATTGCCGCGCTTGAAGAGAGCTTAGAAGCCCTTAAGAAAACAGTTGCAAAGTTAGAAAAAGCCGTTCTTTCTTTGCACAATTCGTGAACACTATCGGCCTACATTTCGTAACGTATGGATAATGAGATGTTTACATTAAGCTGCACACAGCCTTCTAAGCTGTGGGTCACGCGTTCGAATCGCGTCGGAATCACACTGGCCGCCTTTCCGGGCGGCCTTTTTCTTACAGCGCCACTGGCAATTAACTGTCTGATAAACAATGCATTAACAAAACCTGGTTGTGCACCCGGCTCAATCAGAATTACGTAAAATGCTCACAATCAGCCGTTTGGGCACCAGGCGCCATCTATGAATAATCAGTGGAGCCTAAACCGTTGACGCACAGCACGTTACAGAGGTATTTGGAATTACCGGTAATCCCAAAGGATCTTATAAGTGATTGAAAATAAGCCGGTTAGGCTCCACCGCATCGGCATTACAATGTGGGTGATTACTTGGAGCCGAAGTAGAGAAGAACCATGCTGGCAAGCAGGAGCACTAGGTCCAGGGCCTTGGAACGGATGTTCTTTTCCTTCAAGATGAATGCGCCGATAGCAAAACTCACCAGCACGCTGCCGCGGCGGATCATAGACACTACGGCTATGAGGGCATCCGGCTGGGAGAGGGCCTGCATGTAGAGGTAATCGGCCCCGCAGAGGAATATGCTTATAAACGGGATGGACCAGTCCCAGTGGAAGGGAGTGGTTTTCCGCCTTACCGGAAGCCACAGGAAAACCAGCACCAGAGCCATCATCCCCGCCTGATACAGCGTGTACCAAGCCAGGACCTGGCTTCGGTCAAGTCCCAGGCGCTCCGGAGACATCAGGAACTTGTCATAGAGCCCGCTGGCAGCCCCAAGAATCACCGCCAGTATAAGGCAGACCAGCCACTTGTTACCCGGTTTTATGCCTTCTTTATGCCCGCTCAGGCGCATAAGGAAATACGCCACCATGGCAAGGAGCACGCCGCCCCATTGCAGGGCGTTGAGCTTTTCCTGAAAGATGAAGATTGCGCCAACCAGCACCAGCACCGGCCTGGTTGCATTTATGGGCCCCACTATGGTGAGCGGCAGATTCTTCATAGCAAAGTATCCCGCCATCCAGGAACTCAGGACCAGCGCGCTCTTGAGGAGTATAAACTTCTGCACGGCCCATCCTCCCCAGCCGGTAGTGAATAGGAACGGGGAGAATATGGCCGCGCTTAAGACAGTATTTATTAGAAGTACGGGGACTACTGCATTGTCCTTCAGGGATATCTTCTTGAAGGAATCATACCCGCCCAGAAGGGCCGCGGAACAGAATGCCAGTAACCACCAGGTCACGTAACCTCTACTTCACCATTCCGCTAAAGCCCATGAAGGCCAGGGCCAGGATACCTACGGAGATGATGGCGATGGGAACGCCCTTGAAGCTCTTGGGAACATTCATCAGGGCAAGGTGCTCACGGATACCCGCAAAGATTACCATGGCAAGGCCGTAACCGAGGGATGTGGCAAAGGCGTAAACCAGAGCCTGACCAAGGTTAAGCATACCTCCGGGCACAAAGGAGAACTCCTTGGTTACCACGTTGATGGCAACGCCAAGAACCGCGCAGTTGGTGGTGATAAGGGGCAGGAATATACCCAGTGCCTGGTACAGCGACGGGGAAACCTTCTTGAGCACAATCTCCACCATCTGGACCAGGGCCGCAATCACAAGGATGAAGGCGATGGTCTGGAGGAAAGTGATACCAAAGGGCACCAGCAGGTACTTGTTTATCAGATATGTAACCAGCGTTGCAAGGGTTATCACAAAGCACACTGCCATGGACATGCCGGTGGCGGTGGAAAGCTTGTTGGAGACACCCAGGAAGGGGCATATACCCAGGAACTGGGCCAGGACAATATTATTTACGAATATTGCCGATATAATTATGAGAAAGTACTCCATAGCCTAGCTGTTCTTTTTGAGGAATTTGTTAAACAGTACCATAAGATAGCCAAGGCACAGGAATGCGCCGGGAGCCATCACGAATGCCAGCATGCCGTCTGCGCCGCCGGTGAAGCTCCAGCCAAATGCGCTTCCGGAGCCAAGGATCTCACGCACAAGACCAAGTACGGTAAGTGAGCAGGTGAAACCAAGGCCCACTCCAATACCGTCCAGTGCGCTCTCCCCTACGCCGTGCTTGTTGGCAAAGGCCTCTGCGCGTCCAAGGACTATGCAGTTCACCACGATAAGCGGGATGAAAAGGCCCAGGGTCTCATACATGGCCGGGGTGTAGGCCTGCATGAGGAACTGAAGCAGGGTCACAAACGTAGCAATCACCACAATGTACACGGGAATGTGCACCTTGTCCGGCACCACCGGAGCAATAAGGGAGATTGCCATGTTGGAAAGGACCAGCACAAAGAGTGTGGCCAGGCCCATCGAAAGACCGTTTATGGCCGATGTAGTTGTGGCCAGCGTGGGGCACATACCCAGCAGGAGCACAAAGGTGGGGTTGTTCTTGACAAGCCCGTCTGTCAGAAGTTTGAATTTACTCATTGTCCTGTCCTCCTTCTTCGTTATCGTCATGGCCGACCTGATCGGCCATCTCGGGGAGATTCCCGGTCACGCCGGGAATGACGGAAATAGTGTCAAACACCTTCAGGGCATTCTCCACTGCAAGTGTATAGGCCCTGGAAGTGATTGTGGAAGCCGTTATGGCATCTACGTCGCCGCCGTCTTTTTTCACGGAAAGCTTCTTGACGGCAGGATCGAAGCCCCTCCACTGATCCATGAACTTTGCATCCGTGGAGCACTTTGCGCCAAGGCCGGGAGTCTCTGAATGAGAGAGCACGGAAGTGTTATATACAACGCCGTCAACAGTTACGCCCACCATCAGAGACAGAGGGCCGCCAAAGCCAACCACCGTGGATTCAATTGCGTAACCCACAATGGCCTCGCCGTCCTTTGCCGTGTAATAATGGGAATCGGCATTATACTCAAGAGTCTCAAAATGCGGGAGCACCTGGGCCACGGCAGCCTGCGTCTTTGCTGCAGCCGCCGCCTCGATGGGAGCCTTGGTTATCACATACGCGCCGCCGAGGACTGCACTGCAGGCAAGGCACACCAGCCCAAGGACCAGCACCATATTGGTAAGATTGGATTTTGCTGCCATACTCTATTTCCTCCCGAATTTTTTCTGGTGGAACCACATGTTAAGAAGCGGAACCACGGAGTTCATGATCAAAATGGCAAATGAAACGCCCTCCGGATAGGAGCCGAAGTAACGGATCATCATGGTAAGGAAGCCTATTCCAACGCCAAAGATAACGCCGCCCCAGAGGCTCATTGGCGAAGTCACATAGTCCGTTGCCATGAAGCAGGCACCAAGGATGAGACCGCCGGTGAGGAGGTTGAAAAGGGGATCCGTGAAACGGGAAGGATCTATTCCCCAGAAAATTAGGGAAGTGAGAGCCACCGTTCCAAAGATGCTGAGGGTGATCCAGGGCTTGATTACCTTACGGCAGCAAAGGTACACGAAACCAGCCAGAAGAGCCAGTGCGCAAGCCTCACCTGCACTGCCGCCAAGGTTTGCAAAGAGAAGGTCCTTATAATTGAAGGCCGATGTAAGCTCCTGCACGGAAGCCCCCTGCATGAGGCCCTCCTGGATTGCGCCAAGCGGAGTGGGACCGGAAACGGCATCCACAACGCCCTTAGGGGCACCCCAGGTGGTCATATAGGTAGGGAACGATACCAGCAGGAAGACGCGGCCCACAAGGGCGGGATTCCAGATATTCTGGCCGATACCGCCAAAGGTCATCTTGGCAACACCGATGGCAACCACCGCACCTATCATCACAACCCACCAGGGTGTGGTATAGGGAAGGTTCAGCGCCAGGAGGATACCTGTAATGACTGCGGAAAGGTCCCCTATTGTGGAGGGTTTCCGGAGCATGTACTTTGTGATGGCCCATTCAAGCAGCACGCATGAAGCCACGCTCACCGCCATCACAAGGATCTCTCTCCATCCGTAGAAGACGAAGGAGCATATTACCGCTGGGATAAGCGCGATAATAACGTCACGCATAAGGGTTTTGGTGGAAACCGGAGCGTGAATATGGGGATTGGGAGATACTAATAACTTTTCCATAGTCAGTTACTTTTTAGCGGCTTCAGCGGCGGCCTTTGCGGCAGCGGCACGGGCGCGGATGGCACCCATGGCCAGGCCTTTACCCAGACGTACCCAGTCCAGCAGAGGAATGTTGGCAGGGCAGGAATACAGGCAGCAGCCGCACTCGATGCAGTCGTGGGCGGCATTTGCCTCCAGAGCCTCAACATCTGAGTTACGGGACAGCTTTTGGAGAAGGAAGGGTTCAAGACCCATGGGGCAGGCATCGGCACAGCGGCCGCAGCGGATACATTCAGATTCCGGTGCGCGGCGTGTCTGGGCCTCAGTGAGAAGAAGGAGTGCACCTGTTCCCTTCACGGTTGCTGCATCAAGGTTGGAAACGGCACGTCCCATCATGGGGCCGCCGCTGATAACCTTGGCGGCCTCTGTGGGAATACCTCCAAGATAATCCAAAATGTAGCGGAGAGGGGTTCCTACGCGTACCAGGAGGTTGGCCTGGTTGGGGAAGCACTCGCCGGTAACAGTTACGGAGTTGTCCACAATTGGCTTATTCTTCTGGACGGCATCATAGACCGCCAGAGCAGTTGCAACGTTCTGGACAAAGGCGCCAACGCTGATAGGAAGGGCGCCCGAACCCACCTGACGGTGCATCACGGCATCAATGAGCTGCTTTTCACCGCCCTGCGGATACATCATCTTCATCTCCATCACCTCAATGCCCTCATAGCCAAGCTTTGCAATTACTTCGCGGATATGGGCAATGGCTTCAGGCTTATTTTCCTCTATTGCAATTGTGCAGGGGACATTTCCCATCACCTGCCTCAGGATAGCGGCTCCAACCACCACCTGCTCTCCCTTTTCAAGGAGGGTGCGGAAGTCGGAGGTGAGGTAAGGCTCACATTCGCAGCCGTTTATTATAACTCTCTCGCACTTTGATCCGGGAGGCGGGGAAAGCTTCACGTGAGTGGGGAAAGTTGCGCCGCCAAGACCCACAACACCGCCAAGGCGGATCTTCTCCACTATGGCCTTGTTGTCGGAGGGAATCTCAGTGATAAGGGTATCGGTGGTATCAATTCCATCGGCCCATTCATCACCCTCAACGGCAATCTCAATATGTGTCACGGGACGTCCGGCAAGGTCCGGGCGGGGGCCGATAGACTTAACGGTTCCGGAAACGGATGAGTGGATGAAGGCGCTCACAAAGCCGCCGGGCTCTGCGATCACCTGACCCACCTTCACTTTGTCACCAACTGCAACGCAAGGAACGGAGGGCGCGCCAATGTGCTGCGCCACAGAAATATACACTGTGGGGGCAAGAGGCAGGGGGCAGATGGGGCAGCCCCTTGAAATCTTGCTGTCGTGCGGATGAACACCGCCGATGGAGAATGTTCTCTTACTCATTTGCTGCAGCCTCCTTCGCTTTCTGGTTACGGATTTTAATACGCTCCTTGATGGCTTCCTTGTCCAGCGGCTTGGGGAAATTCACACCGTGGATGGCGCCGGTGGGGCACATTGCCTCGCACTCGCGGCAAAGCTTACACTTGGACGCATCGATATAAGCGATATTGCCTTCCACTACAATGGCGTCATGGGTACAGGTCTTGGCGCAGATGCCGCAGCCAATACAGGCCGATGCACATGCCTTCTTTGCAACGGGACCCTTATCCCTGTTAAGGCAGCTTACGAACATACGCATGCCGCGCGGGCCCATGGGCCTTAACTCTATGACCTTCTTGGGACAGGCCTTCACGCAGGCTCCGCAGGCGGTGCACTTCTCCTGATCCACCACCGGAAGACCGGTTTCGGGATCCATTGAGAGGGCTCCGAACTGGCAGGCTTTCACGCAGTCTCCGCAGCCAAGGCAGCCGTATGCGCAGCCGGTATCTCCGGCGTACAGCTGTGCCTTTACGGCGCAGGATTCCGTTCCGCCCCACTCGTTCACCTTGGGGCGCACGGCGCAGGTGCCGTTACACCTTACCACGGCCACCATGGGGGCTTTGGCCTTAACCTCATAGCCAAGGATGGCAGCCACCTTTGCCATTGTGTCGTTACCGCCCACCGGACAGTAGTTATTGTCCAGATTGGGGGCTTTAACAGCAGCCTCGGCAAAAGCGCGGCAGCCGGCGAAGCCGCAGCCGCCGCAGTTTGCGCCGGGCATGGCTTTCTCGACTTCGTCGATGCGGGGGTCTTCCTCAACCTTGAACTTCTGGGCCACAAGGTACAGGACCAGGGCAAGCAGAAGGCCAAGGACGGTAACCACCGCAATCGTCCAAATGATTGTTGATGACATAGTTTATCGTTTAATAGTAAATACGTATTCTGTCTGGAGTTTCCCGCGGAAAAGCCACAGCAGGAGATAGTAGACGGCAACAGCCGCAATGCCGGAAAGCCCCGCTACCACTTCTCCCACCCCAAGAGCCATGAGCCCGAGGATTGCGGCAAGCAGTATTATAAGAGGTATAAGGTATGCAAGGTACACTGCCTTGAAGCCCATGGAGGCTTTGAGAAGGACCTCCACCTCATCACCTACAGCGTGCTTGTTATAAGGGTCCGTGGGGAGTTCCACCACTTTTTCCGCAACGTCTCCCATGCTGCAAAGACCTGCCGCATGACACTCTGAGCATGCTCCGTGCTGCACAAAGGCAACGGTTGTCAACTGCGGGGTGATCTTAACTATCTTTCCTTTATGGGAAATGCTTTCACTCATTTTACCCTGGCTTCAAAAGGATATTTAAGGTCTTCCAGCTGCTTCACCCACCCCTGGACTGAACCAATCCTAAGAGGGGCCATAAACCCGATGGGGACATGGTTTGAGTCATCGGAGAACCAGAGAGTCATCTCCGTTTCACCGTCAAACATTGCTCCTGACACAACGGAGCAGCTGAACCTAAGTGAATTCACCTTCCCAAGACGCTTTGTCTTCACGGCCTCACGTCCACGGTATGTGAGACGGATATCAAACACGGTATCGTCTATTGCAAAGCTTACAGGTATCTTCTGGCCGGGAGTGAGGGAGGAAAAATCCATAGTCCTCACAAGATAGATTATGGATGAGATGTCACAGACGCAGTCCTTGATGGGGATATCCAGGATCTGCTGTCCCCTGCCCTCAAAGTTTATATCGGCATGAATCTCCTTCTTGTCCCAGTCGTAGATATAATTGTTGAAGGCGCGGTAATCCCCCTGTTTGGTGTTACGGTAATACTTGAGGGGACGCACGGCGTCCTTTGCGAACCAGGTCTCGAAGCGCTCGTGCATATCGTAGAAGACGCTGAAAAAAGGTGCGCTGTCGGCAATGAGGGATGCCTTGTACACGCTTTTTCCGTTAAGGGCCGATTCCTCCAGCGAAAGGTCTCCGGTAGCCACCTCCGTGTTCACCGCACCCCATTTGAAATAAAGGCCCATCCTGATCTTTTCACCTGCCTTGAAGGGGAGCTCCTCCCCGGTGGGGAAGCAGCCCTGCGCCTTTGCTACAAAACCAGAGAGCAAAGTGAAAAGCAGTATGACGGTTAACCTTTTCATCAGAAATCCTGGGACGAATCAAAATCCTGATAGCTTGCTCCGGGAGCGGGCTCATTGGCGGCGCTTGCCACCGGGCCCCTCTGGGCATAGATGTCAAGGCTTTGGTCGGCCTCCACAAACTTCACCTGACCGGCCTTGTACTTCATCTCAATGTCACAGACTTCGCCGTTACGGTGCTTTGCTATCACAATGTATGCCTTCTCCTTATCTTCCGGGTTTTCACTCATACCTACAAAATCCGGGCGATGGATGAAAATCACCATATCGGCATCCTGCTCGATGGAGCCGGACTCGCGCAGGTCACTGAGCTGGGGCTTACCCATGCCGCCCGTACGCTGAACCGCATTACGGGACAGCTGGGACAGGGCTATGATGGGGATATTGAGCTCCTTGGCCGTTGCCTTCAGGGTACGGGAAATGGCTGCAACTTCCTGCTCACGAAGGCCACGCAGTTCCACGGGGCCCTGCATGAGCTGGAGATAGTCCACCACAATGAGACGCACGCCCTTCTGCTTCACAAGGCGCTTTGCCTTGGTACGGAATTCCATGATGGGAATACCGGGGGTGTCGTCAATGTAGAGCGGGGCCTTTGCAAGGCGCTTCAAGGTATCCTCAAGCTGAATCCACTCAAAGCTCTCAAGCTTTACGCCACCCTTGATCTTTTCTCCGGAAAGGCCGCTTTCGGTGGTGATGAGACGCTTTCCAAGCTGGTCTGCGCTCATTTCCAGGGAGAACACCGCCACGGGCATATTGGCATCTACGGCCGCATTGCGCGCAATGTTGAGGGCAAATGCGGTTTTACCAACGGAGGGACGGGCAGCAAGGATGATGAGGTCTGATTTCTGCCACCCTTGCGTTACACGGTCTATGGAAGGATAACCGGAAGGGACACCGGAAGGCCCCGTGATGTTCTGGAGCTCCTGGAGGTTGTCCAGCACGGTGTTGATGATAGAGCCGATGTCCTGGACATCCCTCTTAACATTGTTCTGGATGGCGGCAAAGACCTTGGTCTGGGCGTTGTCAATGAGGTCATCCACATTTGTGGACTCATCGAAAGACTGCTTCAGGATATCGTAGGAGGCCGTAATGAGGTCCCTCTGGATGGTCTTCTGCTTGAGAATCTTGATGTAGTACTCAATGTGGGCCGCAGCGCCTATGTTCTGCGACAGGCGCGCAAGCTCCACGGGGCCGCCAATCTCTTCAAGGTCTCCGCGGGAGCGGAGTTTCTCACTTACGGTGACTATGTCAATGCTCACGTGCTCATTCACCAGGGCACTCATAGCCTCGAAGATCTTGCGGTGGCGGGGGTCATAGAAACACCCCGCGCTGAGCTCTTCCATTGACTCGTCAATGGTTGCCGGTTCTACCAGCATAGCTCCCAGCACGGCCTCCTCAACGTCAAGCGCCTGAGGGGGTTTATTCCCCATCAGGGCTTCCAGGTTGAGGGGTTCCTGAGGTTTCCTAGGCATCAAATTCGGGGTTGATAATGATTCGGCCGCAGTGCTCGCAGATGATGAGCTTACGGTTTGAAGCAATCTCTACGCGGCGCTGGGGAGTGATGGTATTGAAGCATCCTCCGCAGGAGTCTCCGTTGTAGATACCAACAACTGCAAGGTGGTTGTTAACACTTGCACGGATACGCTCATAGGCGCTCATGGTACGGGCGTCGATCTTTGCGGCGCACTCATCACGGCGTGCACGCAGAACGGCTTCCTCCTTGGCGGTTTCCTCAACGATTGTCTCAAGCTCTGCCCTCTTGGCGGCAAGGTCCTCTTCACGGATGGTGAGGCGGTCCTTTATGTCGTCAAGCTCTGCCTTCTTCTCACCAATCTCATAGCGGGTGTCATTGATGGTTTTCTCGTCAATCTGACGGAGAAGGTCCTGATTCTCGATTTCCTTGTTCAGGGAATCGTACTCGCGGGAGTTTGTGATGGTCTCCAGCTGATGCTGATATTTCTGGATGGTGCCTTCATGCTCTGCGATGGAAAGCTTAGCGTCTGCGATGTTGCGGGTAAGCTGGTCCACTACTGCGGAGATGGTAGCGCTGCGCTCCTTGAGGGTAGCAATTTCATTTTCCAGGGCCTCTACCTCTGCGGGAAGGGCGCCACGGAGCTGGATGATCTTGTCAATCTCTGAATCTGCGGCCTGGAGCTGATAGAGGGTCTTGAGCTTTTCCTCTACGCTCATCTCGGAGTCTGCGAAAGACTTCTGGAGAGATACGAAGGTTTCCCTGTTGTCGATGGGAGCCTCTACTTTCTTGGCTGCTGTAGTTTTTTTGGTTGCCATATGTAATAAATCGATTTATTTATGCATCACAAAATAGTGGACGGGATTGCTCCTGTCCAGCGTGCCGGATGAATAGCTTGCAAAGGTAGGAAATTTTTTCCGTATTTGCGTAAGCAAAATGTCCACAATGTCAACTTCGCTCTCAAAATGGCCGATATCCATCACCATGAAGCCATCCGGGGTGAAGAAATTGTGATATGATACATCGGCCGTGATATAAAGCTGCGCTCCGGCACAACGGGCCGATTCAATCTCCGACCCTCCGCTTCCGCCAAGCACCGCAACGCGGCTGATGGGCCCTTCGATGGGCCTTGAACTCCTGATAAGCGTAAGGCCGAAAGCCTTCCCCACATACTCCAGGGCCTCATTTCCGGTGAGCGGCCGGGGAAGAGTGCCAATGCACCCAAGGCCATTCCCGCATGCATCCTTCTCAAGAATCTCGATATCCTGAAGACCAAGCTTAAGGGCCATTGCCCAGCTCACGCCCTGAGGCACTTTATCGGCCGATGTATGGGCGGCATAAACCGCCACCCCACCGCAGATTGCGGCCATCACGGTGGCCCCCACGGGATCTTCAGGGCCGATCTGCTTAAGCCCATGGAAGATTAGCGGATGATGCGTCACAACCATGTTGCAGCCCCTTGAGACGGCTTCCTCAATGAGCTCCACGGTGCAGTCAAACCCCACCAGGACACCCTTCACCTCATCCTCCGGACTCCCTATGAGAAGCCCGCTGTTGTCCCAGCTCTCCTGCACCCCGCGCGGCGCAAACGCCTCTATGGCGCCCACAATGTCCTTTACTTGCATATGGCCGTCCTCACTGCTACAAGTTGTTCACGGATAGCCTTGAGGCTGTCAAGAGCCTTCACGCGGCGGTCTACGCTGCGGTGATCCTCCCTCATCTTCTGCATTGCCCCCTCCAGGGTAAGTCCCTGCTTCTTGACCATGAACTGGATCTGCTTCAGGGTCTCAATATCCTCAGGATGGTACAGGCGGTTACCCTTTGCATTACGCTGGGGCTTCACGTACTTTTCAAAGTAGTTGCTCCAGTAACGAACGGCCGACGGAGCTTCTGAAAGCATATCGGCCACCTCTCCCATTGTGTACAGCAGTTTAGCCATATTACTGTTTTTTGTTAGGTTGATGCGAAAATGAACGGCGGGGGCCCTCCTGCTCCAGCCAATAATCGTGGTCAAACGCCTCTCCCGGTCCCACAAACGCCCCTTCATGCTCCAGCGTAAACGCCATATACGTTATAGGCAACCCCATTTCAAGGAACATCTTCTCATAGAACGTCTGCACAGAGGTCACTTCCTCAACGGAGAGGGGATACATGTTCTGGAACCTCTGGCCACCCTCGGCCGGATAAGAGGGAGGGGCCCACGAAGTGGGAGGGGTCGGCGCAGCCGACGGTTCCAGGACATGTATACCCTCTCCGTAAATATCAGTACCGCATGCAAGTACCTGAAGGTCATTGACCTTACAGACAGCCTGAGTGTATTCGTAGAGATAGCGTGAATCTGTTTTGAGATGGATGAGGCCGCCGGGACGGAGGAAGCCGCGGTAACGCTCAAGGAACATAGGCGACGAAAGCCTGGCATTTTCAGAACCGCGAAGCTGGGGATCAGAGAAAGTGAGCCAGATTTCAGAAACCTCCGAAGGGCCGAAGAAAGCCCCTATGAACTCTATCCTGGTACGAAGGAAAGCCACATTGGGAAGGGCATTCTCCGTGGCGTACTTGGCCCCGGACCATAGGCGTGCGCCTTTGATGTCTACGCCGATATAATTGACTTCAGGATGCCTCAGGGCCAGGGCGATTGTGTAATCCCCCTTGCCGCATCCAAGCTCCAGGACAATGGGATGGTCATTGCCGAACATCTCCTTTCCCCAGTTGCCCTTGATGGGATGATCCTTAAGGACAAGGGCCTTTGAACCGGGAGCCTTTGGAGCCAGCACAGCCGATGCTTCCGGCTGCAGGAGGCAGCGGAAAGTGGCATTCTGAGCAAATTTTTTCAGTTTTCCGTGACCCATTACTTCCTGTTACGGTTCTTGCGGCGTTTCTTACGTTTTTTCTCAGGATCAAACCTGTTGATGGCATCGTCACCCACGGCCGATACAAACTCCGGAGAGCGCTCAGGCTCTTCCTGAAGCGTGTCGGGACGCTCCCCGCGGCGGTTCATTGCCTGGATTTCCCTCACTTCATCGGCCGATAATCCATAAACCTTTGCAAGGGAGCCCTTCTCATAGGAGAAGTACAACATTCCGGCAAGGATGTCAGTCTTCACAAGGAAAGCCTGGCCGTCTTCAAGCTCCAGGGGCTCATTCACGCGGGGAAGGCGGGAACGGGCGTCAGTGTATGCTGCAACCTCATAATTGAGGCAGCACTTGAGCTTTCCGCACT
>JAEEGG010002112.1_pt1 | contig 52084 bp, 31 predicted proteins | sample 9134161 | NCBI WGS metagenome assembly JAEEGG01 (sample SAMN16246543, study PRJNA631951) | gut metagenome | biome: gut microbiome; feature: rumen; material: CR-attached | host: Bos | place: Iran: Karaj | collected 2018-10 | reverse complement strand
GTAGCAGGGAAGAAGTTCCCGATATACGATTTCCGTCCGGAGCGCACATGGCGGCATCTGGACTTGTGGCAGTGCCAGACATACATCACGGCTCGCATCCCGAGGTATCGCGTGGATGGGAAGATCCTGAGTCTGGATGTTCCCTGGGCGGATGCAGGGGAGCGCTTGACATCCATGCTCGAAAAAAAACGATAGACACGCTTCTGGAGACGAAGAGCCAGAGGGCAACTTCGAGGCTTCTCCTGCTGACGTTCGACCAGGTCCACCACGTCATGGAACGCGCCGTGGAGTTTGGCCTTTTGCATCGCAGCAAGATAAAGTCGCATAACCATATACATATAGATGAGAAGTCCGTGCACGGACGTGACTTCGCCAGTATCCTCTATGATGACGACGGAACGGTGCTTGAAGTAGTCGGAGGCAGGAAGAAGGAGGATGCGAAGGCACTGATTTGCAAGGCTTTGAATCCTATCCAACGAGCAAACGTGCTTACCGCAAGTATCGACATGTGGGATCCTTTCAGGGATGCAGTCAAGGAGTTGATGCCGTTGGCAGCCATCTGCCACGACAAGTTTCATCTGGTCAAGCACCTCAATGCTGCCGTTGATGCTGTACGCAGACGTGAAGTGAAGTCCAACGAATACCTCAAGCGGACGAGATACCTCTTTCTGAAGGATACCGCCAGACTCACAGACAAGCAGCAGATAAAGTTTGACGCTATTGTCAATGCAAACTACGAGGTGTCCCGTGCATGGCGCATCAAGGAGGACTTCCGTGATATCATCAAAGGCAAGTTGGACAGGGCCGAGGCGTTTACGCTTTACATGATGTGGCGTCAGCGTGCGTTGGCTGCCAATATCCCAGAGATAACCAAGGTCATCGAAATGTTCGACCGTCATCAGAAGGGCATTATCAATGCTCTCTGCATGGGGCGCAACAACGGCAAGGCCGAACGAATGAACGGTTCCATTCAGGAACTGCAGACCGTTGGCAGAGGCTATCGCGATGTGGAGAGATTCCGCATTGCTGTACTCTTCTTCTATGGAGGCTTGACGTTGCATAAAGACTTCCTTGTGTTAAATTCGTTAAGTTAACTCACACTAAATCCTGTAGAACCAGTTTTTACAATATTCCTGAAAAGAAGTAAATACCGAAATAGTGTATAATTTTTGTATATAGTTGAAGCAGCTATTCGAGGACAACAAGCCTATCAAGTTGATGATTTGGCGCACGTTTACAGACACGAATTTGAGAGCCATATTGGCGATGTAAGTATGATTAAGTTCCTCCAATCTTTCGACAAATACTACATCGGCATTGAGACTGCTGACGGCAGGAAGCATTGCATTCGTGGGTGGTATCTTGACCAAAGATTTGACCACAAGGAATGCCCCAAAGGTTTTCACATGTATGAGTTTCGTGAGGACGATGAGGATGAATGGGGATATATCGCTTTCATTGAACCACACGTATGGGTCAATCACTCTGGAACATTTGTTACTCGCACGAAGATACCCTTTGGCGAGAACGGCAACAAAAATGTGTTTGAAATCAGATACGGACACTTTTATTGATTATTTACGGAAACGAACAATTCAACAAGGTAGCATAATATGAAGATAGAAAAACTACCGCGAGATTTTGTATATACTGATCGTCGCACGCTGGATGACTTTCTGCGTAGCGACGATTTGAATAAAGAACTGTATAAGGTATATCTGCGAGTAAAGGATAGGCCTTATTATTTCAAGTTCGATGCAGAGAAAGCTTTCAACGAGGCATATTATATTGCCACGTTGGCGATGTATGACCCTCACCCTGAGCTTAATGTCAGAGAATGGCTGTGGATAGCAAAAGGCAATATGGGCTGGAGATATGCGGCTAATCTTGTGATGTCGATGGTATATGCCATTTTATATCTTCAAGAGGATCGCCCTGAGAAGATTGATTATGTGCTTCAACTAATGGAGGGGCAGGACTATGGTGAGGACTATTTTGGCGCGTTTGATGCAATGGCTCATTCTATTACAGCAAGATACAATAGTGACCTTATTCCCCATCCCCATCCTGTAGCAGAACTTACCCAAACTCTTTGGGACTGGAAAGATATTACAGAAGATTATGAGCAGGACACTATACGCGAGTTATTAGCTCTTTTCCCATCAAAGGAAGAGAAATTGAAGCTGATAGACGTCATCGAAGAGAAAAGATTTGAGCCGCAAGCAACGCTAATAGGTTCTGATCAAGTTCTTTTGGAATATGACCCAGATAGTTTACCCTTTTAAAAGAAAAGTGGAAGATGAAAGCTGACAAAGAGTTTTTTGACATACTTCGCAAAGAGGTAGAAGGCTTGCAGCCAAGTAAGCAAGAACTTGACCCAAAGCTCCAGATGGAGGCATACGCTAACAAAAAAGTTGGCCATGCTATCAAGGTGACTCAGGAGATAATGAAAGAGACTGTTATCCGTCAAAAAGATAACATCATCTCATCATTACAAGAGAAAATTGAGGGTCTGGAATCGCAGTTGTCTATTATGAAAAAGGCCAATGACGAGTTGGTTAATAAAAATAAGAATTTGACGGCTTTGGTTGACTATTATGAGAACCCACCATTGCCTCCAGAAATGGAAGAGGATGAAGGTAAGCCCATTGAGATGCCGTTAGATTCACTATTGGCTATACCTGTCATTGCTAATTATGCCAAAGACGCTTGTGACATTCAAGATGCAAAAGCTATTAAGATGATGCTTCGTGAGTTGGTGCGTAATCCAAGTAAAGGCGATGAGGAAGCCATTTCAGGAATCCTTACTGATTTTATTGAACCTCAGAAGAAACCAACAAGTGTGAAGATTGAACACAAATATGAGGATGGGGCTCAACATAATGACCACAGCAAACATCTGAATGTGAATAGCGATGAGGATGGGGCTCAAAAACTAATTGATAAATTCTAATTATGATGAACTATTGGGATGAATACGTTATAATACCTATCAAAGAATGTTTTGAAGGTTATCGAGAAATAAGGGGAGGTGATTCAATAAACATTGAACGATCTGTAAATGCATGTACAGAAGATAACGATCAGATTTATCTGCTGGATTCTTTGAAGGATATTTACCGCGACTATTGTCTTGGCAAATGGAGAAATGTATGGCTTCAAGGAGTCATGAATAGAATGGTGGCTTTCGATGATATTCATGGAAAGGTTATCCCATCCTTTGATGTCGTTGATTTGGCTTTTTCGTGGGCAAAAAATAATGAGAGTGTTAGACTGGATGAATTTATTGATATACTGACCACTTATGATCGTTTGTCGGATGATGAAGACTGGGAACAATTAGAAAATCGTGTAAACGACGAATTGAGAAAGCTGAAAGTCTACGGAGATCAAACAAAAAGTGGATATCTGGCACTGCTTCATGCTTTCATTCGAATAAGAAGAGATTTCGGCGACAGTAACTTAGACAAACAGAACGAGTTGTTAAAATTGCTGGAAAGACACTGGGATTTCTTGAAATTGGTCTATTCCGTTATGATTCGACGTATTGTTGATAATGGAAACAGAGACTTCGCTGCCATTGCAAATAATATGAGGGTGCAGAAAAGTAACCACAAGTACGTTTACATCTTCTATGCAGCCTTGAAAGAACGTATAGATGATTTATCTGATACTGAGGATGGAAAATCTAAAATCAACAGACATCTGAAAGAACTCTTAAAGATTCAAAAGGACACACCTCAGGACAATGAAACATTAGATGAACTTTGCACAACATTGTTCCCTGAAGAACTAAGACAATTCCTCGACAAGAACAACATTAAGAGCTATGACGAAGTAATGAGCGAACTACAGGAAATGAAAGCCAAAGTTGATTCTTTGAATTCACAAGTAGCTCAAATGGCACAAAGAATGGCAGATGCAATCAAAGCATCAATCCCTGTAGAAAACATTGAGGTTGAATTGCTGAGATTACAGCCTGGTACCAGTTACGATGTATTCACACAAGTAAACTCTCTTCTGACGGGTACTAAGGCTTGGATGGAACGTGCTAACGAAATCAAGCAGAAGATTTTAGATAAGCGCGACAATCCTACCATCGTAAAAGGCAACTACTATGCGTCAGGCTCACACCATGATGATAAGAGTCGCCACATTGAGATTGATAAAAATGATGACTTACCCAAATTACCTGAGAAATGAGTAGCGAGAAATATCATTATGAGCCGGGTGCTATCCACAACGACCACCACAAGGAGGTAAATATTGGCCAAGTGCCAGAGCGAGTACTGAACGATTTAATCAGGAATTTCTTCAAGGACGATGCTGAGGAGGCAGAATACGAGGAAGTGACAACTCCAGAAGTAGCACAGCAGGAAGTACCTGTTGCCAAGAAAGACTTTGGTACACCACAAGCAGATGCTGACTTCAAGGCCATTTTCGACAAAGAGAAGAAAGAGAATGAGGCACTAAAAGAAGCAGCTCAACAAGAATACAAGACATGGAAAGAAACGGAGTGTTTTGGTGCACCTACGTTGGAGAAACTGGAGCAGTATAGACTGAGAATCTTGCTGGAGCTCTTTGCCTCTGGCATCTTCGATAGTCTTGTAAGCAAGATGGTTGCCACAGAGAAGAAGGATGGCGAAATAAACTTTGACGTGTTAGATGAAGAGGCTGAATGCAGAAAAGCATGGCGCAACTATGCGGCATTGAGAAACTTCTTCGAATATGAAATAGGCGTGCTAAAGCTTGGCAACACCAGCAAACTGGGTCGTCTGTTTTTTACACTTGTGGACGACAATCGTGTTGACGAGAAGATTAGTGCTCTCTTCCTATTTGTATATAGGCTGGCTCTGATTCAGAAAAGAATGCAAGAGCTAAAGCAGCTTAACAATGAGCGTAATAAGACGCTTACAGATAAACGGCGTATCGTTTTGAGGAACATTGATTCGTTTATTGAGAAGGGCGAATGGGTGCTGCCTGCCACTGAAGAGAATATCAAGCAGATGATAAGAAATGTGCTCAATGTGGGCGACTATGTGCTAGAGGGTCAAGACCTGGAACTCTCGAAAGCCCTTTGGGATCTGTTTGAGAGTAGAGAGGGCGATGCTACCGCCGTCACCTGGCAGAACATTGTGGGCTATCTGTATTCTTATGAGTTGTTGCCTCAGTCAAAGGGTTCGAGCCAGTTACAGAAATTGTTCTTTGGAAAGAACGACGTAGACAAATACACAAACATCGACAAGGGAAAAATCACCAGTACACAGATGCCTGCGAAGTTCAAAAACGTGCTTCCATTGCTTGACAAGTATCGAGTGAAGCCATAAAAAGTGAGCTAAGACTAAGCTGAAAAACATAATAGACGGTCAGATTTCAGATAATGAAGTCTGGCCGCTTTCTTTGTATGCCCTTTGAATACAGGCGATTTGAAGGCCTAAACACTCTTTAACAAACAAACTTTCTGTAGCTTATATCAGTTCTGTAGCTCATATACCTTTGCAACCGAAAATCAGATGCGAGCGGACTCAACGAACTCCCAGACGCGCTGATAAAGAACAACAAAATAAATAATTAAAAAGGTAAAAGCAATGGCTAGAAGAAAAAAGCAAGCAGCTACTGAATCAGTGAGACAGCCCAAGCTGAACATCACGCTGAGAACAGTAAAGAACGGTTATCTGTTGGACGTTGAGGGCGAAGGTTACATGTACTTCAACGAGCAGAGCCTGGTAGAAGGATTCTGCATCCACGTAGGACTGGAACGTAAGGACTTCATGACTCGTGACGAGATTCGCAGTCTGCTTCGTGCGACTGAGGATGGCAGCGCAGAGAGACGTCTGCAAGAAGAGGTCACTCAACTGAAGGAGGAACTGAAAAATGTAAAAGCAGAGTTGAGAGGTCTGAAGAAGAGTTCAAGAGAGTCATAACCAATTAATACTGTCGATTATGAAACCAAAAATTATTTGCGTAGGAACATTGATAGATCTGGCAATGATGTTTGAGCCGGATGTAGATGATGAGCAAGAGGTTAGTATAGAACTGAAACAAATTTTTATATAGGATAATAAAGCTATGGCAAAGGAGATTAGAATTACGAGCGTCAGGAACGCTCACGGTGTGAAAGTGAAGCGCTGTTGCGCCAGTTGTCAACACAAGTGTATTCAGAGCGACGGCACAAGGGTTTGCGCCACGATGATGCTGAAGGTTGAGCAGAAGTTCAAGTGCAAGCAGTGGCAGATGAGCGACGGTATGAAGAATGCTGGTAAAGGGGGAGGCGTGGTGCGCCTGAAAGGCACCACAGAGATAGTGATTGATTAAAAAACGAATGATTTTAAGAAACGAATTGCCATAATAAACCATAATTGACCATAATAATATTACGGACAATTACGAGAAATTACGGAAAATGGTTTCAAATAGTAACAAATTAATTTTTAAGCATTTATGAAACAGAAAAAGACTAAGAATGGTAACGGTCTGAACAAGTTGGTTTATGACCGTGATGAGAACCCTGTAGATGGCGTGAAGCTGCCATTTGAAGAATTGGCAATGCTGTGCGAAGAGGGTGAGAAACTGGGAGTGCAGTTGGCCAGAGACATGATGGGCTATGGTTTCGACTACTACGGAACTTTCGTAAGGACTTATGCCCTGTCGCAGATGGTGGCATGTCTGAAGGTCTTTGCCAAGGATAAGGGCTTCGATGCCATGGCGATGTTCGACATCCTGACACCCAGATTCACTAAGGAAGCAGAGGAGATGCTGGAGGAGATCAAGGCAGAGGAACATGAGCAGCAGAAGTGCGGCTATATGTTTCTTGACCTGAACACCGCAGTAGGCGCCAAGGAGTTCAAGAAAATTCTGAAGAATCTAGAAAGCGAATGAATTTAAGAAACGAATGACCATAATTAATCATAATTGACCATAATAATATAACGGACAATTACGAGAAATTACGGAGATTAGTATCCTGTAAAAAGTATAACCGAGTCGGAGGATGAGCGAGGAGATGTGTCCGGACAAATGAGCTCAACTAAAACCCCGCAATTCCGATGCTCATTAATTCGATTAGATTATGCGAAAATATATTCTTATTTTGAATGCCATCATCGTGATGGCCAAGTTGCTGGAAGGCAAGCGAGTGGAAGGTGTTCTGTACATAGATCAGGACACAAGTAAATTAACATTCAAGGCGTACAACCGCCAGCCTCGCGACAGGCAAGAACGCGTGGTGTGTCAGTTGGAGAACGGTTGGCTGAAGGAGTCGCCCCTATGTTACAAGTTCTATAACAGCGTCAAGAAAAGCCTTGGCCGCCGACTGGTGGACGTGGTGATGCATCGCGAGCTGAACACGGCGATGCAGGCGCTGGAGATAGAGGAGATCCTGGACAATGTTTAATCTTTTAATCTATTAGGTATATGGAAACATTAGTATTAATTAAGGAGGTAGGCGCATACTCTGAGCGCCAGTACCAAAGACAGGATGGTACAACGGAGTATTTCAAGAGTCGTGGCGTTGTGCTGAAGCACGGTGGCGACGAGGTGTATGGTGAACTGACTGGCGAGTATGCCTCTAAGCAGCGCGACACGCAGTTCTACGAGAACCAGCCGTACGTGGCCAAGGGCTTCTGGAAGCATCGCACGTGGCAGGACCAGAACGGCCAGACGCGACACGAGAATGCGCTGTACATAACAGACTTGCAGGCCCTGTAATTGATAATTGAAAATTGACAATTGATAATTATGAATAAGGGATTCTGTTATCAGGAAAACACTCACTTCTCTCAGGCTGTCAGGTGCAGCCGAGAGAAGTTCTGGGAGAGCGTGAGGAACACGTCTACTGCCTGGAAGATTGATAGCCGAAGGGAGATCCTAGAGGCTGTGGAACGACACGATTCGGAGGTCATTAATAAGTGGCTGAAGAATGAGGACTTTGGGAAGTTTCTGGCTAAGAAGAGAGGTCTGAAAAAACTCAGTGCTCGTCAGAAGTTCTTTGAGAAGAGCGACGAGGAGAGGTTGCTGGCCTTTGCGCAGGAGTTGAAGGATAATCTTGTGGCATTCATTTTCAGTTGCTATGAATTTGACGCAACGCCTACTGCCAATGGCAATCCTTTTTGCCATCGCAGGTTGGCAGACTGTCACCTGAATGGTTTGGTGATGCTGGATATTGACCACGTGGAGAATCCGATGGAGGTGTTCGAGGCCTTGAAAGCCAATCAGGAGCTGATGGCTCGCACAGCACTGGCGCACATCACCAGTTCGAAGAAGGGCATTCGCATCGTCTTTACTGCGAATATCAAGGACGGAAATTTGGCCGATAACCAGATAGTTTTTGCTGAAAAGCTTGGCTACAAAGCCGATCAGAGCTGCATCGATGCCACACGAAACTCTTTTGCTCCCAAGGAGGAAGACATTATTTATATTAATGAGGAACTATTATTCAATTACTACAATGAAGAATTTGACAAGAAGTACACAGATGAGTACCGCAAGAAGAGAACTCAACCACTATTTCATCAGTTTGGTGCTGAGGATGAGAAAACGACAAGTGCCAGTAATAAAACGACAACTGAGACCGCTCGGCTTTGCCGCTTCGCTCTGCGAAGAACTAAGACAACATTTAGTGGCGACAACATGTCGCCACAGGCAGAAGTTCTGCCTGAAATAGAGTTGTCCAAGTTGTCAAAGTTGTCGTCAGAAAAGAACTCAGATTTGTCGTCAATAAAATGGAGAGGCTATGATGTACAGTCTATTATTGATGCTAGGTATGCAGACAAGCTGCCATGTGCAGCAGACAGCAACCGCCACAACGAGAGTCTTAAACTCGCAACAGACTTGTTGCTCATGCTTGATGGCGACAAGGCCAGTGTGCAGCGCATCGTCGAGGCGCAGCCGTGGGTACAGGAGATCATCGACGAGAGGGATGAGAATGTCAGCCAAACTGTGGCGAGTGCTGCTGACTGCGTGGCGCAGAAGGAGAAGAAATATGCCAGCAGTCTTCCCAGCAAGGCGATGCTCGAAGCAATCCAGAAGGCCACAGGCAAGTCGTATCAGGAGATCACGAAGGCGCAGACGTCGGCGGCGGTGACGGAAAGCGACATCGAGCGCTGGCTCTGGGACTGGGGAGAGCAGATAGAAGGTCTTTTTGACAATTTCCCTTTGCTGCGAGACATCTGCAAGGGTCTGAAGAAGAACCAGTATCCTGCGGCAGTGTTCGTGGCTGGAGGATTGCTGATGACGCTGATGACCAGATGCACGTATCGCTTCTATCATCGTCCTGAGGAGTTGCGCAGACTGAATAACTCGACGCTGATTATTGGCGACCCTGCATCTGGTAAGTCTTTTGCGACTCGACTGTTCAAGCTCCTGGCGGCTCCTATGGTGGCAGCGGATAAGGATGGTATTGCAGCCATCAACCGCTACAAGGAGGAGATGAAGACCAAGGGTGCGAACAAGGAGAAACCTCAGAAGCCCAAGGCGCTGTTCAGGGTGCATCCGGCTCGTACTTCAAATGCCCAGTTCATACAGGATATGGTGAACGCCGTGGAGGTGGTTGACGGTACTGAGATGCAGCTTCATATGCTGACTTTCGACACAGAGCTGGATAATACGCTGACCGTCCAGAAGGGTGGTTCGTGGATTGATAAGCAGTCGATGGAACTCAAAGCCTTCCACAATGAGGAGGACGGTCAGGCTTACTCCAATCTGGATTCTGTGGTTCAGAACTTCATCGTGACGTGGAACTATATCTATACAGGCACGCCTATGGCTCTGAAGAAGAAGGTGAATGCCCAGAATTTTGGTTCTGGTCTCGCCACGCGCCTCACTTGTATTCCACTGCCAGGCACCAACTTTGAGATGATGGAGCGTGAGAGCAGGGTGGACTTCGAGAGTGATGAGCGATTGAAGACGTGGGCCTTCAAACTGGATCGCGTGAAGGGCGAACTCTCTGTGCAGAAGATCGTGGATGAACTCTATGACTGGACGGCACGCCGTATGGCTGACGCCAAGGAGAACGATTCCAAGGCGGACGAAATGCTCCTGAAGCGCTGTGCCTATCATGGGCTGAACTTCGCGGCTCCTTTTATCGTGATGCACCATTGGGCGGATATCCATCAGGACGGCCAGTTCTGGAGCGGTGAGTTTGAGACGGACGAAGTGGACTGGCGTCTCACGGAGTTGCTGGTGAACATCCAGTACGCCTGCCAACGTCATTACTTCGGAGCACTGGCCGAGAAGTACTTTGACGATAAGACGCGCGACGCTGCTGCCAATGTGCAGCGCAGGGCTAAGACTGTCGAGGCGTTCAACCGTCTGCCAGAGGAATTCTCTACCGATGATATGATGCAATGCTTCAACTTGAAGACAATTGCCTCTGCTCGTGTCAGGGTGTACCGTCTGCTGAAGGATGGCCTGATAGAGAAGGTGGATGAGTTTGTGGAGAATGGCACCACCAAGGCCAAGTACAAGAAGACTGGGGCAGTGATGATTTGACTATGACTGCGGGCTGGGGCTTCGGCCCCACCAACGCAGTGACACTATTACGCTATTACACTATTACATTTGTGAAATTGAAAAGTGAAAATTTAACTATAGAGATTATGAACGAAGTAAGTATCAACAAATCTATCAACCTCTCCGAGCACATTACGCTCGGAGAGGTAACCAAGAGCAGGCATGCAGAGGTGTATAATATCCCGAGTCATGTCGCCATCGAGAATCTGAAAAGAGTGTGCGAGTGGTTAGAAGAACTGCGCAGGCGGTATAACGAGCGATATGTATTTTATAGGAATGAGGAGCGCTCGGTTTCCCCTCCTGAGTTAGGAGGGGTTAGGGGTGGTCTGAAGAAGTGCCAGACATTCCCTCGTTCAGACCACCCCACCCATACGGGCACCCCTCCTAACTTAGGAGGGGAAAAAGATACTTCGGAGGCTCCAATTATAATTACGTCAGGGTATAGATCGCCGGAGCTGAATAAAAAGGTGGGAGGATCTCCGACGAGCAATCATCTGACGGGCTGTGCTGTGGATATCCGCGTTGCTGGTATAGAACAGGCGCTCCGTTATGCGGTGATCCTGATGGACTATGCCGACGAGACCAAGCAGGACTATGACGAGATCCTGATTGAGAGGAACCGCTATGGCGCAATTTGGCTCCACTTCGCCGTCCGTCCGAAAGACAACCGCCGGAAGACAATGTTTCTACAAAAATGAATTCAAATCATCCTTACTTGTATTTCTTGACGCGGGCGTCGTCGATGATGCCGCTCCAGTTGAGGCCGAAGGCGAAATCGTAGGTGTGGCCGTCGGCATCCTGGTAGCAGCGGAGGTCACGAGGCACGTCTTCGAGCTGTTCCTCAACGGTCTTCATGTCGGCAGGCATCTGCATGGGAAGCAGGGCGGAGGGTTCCGTCTGGCCGCTGATGATGTCGAGTAGGGCCTGGTGCTGCACGTTGAAGGAAACGAGGATGGCATCGGCATTGGGCTCTATCTCCGCAAGCACCACAGGACGGCCCGTCTCGAGGATGACGATAAGAGGTTTGTCGCCCATCGCCTTCTTGGTGTCAGCGACGAGCAGCATATCATCGCGGTTGTAGGCCTTGACGGTTTTACCACGGAAGCTACGGTTGGTGGTCTTCTCCATCGGATCACCGCCAGCGACGCTCACTGGACGGGCGAAGGTGGCGGTATAGTCGTCGTATTGCAGGCTGAAGGGCAGATAGCCGTTGCCACCCTTCTTCACGTCGTCGTAGCTAAAGCCGAAGCCGGTGCTGGGTTCCTCGATGAGACAGATGGCGAAGTCGGCCTCAGCAGGCGTGTCCACTACATCGAAATACTTCTTCACGAGGTCGAGGCTGATGGGCTCGACGGTCTTCTCCTCAGAGATGCCGCCCCAGGCACCTGGGATGGCAGGGAAGTGGCGCTTGGGCACGAAGACCTTCTTGCGGTCTTTGACGGGCAGTACCTGATTGTCGTGGTTCTTCAGCATGACGATGGACTTGAGCTGGGCCTCGTAGCCCTCCTTCATATATTCCGGCTTGCCCACGATCTTCTCCGTCTCTGCAGGGTCGAGGTAAGGATTCTCGAAGAGTCCCACACGGAACACATTGAGCAACAGACGGCGTGCGGACTGCTCGAAACGCTGACGGGCACTCTCCTCGCCCTGATCCTTCACCCACATCTGATAGGCCTCGATGACGGGACCAATGGCGTTGTTGCCGCCGAACTGATCTACGCCAGCCTGCAGGATCTTATAGTGGCGCTCGGCCTCGTTGAAGGCTTCCATGCCCCAGGGCTTGCCACCACGGGGACTGTCGAGCACCTTCATATCCTGGGTGATGCCCCAGTCTGTGCAGATGACACCCTCGAACTTCGCCTCGTCGCGGAGCTGCTGCTGGATGAGCCACTTGCTGTAGCTGCCACCGACATTCTCGCCAGAGGGATCCTGATTCCAGAGGATGCTGTAGATGGGCATGACAGCAGAAGCCATCTCCGTACCGCCATCGAGTTTGAAGGCACCCTCGACGAACGACTGCTTGTGCATGGCGAGATTGTTGCCAGGATAGACGGCATATTTGCCTGAGGCATAGTGGGAGTCGCGTCCTCCCTCCTGGGCACCGTAGCCATACCAGTGTTTCACCATCGCATTGACGCTCTTCATGCCCCAGCCCTTGGTCTCAGGCGTGGTCTGGAAGGCGTCGCAGTAAGCACGTGCCATATCCGTCGAGAGGTCGGGATCCTCGCCGAAGGTGCCACTGAAACGAGACCAGCGGGGATCGGTGGCGATATCCACCTGTGGCGAGAGGGCCGTAGCGATGCCCAAGGCACGGTATTCCTCGGAGGCAATCTCGCCGAAGCGGTACATGAGCTGGGGATCGAAGGTGGCAGCGAGTCCGAGGGATGTCGGCCAGAGGGAGATCTGTCCGCCTGCGCCAGCGTTGTATTCGGTGGTGGCACGCGCCTCGTGGCGAGGATCGGAACTGGTGTTGGCAGGGATGCCGTGGTCGAGGCCTTCGACAAAGGCCTGCATGTTGTTGTTCCACACGGCAGCGATGGCAGGACTCTCCACACGCGTCACAAGGACGGCCCGCAGATGGTCGTCGGAGAGGAACTTCTTCTGATCGTCGCTGAGGTCGGAGGGTTTGGCACCGCTCTTCTCGTAGTCCTTCCCGTCGTAGGTAGAGACACCGAAGCCCATCGTGGGAATCATCGGTACAGCCTGATGGCTGCTGTAGAGCATCAGTCCGGCAATCTCCTCGATGGAGAGCTGGGAGGCGAGGTCGGCAGCACGCTCCTGTGCTGGGAGCCGCCAGTCTTCATAGGTATCGAGCGAGTCGTTGCGGTTCAAGTCCTTGAAGGCAAAGCCGTCCACGGTGAGCAACTTGACTCCCGACTGCGGGGAATAACCGAGCGTAGGTCCACCCTTCTGAGTGACCAGCATAAATGAATCCACTTGCTGCTCCGACCATTTCTGACCGTCGCAAGCCGTCAGTGCCACCAGTGCCAAACCAGCGGCCAGCCATCTGAAATCTTGAAACTTTCGCATACCCTTATAAGTTTAGTTGTCTATCTGGATGCAAATTTAAGCATAATCTTTGAGATACGCAAGCTTTTCAACGAAAAAGGTCCGGACTTTCGCAAGCCCGGACCCCCACCAAAACAATGTAAAGTCCTAAATTGACCATCAAATGATGGGCAATGGGGTAAACTATTGTTTATTTCACAAGATATTTCTTGCCTTCCTTAACAACGATGCCCTTGTAGCTCTTAGAGACACGCTGGCCAGCGATGTTATAGATAGCGGCAGAACCTGTATTCTTATTAACAACTACACCATTGATGGCTGTAGGATCATACTGATAAGGAGCAGTGCCTGCACCAACCTTCACCCAGAAGTTCTCAGCGCCAGTCATGTTGATCAGAGACTCTGTGCCGTCCTCAGTCATCCAGATAACGTCCTTGATGTAATAATCACAAGCATCCTTGATTTCTGCCATATTGAATGCGATAGACTTCATGCCGTTAGCCTCACCAGCAACAGTGAGAGTGGCCTCGAAGTCCTGCCATTCCTCTGTGAAGTTCACATCACCGATGGCAGCCCAGTGGAGATATGCACCTGGATCAGCGTGGCACTGTGTAGAAGACTTAGCGGCCTTGGCAGCCTTATACTTGAACTGAACGACAGTTGCCTCGCCAGTTGAGAGTTCGCGGTTAGCGACAATCCAGAACTGGTTGTCCCAAGGCTGGCCTGTACCACCTTCCTGTTCAGCTTCAGTATTGTCTCTCTCCAGAGCGTTGATGACAATTTCTGTCGGGTTAGCAACGATCTCGACGGGCTGCTGATCCTCTTCACCATCCAGCTTCAGGATGTTGATCTGCTTGCCTTCAGTATCCAGAGAGATCTTCCATGCACCAGCAGCGGGGAACTTAATCTTAGCAAGGCTACCAGCGGTGTATTCACCCCAGTTATCCTCACCGACATAATTACCAGAAGGCTTCAACGTATTGGTCTTGAATGCAGCGTCGTTACCACGAACTGTAGAAATCATAGCCTCATTCACCCAAGTGTCCTTCTTGCCAACTTCACCAATTGTAGCAATAATCAGAGCCTCGTCGTCAGGATCCTGCACAAACTCAGTAGCATTGTCGAAGTCGTACTCAATACCGGCAGCGGTGTTAGAAGAAGCTACGAAGTAACCCTCGTCGAGTTTCATGGTCTCCCAAGAGAGATCATCGAAATAGAAGTCAACAGCATCCTTAACTTCAGGATTCAGGTTGAATGCAACTGACCAACCCTCATCTGCTGCAGCATCAGGCCAGCTGATCGTCTTGTCAAATTCCTGCCACTCTTCTGTAAAGGTGACGTCACCGATAGCAGCCCAGTGCTTGTAATCAGAGGGATTCTGCTTGTGAATCTGTGTATTGGTCTTAACAGTCTGAGAAGCCTTGTAGCGGAATTTGATCCTGATCTGATCTCCTGGCTTCCAATTCTTCGGAGACTCAATCCAGAACTGGTTGTCCCATGCAGAAGCATCACCCTCTGTGGTAGCAGGCTGACCATGACATACAAAGATATGATTTTCTGGGTTTTCAGGGTCCACTTCGATATCAGAGGGGAATGGATCCCAGCCATCATTCTCATTCATATTTCTGCCCTTTTCCTTAGACCATGCGCAGATGAGATAGTTCTTGGTCTGGTCATTGAATTTTGTTTCGGCGTCATCCCAAGCAGTCTCGGCATCACCCATCCACTTGTTCTCGTGGTCTACGCCGGGGACGATGGGCTGGCCATCATTGGTGAGCCACTCCTGCCAGACAACTGGTCTTGACTCCTTCTGGTTGTGAGAAACAGCGACCCACTTCCATTCGATGGTTGCGGTTGCTGAACCAGGCTGTGCAACGAGGTTACAAGAAGTGCCACCGATACCGCTGTACTCCCATTCTACCTCCGTCCAATCAGTAGGAATAGCCACTGAAGCGCTGGCCTGCTGGCCGTCACCCCAGCCCCAGCCCATGTTGACGTTGATGGTGCAAGCCTCAGAAGCCTTCACCAATGCTTTCACAGTGTAAGCACCGTCAAGCTCTGTGGGGATACCGTCTGCAATGAAATACTGATGCCAGCCTGGTTCTGCCAGCTCGATCTTCTTGTACACGGTGCCATTGTCCGTGGTCACGTCGGCGACGACATTGTCACCTTCTGCCACGTCGGCTTCCGCCTTGTAATTGTACATGGCGCCAAAGTCGGTCATGACGCCGTCAACCCATTCAGGTACATAACTCATTACATAGAATGGGAAACCAGATTTGGTGGAGTAGTCGAGACTGTAGTCTTCTACCCACTCGGCCTTTGCTCCCAGGACACATGCCAGAAGAGCAACAAGAGTAAATAGTTTCTTCATAAATGAAAAATTTAATTAATAAAACAAGTTAATTGAAAAAATAAAATTTATAATCGTTCAGAGTAATGATTGCCAGGAAGAGCAGAATACTTCCTTCTCCTCACTGGCAACCGTATAGTTCCTTATTTTCCGCTTAGAGCATCGCAGAATGCCTTATAGGTGGCAGTGCGCACCCAGTCCTTGGTCTTGGTGTCGATAGCCCAGAGACCTACGGGATCACTCGTATCAGAGAGGTTGGCCTTACAGATACCTGCCTGCTTGTCGTTAGGAATCGTATTCATATAGCTTCTGATAGCGTATGCATAGAAGTCGGCCAGGTTCTGGCGCTGACTTGCCGTGATCGCACTGGCTGACACATTTGTGCCTTCAGCATCCTTATACTTGATGTCGAAATTAGAGAGGCGGATCAGTTTGCCTGTAGAAGCCAGATTGCCAAGCAGCTTTTCATACGCCGCCTTGTTGGCTGCCAATGTCGCAGCGTCCTCACTATAGGCAAGACTCACTTTGGCATTGATACCGTCGATCTTGGCACCGTTGGCATCCCACGTGTTGATCCAGTATTTGAGACTCTCAAATGTCTGTTCATCCTCGAGACCTGTCTCGCTGATGAAGAACTTCAACAGAGAAGGATCGCCCTCACGCGCTGCGAACTTGTCGCTGGCGACCTTTGACACTACCGGTGCATAGTTCTCACTGCCCAGAACATCCTGCCAGTAAATCTTTTCGGTAGAGTGCTTGAGGTCGAACATACCATTATCCATGACTGTCTTCGTATCGATAGCCTCCTCAATGAGGTCGAATAAACTGATACGGCCAGCATTGATCTTCATCAGACCATCGCACCATGTGTTGATGGCATACATGATCGTATCTTTCATCTCCTGCTCTGTCTGAGGACGGTGGTTGTCAGGATAGTAACCTACCTGAACCTTCTGGATATACATGACGGCAGAACGGGAGTTCTCGATTCTCAAGTAACCGTCTGTCTCGCCTTCTGCACTCTGGGCCTCCACGGTAACCTTTGTCCACTTGCCGGCTTTGAGAATCCACTTTCCATCAGCACCGGAACCGTCAACCTTGTTACCAGAGAAGGTGACGGTATAAGAAGCATCCTTATCGGACTTCACCCAGAATGTCGTGGTGAACTTTGCGAGGGGATCCACTTCAAAACCTTCGATGATGCGAACATTAGCTGCCGTACCGATCTTCAGTGTGTTCTGGTCGTCATATTTGGCAATGGACGCACTTCCCTTCTCGACAGTACCATGGAATTCAGTGGAGTCGTTGTAGTTGGCAGTCTTGCCTTCTACAAAGTCAACAGGAATCTCAATCGGCGCCGTGAGGTTGGCCAGCCATTCGTCAGGCTGGTTGGTATTGGCGAAGATAGGACTGCCGTAAACCTCATAGCCTATTTCTTCCACATGGGTGAGCAGATCGCTCATGTCGAGGAAGTTCATCACACCCTTGGCATTGACGATGTTACCAGACATCAGCGAGGTGCCGAAAAAGGCATTGTCGCAGTTGGTGACACATGCGGCATGGGCCAGTTCCTGTTTGTTGAAGTCTGATACCTTCAGCGTGGCACCAAGCGTCATGTTGGGGTACTGGCTTCTGTTAATGTATTGCTTAACAGGGTCCAGATCATTATACGGCTCCACATAACTCGGATCGGGTTCTGCGTAAAAATCGTCTGTCACGTTATAGTCGGCACAGGACGTCACGAGGAAGGAGGAAAGAGGAAGGAGGAAGGAGAATACTCCAAGCGCTACCTTATTATAAATCTTGGTAATCATAATTCTCAATTTTCAATTCTCAATTCTCAATTCTTTACGTATTTGGGTGAGTAGAACTCTCTCTTGTTTGACTCACGGGTCTGAACAACGAGCGTATCGTTTGTGGATACCTGAATGTCCTTATCGGCAAAGTTGACATTGTAAGACAGACGGAGGATATCACGCTGAACAGGCTGTCCGTTATTGCTACCCCACTGGTATTCCTTGTATTCTGCCCGCTCTGTGCCCTTGGTGATGAATTCGCCAGAACCTGTGGCTGTGATGCCTTCATCAGCGGTGGAAATCGTACACTGGTCACCATTGAAAGTGAGGATGAGGTTACACAGTACGGAAGCACCAGAGGTCTTGAAATACACAGGGAAGATAGCCTGCGTCATATTCTTGGTTTTGATTTCACAAATCTCATCGTTCTGGTTCACTGGGTTCGACGTGTAATGCTCGATGTCAGAATTCACAAGTGACACATCCCTACGGACGACTGTTGTGGGAACGCCTTTTTCCACCACATTGTCAACACCACGGCGGATATATTTCCCCGTCCAGGGATTCATATACTTCACGCAGTAGAGCACATAGTCCTTTGCCAGCACATCCCAGTCTTCCGTATTCGTGCGAGAGGGTGAGAGACCTTCACGCGGTGTGCCCGAGAGAATATGGTCAATGCCAGTGACGCCCGTCATCCTGAGAGGAATGACATAGCAGTCTTTGATGGAATTGGCATCGGCGAAGAAGGCATCGGTGAACTGTACCTCCACATAGCCTCTGGAATCACCATTGTAAGGAATGGAGTTGGATGCCAGCGTATAATAACTTGTCGGCATAGGCAGGACAGGCTCGTCTGGATTTCCTCCTTCATCAGTGAAATAGAGGTTGTCGCAGAGAGACTCGTCGACGACAATGCTCACAACGGCGTCACGTCCATGATAGGCTCCGCCCATGGTAGACCAAATACGGCATTTGTGCTCGTTGTCAAGCGTATTGTCGTAAATGTCGTTACCAAGTATCAGTGTACGCACTGGGTTCTGATAGGCAAAGTAGGCGGTTGTACCACCTTCATAGTCTGGGAACTCTTTATCTGCATTATAACACGACGTGAAGAGTGCGACTATAGAGAGACAGACGATAGACTGCAGACTATAGACTTTAGACGTCAGGTGTCTTTTATTAATCTTAGTAATCATAATTCTCAATTATCAATTATCAATTATCAATTATCCATTATTGCCATCCAGCATTTTGCATGAGGTTGCTCCATTTGAGAATTTCACTCTTGGGAACTGGTCCATACCACTGATAGGGGCTGGTGAAATTACGGTCCTCAACGTTGATGATGGTGTATGAGAGAGCACCAGTCTCTTCGTTGCGGTCAATCTGCACACCCTTCACACCTTCATTGATCGGCATCTGCCAACGACGGAGATCCCAAAAGCGCTTGTTCTCAAAGCAAAGCTCGATACGGCGCTCGTTACGGATCAGGTTTGTCATCTTAGTCTGGTCTGCTGCGCACTCCTCAAGATAGACATCGCCTTCAGGAAGATCTGCGCCGACCTCGTTTGTTGCAAGTCCTGCACGTACACGGATGGCCTTGATCACATCGTAAGCAGTGAAGCCGATGCCTGTAGGATCAGCCTTTGGTCCCCAAGCGTCGTTGGCAGCTTCCGCATAAGCGAGGAAGATTTCCGTGAAACGGATGCGCGGATAGATATGCTGCTGCTCAATGAGCGAACTTGACAGCGGGCTGACATCCTCACGGAGAAGCTTCTTCAGATAATAGCCTGTACGGGTAGAGGTTCCGATATTGTTCAGGTTATCAAAAATCTCACCCTTATTGTTAGGATAGGTTCCTGTGATGATCTCCGTCTTCCTGAACGTTGTGCCGTTGAGGATAATGTAGGTGTCAAGACGTGGGTCACGGCCTGCATAAGGGTTCTTCGGATCGTATCCGGAATTCGGATCGGCGATAGGAAGACCGCTGCGCATGGGGAATGCGTCAACGAGGTTCTGGGAAGGATTAATGCGGCCGTTACCATACAGTGTGGGCGGGAAGTTCTCCCTTTCCTGTTCTGCGTTCTTATGGCGGTCTTCACGCCAGAGGATCTCTGCCATCTCACCGCCAGAGGGTTCAAGCTTGGTCGTATTCTTGTACCAGATGTTACCTGTGGGGTCTAATCCTGCCACTCCGCCAATACGCTTGAGAACATTTCCGCAAAGCGTAGCTGCCACAGCAGAAGTGACACCACTTTGTTCGCGGAATGCAGGACTGGCTGCGAGGAGGGCAATCTGAGCCTTAATGGCCTCAGCAATCCTACCAGACAAAAGGTTTCTGGCCTTGTTACCAAATACGAGGTTGTAATTGGAATAGTTTGCACCCAGGGCAATATACTTGGGAGGAATCTGCTCATTATTATCTATATCTGCATAATCCAAGGGGAGAAGAGCCATAGCACTGTCACAGTCGGCGAAACACTGCTGGACACAGTCAGCGAAAGTAGCGCGCGGCTGGTTGTAGTCGGAACTACCGTCTTCAGGCGTAGTGAGCAATGGCACGCCATAGAGCTTGCCATCGTCAGCATAACCTCCATGAGCCTGGAGCAGATACATATAGAGGAGTGCACGAAGGCCGAAAGCCTCACCTTTCAGACGGTCGATGAACATCTGCTGCTTAGAAGCAGAACTGGGGGCCCATTTCACGTTATCCACTTTTGAGAGGAAGAGGTTGATATACTGGATACCATCCTTACAATTATCCCACCTGGACATCGGGTTGTTGTCTGAAGCCCAAGTACCTGTGGTCATGGTCAGAAAGGTATTGTTCTTCTGGTTGGTGACAGCATCGTCTGTAGCAACGTCCGTCCAGTTGTACTGGTTCCCTACATTGGTAATATAAGGAAGACGGTCGTAACCGTATATCTGCAATCCATGCGCATACTTAGACTCCTCGTACATGGCATCCTCCTGTCGGTTGTTTTCATCTGCCGGCTCGAACATGTCATCGCAGGATGTCATGAGGAAGGAGGAAAGAGGAAGGAGGAAGGAGATTGCTCCTACTGCCACTTTATTAAATATTCTGGTAATCATAATTCTCAATTTTCAATTTTCAATTATCAATTATTTAGAGGGTTACCTTAACACCGAGATTATAGAAACGTGTCTGTGGTGCATAACCAACGTTTGTTTCCATCAACTTACGTTCCTTAGCAATCGTAAAGAGGTCGTTTCCTGTCACATAAACCGAGAGTGCCTTTACCCATTTACCATTAAACATTTCCTCTGGGAAGTCGTAGGTCAGCTGCACCTTACGGAGGTTGAAGCGGTCTGTGCTGTACATCCAGAAAGTAGAAGCCGCACTATTGTTGGCCGAACTCGATGTGGTGAGACGGGGATGAGTAGCAGTGGCTGCGGACGCATCAGAAGTCCAACGGTTACGCACATTGACAGAGTACTTAGCATCACCACTCATATAGTAGTAGCCGTTGTTCTTCATGCCATAGGCACCGAACTGACCATTACCCAATATGAAGAGCGTGAAGTTCTTATACTTGAGCGTGAGGTTCACACCGAATGTGAAAGGAGAGCCATACGTACCCGACTTGCCCAGTTCGACCTGGTCCTTGCTATCAAGAACACCGTCACCATTCACATCCTCATACTTCAAGTCACCAGGCTGAATGGTACCACCGATCTTCGGCGTCGGGAGACCACTGTTCAGCGTGTACTTGCCAGTCTCTTCATTGTAGGTAAAGTCGCTGGTAGAATAGAATCCAAGGCACTTATAGCCCCAGAGAGCATCAATGGGACGACCCTCCTTGTGCAGATAGTCATATTCTACAAGTTCATCGTACTTCTTGTTCTTGGTCGTGAGATACGTTCCAACGAAACCAAGCTGAGCGTATACATCACCAAACTGCTTCTGAGCAGAGATGCTGAAGTCAAGACCCTTGCGGTTCTGAATGTTATTGTTGATGGCCGGCATGAATGTACCGTTGTTAAGACCACCCTGCAAGTGTGAGGGGAATGTGGTCAGGTTCTGCACGATAAAGCCATCCATATCCGTATTGAAGAATGTGAGGTCAGCGTTGATCAGCTTGTTGAAGAACGAGCCGCGAAGGCTGATCGAGAATTCCTTACGATGAATGTAGTCGAGAGAAGGATTGCTACCCATTGTGGAATTGGTACGGTCTGTAGAAGATCCTTCATTCCATGAGAAGCCGCTGCCAGACGTTGTCCACAAAGCATCATAAAGATAGAAATAGACATCATTGTTATTTTTTTTCATATAGACATCGATATCCTCGCTCAGATTGCTATATGAGGCGCTGAGCATCAGATCGTCGACAAAGCTCCCCTTCATGAAGTTCTCCTTGGCAATGTTCCAACCGAGTGTGAACGAAGGAGAAAGGGCTCCACGGTGACCTTCGGCAAGACGGGCAGAATGTACAGCAGCCAATGATGCTTCTGCAAAGTAACGACCCATATAATCGTAACCAGCCTGAAGGCCTAAGTTGGCATTGGCATAACGATGATACTCGCCACTGCGCGTTGTCGTGTACATATTGGCGAGAAGCATACCCGTCACATGATGCTTGTCAGCAAATGTATTATCGTAGTCGAAATGACCGTTCCAAGTAATGGTCTGGCGGTATTTGGTATTCGACATCGCCATGTGACCTGTCACAATCTCATCGTTCTGCTGGGTAATACCTACGATAGCGTCTTCCGAATTATAATTACTCCATGTAGGAATAAACACGGCGTACTTGTTATCGTATGAAAGGCTGTAGTTGGCAGCATAGTCGATAGAGAACAGAGTCTTGAACGTCAAGCCCTTCACGAAGTTGTTCATGTCATAGATGATACCGGCATCGAACTGGAACTGACGGCTCACGTCTGTGGTCTTACCACCGAAATAGCAGTCTGCTATGGCATTGGTCTGAGTGGCTTTCGTACCTCCGGGGAAATATGTCCCGTCGAGAAGGTTGAGAGACTTGTTCAGAAGGGCAATGGCCTTGGTGGCATTGGGATCTACCATGTAGATAGGAATCAGCGGTGCAGCGTTCTCCGGGAAATTGGGACGACCATATCTGCCAGTATTGCTCCAGTAGCCATTCGTCAGCTCTTCACCCGCGGCCTCATGCCAGAATTCACCCTTGTTCTTGTTGGCGTTGTAGAACGTAGCGCTGGCGTTGGCAAAGCCCTTGATGACCTTGTTGACCACGAGATCCACATTACCACGAACACTGAATCGGTCGGTGTAGTTGTCCTTTGCATCGCCGAAATTGAGGAGATCCTCAATGCGATAGTAGTTGATGTTCGTGTAGAAGTGGGCACGCTTACCACCACCTTGTATCTCCAGCGTAGCCTCAGAACGGTTATACGCCTTGCGGACATACTCGTCTGAATAGTAGTTCACGTTCGGATAACGGTAAGGATTGAGACCCGAAGCATGATTGTAGATATCCTGCTGGGAATATCTCGGATCGAGTCCGTCGTTGGCACGGGCTTCGTTGTAAAGCGTCATGTACTCAGCAGAACCCAGATACTCAGGGAATGCCTTCGCCACATGGAAGCCTGTATTGGCATTGGCTTCGATCTGAAGACCGTCCACCTTGCCACGCTTGGTAGTAATCAGGATAGCACCCTTGGCACCCTTGGAGCCATAGAGCACAACAGCCTGTGCACCCTTGAGGAAGGTGATCTGCTCTATTTCAGAAGGAAGCACATTGTTCGACGGACGCTTCACACCGTCGATGATGACGAGCGGCATGTTGCTGTTGTCATTATTGTCAAGACGGTCATTGTCCATACCCCAAAGGTTGTTGCCGTTCCATCCGCCAACAAGCGCATACATGTCCTCAAGGCTACTCGTCATATAATCCTTCTTCTGAAGCTCTTCCATGTCCACATAGGAAATACCTCCGAGAAGATGATCGGGATCCTTGTCGCGGAAAGCAACATGGACTTTCTTTTTCACCACAGTGGAATCAGCGTCGTCAGCAGTCTGGGCATTGACCGTCAGCGGCGATACCGTAAACATGGCAAAGAGAAATATGTTTCTTTTAATATGTTTCATAAAATTGTCAATTTTCAATTATCAATTATCAATTGCCATTGTCTTACCATCCCGGGTTCTGGGGGAATCCTTCATAAAGATAGATGTCCTTGTCGGGAAGCGGGAACCAATAGTGCTTTGATTCCAGACGACGGCTGATCAACTCCTCCTTGTGGAAGTTTCCAACCTTTGCGTCCTTTGGATCATGATCCTTAAACCAGGCAGCATCTTCCAGGCGCTCAAACTCATGAGAGTATTTCACCGTGTAAGGAGCCTCTGTCAGAAGAAGCCAGCGCTGAAGGTCACACCAGCGGAAACCTTCGAAGGCAAGCTCCACAGCACGCTCACGGCGCACCTCATCAAGAAAATGCTCCCTGGTGTCCATACAGTTAGCTACGACATGCTCCATAGGATAGTCGTCAGAGTTCACACGGTCACGGAGTGCGTTGATGGCCTCAACAGCAGAATACGACGGACAATAGGTAGGTCTGTCCTTCAGGTCACTGGCACTATTTGCGATAGCAGCCCTTGCCTCTGCATACATCAGATAGATGTCAGCCAGGCGCATATAAGGCAGATAGCTCTGGAAGGCATAATCCCAGTCGTACCATCTGTCACCTTCGTTACACTGGTGAGGAACAAGCTTCTGGATGAAATAACCCGTACTACTTGCATTGTCAACAGCACGCATGGCACCGCCGGTGAAAAGATCACAATACTCAAGTTTCTTCTGTTCGCCATCCAAGGCATCTGTACTGAGTACATAGTGGAAACCATCGAACACGATATCGTGATATAAGCGCGGGTCACGATCCTTGTAGGGATGTTCAGGATCCCATCCGGCTTTCTCGTTAATCACATACTGACCATTCTGAACCAGATAGATAGGCTGTCCATTGGCCATTCCGTACTGATCTACGAGGTTGGCTGTCGGGTGGTGAATGATGTTATCGTGAGCCACGAGACCTGCGACCTTCGGACCGAAGATCTTGGCGCAGTTCCAGTTGGCAGAGTTCGTACCAGGATAAGCACCACGGAAGATGGCCTCCGTAGAACCAGGCATCATCCAACTCTGCTTCACAGTATAGAAGATGTCTGAGTAGCAGGACTCTGCATTCTCGTCACGCTCGTGATCATAGATGCTGGAATACCTGAATTCTGCCAACTTATACTTCACTGTTCCTTTCTTTACCAGATCAAGCGCCTTGCCAAGAGTCTCAGCAGCCTTCTTACAGTATGCGACATCATAATCATAGGTCTTGCCGTTGCTGCTGGCACCTAAGAGCTGAGCAACGCCACCGTCCTTGGTCTTCTCAAACTCCTTCATGAGAGGAGAACCAGCCCAGAGATAGCACTTACCCAGATAGCAGAGTGCCATGAACTTGTTGACACGCAGGTCGTTCTTTCCTGCAGTCTGCATACCAGCCAGTGTCTCGTCCCAGTCGTAAGGAAGAAGGTCGTATGCCCTTTCAAAATCCTCTGCGCAGCGGTCTGCACATTCCTGGAAAGAAAGGCGGGGCAGTTCAGGGATTTCTGAACCAAAAGCCTCGTCGATGTATGGCATGCCGCCGAAATAGCACATCACTTCGAAATGCCACCATGCACGGAAGAAATACATCTGTCCGAGCAACAGGTCACGCTCTTCGTCAGTTCCTACGAGAGACTTAATGTTCTCAATACCCATGTTACACTTACGAATGCAGTACCATGAGTTATCCCAGAGTGACTGACGTCTGCCATTATAGGTGCCACCTTTTAACCAGCACTGTGTGTTGCTAACCCAGTTACGATAGTTACCAAGGTCTACCTGGTGATCCATGTGTGCATAGCCCTCGGGATTGTGAACAGCGTCATCACCGAAATTCCATGCGGTACAATAGTTAACCTTCTCCTTATCAGGAATCAGGTTATAGATTTCCTCAATATATCCCTGGAAGTTGCGGAAGTTCTTGAAGGCCTCATCCTCTGCCACGATAGACTCCGGATCCTTGTCGAGCCAGTCGGTGCAGGAAGTGATGGAAGCGCCTGCCACAAGGAGCAGCGAACCACACAAGAGGGATTTTATGTCATTATAATATTTCATAATCGTATACGCCGTTAAATGTTAAGCTTAATTCCGAAGTTATAACGTCTGACAGTCGGGTAGGCACCACCGCCACCACTGAATCCGTAGTTACTCTCACGGTCGTCAGGCATCTTTGTGATCAGGAAGAGGTTGTTACCATTCACGTAAAGCTTCAAACTTGTGAAACCAAGCTTCTTGATCCAGCCCTTCGTCCATGTATAAGCAATCTCCACGTTCTTCAGACGGAAATAGGAGCCGTCATAAAGATACTGTGTACCGTCGTTGTAGGAAACCTGTGTGGTGAATCGTGGTACAACGACTTCACCGCCTCTGTCTACCGGATTCCACCAAACACCATTGTCATATACAGTCAGAAGCTTATTATTGAAAGAATGGAGGCCTACGTCACGAGTAACGCCTGTTGCTCCATATAACTGGGCAAAGCAGCTCCAGCCTTTCCACTCCCAGCCGATCGTGGCGTTGTAGGTGTGTTCCGGAGTACCGGTATAACCGTAAGGAGCCTGGTCATTTGTTTCATCAACAACACCGTCACCATTGAAGTCTACAATATAATGGTCACCGATGAGTACCTGGCTATCGTCCTTCTCTCGTGCAGGCGTACTATAGAGTTCATCATAGGTACCAATGAAACCGTTGTCAATAAACGAAATGTACTGGCCCTGAGAATAGCCCTGTGCCTTACGGTAAGCAGGAATCAGAGCGGGGTCATCCTTTTCTATAATTTCATTATGCGCGTACGTGTAGTTGGCGTTTGCCCAGAAGCGCATGCCATTGTTCAATACCTTGTTGAAACGGACTTCAAACTCGAAACCGTGGTTCTTCATCTTACCCTTGTTGATGTCAGGGTTCGTGGCTGCACCATAGTAAGAAGGCACTGAACGGTTGCTTCCCGAGATGAAGATATCTTTACGGTCGTCGCGGAAATAGTCGAAACTACCTGCAAACATACCACCAAGGATCGCATAGTCGAAACCGATGTTCTTTTTCACCACCGTTGCCCAACGGAGGTCAGGGTTGGCAATCACCGCTTCCTTATATCCGATGAACGGGCTTGCAGAACCGTCAAGACCCATGTTGAAACCATTACCACTGTTCGTGACTTCCCAAGTGGTCAGGTAAGCCCAGCGTGCACCACCGGCGTCATCACCGATCTCACCGATAGAACCACGGATCTTGAACATATCTATAATCTTCTTATCCTTCAGTTTCTTCATGAATTTCTCTTCCGAGATCATCCATCCTAAGGCTCCTGAAGCGAAGAATACGAAGCGGTTGTCTGGAGAGAATTTCTGTGAACCGTTGTAAGCACCGTTGACCTCGGCGAAATACCTGCTCTTATAGTCGTATGTGGAACGGAACACCCAGTCCTCACGACGATCCTCGAGGTCTGCATTACCTGCCTGGATACGGCGTTTCCAGTTACCCATGAGCGTCACGTTATGGTCACCGAACTGACGACCCCAGAAGAGTTGGAGCGACATTTCCGTTGCACGGTATGTTTGATTCACAGTACCTGCAACTGTTGACCAGTCACGGCTCTCATAGAAATCGAAACCTGTTGTAGCATTGATTTCATTCTCCCAAAGCATCTGACCTACCTCAGGAAGCATATACGCTTTCTTGGTGGTGTGCAAGTCGGAGATACCACGGTCACTCTCATTGAACTGGTTGTCCCAAGAGATGGTACCACGTGCGACAAGGCCCTTCGTGATGAAATCAAGTTTCTGCTCAAGGGCAAAGTCAGTGAACACACGGGTGATGGTTTTCAACTCATAACCTGACGTTGCCACACTTGCAGGAGAGTTCTCAATGTTGGAAACCAACGGGTAGTAACCCCAAGATCCGTCAGAGAACTGAACGGGGAAGAGGTTGGGCGCCATACCATAGGCACCGGCCCACTTCTGCTGCTGGAAGAACTCGCCATTATTACCATAATAATAACGCGGGGTCTTCTGCTGGGCATTCGAACCTGCCAGGTTCACCTTGAACTGAGTGGTCTTCGTAATCTGGAAGTCCAGGTTTGAACGAACATTCAAACGGTTGTAGGCATAACCACCGGTATACCCCTGATGGTTATCCCAAATCTTCGTCATATCACCTTCGTTCTGGAAGTCGAAGGCCACGAAATACTTCACGAACTGTGTACCACCAGAGATATTGAGGTTTGTATTATATGAGAAAGCGGTTGATTCGAACATCTCATCCTGCCAGTCAATGTTGGCATAGCGCTCTGCCTGGCTGTATTCGCCGAGGTAGGTACCGTCGGCGCTATAGTTAGGCTTGACTCTATAGTCCTGATTGCGGAAGTTCTCGATGAATGTCTGTGGACGGTAGTATGCCCAAGAAGCATCACCACCGATGGCAAGCTCATGCTCAATGGCCTGGTTGCGGTACATATAGCCATCGTAGGAATCATACTTACGCGGGAGTTTTGACACAGCCTTCAACGTGGCGTTGAAACCGACATCGATCTTCGCCTTGCCTTCCACACCACGCTTGGTGGTAATCAGGATAACGCCGTTAGCACCTTTCACACCATAGACGGCTGTAGCGGAAGCATCCTTCAGTACAGAGACAGTAGCGACTGATGTCACATCCACGGACTTGATCTCACGCTCGACACCATCCACAAGGATCAGCGGCTGAGCATCCGTGTTCCAGGCTGCTGCACCACGAATATAAATTCGCGGATCCTCTTCACCCGGCTGACCAGTAGAAGCGATGGTGGCAACACCAGGCACGTTACCCGTCAGTGCTGCACTGACACTACCGATACCTGCTGAACGTTCAAGAACTTCACCAGTTGTCTGGGTAATGGCACCTACCACTGAGGCTTTCTTCTGCTGGCCGAAACCAACGACTACCACTTCCGTGAGCTGAGTATTGTCAGATAGCGAAATGTTAAAATTACGCTGCTTACCGACTTTCAGTTCGCGGCTATCCATTCCTACGTAAGAGACAACGATGACCGTGCTCTCAGAAGGAACACTCAAAGAGAAGTTTCCATCGAAATCGGTAATCGTACCGACCGATGTGTTTCCCTTGACGACGACTGAGGCACCTATCAGCGCCTCGCCGTTTGTATCGACAACGGTTCCCTTGATATCGACCTTCTGGGCCCACATCGTCGTACAGAACAACATCGTCAACAACAAAATACTAAACTGTTTCATCTTGCTGATTTTGATTCAACACTATTATCGAGGTGCAAAATTAATTAATATTAATTAAACAAGTTTTATAATATGTATCATATTGTTTATGCCTGCTATCTGTAGCGGCCAAATGTTACAAATGATAAAACAATTGTTATATTTTAAAAACTTTTGCCTTTAAACCTTTATTATTTAACGGTTACTAAAATTCCACTTGGAGTTGTCACTATTAAAGTCATAGACAGCGAGCGTCGGGGTAGAGTCGCCGGCAGAGTAGAGGCAGTACTTGGTGTTTATGCCCTCGATGCCGGGGATAGCCTTCGGCATGATGCGGTAGGTACCGTCGGTGAGTTGCTCGATGCGCCAGAGTTGTTCGTCAGCACCGGTGTAGGCAGGAACGGTGGTCACCTCGCATGCTGCAGTAGCGGCGAGTGCACGGTCTGTACCTTCTATGGTGATCTTGAAATAGGGATTGCTCAGGTAGCCACCAGCCTCATCAACAGGTGTAATGGTCCAGCGCTGGTGGGGACGGTACATATAGTCGCCGATACGGGCAGGAATGTCACCCTCGGGCCAACTACCCTTAACTTCATCCAATGTCTGGTTGGCGATGGGTTTGGCAGGCTCTTGCATCTGATTGCGGTTGAACCAACCCTGACGCTGTTGCTGCATGCGGGCAAAGTCAACGGTGAGTTCGAGGGCATAGCCACGGCGCTCAGACAAGATGGCGAAGTTGCCGCCCTTGAAGTTGTCGCCAGCCACAGGCCAGCCGTTCTTCCATACCAGAGGACGGATGGCGAGCGTGGAACGGCCACTGAGTTCGAAGTCTGCCTCCCAGTGGAATGACATCACCTCGACACCCTCATCGACGATGAAACGTCCGAAGTGTCCTGCACCACAGGCACGCTTCTCGGCAGCGATAACCATCTTACCACCACCATGGAACATATCACGGCCTACGTTGTCGATATATGGACCTTCAACACTCTTGGAACGGCCAACTACGATATTATAGGTGGAGTTGACACCATCGCAACAGGTACCATGAGTGCCGAGCAGATAGTACCAGCCGTCGCGATACATGAGGTCGGAGGCCTCACAATCGATGGCAATGTCCTTCTCCTTGTTGCCAGCCTTGCGGAAGCCCGTCTTGGGGTCGAGCTCGATGAGACGGATGGTGCCGAAGTAGGTGCCATAGCTCACCCAAAGACGACCTGTGGTGGGATCCAACAGCAAACCTGGGTCGATGGCATCCTGATCCTCCATACCATCAGAGAAACACACCTCTGTAGCTTCAGACCACTTGAAGTCGGGCGACTTCGGGTCGAGGGTCTTGTTCCACATCGTGAGGATACGACCTGCATGACCACCGCCGAGGCCACCGCCGGTGGCACCGTAGATGCAGAGGTAACGGTCACCGATCTTCAATACATCGGGGGCAGCACCGCCACCAGGACGATCTGCGCCAGAGTTCCAGCTCCAGCCGTCTTCAGAGATCAGGCCTCCACCGCCAGTGCCGAAAGTATAATACTTACCGTCGCACTCAGCCAGTGTCGAGGGGTCGTGGATATAAGGTGCGCCAATCTGCGCTACGCAAAACAAATGAGCTGAAACAGCTAATGTTGCACTTAACAAATATCTTTTCATATTCTTCTTCTATTTTTAATGGAAACTAATTCCCGTAATAATGCGTAATTTCCCGTAATTATTATGGCAAATTATGATTAATTATGGCAATTCGTTTCTTTTCTCATTCTAAATTACTATTTGTTTCCTGAGGTTGTTACCTTGAAGTTCTTAACGGGATTTCCTTTCTCATCGAGGAAGCGGACACAGAAGTCGCTCATGCCAGGGCCATTGATGATGGCACCACGGAGGATGTTACGACCCTTCTTGAGGGTGAGGCGCGACGACATGGCATCGTCCTCCACCATACGACGGTCACCGGAGAGCAGGAGCGCCTCCTCGCCATTGAGCCACCACATAGAAGCAGAGTTGGAGCCGACGGCGAGACGTACGTTCTCGATATCCTCCTCACAGTCGATAATCGTGACAGTCCAGAAGAGGACACCATAGACCTGCTGACCCCACTTCTCAGCGAAGCGGAAGAGCTTCACGTTGTAATTCTCGCTATCGAGGGCGTGCCAGGTGAGCGTCTGCTTCACGGTTGTGACCTTAGGTTCTGCTGGGGCCTGTTGTCCGAAACTGCGTCCGAAGCCAGGAGCCACCTCCACCTTTTGATAGACAGCCTTCACCTTCTGGCCATCCTTCGGAACAATCGTCTGCTGACCCTTGAAGTACTCGGTAGCAAAATTCTCACGCAGATAGCTGTCGGTGAAAACGGTGTTGCCGCTATTGGGCTTGTCGAGGGGCTCAAGGATGAGCCAGCGACGGATGAAACCGTCATCGTCAGGCTGCGCAGAGGCGGTGGTCACAGGTGAGAAGTACTTGGGACGGTTCTTGAACTGCACCCAATCTATGCTGACGCCAGCCTCTCCCTCACTGGTAATCACCAAGTCGCTGACACCCTTCGGAACGAATGCCAAAGGCGAAGTCATCGTGAGCCACTGGTTACTGAAGTCACGACGGAACATAGCGGGAGCACCTGCGGGCGTCTCGGGCTTCACGGTCATATCAATCTTTGCCAGGATCTTTCCGTCGGCAGTTTTCTCGCGGACATAGAAAGAGGTATTCTCTGAGGCCCTGGCGCTGATGAGAATATAAGCATCGTTCAGACAGCTGAAGTCGATGTCGTTGTAACGGATCCAACTTCCCTTGTTGGGAAGAATGGCCTCGTAACCACGGAAGGTATTGACAGTATCGATGAGTTCTGTCATCACATCACTGCTGGCACCACTGTAACGGTCGACCTCGATCTTCTCCGTAGCCTTGTTGATACCTACGCCACGCATCGTCTGTGTCACCTCCTGGATGGTACCGTCGGGATTGAAATACAATTCCTCGATGCAGACCGAACGACGCTTGTCGTCACGCGGTGAGAGATAGTTGTGGTGATAGAACAGATACCACTGGCCTTTGTAATTGACGATGCTGTGGTGGTTAGTCCAGCAACCATTTGGCTGTTCAGCCATAATCAAGCCCTTGTATTCATAAGGTCCCATGGGGTTCTTACTCATGGCATAGCCAAGAACCTCGGTATTCTCTCTTACATACGGATAGGTCAGGTAATAATTGCCGTTGTACTCAAAGGCGAAAGGACCTTCTGCCTGACGATTAGGCAGGTCTTTGAGGCAGTTCACACCATACACCTCAAACTCACGTTCGCCAAACTTCACCTTTTCTTTGGGAGTATCGTCAGCGAGTTCCTTCATATTGGGCTTGAGCTTTGCACAGCGGCCGTTGCCCCAGAAGATGTAGGCGTTGCCGTCGGATGCCTGAAGCACGCAGGGGTCGATGCCACTGATGCCCTTGATGTTCTCCGGTTCAGGAACGAACGGTCCCTCAGGACTGTCTGCGATGGCAACACCGATACCAAAGCCACGGCCATCCTTGGGAGCAGAGGGGAAGTAGAAATAGTACTTGCCATTGCGCTCAACGCAGTCGGGTGCCCACATCGAATAAGAGTCAGGACGCACCCAGGGCACTTTGTTCTGGGTGACGATCACACCGTGGTCTGTCCAGTCGGTGAGATTCTCGGATGAGAACACGTGGTAGTCCTCCATGCAGAACCAGTCCTGCCGCTGTCCTGCGGGAGGCATGATGTCGTGCGAGGGATAGAGGTACACCTTATTATTAAATACGCGCGCGGTAGGGTCAGCCGAGAACTGGTCGCGGATGACGGGGTTTTGTGCCGACGACAAGAGTGGCACACCCAAGAGTAATGAAAGTAGATATCTCTTCATATTTTGGAAAATTTGTTATTGTTAGTTTTTGATGTGCAAAAATAGTTCTTTTTCTTCTATCCGCCAAATCAAATCACCCCTTGAGGGCCCAAATGTAACATTTCGTAAAGTTTCTGTTATAAAATGACAAGGCCGTGACAGACCAACTCTGCAAAAATATTCGTATCTTTGCAGCGAAAATATAACATTATAACATTAAAACGATATGAAAAGACTGTTGATTGCTTTATCATTCATCATTTGCCATCTATCATGGAGCGTAGCGCAAACACGTATCAACGCTGACGGCACCGTGACTTTCCAGTATTATAACGACAAAGCCAAGGAGGTGCTGGTAGACGTACAGTTTGCAGGTCGAAACGCCATGCAGCGTGACGAACAGGGATACTGGTCTGTAACCCTCGGACCAGCTGCGCCCGACATGTATCCCTACTGCTTCATCGTCGACGGCGTGAGCGTGATGGACCCAGAGAACCCGCAATACTTCCCCAATGAGGGCTTCAAGAATTCGTTGTTGGAGATTCCTGCCCAAAAAGGCAGTCTGGCGCACGACATCAAGAACGTGTCCCACGGACAGATAGACTATATCCACTACTACTCCAAGAGTCTCGGTGCCACCAACCAGGCCGTGGTCTATCTGCCACCGAAGTACAAGGAGAATCCGGATAAGAAATATCCCGTGTTCTATTGCATCAGCGGCACCACCGACACCGAGGAGGTGTACTATAAGGTAGGCCGTGTGAACTATATCCTCGACAACCTGCTCGCAGAGGGCAAGGCTGAGGAGATGATCGTGGTGCTGCCCTACGGCAATCCCTATAAGCTGCTGCCCACACCCCAGACAGGCATGTTCGGAGCACCGGGATCACGCTTTGGAAGCGATGTGTTCAGCCTCGACCTCAACAACGACCTGATGCCCTATATCGAAAATCACTACCGTACCATCAATGATGCCGACCACCGTGCCATCGGCGGTTTCTCACGTGGCGGCAATCAGGCACTCTTCAACGGTCTGAGCCATCTGGACAAGTTCGCTTATCTGTGCAGCTACAGTTCTTTTACCTCAACGGACATCCCCGGTGTTTACGACAATGCCGACGATACCAATAGTAAGATCCGCCTGTTCTGGCTCGGTGTGGGCACGGATGACTTCCTCTATGGCAATGCCCGCGACTATATGGAGTTCCTCGACAAGCACGGCATCCGCAGCGTGAAGGAGTACACCCACGACAAGTTCGGCCATACCTGGATGAACGCCAAATACTTCCTAAGCAAGACCCTGCCCCTGCTTTTCAATCCCAAAGCCGCAGAGGAGGCGATGAAGAACGGACAGCCTGCCCTCGCCGCCACAGGCCAGGAGCAGCAGTTCACGCCTGGTGTGATGGCACGCCTCTTCCCCAAGCCCATCATCTCGCCAGAATACAAATACGACAGTGTGATCTTCCGCATGAAGGCTCCCGATGCCAAAGAGGTACAGCTCGCAGGTGAGATCTTCGGCAAGCCCATCACCATGGAGCGAGACAGCGACGGTATATGGAGCACAGAGGTCGATGAGCATATCTACGAGGTCTTCACCTATTATTTCCTTGTGGACGGTACGCCTGTGGCAGACCCGCAGAACATGTACCTCGCCCCATCGAAAGGCTTCAAGCCCAGTATCTGCAACAATCCCGCTGCCACGTTCAACTACGGCAGTATGGCTGACAACATTGAGCACGGTGTGGTAAGTTACGATCTGAACAACCAGGTGGCACGCTATATTCCTGCAGGAGTCAGGAGTCAGGAGTCAGGAGTCAGGAGTCAGGAGTCAGGAGTAGAGCCAGCCTTCTGCATCCAGCTCATCCCGGGCAAGGATGACACCATCGAGAGCTGGTTCAAGATCGGTGGTGCCGATGTGATGGCCGACAAACTCATCGGTCAGAAGAAACTCCCGCCATTCTGCATCATGACGGGCTGTGAAGGAAAAGGCTCCTGCTGTCAGGGTAACGACCATAAATGTGACAAGAAAGTCTATACCCTCAAAGCCGACGACTATCCTAACTGGCCTGAGCGCCGTCATGCCCTGGAGTCCATCCTCGACTCCCTCTTGCTGCAGGCGGCTGCAAAGGGTGATATCAGCATCAATCTGCCCCTCTTCCAGACGAAATACACGGCTGACCCCTCCCCCATCGTGGTGGGCGACCGTCTGTTCCTCTTTACCTCCCACGATGCCTCGCCAGAGGATATCCCCGACGTGAACGAGAAGAGTTCTGCAGGTTTCTTTATGTACGACTGGCTGCTGTGGTCCACCACCGACATGGTAAACTGGACGGAGCACGGTGCCGTCGCCTCTTTGAAGGACTTCACCTGGCGCTCACGTGAGAACGGCGGCTGGGCCATCCAGACCGTCGAGCGCAACGGCAAATACTACCTCTATGCCCCACTCCACGGCCACGGCATCGGCGTGCTCGTGGCAGATTCTCCTTACGGTCCTTTTCATGATCCCCTCGGCAAGCCGCTGGTGTGGGACCAGAGCAACTGGTTCGACATCGACCCCTCCGTCTATACCGACGACGACGGACAGGCATGGCTCTACTGGGGAAATCCGCACACATTCTATGCTCCTCTCAACGAGGATATGATCTCGCTGAAGGGTGAGGTGACAAAGCTGCCGCATATCAAGCACTACCAGGAAGGGCCGTGGTTCTATAAGAGAAGCCTCACCCCCAACCCCTCTCCGAAGGTCGAGGGGAGTAAATATTACCTCGCCTTCGCATCAACCTGCTGCCCTGAGGCACTGGGCTATGCCATGAGCGACTCGCCCACAGGCCCCTGGGAGTGGAAGAACTACATCATGCGCCCCACCCTCCGCGACCGTGGCAACCACCCTGGCATCTGCGACTTCAAGGGCCATTCCTACATCTTCGGACAGAACTACGACCTGATGCACCTCGACACCTTCGTGCACCACGAGCGTCGTTCAGTGTCTGCCGCAGAGATCACCTACAATGCCGACGGCACCATCCAGGATGTGCCCTACTGGCTGGATCAGGAGCCGCTGAAACAGCTTCACTGGCTCAACCCCTACGATCGTGTGGAGGCAGAGACGATGGCGTGGGGCTATGGCCTGAAGTCTGCCAAGATGGGCATCCCCAATACGGGTGTCGTGGCCGATATGCCCACATCGACGGGTAAGAAGAATATGTATATCTACGACATCAACGACGGTGAGTTCATCAAACTCCGTGGTGTGGACTTTGGCCAGGGTGCCACACGATTCAGCATCACGGGTTCTTCTACCGGCTCCTGCACCGTCACCGTGCGCCTCGACAGCCAGAACGGTCCCGTCGTAGCCACAGTCCTCATCCCCCGCACGGGTTCCGTGGATAAATACCGTACCTTCAGCACGAAGGTCAACAACGCCTCGGGTGTCCACGACCTCTTTCTCTGCTTCAGCGACAATACGGGCGACACCCGCCTCGACTGGTGGCAGTTTAAGTAAAGGTAAAAAGGTAAAAAAGTAAAAAAGTAAATAATTATGAAACTGAAGGGACTTAAAATGATTTGTATGACCGCATTATTAGCAGGCTGTAATTCAGCCGTCGACATTGAACAGCAAGTGGATGAACTCTACGCCAAGATGCCACAGGAAGAGCGCATCGCCCAATTGAGGAGCATGTATATGGACGAGCTCTTCAACGAACAGGGACAGCTCGACACGGCGAAATGCCGCGAACTGATCCCCTACGGCATCGGACACTTCTCACAGTTCTGTATGCAGCAGCCTCGCGATCCCAACGAACTCCGCGACCGTGCGGCAGCCATCCAGGACTGGCTGATGCACAACACGCCTAACGGTATCCCAGCCCTCCTGCACGAGGAGGTGCTCTCGGGTGTCAACACCAAGGGCTCCACCATCTATCCCCAGCAGATCGGACAGGCTTGTTCTTTCAATCCGGAGTTGGCTGAGCTGAAGACACGTCAGACGAGTACGGCCCTCCGCAAGATGGGTGGAATCCTTGCTCTCTCGCCGATGGTCGACGTATGCCGCAACCCCTCGTTCAACCGTCTGGAGGAGTCCTACGGCGAGGATGGCTATCTCTCTGCCGTCATGGGCGTGGCCTTCGTGGAAGGCCTGCAGCAGGGCGACCTGAAGAAAGGTGTGGGTGCCTGTTCAAAGCACTACCTCGGCTACGGCGGTGGTGGTGACGCCGACGAGAAGGAACTGATGGAAGAGATCCTCCTGCCCCACGAGACGATGATCCGTCTGGCAGGCAGCAGATGCGTCATGCCCGGCTATCATGATGTGCATGGCATCAGGTGCGTGGCCAACAGCGAGATCCTGCAGGATATCCTACGCGGCTATGTGGGCTTCGATGGTATGGTGGTGAGCGACTATACGGCCATCGACCAGATTCCCAATCTTGAGACACCCGTGGAAAAGGCTGCGATTGAGCAAGGGCAGGACCAGGCTCGCATGAGTTCTGCCGAGCGTGAGCAGGCTAGAACTGTGTTCAAGGCTGCCGCTGCCATCAATGGCGGTAACGATGTTGACTTCCCCCACGGTGCCAACTACAAACTCTTGCAGGAAGCCATCGACAAGGGTCTTGTGAAGCCCGAGACGTTCGAGCGTGCCGTGAAGGACGTGCTCCGTCATAAGTTCCGTGCAGGCCTCTTCGACAGCGATGCCTATCTTTATAGCACCGAGGACATCCAACTCGACACCCCCGAAGAGCGCCAGACGGCCTACGACATCGCCACCCAGTCCGTCGTCCTCCTGCAGAACGAAGGAAATCTCTTACCTCTTACCTCTCACAACTCACCTCTGAATATCCTCCTCACTGGTCCTAACGCCAACTCCATCTGGGCCATGTGCGGCGACTATACCTATCCCGCCATGTCCTATTTCTGGAAGATGGTAGACTACAATTTCGAGACGCCACACATCGTGAAGCTGCTCGAAGGCATGGAGGCAGGCAAGCCCGAGGGCGTGAACCTGCTCTATTCCCGTGGCTGTGACTGGACGGAGGGCATCGAGACCAAATACACTGAGGCCGGCGACGAGCGTGCCTGGGAGTTTGCGCTGCTGAACCGTAAGGTGGACTCTGGCGAGAAGGCTGACAAGGCCGAAGCCCTCAGGATGGCCAAGGATGCCGACGTCATCATTGCCGCCGTAGGTGAGAACGTGATGCTCTGCGGTGAGAACCGCGACCGTCAGGGACTCCGTCTGCCTGGCAAGCAGGAACAGTATGTCGAGGAACTCATCCAGACCGGCAAGCCCGTGGTGCTGGTGGTCTTCGGTGGCCGTGCCCAAGTCATTTCCGGCATCGCCGAGAAGTGCGCAGCCGTCATCCAGGCCTGGTATCCCGGTGAGGAAGGTGGTCGCGCTGTGGCCGACATCCTCTACGGCAAAGTCTCTCCATCAGCCAAGCTCTCCGTCTCCTACCCAAACGCCGAACTCAATGAGCCCCTCTGCTACAACTCCCTGTCTTCTGACACTCCTCTCACCTCGAAGGTCCAATGGCCCTTCGGACACGGTCTCACCTACACCACCTTCGACTATCAGAACCTGCAGGTGAACAGCGAGGCAAAGACATCCGACGACTTTGTGGAGCTGACCTTCCAGGTGAAGAACACGGGTAGTGTTGCTGCCACGGAGATTGCACAGGTCTATCTCTCGCCGAAGGACAGCACCCAGCAGATCCGTCCCATCCAACTGCAAGGCTTTGCCCGCATTGCACTGGAGCCCGGACAGACCAAGACCGTCACCACGCGCCTCTACGTGGAGCAGTTGGGCTTTTATAGCCATCAGGGCAGCGTTCGCCAGTGGAACATTGAGCCTGGCACTTACATCATCAAGGTGGGTGCCTCCTCTGCCGACATCCGTCTGAAGCAACAGCTCATCCTCCGTGGCTCTTCCGTCACCAAGCCCTTACGCGATCATTACTTCTCTGAGAGCACCGTATCACTATAAAATTATCCCCGTTGCCAAAAACAACGGGGATATTTTTTTACTTTTGCAGGAACATCGTCTTTCTCCGATTGTCCTTCGGCCTCACCGCGAAATGCAGCCAGTAGCCACCATTCCGATTCCTCTCAATCAGCAGTTCATCATAGTCCTGCTTGGTCTCGTCAGCGTAGTCCATCAGGATCACTGCATATCTCATCGCCTGCTCAATAACAGCCACTTTGATATCCACAGCGCATCCCGTCAGATGATTACTTGTCGGGGAGCCTCCTACCTTCTTATTCAGCTCCGGCGATCTATACCCTGACGTAATTATAATTGGAGCCTCCGAAGTATCTTTTTCCCCTCCTAAGTTAGGAGGGGTGCCCGTATGGGTGGGGTGGTCTGAACGAGGGAATGTCTGGCACTTCTTCAGACCACCCCTAACCCCTCCTAACTCAGGAGGGGAAACCGAGCGCTCCCCATTCCTATAAAATACATATCGCTCGTTATACCGTCTGCGCAGTTCTTCTAACCCACGCACAAACTCTTTTCAAGTTCTCGATCGCAACATGACTGGGAATGTTGTATATCTCAGCATGCTTGCTCTTGGTAACCTCCCCGAGCGTAAAGTGCTCAGAGAGGTGGATAGATGGATTGATACTTACTTTTTCCATAGAATTGTTAAATTGTTAATTGTTAAGTCATCCTTTCGCAATCAGGACATTAACAATTAACAATTTAACAATTGGTATTTGAGGAATGGAATTAAAAAATAAAGTAATATTATTATATATTATAATATATAATAATATTAATATAATATATAGATAATTGTTGTTAGTTATCGAAAAAAGCAAATGTTAGTTTGTTAATTGTTAACCTCGCCATCTTAAAAAGTTGAAATTAGTTTACGTATTACAAATATTCTTTTGGCGTCATTTTTAGGATAAAGCAAAGCAGAAGTTTAATGCCTATAAAGTCAGAGTTTTAAGTAATGAAAATCCGAGTTTGGTCTATGGAAAGTCTGAGAGCCTGAAAAACACGAAAAAGGCAGCTTATGGCTGCCCGAGGTGCTGGTAAATAATATTTACTTCGAGTGGAAGAAATGTGCGACGCTTCAACTTTGCGAGGTGCTCAAGGGCTGGATCTTCAAGGAGAAGCGCTCTTAGTTTCTCCCAAGCAGACTTGGGTTGAATGAAAGGGAAATACATTTGGGCCAACTGCGTTCGGCCCATAGTTAAACATTTGTTTTGTTGCATAATGGTTTTAGTTGTTTGATGATGCAAAGGTACGAAAAACCTGCGAAATATGCAAGAAAAAGCGCAAATATTTTGGTATAATACAGAATAAGGAGGAATAAGGCAGCAAAAGGCGTTTGGAGATATAGAAATACTTGCATATTATCTGGAAATTTCGTACCTTTGCAATGTGAATTCACAAAGCTTATGTTTAACTAAAAAGAGAAAGGAACAAAAAATGGCAAGATCAAACATTCCAATGGTGATTAACCTGCGTCAGAACACGAACGACGACAGCACCGCATTCGGCAAGTGGTTCGCAGAAGTAGACTCGAAGGAGCCCCTGAACCTGAAGGGATTCGCCAAGCACATGACCAGTCACGGCAAGATCGCCGACTATCAGATGTGTGTGCTGGTACTGGGTCAGGTGGTTGAGTGTATGAGCGAGCTGCTCGCACAGGGTCAGCCCGTGAAACTCGACGGACTGGGCACGTTCTCACCGAGCGTCGATGGTCAGAAGCTGGGCAAGAATGACATCGAGTCTGCTGTGGCAGCTGGTGCCGATGCGATGATCAACGGCATCAAGATTAACTTCTCGCCGGAGAACACGAAGGGTGAGAAGCTCACCAGCAGGGCATTCAAGGAGCAGTGCATCTTCGAGTACGGGTATGTGGTGCAGAGCGAGATCCGCACGATCAATGGCAAGCAGAAGCGTTTCCAGAAGAAGACGCCGATCAGCTACGTGCTGGCTCCCGAGGCCGACAACAACGGTGGAGGTGGTAACGGGTAATCTCTTCCCCTCCTGAGTAGGAGGGGTTAGGGGTGGTCTGAACAAGCGAACAGTTTCCCGCGTTCTTGCGTCCCTTCGGTAGCAAGCGGCAAAGCCGAGCGCAGACCCCCTCTGGCTCCCCCTAACTTAGGGGGAGAAACAGATACTCAAAGCACAGAAAGGAGGTAAAGAATGAAGAAGCAGAGGATTGTGGAGCTGGCGGTGAAGGTGATAGTAGCTGCGCTCACGGCATTCTTGACGGCGATCGGAACGACCAGTTGTATGGGAAGAGGACCGTTCTAAAGGTGAAAAGGTGAAAAAGTAAAAGGGTGAAAATGAGGGGGCTGACAGCAAAGCTGTCGGCTCTCTTTGTTTTTTTTGCCTTTTTCTTTGGTATTTCGTTCGATTTGCACTACCTTTGCAACGCAAATCAACAATCAGCATAATGAAAAGAACTATATTATCAACTATCCTGCTGTGCATCGGTGTGATGATGATGGCGCAGACGCCCTTCGGAAAGGGACGGCTGAAAGTGAGTAAGGTGGCACGGAATGCCGTGCGCATCCAGTATATGGAGGCGGAAGTGAAAAGCGACCTGCCGGACTGGCTGTATGTGAAACACGACGAAGTGGAGAGCCAGGACATCAGTACTCAGATTGATGCGGAAGGGCAGACAATCACCATCAAAGACAAGAACGGGAAGCCGGTCTTCAAGGCTACTCAGCATCAACTCATAGACGGACAGGCCACGCTGGCTTTTGATTCGCCGGAGGATGAGTTTCTGTTCGGACTGGGACAGTTCCAGGACGGCTATAGCAATGTGCGTGGGCTCTCCCGTAGGCTGACACAGGTGAACACGCAGATCTCGATGCCGATGGTGCTGTCGAACCTGGGCTACGGCGTGCTGTGGAACAACTATGGTATGACGGAGTTTAATCCAAGCGAGACAAGCGTCCGCTTGGAGAGGAGTCAGGAGACAGGAGTCAGGAGTCAGGAGAATAGACCGGAGGCGGAGAAAGAAGTCGTGGATGTGACGACGACGGAGGGTAATAAGAAAGAGGTACGTGAGCGGCATATATTTGAGGCAGAGATCGACATCGAGGAGGCAGGTATGTATGCCCTGCTGCTGGATGTGGGCCAGAAGATGGCAAGGCGCCATAACCTCTGCATCGACGGCGTGCCCGTGATAGAGATGCAGAACCTCTGGCTGCCTCCGACGGCCTCGAAGATCGTGCTCTTGGACGAAGGGCGCCATCGTCTTACGGCGGAACTGACAAAGGACGACCAGCCGACGGTGTATTATCATCTGATCAAGGACGAGACGGTGTTCCGTTCGCCAGTAGCCACAGCCGTAGATTATACGGTGTTTGTTGGCTCTCCCGACGAGATCATCGCCACGTTCAGGGACTTGACGGGGCCGTGTCCTGAGATGCCGAAGTGGGCACTGGGCTATATCCACTGCCGCGAAAGGTTCCACTCGTCGCAGGAGATCCTCGAGACCGCCAACCGCTTCAAGGCCGAGCAGATGCCCGTGAGCATGCTGGTGCAGGACTGGCAGTGGTGGGGCAAGCACGGCTGGAACGCGATGGAGTTTGACGAGGACAACTACCCCGACCCCAAGGCGCTGACGGACAGCCTGCACAAGATGGACATCCGACTGATGCTCAGCGTGTGGTCGAAGATCGACAAGACCTCGGAGGTGGGTAAGCAGATGGAGCGCGACGGCTATTATATCCCCGAAACGGACTGGATAGACTTCTTTAATCCCCAAGCTGCGGCTGCGTATTGGAAGAATTTCAACGAGAGACTGGTGCCTACGGGCATCGACGCGTGGTGGCAGGATGCCACGGAGCCGGAGAACGACGATCTTGCAGGCCGTCGCGTGAATAATGGGCGATGGACGGGTGAGCAGGTGAGGAATGTGTATCCGCTGCTGGTGAATAAGACGGTGTATGAGGGGTTAGTCCATGCGAGCAAGGAGCCGATGATACTGACCCGCTGCGGATTCCCGGGAATACAAAGGTATGGCTCTGCACTGTGGAGCGGAGACGTGGGTAACGACTGGAATACGTTCAGGAGGCAGATTGTGGCAGGTCTGGGTGTGCAGGCGGCAGGTCATCCCTGGTGGACGTACGACGCAGGCGGATTCTTCCGTCCCCACGACCAGTACACCAATCAGGACTATATCGAAAGGATGCTGCGCTGGATAGAGACGAGCGTGTATCTGCCGCTGATGCGCGTGCATGGGTATATGAGTAATACGGAGCCGTGGAACTATGGCGACGAGGCGAAGCAGATCATTGCCAGTTGTCTGAAGGAGCGCGAACAGCTCAGGCCATATATCGAGGCGTGTGCAGAGCGTGTGGCGAAGGAGGGCTATACGCTGATGCGGCCATTGGTGTTCGACTTTGCGGATGACGAGAGGGCACTGCGGCAGTCGTGCGAATATATGTTTGGACCAGAGTTGCTCGTAAGTCCTGTGACGGAACCAGGGGTCACGAAGTGGAGGACGTATCTGCCGAAACAGGCTGGCGGCTGGACGGAAATCCACACGAATGAGCACTTCGACGGCGGACAGTATGTCACGACAAAAGTCAATAAAGCATACATCCCAGTGTTTAAGAGGACAACGAATTAAACGGATTTCACGAATTAAATAAGAACCACAGATTACACAGATGACACAGATTATTAAAGGATGCCTGATGGTGGCGGGGATGTGGATATTCTCGCTGGGAGCAGGCGCACAGATTTCGAGCAACCCCAACAAGTTTTTAGGCAACATCACCACCAGAGGCACCGTGGAGGCCGGAGGCGGCGTGCCACAGTACTACAAGCTCTGGAACCAGATCACGTGTGAGAACGAATCGAAATGGGCCTCCGTGGAGGGCACCCGTGGTGCATTCAACTGGAGCGGAGCAGACAGGGCCTTCAGCTACGCCCAGCAGCACGATTTCACCTACAAGTTCCACGCCTTGGTGTGGGGCGCCCAGTACCCGGGATGGCTGGAGTCGCTGTCGGCAAGAGACCGTTTCAATGCCATCACCAACTGGTTCGACCACGCCAAGGACCAATACGACACCCTGCCCATGATCGACGTGGTGAACGAGGCCATCGGCAATCACCAGGCTGGCAATCCCATGATGAAAGAGAGTCTGGGCGGTGGCGGCAAGACGGGCTACGACTGGCTCATCAAGGCCTTCGAGATGGCCTACGAGCGCTGGCCGGACGCTATCCTCATCTATAACGACTACAACTCATTCACGTGGGACCTTGACAACTACATCACTCTGGTACGCACCCTGCGCGATGCCGGAGCACCGATTGATGCCTACGGCAACCAGTCGCACGACGTGACCGACATCAGCGTCAGCAACATGGAGAACGCCCTGAAGAAGCAGCAGGACGCCCTGCAGATGCCGATGTTCATCACGGAGCTGGATATCGATATCGCCAGTGACGAGCAGCAGAAGAAACAGTATGAGAACATCTTCCCGCTGATGTGGGAAGCCGACTACTGTGCCGGTGTCACCCTGTGGGGCTATGTCCTTGGTGCCACCTGGGTTACCAATTCGGGACTCTATCGTGACGGTGTGGAGCGCCCCGCAATGACGTGGCTGCGCGAATATATGCAGACCGACGCTGCTAAGAACGCCAAGAGTCCCCTCCCCGGCACGAAGAAAGAGGCTTCGGTCTATATCCGTCCCGCCTCGCTGAAGATGGCCGTGAATGACGTGATGCCCATCAAGGTGCGCGCCAAGATGGCCACGAAAACCATCGAGAAGATCGACCTCTATGCAGACGGCGAACTGATTGCCACCATGACGGAAGACCCTTACATCGCGGAATATACAGCCACCTCAACGGGCAAGAAGACGCTGAAAGCCGTGGTGACCACGACGGACGGAAACACCTATGAGCGCCTGTCACAGATACAGGTGAACAGGGGCGAGAAGCGTGCGCCTTACAACGAGACCGTTCCCGAACTGCCTGGCACCATCAATGCGGATGAATACGACAAGGGTATGTCGGGTGTCGCATACAGCAACATCGCCGTCGACCGCGATAAGTTCACCACCACCGCCACCAGGGACAACTCCTGGATGGAATATACGGTCGATGTGAAGGAAGACGGTCTTTACACGATGGAGGTGGAGGTCGCCTCGACGAAGGCCGGAGGCATGTTGCATCTGGCAGAGTACGGGTTTGACAACCTCACCTTCTACACCGATCTCACTGAGGTGCCGAGTACGGGTGGCTCTAAGGAGTTCAAGACCTTGCGCTGCCCGCTGAAGGAGCCGTTGACAGCAGGGCGCCACGTGCTGACGCTGCTCGTTGACACAGGCGGCTTCTGCATCAAGAGTATGAACTTCAAGCGCACGCCCACCTTCAGTCTGCCGGGTGCTGTCGAGGCCGAAGACTACTTCGTTGGCGAGGGTATGACAATCGTTCCCACCGCTGACGGCTATGCTCTGGGCAATACCGCCACAGGCAGCTGGGCAGAGTATTCCATCAACATCACCGAGGCAGGCAAGTACAACTACGAGGCTACCGTGTCGTCGGTGGTGGAGGGTTCTAAGTTCTCGATGGTTATGGTAGAGAGCGACGGCACCGAAAAGACGCTGGGCACCGTCACCGTGCCGCAGACAGGCAGCCTTGACACCTACGAAGTGAAGACGGGCAAGATCAGGAATCCCCTCAAGACAGGCCAGCAGAAACTGCGCATCACCGTCACTGGCGGCAGCTGCAACATCGACAAGGTGAACCTCGTCTCTACCGAGACAGGTATTATGGAGGTGACGAGAGACGACGACACCACTGGCGACTCCTACAATCTCGCCGGACAGAAGGTGGACGCCAACTACAAGGGCATCGTGATCAGAAACGGAAAGAAGATTATCAGGAAGTAGTTTACAGTTTATAGATATGAAACGAACATTATTATCAACCATCATGCTGTGCATGGCCTCATGGCTCATGGCACAGCCCGCAGGCGGCTTCGGAGGATTCCAGGCGCCTCAAGTAGACCTCCCTACCTCACAGGAGTGGAAGGATGTGAACTATGCTGGTGACGATCAGGCCTATCACACCTGTGACATCTACCTGCCGAAAAAGGAGGCAGAGAGCTATCCCGTGGTGATCCACATCTACGGCAGTGCGTGGTTCAGCAACAGCAGCAAGGGTATGGCCGACCTCGGTACCATCGTGAAGACCTTGCTGGAGAATGGCTACGCCGTGGTATGTCCGAACCACCGTTCAAGCATGGACGCCAAGTGGCCTGCACAGATCCACGACATCCGTGCCGTCATCCGCTTCGTACGCGGCGAGGCCAAGAAGTATAAGTTCGACACGTCGTTCATCGCCACCAGCGGCTTCTCTTCCGGAGGCCATCTCGCCTCGATAGCAGCCACCACCACTGGCACGAAGCAGACGAAGGTGGGCACCGTGGACATCGACCTCGAAGGCAATCTGGGTAACTATCTCCAGGAGAGCAGTGACGTGAATGCCGCCTGCGACTGGAGCGGTCCTGTGGATCTCACGGCGATGGACTGCGGCGAGGGCATGAAGATGGGCGACAACTCGCCCGAGGACGTGCTGCTGAACTCGAAACTCGCAAAGGAGCCGGACAAGTATCTCAGCCTGAGCGCCACCAACTATGTCGATCCCAACGATCCGCCCGTGATCATCTTCCACGGTGATCAGGACAGAGTGGTGCCTAACTGTCAGGGTAAGATGTTCTTTGAACTGCTGAAGGCTGCCGGTGTGAAGACGGAGGCTACATTCCCTGCCGATGGCAGTCACGGCGGGCCACAGATGTACACCGAGGAGAACCTGCAGAAGATGGTACACTTCCTGGACTGCGTCCGTCAGAAGGGTGCCTGCTGCAAGGATAAGTGTTGCAAGGACAAATGCTGCAAGGAGGGAAAATCGCGTATCGTCGAAGACGGTGGAACGGGTGCCTACAAGGCCATCATGAAAGAAGAGGCCACCCTGCCCGAGCACACCGTGTTCGTGCCACAGGATCTCTCTGTCTTCGGTAGCAAGAAGCTGCTGCCCGTGCTCGTATGGGGTAACGGCGCCTGCGCCAATTCTCCCTGGGAACACATGAATTTCCTCAATGAAATCGCCTCACAGGGCTACCTCGTGCTCGCCACAGGCATCATTCCCATGACCGACGAGTGGTACAAGGGTCCGATGTCACGCACAGAGCAGCAGATTGAGAGCATCGACTGGATCATCAAGCAGAACGCCGACCCCACTTCACCTTATTACAATAAGGTCGACGTCAAGAACATCTGCGTAGCCGGTATGTCGTGTGGTGGTCTGCAGACGCTCTTCAACTGTGCCGATCCCCGTATTAAGACGCTGATGATCTGCAACAGTGGACTCTTCAATCAGGAGAACGCTGGTCAAGCTGTGGGTGGCATGCCCATGCCCCCGAAGGAGAAACTGAAGGAGATCCATACACCTATTATATATATATTAGGCGGTGAGACCGATATCGCATACGGAAACGGTATGGATGACTTCCACCGTATCTCCCATGTGCCTGCATACGCTGCCAACTTCCCCGTTGGACATGGCGGCACCTATCGCGAGCCTCACGGTGGAGAGTTCACCGTGGTGGCCCTAGCATGGCTGAACTGGCAGCTGAAGGGTGACAAGGAGGCTGCGAAGCTGTTTAAGAACGGAGAACTGAAGAACCGTAAGAACTGGACACTGGAGACAAATGGGAAATAATTGTTTTAGCAGGCTGCTGTGCACAGCAGCCTGCCTGTTTTATATTTTCACCGCTTCCGCCCAGGGGGTGACATCGCCGAATGGAAAGCTCTCTGCTCAGGCGGAAGGCAAGACACTGACCATCAGTTATGAAGGGAAGAAGGCCCTGCAGATGGAGGAGCTTCCTTTCGCCAATAGCGATTTTTCTTTCGTTCGCAACGTGAAGGAAGACTATCGGATGTTGACGGGTAAGCGGCTTGTTTGTTCTAACGAGGGTAACGAGTATATAGCTGCGCTGGGAGAGGGCGTCAAGATGGTGCTGCGACTCTATAACGACGGCATCGCCTTCCGCTATGAGTATCCCGAGGCTTGGACGGGCAGCGATCCCACCGTTTACCGTATTCCAGAGGGCACACGCCGCTGGATGCAGCAGTGGACGGACTCCTACGAGGGGTATTTCCCGCTGTCGACGACCTACAAAGTGGAGCCCGTGCCGTCGTTCAGCGGTATCTCGAAGAGTGAAGAGGGCTATAACAACCGCTGGGGCTACCCTGCCCTGCTGGAACCTCAAGACGGACTGTTCGTGCTCCTCTCCGAGGCTAATATCGAGCACGGACAGAGCGCATCGTGCCTCTATAATGACAAGGAACTCTACAAGGTCGTGCCCGCAGATCTCACAAAAGGGACAGTCCCTATTGTGCGAAATACGCCTTGGCGCGTGGCGATCATTGGCAGTTTGGGCGACGTGGTGGAGTCAACGCTTATCACCGATGTCAGCAATCCATGTCAGATAGCAGACACGAGTTGGATACAGCCAGGCGTGGTGTCGTGGGTTTATTGGGCCTACAACCACGGTTCCAACGACTATAGCATCATCAAGAAATATGTCGATATGGCAGCCACGCTCCATCTGCCATACGTGCTCATCGATGCCGAGTGGGATCAGATGGACCAGCTGGCGAGCAACGAAGGCAAGACCATCGAGGATGCCATCGCTTACGCCAAAGAGAAGGGTGTGAAGCCGATGATCTGGTATAATTCCAGCGTGGGATGGGTGGATGGTGCCCCAACGCCCAAGTATCGTCTGAACAAGTCCGAGGATCGTGAGAAGGAGTTCGCCTGGTGTGAGAAGCTTGGCGTCGCTGGTGTGAAGATAGACTTCTTCTCAGGCGATAACCAGATGAATATGGACTATTGTCTGGATCTGTTGGAGAGTGCAGCCCGCCATCATCTGCTTGTGAACTTCCACGGAGCCACTATCCCCAGAGGCTGGCAGCGCACATGGCCGAACTTGATGAGTACGGAGGGTGTCTATGGTGCCGAGTGGTACAACAACGTGCCCACCTTCACGGCAAAGGCCGCTGCACACAACGCTACCCTGCCCTTCACACGCAATGTCATCGGACCGATGGACTACACGCCCTGTGCCTTCAGCGACTCACAGCATCCGCATATCACTACTCACGCCCATGAACTGGCCCTGACCGTGCTCTTTGAGAGTGGCTTGCAGCATCTGGCAGACAAGCCTGAGAGTTACTTGGCTCAGCCGCATGAGGTGCAGGACTTTTTCAGCCACCTGCCCGCCGTCTGGGATGAGACCCGTTTCGTTAGTGGCTATCCTGGTGAGAGTGTCGTTCTGGCACGCCGCAGTGGTGACACTTGGTACATCGCAGGCATCAATGGCACAGATGAGCCGAAGGCTCTTCCCCTCCTGAGTAGGAGGGGCCTGGGGTGGTCTGATCAGCCTCACATCACTACCTTCCTCGATGCAGGAGACAGAGCCTGGAAGATCTTGCCGAAAGTGTCAGAACTCCCCGAAAAAGTCGTTTGCCGACCTCGCGGAGGATTCGTCTACATCGTCAAGTAAATTTACTAAGAAGCCGCGTCATTCCGATGCGGCTTCTTTGCGTACACCAAAGTCCTTGCGGTATTCATCATTGATGATACGGCTGGCCTCACGACCGTTGAAGCGTGTGGGGCCGATGACGAAATCGGGCACGTTGAAGGAAAAGAAGGCCACGTCAATATCTGACAGAAGAAGAACTCGGTAGGCTGATGGCTCATCGCTTCAACAGTGAGTCTCTATCCTTTGCACGTGACATCTTCGTGTTCTCCGCATTCACAGGTTTATCGTTTATTGACATCCGTGAACTTCGTCTGTCTGACATCATGGAGATAAAAGGGGCTTAGAAGACTCCTAAATAGCGATGCTTTAAACGTTTTGAGATGTAACACAAATACAAATTTATGTAACATTTTTTAAAATTGTTACTTTTCGTAAAGTATTTGTTACAAACGAGAAAGTGCCTACAAATTATTTACATTATCTTTGCACCCAAAAATGTGAAGTAAACCAAAACACTAACAAAGTTATTACCCAACTAATAATAAAATATGTGGAATTATCAACTGTTGAAGGCAAACAGAATGAAGGGTGCGCCCATACGTGGTTCGTCCGGCATAAACTAATGGTATTTGGGCTTACGCTTGGATACTTAATACTTAAAGATGAAAAGTTAAATATTCTTTAAATAACAATTATCTTACTAATTAATTAAATTATGTGGAATTTTAAATCACTGCAAAAGCCGTTAAAGGCATCGTCCCTGCTCTGTTCGTTCCCCTCGGGAGCAAAGGCTCAGAGCGAAATCAAAGGTACGGTGAGGACAGCGCTGCTGATGGGTGCCATGGCTCTCTTGGGACTTGGCTATTCGTCAAACGCCTATGCTGCTGGCGACGTACAGAACGTCCAGCAGGCAACGAAGAAGATCACAGGTACTGTGGTCGATGCTCAGGGCGCCGTTATCGGTGCCAGCGTAGTTGAAAAAGGTACTACGAATGGTACGGTTACCGATTTCGACGGTAACTTCTCTCTCAATGTGAATCCCGGTGCTACGATCGTTATCTCGTTCATCGGCTATGAGACTCAGGAAATTAAAGTTGGCAATCAGGACAGCTTTAACATTACGATGAAGGACGACAATGCCCAGCTCGACGAAGTGGTGGTCGTGGGTTATGGTGTCCAGAAGAAGAAGTTGGTGACCGGTGCTACTGTTCAGGTGAAGGGTGAGGAAATCGCCAAGCTGAACACCACCAACGCACTCGAGGCCATGCAGTCAAGTACTCCTGGTGTACAGATTACCCAGAGTTCTTCACAGCCTGGTAAGGGTTACAAGGTTTACATCCGTGGTATCGGTACCACAGGTAACTCTTCACCGCTGTATGTGATCGACGGTGTAGCAGGTGGTAGCCTTGATGACATTAACCCGAACGATATCGAGAGCATCGACGTGCTGAAGGATGCTGCATCGGCAGCCATCTACGGTGCCCGTGCTGCAAACGGTGTGATTCTGGTTACAACCAAGCAGGGTAAGGCAGGTAAGATTGAGCTCAGCTACAATGGTGCTATTGGTTGGTCAAACGCCTACAAGCGCCCGCAGCTGCTCAACGCTCAGCAGTACATGACCATCATGGACGAGTACACCTTCAACACTTCCGGTCAGAAAATGGATTGGCCAGGCTTCGTTCCTCAGGACATCCTTAATAAGGTTGCTCAAGGCTGGGAAGGCACTGACTGGTGGGGAGCATTCGAGAACAAGAATGCCGTACAGCACAATCACTCTGTGACCTTGACTGGTGGTACAGACCGCTCTAAGTTCTCTATGTCTTACACTTATACCGGTAACGAGGGTATCATGGGTGGAGATCAGGCTTCTTTCTACAATCGTCACACTATCCGCCTCAATAGCGACCACGTGCTGTTGAAGATTAAGGACTTGGACGTCATCACCATCGGTGAGAACATCTCTATCGGTTACACCAAGAGCCACGACCTCGCTGAGGATGGTATGTACTGGAGCTATATCCACAGCCTGCTCCAGACTTGTCCGCTCGTACCACAGTATGCAGACAATGGCGATATTTATCGCTATCAGAATTTTGATGGTACAATGGCATACGGTCAGGGTTGGAACGCTTCTCTGTTCAGCAATCCATGGGAGAATCTCGTTCATGGTGGCTTCAACTCTCTGGCAGAGAGCCGCAACACTAACTCCAGTGCAACAGCTTTCATGACCGTCCAACCCATCAAGGGCCTGAGATGGCGTTCTCAGTTCAACTACAACTGGGGTTCCGGTGCATATCGTAACTATGGTGAGCCGAAATCTTCTGGTTACGGAAATGCCACTTCAACTGTTTACAGTGTTAACCAGAGCGCTTGGTTGAATACCAACTGGTCAGAAGAAAACACACTTACCTACGATCTTCCCGTATTCAGCGGTCACAAGATCAGCGCCATGGTCGGTCAGACATTCCAGAGCACTGCTTGGAGCTTTAACATCGGTGGATCCAATAAGGTTAACTGGGGCGAGCAGCTCGCAACACTGAAGGGTTGGGATTCTGCATGGCTGTCAAACATCAAAGTGGTCAATGCTCCCGATGTAACCATAACTGGTAAGCCCAATGATGAAGAGTATCTCGCTTCTTGGTTCGGTCGTTTGACTTGGGACTGGAACGAGACCTATATGGCTACCGTTACCATGCGTTATGATGGTTCAAGTATCTTCACCGACGGCAAGCGCTGGGGTTTCT
>JAEEGG010002111.1_pt1 | contig 52098 bp, 46 predicted proteins | sample 9134161 | NCBI WGS metagenome assembly JAEEGG01 (sample SAMN16246543, study PRJNA631951) | gut metagenome | biome: gut microbiome; feature: rumen; material: CR-attached | host: Bos | place: Iran: Karaj | collected 2018-10 | reverse complement strand
CCTTCTTTATATCCATCAGCCTGCCGGTAACTGGCTCGCAGGATACAGACAGCTTGAGAAGGCTTATAAGGAAGGCAAGGCTAAGAGCATCGGTATCTCAAATTTTGAAGGGAAGTATACCGAGGAGCTTGAAACAAAGTGGGACATCGTGCCTCAGTTTATTCAGGTAGAGGCGCATCCATATTTTACACAGAAGGAACTGAGAAAAACGCTTGATAAGTATGACATCAAGCTTATGAGCTGGTATCCCTTGGGACACGGCGATAGGAGTCTTATAAATGAACCGGTATTTGCCGAGATTGGAAAGAAGTACGGAAAATCTCCCGCGCAGATCATTCTCCGCTGGCACACTCAGATGGGATTTGTGGTGATCCCCGGCAGCAAAACGAAAGACCATATCAAAGATAATCTCAACATTCTCGATTTTAAGCTGACGGACGAAGAGTTGGCTAAGATAGCGGAGCTTGATAAAAATGAGAGATATTATCACAGGACAGATGAGCAGCTTGTCCAGTTTGCAGGCTGGAGACCGACCTTTGAAAAGGCGTGATATAAGAAGAACCCAAAACAGAAAGTAGTGATGAGATGAAGGGATACGATTTTTCCGCATTTGAAAATGTAGAGATAACCGGAATTGATTTGGCATGCGCTTCTTCAGTACAAAATACAAAGAGATAAAAGTCGATATTTATATATTTTAGGCGTTTTTTGGGGCCTCGCTGCTAAGATGCGGCGAGTTTTTTTCAGAATCCCTCATGGGATTCTTTATTTTTTAAAATAATAGTTGACAAACGCAACTAATGCGAATATCATCTAATAAAAGGAGGGAAGTGGATGGACAAGGTAGAACAGTTTCGGGAGCATACAAGGGAATTGGAATGTCATCTGGACAATATAAATCAGGCGGATTGCTGTCAATGTGGCGTCAGTAAGGCCGAGTGCTTTTTGATCGTAGAGATCGGGCGCAAACCAGGGATCAGCATTAAAGAGCTGGCCGGGATACTAAAGGTAGACAAGAGCGGAGTGAGCCGAAGTGTTGAGGAGCTGGTGAAAAAGGGCTGCGTGACAAGACAGCCATCGAAGACGGACAGACGCTGCGTTGTGCTGAAGCTCACCGAGAGGGGAAGCGCCAGATTCGAAAGAATCGAGAAGGACATGTATATAGAGTTTCAAAAGGTTTTTTCAATGATCGAAAAGAGCGATCAGGACAAGGTCCTGGAGGCGCTGCGGATCTATAATGAAGCATGCAGAAAAGTGGAAGACAGGACAAAAGAGGATGAGTGAGAAGAATAAACGAGACAGGGCATTAGAGATTTTTTCCGCCAAAATGCACTGTTCGCAGTCGGTGCTGGCGGCATTTTCAGAAGAATGCGGGATATCAAAAGAGCAGGCCTTCAGGCTTGGATCCTGCTTTGGAAGCGGGATGCGTAAGGGTGAGGTTTGCGGAGCGTGCACGGGAGCGCTTATGGTATTGGGGCTCCTTTATGGTGAGACGCACCTTGGGAATAGGGAAGAGCGCGAGCTTTCAAACCGCCTGAATGACCTTATGATGCGTCGTTTTAAGGAAGCCAACGGATCTTACAAATGCAATGATCTTCTTGGATATGACATCTCAACGCCGGAGGGGGCGCAGAAGGTCAGGGAGAAAGGCTTATTTACGGAGTTTTGCCCTAAGATGGTTGCAAGCGCGGTGGATATTCTGGAAGATATCATGGAGGAGTTTCATGAGAAATAGATTGATTTTGTCAGAGGGGCAGGTGAATGAATCATGATCGTGGTGAATCTTTATTATACTGGGGAAAAAGGAAATGCGCGGCGCTTTGCCGAAGAAATGGAGAGCAGCGGAACGGCGGATAAAATCCGTGCGGAGAAGGGGAACGTTCGATACGAATATTTCTTTCCCATGAACGATCCGGAGACTGTTTTGCTGATAGATGCATGGGTGGATCAGGAAGCAATTGACGTGCATCATGCTTCGCCGATGATGCAGACGATAGCGAACCTGCGAGAGAAATATGATCTGCACATGAGGGTAGAGCGGTTTGTTTCGGAAGAAATGCCGAAAGAGGACGCAGGATTTATACGAGCATAAACGAAAAGTCCTATGCATTGTTGGAAAGTTGCGAGTGATAGGGTTCATTTATGAAGATAAAGATGATAGAAACTAACGGAATTACATATGTTGAGCCTGTTCCCGGAGCCACAAGTGAATGGTATTACGGCATGGATTATGAACACGGTGATCTTTATGAGGCCGAAGAGCTTTTTAACGGTGGTCATACCGTAAAAGGAAGAAAGCTTGTCCTTGTCCATTATCCGAATGGAGAGGTTTTCTTTCCGGTTCCGAAGACACAGGGGCATTATAGCGAGAAACCGGTATTCTTTGACGGCGGAATATATATGCTTGACGTGGATTTTCCGAATGGAGCGATCAGGATCATCAGATTCGACTGCAATGATCATCAGGTAAGCATTCACGCGGAGCTTCCGCTTTCATCGGTGAAGGATTGCTATAATCTGCAGCTGCATATCAGCCCACTTACGCTTTCGAGGCAGAGAGGCAATGAATTGGATATTGTTTGGCCGGAGAAGGTAAGCCTTTCAATGGAGGATCATGATTCCTTCTTTTTGCGGGATGGAGAGAAGCTGTTCTTTAACAGATGGTTTGAAGAAGGGGAAGGCGTGGATTACAAGTACTGGGAGGAGACTATAGTTCGGGATCTTAACGGAAATGTAATCGAGACACTTCCCGGGGACGTAATGCAGATGCCAAATGGAGAAATGTGGCATTTGAAGTAGGGTCTTAAGGAGCAAAGACAAGGGAACTGCAGGTATTTTAGACACGCAAAGCGTGAGAAAGGAAGGTAAGGAGTATGGGATTTTTTGACGATGAGGCTGACGAGGAACTGGAGGATGAACTTGAGGAACGAACCGGATACAGCATATTTGAACTGGAACGGATGAGCAGGGCGGAGAGGAACCGCGTCATTGAAAGGGCCGGGCTTGATCCGGATGACTATGATGGATTGTTCTAGGGGTGGGCGCCATAGATTGCTATTATCTGTATAAGGAGCCGCTCCTCGTTTTCATATTGAAAAACAAGAAAAGAATGAAGAAGAATAGAAAAGAGAAGCGCATGTTTGAGGTGCCTAGGGGACGGGGTTAGTGGCCCATGAGGTGTTATCATTCGCATGTTCATCAGAAATAAGAAGGAAGCAGAAAAATAGTCCTCGGAGTCATGGAATATGTGCTGCCAGAGTATCGTCATCACGGAATAGCGCAGGGGCTATTTCGTGAGTTAGAGAAAACCTGCAAAGCAAATGGAATCAACGATCAGAGGTGGAAAATGGGAAAGATTCAATGTGTTTATGACAAGGATAATAACTATTTCTTTCATTTGATGTCCGTCGCTAAGGTGGGATATGACAATGCCTACGGGGAAAAGCACAAAGATAGCATGTCAGAAGAGGACGTGGCCACTTTAAGGAAGTATGAGAAGGAACTGACGATGAAGGGCGGGGAATATAACGGGAAGCTCTTCTGGACTGGAATGTATGTCGGAAATGCAAAGGACGCCATCCATAAGATCCAAAGCGAGGGGGGATTTCCCGGGTTTGAAGCCTATCATGATGCCCTTTTGGAGATCTTTGGAATTTTCGTAAAGTATTATGACGATTATTGCAAAAGGATCTGGCCGGAAGAGGAAAAGCTCCTGGATCAAACTGCGAGGGAATGGCAGAGGAGGTTTGATGAGGAGGGGCTGGACGAGAAGGCAGAAAGGCTTGTAGGGATCCGAAGTGAGACCATTTTCTTCGCTTCCCTGATCAGTTCCATCGGACATGGGGTGGAAGCGATCATATACGAGACGGAGGACGGCAATACGGTTGATCTCTTTAGCATCGACAGGGATTACAATTCCGCAAGAGCCTTGTTTTTGCATGAGTATATCATTACGCTGCTTGGAAAAAGGATTCCCTTCTCGCTGGAAGCCTATGATCGATACGAGGGCTTGGCGGAATATTATACCGAAGAATTGATCGGGAAAACCTATAATTTTACCGATATGGATCGATATATTGAGTTTTATCGCAGGAAAATGTCGGAAAAGGCATACGCGCCGGAGGAACTTTTTGAAATGGCAGCGGGCTTGGAGATTGAAATATGAAACATACGAATTGGATCAGGTTTGTTTGTATTGCGCTGGCGACAGTGATGCTGGCTGGCGGCGCTACGGGATGTGCGGGCGCCGGCGAAAGCACTTCACAGGAGGTTTGGGTGAATGATTCCTCCAAGGAGGGCACCGCGACGGATGGTACTTCTAAGGAGGGTGCTTCGCAGGAGGGCTCTTCTAAGGAGGCATCGAATGAGGCCGCCTCGGGGGGGACGCAGAATGCGAATTTCCCGGACCGCGCGAATGCGACCACGGGAGAGGGACAGGTCAAGGTGCTGAAGGAGGGAGACGTGGCGCCGGACTTTACGGCGACGCTGGTGGATGGAAGCACCTTCACTTTGTCTGAGCATGACGGAGAAGTGGTTCTTTTGAATTTCTTCGCCACCTGGTGCGGCCCTTGCATGCGCGAGATGCCGGCCTTTGAAAAGCTGCAAAATGACGGCCTGGAGGGCGTTGCGATCCTTTGTGTTGACTGCATGGAAGAGAAGAAAACCGTGGATACCTACGTGAATAAGGAGAAGTTTTCTTTCGCCATCGCCTACGATGAGGACGGCGTCATCGGAAAATATTATCCCACCGATGGCATTCCCTATACCCTTGTGATCAACAAGGGCGTGATCGCCAAGATATATCTGGGCGCGAGAGACGCCGAAACGCAGTATAAGGAATATAAAGGCGCCATCGACGCGTGCCTTGCGGAATAAGGCGCAGCGGCTGATGGAAATGCACGGGCAAAATCGGCGAACGAACGCGCAAACAGCAGGGGAAATGGGCAAACGGTGAATATGAAAGCGAATCATTTTAAGCGTTTTGCAAGGCGCTATATCCAGCTCCTTGCGGCGGTACTTTATAACTGTAATTTCAAAGGGTTTGCCACGGGCAACATTTGGCAGGGAAGCACGAAGGGACTTTGCGCCCCCGGACTGAACTGCTATTCCTGCCCGGGCGCCGTCGCCGCCTGTCCCTTGGGGAGCCTTCAGACGGCGCTTCTTTCGTCGAAATATAAGTTCCCGTATTATGTTTTGGGGACGCTTTTGCTCCTTGGCCTGCTTTTGGGAAGGCTGATCTGCGGGTTTTTGTGCCCCTTTGGTTTTTTGCAGGAGCTTCTGCACAAGATTCCTACGCCAAAGCTCCAAAAGAGCAGGGTAACTCGCGCCCTGTCCTTGCTAAAATATGTCATTCTTCTTGTCTTTGTCATAGCGATGCCGCTGATCGCGCCAGTGCCGGGCTTTTGCGAGTATATATGCCCGGCGGGCACATTAGAAGCCGGCATTCCGCTGACACTCCTGCAAGAAAGGCTTCGCGCCCTGACGGGAGTCTTGTTCACATGGAAGGTTGCACTGTTGGTTTTGATTCTTGTGGGTTGCATCCTGTGCTATCGAGCCTTTTGTCGTTTTCTTTGCCCTTTGGGCGCAATCTATTCTTTCTTCAATCCTGTTTCTTTTTTTGGCATCCGCGTGGACCGGTCGAAGTGCATCCACTGCGACGCCTGCGTGCGCCATTGTAAGATGGACGTAAAGAAGGTGTGCGATCGGGAGTGCATCCAGTGCGGAGAGTGTATTGCAAGCTGCCCCGTAGATGCGATCCATTATGGTGTCGGCAGGCCTGCACGGCAACCATCTGCGCCCACTGGCAGGGAAGCCTTCGGCAAGCCCGCGGCCAAGACAGTTCTCAGGATTGTCTTAGTGGTTCTCATCATCGCTTTTCTGGCTTTGGGCCTTTCTTCCAATGGTTTTCAGGACGTCAAAAACAAAGCGATCCGAATTTGTCTCGAGTGCATGGGCATTGGATAAAATTGCAATTTTTTGAAAAATGAGGACAATAATACGGATTTTTAATATTGTAACTTAACAAAATCAAAAGTTGTTGTGAATAACAGTGATAAACTGGATTCACATTTTGTTTAGTATATACGAATATTTAATAAATACTTGAAAAAAGCGCATCTATTTAGTAAACTTTACTAAAAAGGTGCGCTTTTACTTTTTTAAAATTACTTTACAAAACGCGCGCAAAACAAAAAGAAAACGAGTAAACCTATAATGTTAGGTTACAAAATGGGTGATGATAATGGGTGATATGAGTTTTAAGATCATTTTTCTTGCGACATTACTGTTTGCGCTCGCTATCTTTGGTGCCTGTTCCACAAAAAGCGGGCAGGGAGAGAAGCAAAGAAAGCTTGTTACTTCTGTTGAAGCGGAGAGCGGAAGCTTTTTTGGAAACGTAAAGGCGACCACCGGAAAAGAAAGCTATTCCGGAGATGGGTTTGTCACTGGGTTTGAGCAGGACGAGGATTCCTGCGAGGTTGCTTTTTCCGTTCCCAAGGATGGGTTTTATGACCTGGCGTTCCTGATCCAGTCAAAGGGTGGCCACAAGGAAAACTTTGTTTTTGTGGACGGCGTGCAACAAGGAAGCGTGACGTGCGACAGCGGCAAGGTGGAAGAAGCATCCCTTAATCGCGTGTTTTTGTCAGCAGGTAAGCACAAGGTGAAGCTGAAAAAAAGCTGGGGATGGATCAACTGGGACAAGCTGGAGGTCTATGAGAGCGCACCCCTTCCCAAGGACCTTTATCAGGCGTCGGCAAAGCTTTCCAATCCCAATGCAAGCGACAACGCGAAGAGAGTTATGAGCTACCTTTGCGACAACTACGGGAAAAGCATTCTGTCAGGTCAATATGCGGATGGCGGCTATGCCAGCTGGGAGGTCTTCAAGCTCAAGGAAAACAACGGCGGAAAGGAACCTGCCGTGATCGGACTGGAGATGGGGCATTGTTGTCAGACGGCCCTGGACAATCAGTTTACGCACCCTTCCGTAAAGAGTGCCAAGGATGCCTGGGAGAGGGGCGCCATTGTCACCATGTGCTATCACTGGCTGGCGCCTGAGAAGTATCTGACCGGAATTTGGTGGAAGGGCTTTTACAAGGAGGCAGTGAACATCCCTTTGGAGAAGATCATGAATGGGGAAGACGAAGAGGGCATGGAACTGCTTTTGAAGGACATCGAGATTCTGGCAGGTCAGCTTAGGGAACTGAAGGAGGCGGGGGTTCCCGTGCTCTGGAGGCCCCTGCACGAAGCAGCCGGCGGATGGTTTTGGTGGGGAGCGCATGGAGCGGAAGCATATAAAAAGCTATATGTGCTCATGTATCAGCAGCTTACGGAGGTTTACGGACTGGACAATCTGATCTGGGTCTGGAACGGACAGGATCGCGATTGGTATCCGGGAGATGAATATGTGGACATTGTGGGCACGGACATCTATCCGAAGGAACACGAATATGCTTCGCATATATCCAAGTTTTTGGAGCTGTATGAGTGGGTCGGACCGGGAAAGATGATCATCCTGTCAGAGAATGGAACCATGCCTGACATTGATGCCGCCGTGAGGGACGGTGCCATGTGGGGGATGTTTTGTACATGGGAGGGCGAGTTTGTCATCAACGAAGGGATCAAGATCACCTATTCGGAAAAATACACGGAAAAAAGCGTGATGAAAAAGATCTACAACCATGAAAAGGTGATCACCCTGGACGAGCTGCCAGATCTGAAAACCTATAAGATTCGCGAAAAATAGCAAAAGGAGACAGAGCTTGTGAAAAAGGCATTGATACGAAAAATAGCGATCCTATTGGCAATCCTGACGCCAATGTTGGTCTTCGCAGGGATCCTCGGGAAAAGTCATGCCAAAACAACCATGGCCATGGAAGAGTTTGAAGCGCTGATCAGCGCCTACTCCATCCTTCCGGATTCCGTTTCCTACAGAGAGTATAAAAGTGCGTTTCAAGAAGTTTTTCCGTCTGAGGAGATTATCGTTTCGGCTGCAGATTACGTAAGATACGAAGAAGACGGAAAAAAGACGACTCCGCAGGTCTTCGCGGATTATGAAGGAACAAAGGGCGGGAGTGTCCTGACGAGTGAAAATTCCCTGATCGAAATGGAGTTTCAGATTGCGAAAGAGGGTTTTTATAACATTACCTTGGAATATTATCCCGTGGCTGGAAAGAGCGCAGACATTGAGAGGTCCGTGTTGATCGACGGAAAACTGCCTTATGAAGAACTTTCCTTGGTAAGTTTTCACAGAATCTGGAAATATGACGCGCCGTTGGATGAAATGAAAAATGGCGTCGCCGCCTATAAGTGGACCAAGGACAATCAAGGAAATGACAACAAACCTGCCATGGTGGAAAAGCCTGAATGGATCAGGCAGTATGTCTATGACAGTGACGGCTACGTGACGGAGCCGCTGGCGGTCTATCTAACCCAAGGGACGCATGAGATTACGCTAGTCTCCGTCCGGGAACCCATGCTGCTCAAAAGCATATCCTTTGACAACAAGAAAAAGCTGGATACGTATGCGCAGGTAAAGGCGGCGCAGGATGCGGCAGGAGCCAAAAACTCCTCAGGCACACTCCTTATCATTGAGGGAGAAAACGCGACGAAGACATCGTCCCAAATGCTCTATCCCATACAGGATCAATCCTCGCCTTCCGTGAGCCCCTCCAGCCCCAAGGAGCTTCTCAACAACACCATCGGAGGGAATTCCTGGCGTTTGGAAGGCCAATGGATCGAGTGGGAGTTCGAGGTGCCCGCGGATGGCTATTATTACATGTCACTTTATGACAGACAGAGCTTTTCCAGGGGCATACAGGTGTCTCGCCGGATCAGCATCGACGGAGAGGTTCCCTTTCAGGAAATGAGTGCCTATGCCTTTGATTACGCCAATCACTGGCGTGAGGACATACTAAAGACGTCCAAGGGCGATCCCTATGCATTTTATCTTACCGCGGGACGCCACACCCTTCGCATGGAAGTGGTTTTGGGAGATTTCTCGGAGGTCGTGAGCCTTGTGGAGAGCTCCGTAAGGCAGCTGAGCGCCATTTACCGTCAGGTGATCAAGGTGACGGGAGTAAACCCGGATACCTATCGGGACTACCAGCTGGCGGCGACGCTTCCCAACCTTCGCGGAGAGCTTGAGATGGCAAGGGATACGCTGAATGAGGCATTGGTAAAGCTGGAAAAGGTTGCAGGGAAAAACTCGGACAAAAAGGCAGTACTCCTGACCATGCGAGATCAGCTGGATGACCTGATCAAGGATGAGGAATATTTTGTCCGCACCATTTCTTCCTACAAGATCAATGTACGTGCGCTTGGAAACTGGATCACCTCCGTGATCAGCCAGCCTCTTCAGATCGACAGGATCTTTGTCTATTCGCCCGATGCGAAAAAGGTGATCCGCAAAAGAGGCTTCTTTTCCGGCTTTGGATATGAGATGGCAAGGCTGGTTTATTCCTTCACCATCGATTACAACAACATTGGTTCCGTGTCGAAGGAAAAGGATGGCAGAACCATAACCATCTGGGTTGGATCCGGACGCGATCAGGCGAACGTGATCAAGGCACTGATCGATGAAAGCTTTACAAGAGACACGGGCATCAGTGTGAACGTTCAGCTGGTAGACATGTCTACCCTCTTAAAGGCCTCGCTTGTGGGAGAAGGTCCTGACGTGGCAATACAGGTACCCAATACCAATGGCGTTGCCGGGGCGGTGCTTTACACGGGAAACGATACGCCGGTTAATTATGGCATTCGACATGCCGTATTGGATCTGGCGCAATTTAACGACCTGCCAGAGGTGCAGGAGAGATTCCCCGAGTCGATCAGGACGCAGTTTTGCTTCGATGGAGCCACGTATGCCCTCCCTGAAACGATCACTTATCCCGTCATGTTTTATCGCAAGGATATTTTGGCGGAGATTGGGCTTCCCATTCCGGAAACCTGGGAGGAAGTGAAGGTTGCCATGACCGTTTTGGCAAAGAATCAGATGGAATTTGGCATGTTGGCCAATGAGCAGCTGTTTGCCTCTCTTTTATACCAGAACGGCGGTCAGTACTACAACGAAAACGCGACTGCTTCGGCATTAGATTCGGACGTGGCAGTGAAAACCTTCAAGGAGTTTTGCGAGTTCTATACGGACTATAAGATCGACAAGGAAACCTCGGTGGAGGAGCGCTTTAGAACGGGTGAATGTCCGCTCATGATCTCGGATTATACGACCTACAATAATTTCGCGGTTTCCGCTCCTGACATCGCCGGATTATGGGGTTTCACCCAGATCCCCGGAACGGTCAAAGAGGACGGAAGCGTGGATCATTCCGTGGCGTGCACGGGGCTGGCAACCATGATCATGTCGGGTACGAAGTCGCCTGACGATGCCTGGGAGTTTGCAAAATGGTGGACCAGCGCCAAAACACAGGCAAGCTATGGCCGGGAGATGGAGGGCCTGATGGGAAGCGCAGCCAGAGTGCCTGTCGCAAACTATGAAGCATTTCTTCAGATGCCTTGGCCGATGGAGGATTTTCAGACCCTGAAAGAAGCCATCACGTGGACGAGAGGAATTCCGCAGGTTCCCGGAGGATATTATTCCTGGCGAAACGTCTATAACGCGTTTTATAGCGTGGTGACCAATTCAGACAAGGCTTTGCCGAGAGAAGAGCTGATGGATAAGATTATTTACGTCAATGCAGAGATTGGTTACAAGAGAGAAGAACTCGAGCTGGATCGAGCAGACGATTAGGAAAGGGGAAGATTCATGGACTCAACGCTGATGAAAAGGATCAAACTGAGCAAAAGCTCCTACCTGATGATCGCGCCGTATTTTATTCTGTTCTTTTTGTTTACGGTGCTTCCGGTCGTTATGAGTATATTCTTTTCTTTTACATACTATAACATGCTCGAAATGCCGAAATTTGTTGGTTGGAAGAATTATGTAAAGCTGTTTTTGGAAGATGACGTATTTCTCACGTCCCTGCGCAACACGCTTCTTCTCGCGGTGATCACGGGACCGGTAAGTTACTTTTTATGCCTTTTGTTTGCATGGATCATCAATGAATTCAAGGGTTGGCTCAGGGCATTTCTGACCTTGATCTTCTATGCACCGAGCATTTGCGGAAATGCTTACGTTGTATGGAATCTGATCCTTTCGGGAGACCGTTACGGTTATCTGAATGGTTTGCTCTTAAAGCTGGGGATCCTGGATGAAGCCATCGTCTGGATGAAGACAGAAAAATACGTTTTACCCATGCTCGTGATCGTTCAGCTTTGGCTTTCCTTGGGAACAGGATTTCTTGCCTTTATCGCAGGCTTGCAGACCATTGACAAGACCTTGTACGAGGCGGGAGCGTTGGACGGCGTCAAGAACCGTTGGCAGGAGCTTTGGTACATTACGCTCCCTGCCATGAAGCCGCAGCTGATGTTTGGCGCAGTGATGCAGATCACGCAATCCTTTGCGATCGCGGACGTTTCCCTTCAGCTGGCAGGAAATCCCTCCGTAAACTATGCAGGCGCAACGGTGGTAACGCACCTGCTCGATTACGGAACCGTGCGTTTTGAGATGGGATATGCATCCGCCATCGCAACGGTGCTGTTCCTCTTGATGGTAGGCTCCAACAAGCTGGTACAAAAGCTTTTGGGAAGGGTGGGTGAGTAAAATGAAGGCCATTAAACTCTTTCGCGTAAAAAGAGAGAAAAGGTTGAACCGCTCCATGGCGGGAAACACGCTCTTGTTTCTGCTCATGATCGCGTGCGGGCTGGCCATGATCCTTCCCTTGGTCATGGTGGTGAACAACTGCTTAAAGCCGTTGGATGAACTGTTTCAGTACCCGCCAAAGATCTTTGTAAGGAATCCGACGCTTGAGAACTTTTCAGATCTCTTTCGACTGATGAATGATTCCTGGGTGCCGTTCTCAAGATATATCCTGAACACGATCCTGATCACGGGAGGCGGCATGCTGGGACACGTGATCATCGCGTCCCTGGCGGCATATCCTTTGGCAAAGCACAGGTTCCCGGGAAAAGATACCCTGTTTCGCATGGTGGTGCTTTCCATGATGTTCTCCTGGACGGTAACGCAGATACCGCAATACGTGATCATTTCCTGGCTTCACATAAACAATACCTACATGGCATTGATCCTTCCGGCCTGTTCCTTTGGCATGGGGCTTTACCTGATGAAACAGTTCATGGAACAGCTCCCCGATTCCCTGATGGAGTCGGCAAGACTCGACGGTGCCAATGAATGGCAGGTCTTTTGGCAGATCGTCATGCCAAACGTGAAACCTGCGTGGCTTACATTGGCCATCTTTCAATTCCAGCAGATGTGGGGTAATACGGGGTCCACTTTCCTTCGGGACGAGGAACTGAAGCCTTTGCAGTATGCCTTGTTTCAGATTTCGGCAGGTGGTGCGGCCAGAGCCGGAGCGGCAGCAGCAGTGACCTTTATCATTGCGGCGGTTCCCATCACCTTCTTTCTGATCTGCCAGAAGAACGTGCTGGAAACCATGACGACTTCAGGAATCAAGGAATAAGGAGGAACCGGCGTTGAAAAAGAGTCATTGTTGGAAAAAACTGGCTTGCCTGCTGGGAATGGCCGTATTTGTTCTGTCGCAGTCATTGCCGGTCAGCGCAAAGTCCATACCCTATGACAGCTACAATTATGACTATCGCGAATACATACGCTATACGCCCGCAGCCTATCTGCCCGCGGGAAACGTGGACATTGCAGATTACGTCTTTCAGGGGAGCCCCGTAGGAAAGCTTCTTTCCCCGCAGGACCTTTGTGCGGACGGCAAGGGCCGGGTTTACGTGGCAGATACGGGAAACAACCGGATCGTCGTGATGGACGAAGCCCTGACCCGCATTGAGGACGTCATTGACGGCTTTATCAATCAGGGGAAAGAGGATGGTTTCAATCAGCCCGGCGGAGTATGCATTTCGGAAAAAGGTCAGATTTACGTAGCCGACTCCCAAAACAGGAGAGTCGTCGTATTGGAAAAGGACCACACCTTGACGCGTATCATAGCGGATCCGCAGTCTGAGAGTCTGGAGGACGGGTTTGTGTTCACGCCCTTGAGGATTGCCGTGGATTATGCGGATCGACTTTACGTCATCGCCCAAAATATGTTTGAAGGCATCATGGTGTTTGAAGAGAATGGAAAGTTTTCCACCTTTTTTGGCACCATCGACGTTGAGATCTCTCTTTGGGACAAGTTTTGGAAGAGGGTGGCAACGAAGGAAGAGCGCTCCAAGCAAAAGCTTTACATTCCCACGGAGTTCACCGGACTCGACACGGATCCCAAGGGATTTGTATATGCCACAAACCTTGACGCCAACGGAATTCAGGGCGTGCGACGCCTCAACCCTTCCGGCGTGGACGTGATTAAAAAGGGCCAAAACCTGAACCTTGGCGGAGACCTTCAGACGGCTGGAACGACGGAATATGCAGGGCCATCCCAATTTACAGACGTAACCTATCGTGAAAATGGCATTTATTCCTGCCTCGACCGAAAGAGGGGAAGGATATTTACCTACGATCATGAGGGAAATCTTCTTTATGTTTTCGGCGGCCTTGGGACCCAGGACGGGACATTCCGTCTGCCCACTGCCATCGAGGAAGTGAACGGGAAAATCCTGGTGCTGGACGGGACTCTTTGTGAGATCCTCACCTTTGAGGTGACGGAGTACGGAAGGCTGATCAATGAGGCTACGGCCCTTCGTTACGACGGAGACGAGGCTTCGGCGGTAGGGATCTGGGAGAGAGTGCTGGAGCTGGATGAAAACAACGAATTGGCCCACGTGGGAATTGGGAAAGCCTATCTGACCGCAGGGGACTATAAGCAAGCCATGAAGCATCTCAAGATAGGCATGGCGAGGGAATATTACTCCGTAGCCTACAGACGTTATCGGAATGAGATGCTAAGAAAGGGCGCAAGCGCCTTCCTGAGCTGCATGGTGATCCTTGTGATCGCGCTTCTTGTGGCTCGCAGGTTCCGGAAAAAGAAAAGGAGGAGATGACGGATGCGTAAGTTATTCAAAAAAGATGACTGGTTCTATCTGTTATACACGTTGACGCATCCCATGGATGGTTATTACTGGATCCGACACGCTGAGAAGGGGAACGTGCCCATTGCAATTTTGTCCGTGATCCTGTTTTCCTTTTGCTTTACGGCGAATCGCCTTCTTGCAAGCTTTGTCGTCAATGATCTTGATCCCCGAGGGATCGACAGCCTGTATGAGCTTCTTGGAGTGCTTGCGTTTTATCTGCTCCTTTGTGTGAGCAACTGGTCCGTCACCTGTCTGATGAACGGGGAGGGGCGTCTTAAGGACATTGCGGTTGCCATTGGCTACGGCACGGTGCCCATCAGCCTTTCCCTGCTGATTGCGACGATCTATAGCCAGTTTGTTGCGGATGACGAACAAGCCTTCTATGGCATTCTCCTTGGCCTTGGTGTCGCATATGGCGCCATCATGATGCTGATCGGCATTATGCAGATCCATAACTACACCTTGGGAAAAACATTGCTTACGCTTTTTTTGACGGTCATCGCCTTGTTTATCATTATCTTTTTGATCCTACTTTTGTCGAACCGTCTTGCACTGGTGTTCAATTTCTTCAGAAGCCTGTACATAGAGATCATTTTTAGAACCTAAGGAGTCTGATCATGAAAGCGGGAAAGATTATAAGCTTTTTGCATAAGAAAAAAAGATGGGGTTTGATCGTGCTGGCGGTGCTTGTTTTTATCGCGGCAGCGTGGCTTTGTCATTACCTTGTGCGTTACCAGTTTTATCATGCATATCGAGCCTACCTAAACGAAAACGTCTATGAAGAGGGAACACCGTTTCGGGCGCTTGCGGATGCCTCAAAGGACGTGGCAGGCATGGAACTGGCGGCCGAAAGTAAATGCCTAAAGCTGTATGCCAACGTAAAGACGGGCGAGGTGGCTGTCTATGACAAGAGAAACGGCCAGACGGTTTATTCCAACCCTCCGGATGCGGATCAGGACAGCGTGGCAAACAAGGTGAATCTGAATTACTTGAAGTCTCAGCTGATCTTGCAATATTACAATTCCGACGTGGTGTCCGGCACCATGGATTCTTACTCCGTCAGCGTTTCCAAGAAGCGGCTAACGGCTGAAAAACTCAAGGACGGGATCCGATTCGTGTACGCCATGGGAGAACCTAGTGAGAACGCCATTCATTTTGAGGTTCCCTTGGAGTATCGCCTAAAGGATGACTATCTTGAGGCGACAGTCCCCGCGGGACAGGTAAAGGAATATAACGGAAGCATTTACCGAATTCAGCTGCTGCGGTATTTTGGCGCAGCTTCCGCAAAGGAGAGCGGATATACCGTCGTCCCCAACGGCTGCGGATCTTTGATTTACTTCAACAACGGAAAGACGCAGGAGAGCGCATATTCTCAATATGTCTATGAACTGGATCCGTTGGTTTCCAACTACACGACCATTGAGAACGTGATTCCCGCCAAATTACCCTTGTTTGCGCTTTGCCGCGAGAAGAACAGCGTTCTTGGCACCATTGAATCCGGTGCAAGTCTTTCTCTGATCAGTGCGGACGTGGCAGGCAAGTTTAATGATTACAATTACGCATATGCCACCTTTGTGGTAAGAAATGCGGACAATCTCAGGATGTTTGGCGATAACACGCAGGACGTATATGTTCTGGAAAAGGAACCCTACAACGTGGATTGCACGGTCAGATATAGCTTCCTGACGGAAGAAAACAAGGGATATGTGGGCGTGGGTACCTATTACAGGAATCGGCTTCTTGGTGAAGGCGCGCTGAAGGCGACGCCTGATTCGGGAGACATTCCGTTCTACTGCGACGTGATCGCGGGGATCAGGGAAACATCCCATTTCCTTGGCGTACAGTACCTGCATTCCTTTGCCATGACAACCTACGATGAGGCAAAAGAGATGTCGAAGGAGCTGACCGAAGCAGGGATCTCCAAGCAAGTGATGAATCTCCAGGGATGGTTTAACGGAGGATATTATCACGATGCTGCCGACGTGGTTCATCCGCTTCGGGTTTTGGGAAGCAAAAAGGATTTAAGGCAGCTGAGTGAACTCTTACGGGAAAAGGGCGGACGGCTCTATCTGGACGTGCAGTTTCAGAAGGTGAGCTTTGCAGATAACGGATTCCCCTACAACATGGAGGCTTCACGGTATTACTCCGGCTATGTCGTAAGCTTTGGTGCCGTGGACCCGACGACCCTTCGAAACACGGCGAATCTGGGGTATAAGGAGATCCGATACAACCTGCTTTCACCGAAATATCTGCCAAGATACGTGAAAAAATTTGTGAAACAGATCGGGAAGTATGACGTGGACGGGATATCCTTGCGGGATCTGGGAAACGTGCTTGCTTCCGACAAGAGAAGAACGAATATCATTGACAGAGAGCAGGCCCTTAGCGTCGTCAAGGGACAGTTTGAAGAGTTGAAGAAAACGGGCAAGAGCCTGATGACAAACGCAGCCAATGCATATGCCTTTGCATATTCCGACGACGTGATCAACGCGCCGGTTTCGGCGAATCAGTACCGGATCACGGACGCAGACGTTCCGCTCTATGGAATGATCCTTCACGGCAGCGTTTCCTATGCCGGCGACCTGATGAATTTTGAGGATAAGGACCGCCTTGCGACTGCCCTGCTCGAGTTGATCGAAAGCGGAGCGTCGCCGCACTTTGTCTTCACCCGCGAGGAATCGAGCGAAATGAAGAACACGGCCATGAATTCCTTCTATTGCACGACCTTTGCCAATTGGAAGGAGGAAGCGGCTTTTGTCTACGAAAAGGTGAATGAAGTGCTTCGTGAGGTCAACGGTGCCAAGATGCAAAATCATGAGATATTGGACAACGGACTTCGCAGGATCACGTATGACAATGGAAATGTCATCCGCGTGAACTATTCCGCGGAGGCGCTTTCAGACGGAGGGATTACGGTGCCGGCCAAGAGTTACCATTTGGAGGGGACGAGATGAAAGAGAAAAGAAAACTGACTCTCACCCAGAAGAGAGGACTAAAAGGATATCTGTTCATACTTCCCTGGTTCATAGGGTTTGCAATCTTTTACGTACGAAGCCTGATCATGACGGTGGAATTTTCCTTTGCAAAGCTTACGGTTTCGCCTGGAGCAGGTGGCTACAGCTTGGAGGGCAAAGGACTGGAGAACTACCTGTATGCCTTTCGGGCCCACGGCTCCTTTAAGCAAACCCTGACCTCCTCCGTCGGAAACATGCTGATCGACGTTCCGCTGATCCTTTTCTTCAGCCTGTTCATGGCACTTTTGCTAAACCAGAAGTTTAGGGGCAGAGGCATTGTGAGGGCAATCTTTTTCCTGCCGGTCATTTTGAACTCGGATGCGCTGAAGGCGGCAATTTCCCTCAGCGAAGCCATGATGAACGGAGGTATTGCAACACAAGCCGCTGAGGTGAGCGGGGCTGCCAGTTCCGTTTTGGCATTTGATTTGGATTATCTGATCAATATGTTTGTGAATTTCGGGCTTCCCGTAAAGGTTTTGAGCTACGTGACCGCTGCCGTTGGACGGATCAATGACATTATCTCTGCCTCCGGCGTTCAGATCATCATTTTCATTGCGGCATTGCAGTCCATTCCCTCCTCCATGTATGAGGTGGCGCGGATCGAGGGTGCAACGGCTTACGAGACCTTCTGGAAGGTCACCCTTCCTCTGGTCATGCCGCACGTGATCACAAACATGGTATATACCATCGTGGATCATTTTTCACGCAGTGACGTGGTGGAGCTGGCCTATTCGACCGCATTTACGGAATTCAATTACGGACTCAGCGCCGTGTTCAGCATTATAAGCACGGTGGTCACGCTTTTGATCCTGGCCCTGCTGGTAAGGGCGATCCAAAAGAATACATTCTATTACAACTAGGAGAGGAGGACGCGTTTTGATCAAGGTCAAGAGATTTTTGATAGGACTGATGAGAGCGTTGATCCTGATAGGAGTGGGATATACCATCCTGTCCCCCATCATTGGCATGATCGTCAGCTCCATTGCCTCTACGGAGGACATTTACAATCCCATGATGTTTCTGCTCCCGAAGCACCCGACCATGGAAAAATATGCCCTGGTGATCGAGAGAATGGATTACTACAAGACCATTTTGAAGGATCTGATCTACGTTGCGACCCTCACTGCGATCCAAGTGCTTGTATGTTCCATGGTGGGATATGGTTTCGCCAGATTTCAATTTCCCTTTAAGAAATTGCTGTTTGGCTGCGTCGTCCTGATGATCACCATTCCCATGCACACCATTATGCTGCCGATCTATGTGACGTTCAAGTCCTTTGATCCCTTTGGGATCGTGACGGCCATCAAGGGATCCCCCGGCATTATGGGAACCGTTGTCCCCATGTATCTTATGACGATTTTGGGGTGCGGCGTAAGGTCGGGACTATATATTTACATTTTCAACCAGTTTTTCAGGGGACTTCCCAAGGAGATCGAGGAAGCCGCTTTGGTGGACGGCGCTGGCACCTGGTATACCTATTTTCGCATCATGCTGGTAAACGCCAAGCCTGCCGTGATCACGGTTGCAGTGTTTTCCTTGGTTTGGCAGTTTAACGACACGTTCTATTCCAAGCTGTTCCTTGTCAGCGAGGACGTGGTGATCAGTAAAAAGGTTTCGTCCCTTGCCAGCGTTTTGGCAAACCAGGACAAGATCCTGAACGTGACCATTCAGCAGCAATACACCAATGCAGGCATTCTGCTGGTGATTCTGCCTGTCCTGGTGCTTTATCTGATCCTGCAAAAACGCTTTATTGAAGGCGTGGAGCGCAGCGGCATTGTGGGATAAACGAAATGAAATCCTTTCGTAAAGGATTCATATATGCAAATTTCAACAAAAAAGGAGGATGAAAAAGTTGAAAAAGCACAGACTACTAGCCTGCTTCTTAGCAGGAGTCATGGCAGTGTCCATGGCAGCGTGCGATCAGCAAGGCGACGCGAGCGAGTCGCAAAGCGAGGTCGTGGAAAGTCAGGTGGAGGAGACAAAACCCTTTGCGTATGACACCGCGGCAAGCATTACCTTTGAGGATGGGAAAATGGGGTTTCTCGGCAGTGATTCCTCCATCAACCCGGCAGCAAAGGAAACAGTTTTTGAGAGCGTGAGCAGAGACGGACAAAAGGCCGTAAAGATCACCTCGGCCGGCGCTGGAAAGCTCTATGCAGGCATTCAGATGGATGCCCTGCTGGGAGACAAGATCGGCGACGTCAAGACCGTTGAGTTTACGCTGGAGTCGGAGTGTAAGGACAAGGGCAATTTCGTGGCCACCTCCGGAAAGATCTATTCTTATTTGGGAGAAGACAACGAAAGAAGTGAAAAGGCATGGTCCATCTATCTTGAGAAGGCCAATCCCAAGACTGTGTCCTACGAATTACCCGCTAAGGCAGTAGCGGGAAATACGCTTGTTTTGTCCCTGGAAGTAAACGATGGTAACAGCTTTTTGGCAGATCGTCAGACAGCACTGTATCTCTATTCCATTTCCTTTAAGGACGCTTCAGGGAAGGTGCTTGCGGCAGATTCTTCCGCAGAGTTTGTGATCCCTGAGGTGACGGAAGCTGACAGAAGCAATCTTTTTGCACTTTCTGACGTAGTAGAGTTTGAGGGCTTTGCATGCTCCGGAGACGCTTGGGCGCAAAACGGTGCTGAAATGCCTCAAAGCATTGTGGATGCTCTGGTACCCGGAAGCGTGATCGAGGTAGAATATGCCTCCGAAGACGGCGAGATGTGGATCGTCATTCCTTGGGCAGAGGCAGGCTGGATGCGCGTTGCGCAGAACGATGCTTACCTGAACAATTCCAAGAACGTGGCACAGGTGACCTACGAGCAGATCGAGGCTCTGTGCGGCGAAGATAAGGCTACCTGGGGCGCAATGCTTCAGTGCGAGAGCTCTTCCAAGTGGGAGGTATATTCCCTGAAGGTCGGCAAAAAGGCAGCGGATATCGCCTTCCAGCCCGGCGTGGAATTTGAAGGCTTTGCATGCTCTGGAGATGCTTGGGCACAGAACGGCCTTGAGATGTCTGAGGATATCCTGAATGCTTTGGTATCTGGAAGTGTCATCAGACTGCAGTATACCTCTGAAGACGGAAACCTTTGGGTTGTGGTTCCTTGGGCTGAGGCAGGCTGGATGCGCGTTGGTCAGGCAGGCACGGATGATCCGGCAGTTTGCAACGACGGATATTGCTACGTAACCTATGAGCAGATTGAAGCTCTTTGCGGAGAAGACAAATCTACTTGGGGCGTAATGCTTCAGGCAGAGAGCTCCTCTAAGTGGGAGGTATATTCCGTAAACATTGGAAAGGCAGGAGCGAGCGTTCCCAAGCTCCATGGCCTTAAGGCGCTGGATGGTTTTGCCTGCAAGGCAGGTGCATGGGCGCAGAACGGCTTTGAGATCGACATGGAAGCACTTCAGCCCGGCGACGTGATCAGGGCGCAGTATACTTCTGCTGACGGTACTCTTTGGGCTGTTGTTCCTTGGGCACAGGCAGGCTGGATGCGTGTCGGTCAGGCGGGCACGGACGATGAAGCAGTTTGCGCGGACGGATATTGCTACGTAACCTATGAGCAGATCGAGGCTCTGTGCGGAGAAGACAAATCCACGTGGGGAGCAATGCTCCAGTTTGAGAGCTCTTCTGACTGGGAAGTTTACGGCGTGGAAATTGGAAAGCAATAAATTTTGGAGGAAAAAAGGATGAAAAACTTGAAAAGACTGGTGGCCATCGGACTTGCCACCATCATGACTCTTTCCATGACGGCTTGCGATACAAAGCCGAAGGAAAAGGAGGCATCACAGGGAGGAATCAGACATTTTACCATTGGTTCCTGGTGGAGACAGTATTATGATTCCACGGATGAGACCATGGACGTTTCCGCTGACTGGACGGCGGCACAGCCTGCAGACGGAGATGATCCTGAAACTGCGGCTCAGAAGGAGATCAACCGCGAGGTATGCCAGATCAAATGGGACAGAGTCTCCATGCTGGAAGAGAAGTACAACTGTGACTTTAAGTGGGTGAACCTGACGTTTGACGGAACAAAGGAGTCCATTAACACCTCCATTTTGGCGGGATCTCCTGACTGTGACATTTACATGGTTCAGTCCTCCATGGCCATTCCCGCGCAGTCCAATGGATTGCTGGTGGATCTGAAGACGATCCTCCCCGAGGACAGTGACCTTTTCACGGATCAGAAGGTATTCTCTTATCTGGATCTTGGCGACGGAAAGGCATGCATCCTTCAGGTGAACGGTAACTTCAGCAACACCTATCCTCTGGGCTTTAATCTGCAGATGCTCAAGGACAACAATCTTGAGGACCCCAGAGAGCTTTATGCACGCGGCGAGTGGACCTGGGATAAGTTCATTGAATACTGCAAGAAGCTGACCCAGGATACGGACGGTGACGGTCAGATCGATCAGTACGGATACTGCGGTTATGCAGAGGAGACTCTGCAAGAGCTCCTGATGTCCAACGGCGCATCCATCGCCGGCAGCGCACAGTGCACGCTGACCTCCGCACCCGTGGGCGAATGCCTTCAGCTGATGCAGGACATGTACAACAAGTACAATGTTTGCTACCCTTATGATTATTCCGCTGACGGCGGAAATCCTTCGGATTCCATGAGAACGCAGTATAATCAGGGCAATGTTGCATTCTTCCCCATCGCCGTATGGATCCAGAATGCGAACGATAACTATCCTGAAGGAAAAGAAGGAAACCTTACCTGGGACACCGCCTTTGTTCGTTGGCCCGTTGGACCTTCCGGAGACAAGGCACAGAATGCAGGCTATAAGGCAAACGACAGCAACTTCTTCGTAATCCCTGTTGGCGTAAAGGATCCCGAGCAGGTTTACAATTTCCTGTATGACCTTTACAACTGGTTTGAGGGAGACACCGCAAAGCGTGACAATCCGGCGCTTCTTAACTGGTGGTATAACGAGACGGCTAAGGTGAAGGAGATCAATGACTCCAACTTTGAGGTACAAAAGGACTGCTTAAGCCATCCTAATTTTGAGCTTTATGGTGACCTTGGCGTAGGCTATGATCTCGAATCCATCATTAACGGATCCATGACGCCCGCACAGTTCCAGGAAACTTACAAACAGGAATTTCAGGATGCACTGAACGCCATTTTCCAGTAGGAAATTGCACTCCGGCGGGTGACTTGGCACCCGCCGGAAGCAATGCACTGCGAGGACACTTGGTTTGACAAAAGATTGACTATGAGTTATAAATATTATATGCCAGGCCGATGCAAGAAAATGGTTTCAGATGAGGAGCAAGACTAGTATGAGCAAAGGGGTAACGATGCGCGACATCGCCAAGAGATTAAACGTCAGCGCAGTCTCCGTGTCTAAAGCGATATCCGGGAAGGACGGGGTCAGTGAGCCGGTCCGGGAGATGATCCTAAAGACGGCGAAGGAAATGGGGTATGAATATGTTTCGCCCAAGACGGAGGCAAAAGAGCACTATAACATTGGCGTAATGGTTTCTCAGAATTATTTCTCTGACAATGCGTTTTATTCCAGGCTTTTTCAGAATCTTGCCATCGAATTTGGAAAGCTGGGTTATGGCTGCATGCTGGAGATTATCCACCACAAGAACGAGAAGGAAGGCATCCTGCCCATGAACGCGGCGGGAAAGATGCTGGACGGTCTCATTGTGCTTGGACCCATGTCAGATGCCTGCCTAAACAACATTCTTCGAATGGACACTCCCTATGTTTTCGTGGATAATTACTCGCCGGAGGAGATCATGGATTGCGTGGTAAGCGACAATCTGTACGGCTCCCACGTGCTGACAAATTATCTGATCGATAAGGGACATCGGAAAATTGCCTTTGTGGGAGACATCAATGCCACAAATTCTATTATGGACAGATATCTCGGATACCTAAAGGCCATGATGCAGCACCATCTCCCCATTCGTCAGGACTACCTTTTGCCCGACAGAACGGCAGATGGTCTTTTCAAGGAGATAGAGCTGCCTGACGACATGCCGGACGCTTTCGTCTGCAACTGCGACGAAATTGCTTACCGGCTGGTGGAACAACTCAAAAAGAAAAAAGTGCGCATACCGGAAGACGTATCTCTGGTAGGGTTTGACGACTATATCTTCGCAACGCTGTGTACGCCGCAGCTCACCACCTTTCGCGTAGACATGGAGGAAATGAGCAGGGTCGCAGTACAACTTATGGTCGACAGGCTGAAGACGCCCCACAAGGTCAGCGGAAGACGCGTGATCAGCGGGGAGATCATCATCAGGGATTCCGTCGCGGACAGATGATAAGGGCCTCCATGGAGCAATCCATGGAGGCTTTTTTGAGGGACGGTATTGAAATCATTAGTTTTGAAAAATGACAGTGTTTTTGCTGGATTACCTCTTAAAAATGACAGAGCAACATCAAATTATCCATTGAAAAATGACAATATTTATGCTAATATGATTATCGGAGGGATGATCATGCTTAGTAGAGACATATGGGAAGAACTAATAGAATGGAAAAACCGTAAGCATCGGCCGCTCATCATAAAAGGTTTGCGACAGACTGGAAAAACATTCATAGTTAGGGAATTTGGGAAACAATTCTATAAGAACACGGTATATGTGGATCTGCGTGCCAATAAAACCGTTCATGCGGCGTTTGAGGGTGACTTTTCCGTTGATGGGATGGTGATGTCCATTTCAGCGGCGATACCGACCGCAAGATTCTTACCTGGCGAAACCCTCATAATCTTTGACGAAATACAAGACTGTCCTAATGCAAGAAGTTCGCTAAAATACTGGGATATGGACGGAAGGTATGACGTCATTGCCACGGGAAGTTTTCTGGGCGTAAAAGGATTTCGAAAACCGTATGTTAGAGGAATACCGGTGGGATACGAAGAGCAAATATCAATGTACCCGCTTTCTTTTCACGAGTTTTTGAGGAATTCCGGTATAAGCGAGGACATCCTTAAATACATAAGGAACTCGTTCAAGGAGCATTCTGTTATCGAAAAAACCATTCATGAAAGCCTTCGCTCTTTGTATTATCAATACCTTATAGTAGGCGGAATGCCTGAAGCGGTCAGTGAATTCTTTTTGAAACATGATCTTAATGCCGTAAGAGATATTCAACGCAGAATACTGAATTCCATACGAGATGATTTCGGAAGATATAAAGATAGAGATGGGAATGACAAGATTAACGAAACACTCAAATTACGTGCGGAAGCATGCTTGGATTCCCTGCCAACGCAGTTATCAAAAGAATATAAAAAGTTTCAGTACAGCCTAGTGAATGCCAAAGGTCATTCTCCTGAAAAAGAAGAAGGACTTCAATATCTTGAGGATGTAGGGCTTGTGGTAAGGGCCTACAACACACGAGAAATAGCATATCCGTTGGAAGGCGTAAGGATTCCGACGGAGTTTAAGGTGTTCTTCATTGATACGGGTCTGCTGGTTTCACAAATGGGTGAAGAAGTTCCATTGAAGATTCTTTCTGGAGATATTAGTGCTTATAAGGGCGCAATTGCAGAAAACATGGTCGCATCAGCTTTAGCCGTAAGCGGGAGAGAGATATACTATTTTCATGCTCCCAGCGGTTCGCCAGAACTGGATTTCTTATTTGAGAAAGATGGGGAGACGACCATCGTGGAATGTAAGTCCTCTAATAACCGTGCCACGAGTATGAAGTTTGTCCTTGCGAATCCACAAAAATACGGCACTCACCCCGCAATGAAGTTTTCTGACACGAATGTTGGGACAGGACAAGGTTTTTATACCTATCCCTTATATGCCATAGGTTTTATCGAGAAAAATAATAAGAGTAGCATTATTCCAACTATAGATGTTTCGAATCTAAAGGTTCCGGATCACTTTCAGGTTGGAGCTCGAGAAGGAAACATGAGGAGATAAGCGATGAAAGACTTTTTTATAATCATGTTACTTGTCATTGTTGAGCTTTGGAAGGGGTTCATTGATCTTTTGACGAAAAGATATCAACCGAAAAGAAATCCGAAGTATTTGATATATGCGGGGGCCGACAATGGCCTTATCGCCGCGTACAGGGGCTATTTTGCCTTGGATGGCAATGGATTTCACGTTATGAGGGAAAGCGTGTTTTATAAGACTAAGCATAGGGGCAATTACGAGAGCTTTGAGCCCTCGCGGCTTTCCGTTGACGTGACCACGAATGGGGAAGACCCGAAAACGTGGGAGTTTCGACAGCGCCTTACGGATGAAGAGAATTTTGACAAAGAAGCGATCATCGATCTGGCCCGCAGGATGAATGTCAAATGCACTAAGTATTTCTTTTTTCACATCTATGAATTTGACGGGTATAAGATCGTTTATGAATGCAACACGGATCAGGATGGGCACGGTCTCGTTTTGGATCAGAAGAGTGCATTGTTTAGGGAGGGGAGCGAGCTGAAGCTGCCAAAAGACGTGATGATGACTTCGTTCAGAGAGTTTTACAGACTGAGTGAATGAATGGGGAGGTAAGACATGGAATTTCCACGCGAGGAACTGTTGGAGAAATACGTACGCATCTACGATGAGCAGATCGCGCCTTACGAGCCGGACTTTGAGCTGGCAGACGGGACGACGCGCTATGTTCGGTTTAACGACGCCTGGCGAAAGCTCAATCCCTTTGAAAAGCTTTTGATCCCAAAGGTTACGAACCGCAAGAACACTTTCCCGAAGTCGCCTTCCGCGAAGATTCCTAAAAATGGAAATCCGGCCAATTACGTTACGCTGAAATATGACGCCGAAGGAAACGTAAGGGCAGCGCTTTTTGGGGATGAGGGCGCCTATAATATAGCAATTGTCTACATTTCAAGGCAGTTGACCGTCACTTATACGCTTGAACCTGATCTAAACGGCGCCATGACCCATGGCATGCTCGAGTTTGAGTGGTATGAATATGATTCCGCCGACAGGCTCATAGAAGCGGAAATTTTCCGTGGCAGCGGGAGTGCCAAGGATGACGTCATCATTAACGCGGAGTATTATGAATATGATGGCGACGTTCTTGCTCACGCATGGCAGTTCACGGATTTCCAGAAATATCCGATGCAGATGACGGCATACCTTGTCCAGACAATGATGCCGGATCGCATCTTTAATCCCAATCGATTTGAGTATGTTTTTGAGCGCACCGAGAACGGCTTGGACTACACCTGCAGCCACTACTTCCGCAAATCTCAGACCTTTAGGGACGCGGGGCACATATCGGAAGAAACCCTTGCGCATTTGGCCACGAACGGATTACGGTTGGTATAACAGGAGAAACAAATGAATGAGAAGGAAAGGAGCGATGACCCCATGATTTGCAATAAACATAAACCTAAGCTATGGTTCCTTTTGGTCATTGTCCTTTCGTGTCTTTTTTTGGCCAGTTGCAAGGAAGAAGAGCACATGTCTGCGACTGTTGAGGAACCCCCCCTGAGTGAGCAGGGAATCATAGATGCCGTGAAAGATTATGTGTTTCAGAACTTTGGGGACGAGGTCGAAGTGGAGATCTTAAATACAAGGGACCTGACGCATACAACGTATATTGGACCCGGAATTGATGGCCCCAGCATATTTGATCGAAGATTCGTAAGGGTGCAAAACGGTCATGCCTACAAGGTGAATGTTTTCAATCCGAAATACGCAATTTCCGTTGAGGGCGTTTTCAATGATGGTTTTACTTTGTATGATGAAGAGACGGGGGAAGTGTCGCGTTTTGAACGGGAAATCACCATAGATCACAGGTATCAGACCATGAAGGATGAAGTTGATCTGGAGGTGGAATTTAACGACATCCTTGGTGAGTATTTTACCAAATTCCATTTTTATAAAGATGTGACTAACTACTCACATGAGGTTGGGCGTTATAACATTTATCTGTACTCTACGGATGACATTAAAATGGTTGAAGCATTTGAGAGGCTGGGGGAGCTGAGTTATCGTAAGTACCCTTGTATATATGAGTTTCGGGCGTTCATTTTCACAAATGAAAAATTATATGATTCCGTAGATTTTGACAAATGCAACAATGTTGAATTTATCAAGACAGGTGAGAGTGAAGAAGGTAAAACGGGCATGCTGACCGAACTGGACTTGGAATACGACCCGCAATTGCTACTGGAGCGCTATTGGGGAATCAGCTTGACACTCGTTGAGATCTGTCACGGCCTGGACCATGAATTCTTTGTTTCACGGGGGACTTCGGAGATAGGTCAAAAAAGATATCCTAATTCGCGTGTTACAAAAGAGGATGTCGATGCTTTTAGCGAAGTGGTTTTCATCTATAAGGTTAATCCGGAGATGTATAAAAATAGTTTAGAAAAATCGAAAAGTGAATCTCAATGCGGCCTCACATATGCATATGTATTCAATCTGCCCTGAAATCATACAGGAGTAAATGATGCTTTTTATTCAATCGCTTAACACATATTATCATAAGCAGGAACGGTCGGCGGAATATGCAAGATTAAGAAACGACGACATGTTTCGGAAGATCGATCTTAACCAGATTAAAGAGTGCGAAGTCTTTGCGCATTTGCTCAGCCTCAGATATGGCGAGGATGGGAAAGTGTCGCTCGCACAGACATATATTGAGAAATATAGGCTGTACGGGAAAGAAATCTTCACCGAAGGAACTATGGATCGGTATCATAATTTTAATGATCTGCTGCAATTCATCCGAATTTTCAAGGAGAAAGAGAAATACAGGATCATGTTTTGTGATGAAAACGTTGAGTGGTGCCCGACGAAACGCCGTGGGCACAATGAAGCATATCGCGACGCAGACTCGATTTTCTATCACAAGGACAGCCTCAATGAAACGGCCTTCCTTCTCGGAAAAAATCAATATGGCAGGATCATATACAACAACCGATATATCGATCCTGACAGCCAGAATTGGTATTACGGATGGCATGTTTACAATATCATCAATTGCGACATGACTGACGGTAAAGAGAAAATGTTCTTTGAGAAGAATCCGGACCATGAATACAAACAGCTTCTTGATCTTAGGTAAGAGGTAAAAACAACGCGAAGGACCTGCGAAGATTCGTCCTGACCGAAATCTACCCTGAAATCATACAGGAGTAAAAGATGAATAAAACGCTTTATGTATCAGACTTAGACGGCACGCTGATGAAAAATGACGAAACGCTTTCTCCGGAAACGGTTCAGATGATCAATGAGCTTGTTGAGAAAGGACTTGACTTCACATTTGCAACGGCGAGATCCATTGAAAGCGCGCGGACCATTACGGGCGGGCTACAGTTAAAGCTTCCGGTGATTACCAGAAATGGCTGCGTGCTGGCGGATAACGCGACGGGAAAGCATTTGGAGAAGGCTTTGTTTACCAAGGCTGAAGTTGACCTGATCAAGGAATTCCTTCCAGAGCTTCCGAAATATGGCTTCGTTTCCTGCTTTCTCGGGGAGGAGATGCACCGCCTGTACGTGGACGGCGAGCACTCGCCGGAGCTTCAAGGATACCTCGACTATTATGAGTCCAATCCGACCGTCAGGCCTGTTTCAACGAATGAGGAGCTTTTCTGCGGCGAGCCTGGCTATGTTACCCTGATCGGTCCAAAGGAGGAAATAGGGGCATTATACGAGTGTGTAAAGGCATATGAAGGCTGGGAGACCCTTTTCCAAAAGGACACCTACCGCGAGGAGTATTGGCTCGAAATCTGCCCCAGGAACTGCACGAAATCAAAGACGATTCAAAAGCTGAAAGAGCGCTATGGTTATGATCGCTTGGTTGTTTTTGGCGACGGCCTTAATGACATACCGATGTTCAAGATTGCGGACGAAGCATATGCAGTCGGCAACGCGCTTCCTGAGTTAAAACAATACGCCACGGGCATCCTTGGAAGCAATGAAGAAAACGCCGTGGCGCTGTTCCTAAAACAGCAGATGGAGAGTAAATAACATGGAAATTTGGGATTTGTATAACTTGAACGGCGAAATCATTGGCGAACATAAAAGAGGTACGCCCATGCCGGAAGAGGGATATCACCTCGTCGTCCATGTATGGATCCGCAATTCGGAAGGAAAGTACCTGATGACGCAGCGGAGCGCTAACAAGAAAACATTTCCACTTGCGTGGGAGTGCGTCGGAGGCTCTGTTTTGCAGGGCGAGGACAGTTTGACGGCAGCGCTGCGCGAAGTGGCCGAGGAGGTTGGCATTCAGCTTCGCCCTGAGAACGGCGGCAAGGTGCTTACACAGATCCGCGACTTTGCGGACGGCACAAGAGTAAATGACATAAATGACGTGTATTTGTTTTCTTATGACGGCGAAATCCCGCTTTCTAAGGCTTCCACCGATGAGGTAGCGCAGGCCGCGTGGATGACGCGCGACGAGGTCATAGACCTCTTTCAAAGCGGCAAGATCGTCCGCACGATCAAGGATCTTTCGTATTTTGTGGAGAATCAGAATGGCATGTTTCGGTGCCCTGAAATCATACAGGAGTAAAAGGAGCGTAGAAGAATATGAAAAAGAGTGATCTGAATTGCAAAATGAGTAAGGAGCAGTTTACGGAGAGGAAGGTAGAGATGCTCTATCTTGCGCATCCGGAGGATTTTCATGTGTATTTCGACGCCATCGCAGACGGGATCCTGAGCATTCCCGGATGCGTGCTATATTACGGCGAGCCTGGGTTTGCACCGACGGAAGCCGAACTGAAAAAGGCCCATATCGATTACGTGGTCATACCCGTCGGAAAAGGCCTTCTCAAAGCGGATTCAGAGGTAAGCAAGTTGTATGCGAAGCTGGCTGAGAAGCAGTTCCGCGCTGACAACAAGAACCCCGTGAACGTTCTTCCGATCTTCACCGTGGAGAACAAGGAGCTGGGCCGTCTGCCGGAGCTTACTGATCTGTTAAAGCAGCAGACTCGTTTCACGGAGATCCAGCGGGCATATGCACGCGCCGGCAAAGCCGAAAAGAAGGACATGATTACCCTTATGACGGCGTTTGGATTTGTCAAGTCCCTGGGCACCGAGGACAGGTTTTTGAAGACCTCCAGCGCGGAAGCCCTGAAAGCGTTCGCCGAGAAGCTTGATGAAAAGTACCACAAACTATGGACGATGCAGCCCCTCGGATGGATCGTAGGATCCCTTGGCCGCTATTACGAGGCGTTGTTCGCTATGGGCTCGTACAAAAAAGAAACGGAAGAACTATGCCTCAAGGACATTGAGTATTCGAGGAAATATGCTGAAATGGCGGGCACGGACGAGGGATTTGCCGAAGTGCTGCCCGCATATGATTACATGATCTGGTACTACATGGACAACGGAAAGTACAGAAAGGCCAAGCCCCTGGCGGAGGCATCGCTGGAGTACCGCCTGACGCTCGTGAGGGAAAAGGACCTTTCGGCCGCGAAGATCGGGTTGACGCTGGCATATTACAACTTGGGCGAGATCGAGTACAACCTGAAGCACAACACGAAGGCGAAGAAGTGCCTTGAGGCCGCGCTGGAAAATGCCGACAAGAATCCTGGCGACGATCAAAGCTACACGGACGGCGTCAAGGCCGAAATCAAAGAACTCCTCGGCAAGGTCGGCGTTGTCGAACCCGAGAAGATCAAAAAGGTCGGCGTGATGATCAAGATGAAGTAAAGGAAGAAGCAAACAGCCCTTCACTGACGGGGATTAACACGGGGTGTTCAAGCGGCGTTTCATTGGGCTGATGAAGTATGAGAGTAAGCTTCCCGTCAAAGGTTTTGAACAGCATTCCGTGACCGCCGTCACGATCGAAAAGCGGCGTTTGGTCAATTGTCCAATTGCCGTCGATCTCGCCATTGTCTGATCGGGCTATCCCTTCAGCGTAACCACCGTCAGAGAAGGATGCCCATAGCATGATCAGTTCGCCGCTTTCAAGGCGGTGAAGGAAGGGCCCGTCCGTGACGAAAACAGGGGTGTTCCAAAGCCTGTGGGAGATGCTTCTGACCCAAGGCTTTGCATGGGAAGCCTGAAACAATGTGACAGGCTTGGATACGGTTCTTTTGAGATCTAAGGAGAGCTCGACGGAGCAGATTTCACCGTCGCCAAGGTCCACCCATTCATGACAAAACACCATGTAGGGCTTTCCGCATTTTGAGACATAGAAAGTTCCGTCAAGACAGTTCCATTCCTCAGGGGTGATTTTTCCCTCGCTGTGCATGTGGAACGGCCCGAGAGGCTTGTCCGAAGCAAGGATCATGGTTCCCTTTTTATTCAAGGCTTCGGAGTTGAATGTCGCGAACATATAAAACATGTTATTGTAGAGGTGTACCTCTGGAGCCCAGTAATTCTTGTCGGCCCAGAAACCTTCGGGGCGGTGGAAGACCTCAAACGGTCCGTCCCAGTTTTGAAGATCGCTGCTGGTATAGCAGTCAAAGCCGTCGGCGGGTCCCCAACAGGTTTTGGCCCTTGTTCCGTACATGTAGTAGACATTATGAAATGGCAACACAAAAGGATCGCGAATATTGATGTCTTCTAGCTTCATGATACAACCCCCTTTTTTGTTTTATATCATATAGCATATCATTTTTCGAGGGAAGAGCAAGAATAAAATGAGTGAAACGAAAGTGGTTTTCCATAGTTCAAACAGTCTTGTTCAAAAGCTTTTCGATACGGCACAGGAGAAGTGCCGTCAGAACGAAAGGTTCTTTGGGGATAAAAAAGTGCTGATCGAAGGCGGCGGATATCATAAGGTGTGGATCGAGACGCAGCCTATGGGCGGCGCCATGTATGCCAAAAGAGATCTCGAGATCGCCCTCAACAACCAGAAGATCTTCATGGACGCGCAAAGGGAGGACGGAAGGCTCCCGGGAAGCATTGAATATAAGGACGGAGCAATCATCCCGCAGTACAATAAGTTTCAGGGATTTTGCTTTGCCGAGCCCGCGCTTGACGTCTATTTTCTGACAGGCAAAAAAGCGGAATATCTTGACCAGCTCTATGAGGTCTTGAGAAAATATGATGCATATCTGTGGAAATTTCGGGATTCTGATCATGACGGATGCCTTGAGAGTTGGTGCAAATATGACACTGGTGAAGACAACGCGATAAGATATGCCGATGCACCGAACTATTGGGAAGGGGAAGAGGCACCGACGGGATTTGAAGTCGTTCCAATGGCATCCATGGATTTCATGAGCTATTCTTATTCCGCAAAGGAGACCATGGCGCAGATTGCAGCGATCAAAGGGGATCAAGCGTTGTATGCGTTCCACAAGACCGACGCGGACGCCCTAAAAAAGCGCATCAGAGCCTATCTGTGGGACGAGGAAAAGGGTGCCTTTTTTGACAGGGATCGAAGCCACAGGCAGATGCAAACTCTGACCCACAATAACTTAAGGATGATGTACTGGAATAGCATGTCAAAAGAGGACGCAGAGAGGTTCGTTAAGGAGCACCTTTTGAATGAAAAGGAGTTTTGGACAAAACTGCCGCTTCCTTCCGTTTCCGTTTCAGATCCGCTCTATCGCAATGACACCGTCAATAACTGGAGTGGTCAGCCGCAAGCGCTGACCTATCAAAGAGCGATCCGGGCGCTTGAAAATTATGGATATTATTCCGTTATCCCAAGGCTAGGAAGAAAGCTTTTTGAGGCCATTGGGGAAGACTGCGTTTTTGTTCAGCAATATGATCCCTTCACGATGAAACCTTCGCTGATCGGCATCGAAGGGAAACAGGATGCCTATGGGCCGGCAATGCTGGCCGTTCTGGAGTATATCAGCAGAATGTATGGAGTCGTGCTTCACAGGGATAAGCTCATCTGGAGCAGCGCAAGAGAGGATGAGGGTACCTACGAACAGCACATGTACGGACACGTCTACAGGCTGGAACATGAGGGAAACAAGGCACATGCCTTTATTGACGGGAGAGAAGTGATATCCTTCGAAAGAGGCGAACGTCTGGAAACTGATTTGGACGGAAAGGAGCTATCAAGATACAATGGATTATGATATCCTTGATTATGGCGCAATCCCCGACGGAAAAACAAAATGCACGGTGGCAATCCAAACAGCGATTGACGAATGCACCAAAAGCGGAGGAAGGGTGATCATTCCTGACGGCACTTTTTTGTCAGGCACGCTGCGCCTCAGATCCAACGTGGAACTCTGCCTGGCACACGGAGCGGTTCTGTTGTCCAGCCTGGATCCAGAGGATGCGATCGATTACTTCAAGGATTCATCCGAAGGGGAGGACGTTGATGGATGGGAGGGCGGATGCTTTTTGTTTGCCCTGCATGAGAAAAACATTGCGATCACTGGAACGGGTACGATTGACGGACAAGGAAGAAAGGTATTCTTTGACGACGACCCGGAGGATGCAGAGCATGAATGTCCCTTAAACGTCAAGGGCTTCAGACCTCGAATGAGTTACCTTGAGGACGTGGAAAACCTCTTGGTTTCTGACGTTACGTTTTTTGACTCGGCTTTTTGGACGCTTCACATGGCGGGATGCAGGAACGTACGCATCGAAAACATTGTGATCGATAATAACAAAAGGGGTCCCAACAATGACGGGATTGACCCGGATTGTTGCCAGAACGTGATCATCAGAGATTGCAGGATCAAATCCGGTGACGACTGCATTGTCCTAAAGGCAACGGCGCCCATGGCGAAAAAATATGCTGAATGCAAAGGCATTGTGGTGAGCGGATGCATTCTGTCATCGAGCTGCACTGCGATCAAGATAGGCACTGAAACCTTCGGAGACATTCACGACGTGACCGTTTCGGACTGCACTGTCAGGGACAGCATCAGAGGGATTGGCATCTGGTCGAGGGACGGTGGCGAGATTTACAACATTGACGTTCATCACGTCAGAGGAAACACCAGAAATTTCGCGGACAGCAGAACGCGGTTTGAAGGCGTTTGTACCTGGTGGGGAGAGGGCGAGCCCATCTTCATCTCCGCGACCCAAAGGCAAGAAGGCGGGCGAATTCCTGGCATGATCCGCGACATAACGATGGACCACATTTGCATTACGGGGGAGGCGCCCATCGTGATTGCCGGAGAAGAGTATTCTCCTATAGGAACAGTTAGCATCACAAGTTCTGAGTTTTCTTTCATGAACCAAAGCGGTAAGACGCAGATTCTGCTTGATGAGAGACCGTCCGCGCGCGGAAGAAAGGCAATGAATGCTGAGAAGTCGCCTGATGGCAGCAGTTGGCCGAAGGGCATGAAAGAGGTGTATCTTCGGAATGCTGATCATGTCACGATTGACGCGGCGTTTACTATGGATGAAGGCTTTATCGATGCATTTAGCCCATCGACCAATATCAGACCAGCAACAACTAGTGATCTGGCGCGCATCGCGGAGATCCAGATATTCAACTACCGCCTGTACTTTTATCCGATTTTTCAGGCGGATGAATATTACTTCGCCGAGCTTCAAGTGCCCGCGCTGATGGAGAAGTACGAGGGCTCGCTCGACGGCACTTACGTCTACGACGACGGCGTGGTCAAAGGCTTTATCAAGGTGGAGGGGACCTATATCGCGCGGTTGTTTGTCGAGCCCGTGCTCCAAAACGCCGCCATTGGTTCCGCACTCCTGGAATTTGCCGTGCGGGAGCACGGAGCCGACCACTTGTGGGCGCTGGAGAAGAACGTCAAGGCCATCCGCTTCTACGAGCGCCACGGCTTCGCCCTGACCGGCGATAAGAAACTGGAAGAAGGCACAAGCGAATATCTTGTGCTGATGAAGAGGTTTTGATATACTTTTGTTTGACTCATATTTCATTTTTTGGATTGCAGTCAAACAAAGTGGCCGATAGTTTTGGCTCAGATTTGAATTTCTTGAAATGCGGTCAAGAAAAGTGGTCGATGGTTTTGACTCAAATATGAATTTCATGGAATGCAGTCAAGCAAAGTGGCCGATAGTTTTGACTCAAATATGAATTTCATGAGATGCAGTCAAGCAAAGCGGCCGATAGTTTTGACTCAAATATGAATTTCTTGAGATGCAGTCAAGCAAAGTGGTCGATAGATTTGACTCAGATATGAATTTCATGGAACGCAGTCAAAGGAAGAGGGTTAACGGTTTGACTCAAAACTGGATTTCACGAAATACAGTCAAATGGAGAGAGAATTGCATAAGACAGCAAACCCAAAAAAGAAAACACATAGATTTGGAAAGGACAAAGGAGGAAAACGACATGCCATTCATTAATTCTAAGATCAGTGTTAAAGCAACAGAGGAGCAGAAGACGGAGCTGAAGAAGCGCCTTGGCCAGGCCATTGCCATCATTCCCGGGAAGAGCGAATCATGGCTCATGGTGGACCTGCAGGACGAGCAGAAGATGTACTTCCGCGGCGATGACAGCCAGCCCATCGCATTCGTGGACGTGAGCGTTTACGGCAACGCGAACCCTTCCGCATTCTCAAAGATGACAGGCGAACTCACCAAGATCTACGGTGACCTCTTCGGCATCTCGCCCGATCACATCTATGTGAAGTATGCCACCACCACCGACTGGGGTTGGAATGGAGGGAATTTCTAAGGCCCAACCTCCACCCAGACGCGTGGCGCATCCAGGCCACCAAAGGTTTCTGGGGACGCGTGGCGCATCCAGGCCACCAAAGGTTTCTGGGGCGAAAGAAATTCGAAAATATCCACCTAGTGGTTTGTGCGCGGACTTGTATCTGCTAGGTTGGCAAGACGGCGTAACCCGTATCCGCGCAGGGCGATTGTAAAGTGGAGGTCGTTCTCCACCGCCGTACGCATGAAGAATTCATGAAACAACAGAGAAAAGGAGCTAATCAATCATGAAGGAAAGAGTAAGAATCATTTGGGCCATTGTCGTCAATGAGGAAGGCGTCGCAGCGCAGCAAGAAACGCAGCAAGGAAGACAACAATGAACAAGATATTATGCTCTTCGGGAGCGATTCTGGGCAAGGCAAATCACAATGATTACAAGCTTCTTGGGCAGTTCGCCAAGGAGCTTACCTGCGATGGGTTTGAACTGATGATCGGCCGGTCCTGGTACTCCCAACTGGATGAGATGATCGAAACGGTGAAGTCCTTCGGCCTGTGCATTCCCGTGATCCATGCAAACAAAATGCTTGGGGAATATCTCTGCGGCATGACGCGAACCTTTGAAAATGGCGCATTCCAGGAATACTTCATGACGGACGAAGAGGAGCAGGAGCTGTTCGATCGTGGCACGGAGCTTTATAAGCTCAACCTCAAGGCGGCGAAGGAACTTCAGGCGGAGAAGATGGTGCTTCACCTTTGGAACGGCGTTCCGTCCGATCGCCGCCTTGACAATAACATCAAGCGTTTTGGCGCATGGAAGAAGCTTGCCGACGAGACTGGCGTGGACCTGATGGTGGAGAATGTCATCTGCAATGTCAATGATCCACTCAGCAATATGAATCGGGTGGCGGATGCATATGCCGACGCCCACTTTGTCTATGACACGAAAATGGCCGAGTTTCACGGGCAGACCCTGAAGCTATTTGAGGAGCCGAACCTTCGGCTTTTGAGGGAGGGGCGCATCAAGCACCTGCACGTGAACGATTACGGCGGCGGCTACAAGGACTGGAGCAACATGGCGGTCCTTCCCATCGGCCGCGGCCATGTCGACTTCGACGCCTTTTTCTCTGGCATTTTCGCATACGGCTATGACGGCGATTTCACGGTTGAGACGACAGCCCTCGCCGCCGACGGAACCATTGATTTCGCCATGCTCAACGAGTGCTTTGAGCGCATCCGAGGGTATGTTAGATAAGGCATCGGCAGGATAAGGCATTGGCAGGATAAGGCATTGGCAGGATAAGGCATTGGAGGGATAAGGCATTGGCAGGATCAGGCATTAGCAGGCGGGAAAGCAACAAAACAAGCCCCCAATGCCGGCCAGTGTTGCTTTTGAGCAAGCATGGAAGGCGGAAAAGCAACAAAACAATGCAAAATGCCAGCCGATGTTGCTTTTGGGCAAGCATGGAAGGCGGAAAAGCAACAAACCAAGCCCCAAATGCCGACCAGTGTTGCTTTTGACAAGCATGGAAGGCGGGAAAGCAACAAAACAAGCCCAAATGCCAGCCGATGTTGCTTTTGAGCAAGCATGGAAGGCGGGAAAGCAACAAAACAAGCCCCAAATGCCAGCCGATGTTGCTTTTGGGCAAGCATGGCAGGCGGAAAAGCAACAAAAAGGAGCAAAAAGCTTGAAATAGTTGCCTTTCAAGAAGCTTGAAGGAAGAAAAAGCAACAAAATGGAGCAAAAAGCCCGAATTTATTGCTTTTCTAGAAGCTTGAAGGGCCCAAAGCAGGCAAAAAAGCAACAAAATAAGGCAAAAAGCCCAAATTTATTGCTTTTTGGAAGCTTGAAGGGCCCAAAGCAAGCAAAAAAGCAACAAAACAAGATAAAAAGCAACAAACCACCCCCACCCCCACAAGGAGGATAGGTCATGAAGCAAGTTCACAACAAACTTCACATAGTTTCATTCCGCAAGCTAGTGCTTTTGGCTTGCATGTTCCTACTGATCCTCGCCACCCCAACCATCGCCCTCGCCTCCACTGACGCGAGCGTTGTCCGGGTGGGCTACTACGAGAATGAAATCTTCCAGGAAGGGGCGGGCGAAGGCGAGGTCAAGAGCGGCTACGCCTATGAATACTACCGCAAGCTTTCGGAATACACGGGCTGGGAGTATGAGTATGTCTACGGTGATTTCAGCGAGCTTTATCAGATGCTTCTGGACGGCAAGATCGACTTCCTGGCGGGCCTCGCGTGGCGCGAAGACCGCACCAGCCTGATCGGTTATCCGACCGCCGTCATGGGCAATGAATCATATTATCTCGTCAAGCATGACAAAGCCGCAAGCATCACGGCCGATCCCGCCACGTTGAATGGCAGCAAGATCGGCGTGCTCGACAGCGCCATGGTCAGCGCCCTGAACCAGTATCTTGAGGCGAACCACGTGACCGCCAAGGTCGTTACTTACCCCGACTACACGCAGCTCTTCGAGGCCTTCGACTCCAACAAAGTCGACATCCTCGCGGCGGAAAGCGACGGCGCCCACGGCAGGGACCACGCGGAAGTTTTGACCGTTTTCGGCACTTCGGACTATTATCTTTGCGTCAGCAAAAAGCGTCCCGACCTCTTGGCGGAGCTGAATTCCGCGCAGACGCTCCTTGCCGCGGAAGAGCCCAACTACCTGAATTCCCTGCGGGCGAAGTATTACTCCGTCAGCGTTACTGCCCGCGCGTTTTCCCAGGCGGAGCGCGAGTGGATGAGCGAGCATGACACCCTCAGCATCGGCTATCTCGAGCACTACCTGCCCTACAGCGAAACGAATGCCCAGGGCGAAGTGACGGGCATCGTGAAGGATGTCGTTCCCGCCATGATGAGCGCCCTTGGAATGTCAAACGTTACGGTCAATTACAAAGCTTACGTAAGCTACGATGACATGATCGCCGCGGTCTGCGCGGGCGACGTCGACGTGGCCTTTCCCGTGGGCGGCGGCCTGTATTATTCTGAGGAAAACGGCATCTACCTTTCAAATCCAGTTTCCTCGTCCCATGCGGAGCTCGTATATAAAGGCGAATTCGATGAGAACACGACGAAGCATTTCGCGGTCAACGAGAACAATCGCATGCAATATTACTTCGTCCGCACAAACTACCCGGACGCGGAGATCACCTTCTATCCGTCGAGCGAGGACTGCCTTTCCGCCGTGCTTTCCGGCAAGGCGGGTTGCGCGACCCTGAACGGCCTTCGCGCCAACGACATGCTGCGCAACGCGAAATACGAAGACCTATCGCTCTACCAGACAAGCTACAACGACGCACGCTGCTTTGGCGTCGAGATCGGTAACGAAGGCCTTCTCAAGCTCTTAAACCGCGGCGTGAAAATCCTTGGCGAAGATTACGCCCAAAGCATATCCTATCGCTACACGAGTGGTCTTTACCACTACGGCATCTTGGATGCAGTGCGAGAGCATATGGCGTGGGTTGGAACGGTCCTGCTGCTCATTGCAGCCCTGATCGTTGTATTCCTTTTCCAGGCCGTGCGGCGCACGAGAAAAGAAGTGCGAGAGAAGGAAGAAGCGCGCCGTGAGCTCGAGTCCAAAAACAATGAACTGGCCGAGAGCCAGAAGGCTTTGTCCGACGCACTGATGGTCGCGGAGCATGCAAACCGCGCAAAAACGACATTCCTCAACAACATGTCCCACGACATCCGCACGCCCATGAACGCGATCGTAGGCTTCACGGCCCTCGCGGCGTCGCACGTCGACAACAAAGAACAGGTGCAGGACTACCTCGGCAAGATCTCCGTGTCCAGCCAGCACCTGCTGTCCCTGATCAACGACGTGCTTGACATGAGCCGCATCGAAAGCGGAAAAGTCACCATCGAAGAGACGGAAGTGCACCTGCCCGACGTGATCCACGACCTTAGGACGATCATCCAGTCCAATGTCACCTCGAAGCAGCTCGAGCTCTTCATCGACACGCAGGACGTGGCCCACGAGGACATCATCACCGACAAACTAAGGCTCAACCAAGTGCTCTTGAATATACTCTCGAATGCCATTAAATTCACGCCCGCGGGTGGTATGATCAACTTCCGCGTGATCGAAAAACCGTCACCGGCGGATGGCATCGCGAATTTTGAATTCCGCATCAAAGACAACGGCATCGGCATGAGTGAAGAGTTTCAGAAGACCATATTTGACGCGTTTTCGCGCGAGCGGACCAGTACGGTCAGCGGCATCCAGGGCACGGGCCTTGGCATGGCCATCGCGAAGAACATCGTCGACATGATGGGCGGCGAAATCTCCGTACATTCCGTGGAAGGCAAGGGGAGCGAGTTTGTGGTTCAGATTCCGTGCAAGATCAGCAGCGTTCCGCTGAAGTTCGAGCCGCTTCCGGAGCTCCAGGGCCTGCGCGCCCTCGTGGCGGACGACGACACGGACACTTGCCTTTCCGTGTGCTCCATGCTGCGCGAGATCGGCATGCGCCCCGACTGGACGAATTATGGCAAGGAGGCCGTGATCCGCGCGAAGGATGCGCTGGACAGCGCCGACGAATTCAAAGCATATATCATCGATTGGCAGATGCCCGACCTGAACGGTATCGAGACAGTGCGGAGGATCCGCAAGGTCATTGGTGATGGCGCGCCGATCTTCATCTTGACCGCCTACGACTGGGCCGACATTGAGGATGAAGCGAGAGAGGCAGGCGTGACCGCCTTCTGCTCCAAGCCATTGTTTATGTCGGAACTGAGAAGTGTTTTGGCGAAGCCATTCTTGGCCACACACGAGGGCGAGCAAGCTGCTGAAAATGAAGTGACCGCGAAGAACGGCGAGCAAGCCGCCGGGCAGGGACAGTCTGCTCAAAATTGCGAGCACCTCGATGGGCAGGGACAGTCCACACAAAATTGCGAGCACCTCGATGGGCAAGCGCAGTCCACGCAAGGCCAGTCCACAGGGCAAGACAAGCAATCCTCACAAGCTCAGACCAGGCAAGGACAATCATCCGAGCAAAACAAGCAATCCGCGCATGCTCAGTCCAAGCAAGCCGGAACCCAGTTTGCACAGTATGGAAGACGGTCTGCGCAAAAGAAGGAAGAACCACTTCCACACTTTGAGGGACAGCGAGTCCTGCTTGTGGAAGATAATGAGATCAACCAAATGCTGGCTGAGAACATCTTGACAGGTGTCGGTTTGGTAGTTGAGATCGCAGGCGACGGCACCGTGGCTGTGGAGAAGATGAAGACCGCGGAAGCGGGCTACTTCGACATCGTCCTGATGGACATCCAGATGCCCAAGATGGATGGCTACGAGGCCACAAACCAGATCCGCGCATTGGACGACCCTGTCAAGGCCAACATCCCCATCGTGGCCGTCACCGCAAACGCCTTCGAGGAAGACCGCCAGAGCGCCCTTGGCGCCGGCATGAACGGCCACCTCGCCAAACCCTACGACATCCCCGCGATCATGAAGACATTGAAGGAATTGCTGGGGTAGAGCAACAAACAAGCCCCGACGGCAGGCTTTTGAAGCTTCCTTGGGGCCTCTTGCTCCCGTATGAACCTTCCTTAGTCCTTTTTGAAGCTTCCTTGGCCGAAAAGCTAAAGATCAAGCTCGAATCTATGAAATATTAGCCTTTTCGAGCACCACGCAGGCGAAAAAGCTAAAAAACAAGCCAAGATGCCTGAAATATTAGCTTTTAAGAAGCTTCAAAGGGTTTTTGGCAAGTGAAAAAGCTAAAAAACAGGCCAAGATACCTGAATTATTAGCTGTTGAGAAGTTTCCAAGGGCATCCAACAAACAAAAAAGCAATAAAATAGCCCAAGATGCTTGAATTTATTGCCTTTTTGAGGTCTCCATGGGTTTTTGGCAGGTGGAAAAGCAATAAAACAAGCCAAGAAGCTTGGATTTATTGCCTTTTTGAAGTTTCCATGGGTTTCTGACAGTGGAAAAGCAATAAAACAAGCCAAGAAGCTTGGATTTATTGCTTTTGTGAAATTTCTATGGGTGACCAGAGCGAAAGAAGCAAAGAAAAAGCCGAAGCCAACAAGAAAATAACTACCTGAGAGGGAGAGGAATGGACAATGAAAGCAAATGACAAGACAAATGTTATGAGGGTGCTGGACGCGAAGAAGGTTGCGTACGAAAGCCATTCGTACGAGGCGGATCCGACGCTGACGGGAGAGCAGATTGCAGGAATCTTGGGCGAGCCCGCCGAGAAGGTGTTCAAAACCCTTGTGACACAAGGCAAGACAGGCGCGTACTATGTCTTTGTCGTACCCGTAAAGGAAGAATTGGATCTGAAGAAGGCTGCGAAAGCTTCCGGGGAGAAGTCCATCGCCATGATCAAGCAAAAGGACTTGTTGCCTCTGACGGGCTATGTCCACGGCGGTTGCTCGCCCATAGGCATGAAGAAGCCCTTCCCGACCTTCATCCATGAAACTGCGCCAACGCTCGACAAGATCTTCGTCAGCGCCGGCAAGGTCGGCTTCCAGATCGAACTCGCCCCCGCCGACCTCATATCCGTCGCCCGCATCACACCCGCTGATATCGTTGTGTAAGGTGTTTGTTGCTCAGCAACGGCCGTTTTGCCGCAGCAAGCCCCCTGTGAAGCCACAGAGCTTCTGGGCGAGGCAAACCAGGTAAAGTGCACCCTTTGTCAAGGACATGTTTGATTTTTTAGGTTGTATTTTGTCAGTGCTGATGGCAATTCATTGGTTACCAGATAATGATAGTACTCGTTTGGTGCCATTCCCTTCAGTTGGGACTGATACCTTTCGCCGTTGTAATACGCGATCCAGTCATTGATTCGTTGTTCGGCATCCTGAAGGCTTTTCCATGATGCAGCGTAAGGTTTCAGTTCGTCCTTCATGTGACCGAAGAAGCTTTCCTGGGGCGCGTTGTCCCAGCAGTTGCCCCTTCTTGACATGGACTGCCTTAATGAGGAATCCCTTAACAGCTGGCGGAACGGAACGCTTGTGTAGTGGCAGCCCTGGTCTGAATGGATCAGGGTGGCTGCGTCCAGGGAACAAAGATGATTCCTTAGCAACTGCCTCACCGTTTCCAGGACAAAGTCCACTTCAAGGGAATCGCTGAGCTGATGCGCAAGCACCTGCATGGAACAGGCGTCCAGTATGACGGAAAGGTAGCAGAAGGATCCGCCGACCCTTACGTAGGTTATGTCCGTAAGCAGGACCTTGCGGGGACCGAAGGCCTTAAACTGGCGGTTCACGAGGTTGGGCGCCACCGCGTCGGTTCTTAACGCCTTGGCCATCCGCCTGTAGGGGTTTGCCTTGCGGACGGGGCATCTGAGTCCGTACTTGCGCATGAGCCGCATGACCTTTTTGTGGTTCATGGGAGTGCCCGTCCTGACGAGCCGCATGCAGATGCTTCTGTAACCCTTTGCATAGCCCCTGTAATCATAAGCCCGTTTGATCAGGGCAAAGTCGGCCAGGTCCCGCTGCTCGCGGTCTGCCCGCGCGCCGGCGGTTGCCAGATACCTGTAGTATCCGGAGCGCGACACGCCCGCCAGGCGGCACAGTTCCCTGACTTCAAGGCAGCCGAACGGTAATCCCGCCTCTTTTTGGATTGCCTCAAAGACGTGCCCTTTTCTGTTTATTCCTTCGGGGGCTGCTGATAAACGTTTGAAATTTTTTTTAGAAACTCAACCTGCCGTTCAAGGTGGACGATCCGGTCCTGAAGCTCCTTTATTGAGGCGGAAGTCCTTTGGGCGTCCAGGTTCTTCTTGGCAAACGCGGCCGTTCGTTCCGCCTGAGACAGACCCTTGGGAGGTTTCAGCCCCGTTTCGGATGCCGCCTCGGCAAGGATGTTCGCTCTCAGATGATCCTTGACGCGCCTGCTAAACATCTTGGGATCGTAGCCTGCAGCCTTCAGGATCTTGGAGGTCGTCATCCCCGGCTGATGCACGAGGGACATGAAGAACTCCTTAAATTCGAGCGTGACCGTAAACTTGTATGGCGTTACGGAGTGCGTGTACGGGTTCTGTTCCAGGATGCGGATCTGTTCTTCGGTGTAAGTTGCTTTTTTAGTGGTCATGGTCTTACCTCCAGTTTTGATTATATCAGCAACTGACATCCAAATCCATGTCCACACTTTGGTTTTTTAAGACCGGGGCACAAAATGCCGCGGAAAACGTGTCCACGGTTCGGATTTTGCATAAGGAACGGTGCAAAATGCCGCCTAAATGGGTAAAGGCCGTGTCCACTTCCTGGGGTTCATTTTAGCCAGCAAAAGCAACATGTTGTGGTGTGCATGGATGATTATTGTTGTTTCTTTAGGTTGTTCAAGGCCTACGAGGCAACATGGCAAGAATTGTGACAGATATATGTTGCATTCACAAGCCAGGCGAGCTGGAAAATGCAACAAACGTAAGGGGAATGGGGAAGGATGTTGTTTTCAAAAGCTTTTCCGCACGGAAGGCAGAGAATCCATACGATTTTCTGCCTTTTTCATTGAAAGGGCATGCTGAAGCATGTATAATAAAAGGTGGTTTCACGATGGAATCATTGGAGGGATTTGAACATGGAGAATGAAAGCTTTTTTAGGGAGCGTGCCGAAATTCCGATTGTATTTCCTTTGATGAATGGGATATGATGAATGTATGATCGGAAAACCAATGGACGTCAAGGAGAAATACCTATGGTTGAGAAAAAGAAAAAATCAAAATGGAAGATCGCACTCATCGTGTTGCTGGTTCTCGTTGTTTTGATCATCGCCGGGTGGTGGTTTTTGTGCGTGAAACTATACGATGAAAACATTAGCATCAGCGGGCACAGCTATGAGCCATTGATGCTTCGCGTGGAGGATTTTGACGGTTTGGAGTGCACGGAGTGCACTTTTGCTTCAGACAAAGGGCAAAAGCTGGCAGGTTATCTTTATGCAAACGGGGAGAACCAGCGTGGCATCGTAATCCTTGCTCATGGCTTTGGCGACGGCGGTCATAATTCCTATATGGACGTGGCGGATTATTTCGCCAAGAACGGATACTATGTTTTCGCATATGATGCCACTGCAATGGATAAGAGTGAAGGAGAGAGCCTGGGAGGCGTTCCGCAGGGCGTGATCGATCTTGAACATGCCATTTCCTTTGTGGAGTCGGCTCAGGAGATCCCTGACCTGCCGATCGTTCTTTTCGGGCACAGCTGGGGCGGATTTTGCGTCAGCGCCGTTTTGACCTATCATCCCGAAGTGAAGGCAGTCATTGAGTGCTCGGGCTTTAACAGCTCGCCGGATATGTTTGAGTCAGGCGGCAAGTCACAAGCCGGCGACGTCATCTATGCAATGAGGCCCTTCGTTGCGATGCATGAGTTTTTCAAATTTGGTAAATATGCGACAAATACGGCAGAAGATGGATTTGACGCTACGGATGCCGTGGTGATGATCGTGCACAGCGCCGATGATGACGTGATAGGGATCGAGTATGGCTTGGACAAATATTATAAGAAATACAAGGACAATCCTCGCTTTACATTCTTAAGGTTTGAGGACAGGGGGCATAATAATATACTCAATGATCCCAAGAATACCTACAAGGATGAGTTTAATGCCCAGCTACGTCCATGGGTTGCAACGCTGGACTATGACTATCAGGCGCTGGAGAATCGAGATCGCTTCGTGGCAGACAGGGCGAAGTATATTACGGAGAACCTTGATCACGAAAAATGGAGCCACAGACTGGACAATGCCATGTTTGCCAACTTTTTGGAGTTCTATGATCAGGCGATAAAATAAAAGAATCAGGAGACGCAAAGCATGCAGATTGGAAGCTATAACAACGCCGAAGCGGTGAAGGAACAATATAAAACCGCTGACGGACTGGACATTAGGATTTCATTTCATAACAAATATTCAACGAACAAGCTTGGATTTGCGAAGTGGATCGTTTCGAACTATGAGATCTTCGAAGGGATGAAGGTTCTGGAGATTGGCTGCGGTACCGGAAGTTTGTGGCATGGGCAGGACGAGGTGATCCGGAAATTTGGCAAGCTCGTTCTTACGGATTATTCCGAGGGAATGCTGGAGACGGCGAAAGCAAACATTGGAAATAAAAGCAACGTAGAGTTTCAGCAGGCAGACATTCAGGATCTGAATTTTGAGGACAATTCCTTTGACATGGTCATTGCCAATTCCATGCTTTATCACGTGCCGGATCTGAACAAAGGACTGCGCGAGGTACGGAGAGTCCTGAAGGACGACGGAACCTTCTGTTGTTCGACCATGGGAGAGAATAACTTTATTGAGCGGCTGGCGGAGTGGTTTCAGCTAGGCGGCGAGGACTTCCGGCCGAACCATAATTTCACGCTGCAAAACGGCAGGGAGAAGCTGCAGGTTGCTTTTTCGGACATCGAAGCGAGAACATATCCTGATTCTCTTCATATCACGGACGTGGATGATCTTGTGAGCTATCTTACCAGCTTGGCGTCGCTGAAGGCCTTAAATGACGTTCCTGCCGAAAAGCTGAAGGAAATCATCATGGAGCACGCAGTAAATGGCGTGGTAGACCTGCCCAAGGAATATGGAATGTTTGTGGCAAAGGGTTGATCGCGGGTGAAGCATAACCTGGAATATATGATCATCACGTGTGATCCGACAAACAAGGCATCTTCCAGGACCTGCGAGCTGGCCGGCGGCCAGTATATCGAAACGACGGATGTCCCCGAGGACCACGAGATGTACGCAAAAGGAGAGCGACAGGTCATGGTCTACCGCTTCGACATATAACTCCGTCTGGCGTTCATTTCAAGAATACGGCAGAGCGGGGCGCCAGAATGAGCGCTCCATTTTCTAGTTTGCTGCCGCCGATTTGATAGATTGGAGTGGGGGAGCTGGGGGCCGCATCGTCACCGAAGGAAGTCACGCCGGCTGTCGGGCCATCGGTAAAGCGGTTGCCCGCGAATTCCTCACAACTCAGGCGGACTTCCTGGTCGGAGGGGTTCAGCGCCACAAGAACCTTCTCCTCGTTGCAGCTGCGAAGATATGCGAGAGGATATGCATCCTTTTCGGCATAGAGGAACTGGATCTCGCCCTTGCTTTGCAGCGCAGGGTGCTCCTTGCGGATCTGGATCAGCCGCTTCACCTCATGCCAAAGGGACTCGGGATCTGCCATCTGCGCCGCCACGTTCGGCCGGTCAGGATCCGGATCTAACGGCACGTACAGGTCGGAGGCAGGCGCACTGCTAAAGCCCGCATTCAACGAAGCGTTCCATTGCATGGGCGAGCGCGACCCCGTCCTGCCATAGCCGCCCTCCACCGAGGTCAGCCCCTCCACGTAACGCATGCCGATCTCATCGCCATAATATATAAAAGGCGCGCCGGGCATGGAAAGCAGGAAGGCAAAGGCGATCTTTTGGCGAACGCCCGTAAGGGTCCGCGCGAGACGATCCATGTCATGATTTCCGGAGGGAATGCAGATCAGCCCCTTACGCTCGGACTTTTCGTAGTTTTCAAGGTATTTTTTCACAAACTCGCTGGCGTCGCCATCCCCTGCAAAATATGGGTGCGCGCAGCGGAACAGATCGTTGTAATGGGAAGGGCCAAAATGTAGCAGAAAGTCCATATGGAAGCCGCCCTGAAGGCTCTTGTCGGGCTCGCCCCACTCCGAGATCATAGCCGCATCGGGGAATTCCTCATCCAGGAATTTCCGGATGTTTTGCCAAAGCAGGATGGTGCCCTTGCAAGCCTCGTCGTTCTTCACCAGAGACCCAGCCATGTCAACGCGGAACCCGTCGCAACCCATCTTCAGCCAAAAACGCATTATGTCCTTTATGGCCTCCAGAGTCGCCTGCGGGCCCTCCTCGTCCATGCCTTGTTGCCACTTTTTGCTTGGATCGGGCTTATAAAATCCGTAATTCAGCGCCGGCTGGTGGCTGAAAAAGTTGACCATGCAGCTGCCGTCCCTGTCGGAGATGCCGCGCAGGGACCCGTATCCCTCTACGTCCTCCCAGACGCTGTCCGTCCAAATATATCGGTCCGTATATGCATTCTTCTCCGCCTTCATGGACTGCTGAAACCACTCGTGGGCCACGGAAGTATGCCCCGGCACAAGGTCCAGCAGGATATGCAGTCCCCGCCGATGGGCTTCGTCAAACAGGCGCTTCAGGTCCTCATTTGTCCCATAGCGCTTGGCGACGCGATAATAGTCGGACACGTCATATCCGGCATCCCCAAAGGGCGACTCAAAGCAGGGATTCATCCAGATTGCGGTGCAACCCAGCTCCTTTACGTAATCCAGCTTCGCGATGATTCCCTGAAAATCACCGATCCCGTCCGCATTGCTGTCCAAAAACGACTGCGGGTAAATCTCATAAAAAACGGCATTGTCAAGCCATGCCGGAAACCTCTTCGCTGCCATACAAAACCTCCTTCAATCAATCTGTGGATGAATATCCGCCTGCTGTCAGTATAACATATTTGCGGCGAATTAGCTAGTCGGGGTGATGGGAAATGTGGGCGAACGCAAAATGGGGGCTGCCAGATCCGATGGAGCCCGCTGGAGAATTACATTATCACAACTGGAGGAAATAACAATGCAAACACTGTCAGACGAACAGAAAATCTATGAATTATCACAAATTTGGAAGGATGCAGAGTATAACTTTGCATTCTGGGATAAGGTGAACGTCGACTGGGACGAGGAGTACAAAAAGGCACTTTCAAGAGTGCTTGCGACCACGGACATATATGAATATTATCGGGAGCTTGCCCGTTTTATCAATCTGCTCGGCGACGGACATACCGGAATTACTTTTCCGATGGAAATCATGCAGAGCGCGGAGTACTATTCAATGCTTCCGGTTTATCTTGTAAAAATCGGCGACGAATTCACGATATTAAGCGTGGATGAAGAATATAAAGACACGATCCCGATGTTCAGCACGCTGAAGAAGTATGACGGTGTGGAGATTGGGGAATATATAAAAGAAAAATGCTACCCATACATCTGGCACGCGAACGAGGAAGCCTGCGGGAAGGCCGTCATGATTGAACTACTGTACGGGAGGGCTGGCAGCGAAGTGGTTCTGACGCTGGAGAAGGACGGGAAGGAATTCGACGTACGCCTGCGGAGAGTAGATGCCACGGGGATAAAGTGGTATACTTCCGGAATGCCGGTTCCCCAAACGATTCCCGGAAAGATGCTCCTTGACGAGCAATCCGTCAAGATAAAGATGACCGAAGACGGTATTGCGCTGATCGCAATCTCCACGTTTATGGATGACTCCGTGCCCGGAAAAATCTACGAGAAGTTTGATGAGCTGCGACGGGCCAAGGGCTATATTATCGATGTCCGAGGGAATGGCGGCGGAAACAGCGATAATGCGGACGCAGTTGCCGCCCTGTTTATCTCCGGCCAGTTTGAGAGCTGCGCCGCTGAGACGCAAATCTATGAGCCCACCTACAAGGCTTGGGGGTTACTCAGGGAAGATTTCAAAGAGATATCCCCTGAAAACGTATCGGAGATGCACTGGGATGAGGACAGCTTGAAATCTTACCGGATGTGCAAGCATATATGCTTCCGGCGGGAAAGCAACAGCGCCCGGAACGAAGCTCCCGGGAAAGCGGAAGGCCCGATTGTGGTTCTGATGAACGGTGATACGGTATCTGCAGCGGAAGATTTTGTGGATGTCATGAAGATGCATACAAGCGCGGTTTTCGTCGGAAGTAACACGGCGGGGACGTCCGGTCAGCCATATATGGTGAAGCTTGAAAGCGGCGGAAACTATCGAATTTGTACAAGGCGCTGCATCGCGCAAAACGGGGAAGACATATACAATAAGGGTTTCGCACCTGACGTACGAGTGGCGGTTGTGCTTTCGGATTTTCTGGAGGGCCGTGATAAGGCAATGGAGACGGCTGTCGGCATTCTGAGAGAGCGGATTGTTGAACCATAATAATATTTTCGGGATTTGAATCAGGAGACGCTTGTGAGTTTGGTCAAGTTGCCGAAAGAATTGCATTAATTGGAAGATAATTCTAAGGGAATATTATCTTTCAGGATAACGTTTTGATGGGGACCGAAAATGAATATTATATTGGATGAAATCGAGATAGTAGAAAATGTGTTGACCCCCGAGGATTTTGTGAGGCTTAGAACGGCTACAGGTTTTGCAGATATACCATTACCTCATGCTACTAGAGCTTTAAAGAATGGTTTGGTAAATGTGTCAGCTTTATGTGATGGTGAATTAGTCGGCATGGGAAGACTAGTAGGCGATGGGGCAATGTATTGGTATTTGCAAGAGATAATTGTTTTACCTGAGTACCAAGGACAGGGAATAGGAAGGAAGATTGTAAATTATTTGGTTGAATATGCAATCTTGCATTCTTCCACCGGAAAGTTCACCACTATTGGTGGAGTATCAGCTAAGGGTAAAGAAGGTTTCTATCAAAAAATGGGATTTGAGATCATACCCAATGGTATAAAAAAGATGGTAGAGATTTAGTGGATTATATTGGAATTTATAGGACAAATGGGACATATGATTACTTTGAAAAAGATGACACAAGAAGAATATCTTGATTACAAGGAGTTCAGTATTGCTGAGTATGCAAAAGGTTTGATGGAGGAGAAGAATCTGAGCCTTGAGCAGGCAAAAAATGATGCAAAACGGGAATTTGAGTTCGGAATGCCTGCCGGACTTGAGACAAAAGACAGTTTTCTTATGAATATTGTGAATGAAGAGGGACTAAGGACAGGCTGGCTTTTGTTCCAATACGATTCATCCGGGCGTGAAAATCATAAACAGGTCTTTCTTGCTGATTTATATGTGTATGAGTCTGAGAGAGGAAAAGGGTATGCTTCTGAGGCGATAAATGAAATGAACAGAATGGCGAAGAAAGACGGTTGCTCAAGCAGTGCTCTTTTTGTTTGGGAACATAACCCTTCAGGATTAAAACTGTATGAAAAATGTGGGTATGTATTTTTCGAGCAGGGCGATGGCGGAGTATTTATGATCAAAACAATTTGAATTATTACGAGTAAAGAAAGTTGTAAAGGAGGCAGGGGTCATCTACCTTACGGGTATTGTAGGCACTGCGACAAAGAGTTAAATGCAAAACAGGATGATAACGTTCCAACATTATAGTATTACAAGGAAAATAAGTGTGATAAAGAAATTTTCTAATATACATGGAAAGGACTTTAAAAGATAATATGGATAAAGTTTATCAGGCTATGAAAGTCATAGCTAAGAGTAAGGGCGTTAAAGCATCCCCTCAGCATGATCTATATAAAATGTTTTCACCAGATTTTCTGAATGTTTTTTACTGGGAAGATTATGATATAAAAGCACAGAAACTTACTATGAAAATAAAGTATGAGGCTAAGTGCGATTATTTTGATGAGTTAAAATTATATATAGTTGAACATGATTCTACAACTAAAATCACTGAAAAGGTTCGCGCAAACAGTGTGATAAAAGTGAGATCTCAGGTGGGTGAAGATTCTTTGGATTTTGATTGTGATGGCAGCGATGAAGCATACTCCGGAATATGTGAGACTACATTTTCTCATATTGAAGAGTGGTATCATAAGTTCTTCGCTGAAGTTAAAGAAAAGCATGGTGATCTTGAAAGCTTCTTCTTAGATAATAAGGAAGAATATCCTATGCAGGCGCTTCTGGTATTTATTCATCAGGAAAAATATTATGAGGCAGAAGCTTGTCTGGAGAAAATTCCAAAGAAGCTTAACTCTTGCCGGATTGTGGCACCGGAAAATGACGAGGAGAAGCAGAGGCTTATTGATTCCAATGCAGAAGTCTTTGGAAACGCATATCTTAGAGATGTTATGGATTGTATCATAGATTATATTACGGCAAAGAATAAAGGTCTCGAATGGACTAAGGAAAGAGCAAAATTTGGCCTCCTCAATGAAGAAAGAGGTTAAATGTATCTGAATGAAATATATTGGAAAAAATGGTTAGAAAGATATTCCAGAATATATTTCAGAATTATGTACGAAGGAGTTTTGTGGAATGCGAGCTTTGATAATTAATTGCAGCCCTGTTCGCACAGGGGCAACTGCAGAAATAGTTAAGCTGGTTTCGGAACAGTTATCAAATAAATACAGTGTCAAAAGCATTTGCATTGACGATTATGTCTTTGCATTCTGCAGAGGCTGCCGTTCGTGCCACAATATGGCGAAGTGTGTCATGAGTGATGCGGGTGTTATCGAGAATATAATGAGAGAATATGATGAGGCAGATATTATTGTCTCTGTTTCTCCGTCATACTGGGCAGATATTCCCGGGCAGTTCAAGGCATTCATCGACAGATGTACACCTTGGTGCAATACGCACGAGCCGCATGCAACTATTAAGCCTGGCAAGAAAGGCTTTACAATTGCTTTGAGAACCGGACCTAATATGCCGGAATGTGAGCGGATCATCGGAAGCATAGAACATTTTTATGGTCATTTGGAGATAGAGAGTGTGGGTCATCTTGGGCTGACATCTATCGAATATAAAGCGGATGTAGAATCAAGAAAACAGGAAATATTAGATTTCTGTAAGTGCATATAGGGATCGTTCTGCTTAATCAGAAATTATACTTTGACTTTGAGAGGAAGAAGAAAATGGAACTTTG
>JAEEGG010002110.1_pt1 | contig 52102 bp, 59 predicted proteins | sample 9134161 | NCBI WGS metagenome assembly JAEEGG01 (sample SAMN16246543, study PRJNA631951) | gut metagenome | biome: gut microbiome; feature: rumen; material: CR-attached | host: Bos | place: Iran: Karaj | collected 2018-10 | reverse complement strand
GGGTTTACCGCCTTTGATTTTCGAAAATCGCTATCTATCTCATTTTCAGAGAAATGCAGTCATTCTCGTCAAAACTGATAAAATCGGGTATAAGCAGGAGTTAGCGCCTCATCCCGACCATTGGGAAGAAGATGGTCTTTTAGGGGGTTGTTTATCAACCACTTACGCTGTTCAGAGGTACTGTCGGGCAGAAACCACTCGGACAGAACTCGGACAAGTCCGGATTCTTCAGTTTTCGAAAATTATTAACTAAGTCCATGACAATTAAAAGAGTTATGGACAAAAAAATTAATTCTTCGCGGCTCGATCCTGTACGTCATGAAATAATAGGGTTTACCCCTCCCCGCCTGGCCACGGGTAGGGAAACCTTCGTGTTCTTCTATGCCTTCGACCCCATGGAGGGCAAGATGAAGCGCAAGAAATATATGCTTGGACGGTGTCACACCCAGAAGGAAATAAAGGAAAGGTCGCGTGTAATGATCGCCAATCTGACACGCAAGCTTTCCGGTGGCTGGAATCCGTGGATAGAAGGCAGTGACTCGTTGGCATATACCACGTTTGAAGACGCCATGGAGCTGTATCATGACTACATCTATAAGAGGTTGAACGATGGCAGCATGCGAGAGGACACGGTAAGCAGCTATGCCAGCTATCTGAGAATATTCCGTGACTGGGCAGCTCTGCAGACCGACCTGCAGTATATATTCCAGTTCAACGATATCATTGTTTCACGCTTCCTGGACTATGTTTATATGGGACGGAACAATTCGTTTGTCACCCGGAACAACTATCTCTGCTGGCTTAGGGTGCTATGCGGTTATCTCATGGAACGCGGCTATCTTACTGTCGATCCGTGTTCGCGGTTCCAGAACATAAAGATACCTGGTTATGTAAAGGAGCGAACAGTTATCCCTGATGACGTCATGGCGCGTATCCGCGAATACCTCAGGAAGAAGAATCCTTATTTCCTTTTGGCCTGTTATCTGACTCATTATCTAATGATCCGGCCAAAGGAGCTCTCGCGTATGCGCGTGGGCGATATAAATATATGTAAGTGTACGGTGACGCTGATGGGCGACCAGACGAAGAACCATTGTGATGCCGTTATTACCATGCCAAAGAAGGTCCTGGAACTGATGAAAGAGCTGGATATCTTCCGGTACCACAGCGATTGCTATCTGTTCTCCGATGGTTTCAAGCCAGGAGAAAGACAGCGTACTGAGAAACAGTTCCGGGATTTTTGGCATCACCATGTCCGGCAGGATCTGAACTTCAGCAGCAAGTATGTATATTATTCTCTAAAGGACACCGGCATTACAAATATGCTGCGTAATGGCCTTGACCCTTTGTCAGTCCGTGATCAGGCAAGGCACAGCTCTTTGCTCATCACCAACACCTATACGCCTCTCGATATAAAAGAGGCGAATCCGCTAATATTGAAATACGACGGTGTCCTGTAGCTATTTCAGTTCATAGAAGTGGCCTGTGATTTCCTTTGAAAATCCGTTCTCGTTCAGTTGTAGTTCCAGGTTCTTGGCAAGATACTTCTTGTTTCTGATAAGGAATACGCTGTTGACGGAAGGGATTTTATCGTACAAAAACTTCGCAATAAACTCTTCATTCTTATTATAGTCTGACGAATTCGCAACACCTTGTTGTGAAGTATGCCACCCTCCGATGCAAGTTATCCCTTTGCAATTGTTGAGAGCTAAAGAGGCTGTTCTTGTTGGATTATACCAAAATTTGTGTGTCACGCCCAAGTTGATAACTGCTGTACCATTATATCTGAATGTTTGAGTGGCATTCTGATAGATGGCGGAAATCTCCCTGCTAATTGCATTTAATTTGCCGACAAACATAATCTCTATTGGAGTTTCAGCCTCGGAATCCTCCATGGAACTGTCGTCTTCAATGACGTCCTGAACAGATATTAAGTCTCCAGTCTTATCGTACGGCATGATGACGGGATGTGGAACGGCCAACGAATAATCTGTTACCTTTCTATATGACGTCTGCCAGCCAAGGTATTGTATTATTGGATGAAGCGGTATTTTGTCTTCCTCGATGGCAACGGGTATGATGTTCAACGTTTTCTCGTTGTCTGCAGACAGGTCGCGAAACAGTGGGCGGAACAACCCCATCTCTATTAATTTGTCACTGTCAGTTTCTTCGGTTTTCTCATGCCAATAGTAAAGATGCGGATCTGTTTCCGTGGCGAAGAATGATGTTTTTTTCTCCTTTTTGGTCATGTTTGCCACGGCTGCCGTCAGGTCTGAATATGTAGGATAAGTTATTATGCCATACTTTTCTATAACCTCCCTTTTAACCGTCTCCATGGTATCGTGGGTGTCGGAAAGGTTGTAGGTCAGATTGGATGTTTCCTCGTATTCCTGTCCGTCCTCATCGTAGTTCCGTTCGAAATCCTCTTCCGGGCTGATGGATATGAAGTTCGTCTCGTCTTCTTTCCAATGGCGTTTGGCGGATACCTTCGTGCCGTCCCATCTGAACGAAATATTGAAGAGCTTCTCTATTTCCTCGATGAATTTCTTAGCCGTCCAATGGGGAAGAGCCTCTGCGATGTTCAATGTTATGACAGACGAGCATATGTACAGGCTTATCCAAGGTTCTTTTGTCAATTCAGACAGGTCGTACGTGTACCCTTGACTTGTCAAAAGACTCTTCAGCACGTACAACAGGTTGGGCTGGACGGCAAGATGGTACATAGGCCACTTATCCTCGTCGTATATCGAGCATACTACATTGACAAGATCTTCCACGCTGTCAGCTGGGGCGTCACCAGGTAGCGTAGTAACGAAAGTGTATTTACCCTCTTCCCCTAGGAACCGAGAACCCTCCAGTTCCTGTCGTGCATCGGTAAAGCTGATAATTTTATTGTCGCTGCCTTCAAAATTGGTTTTCCCATTCTCAAATACCATTTGCTTGTATCGGCTATTGACAGCAGGATACGAAACTTTGTCGATGTACACATTCTTGAATGCTACAGGGATGGAGGAATACGCCTCTTCCACTATCTGCAGCTTTACCTCAGACTTTGTGGCGCCTGTGATAATTCCCTTTCCTGAGAATAGGACGCGGTTGTCGCATATCAGCCGGCAATCGTCATATTCTCTTTTCTTTACGCTGACGGAGATATTGTCAAGATGTGTAAAGCAAAGGACGTTTGCGGCGATACTTAGCGGGAAAGAGATGTCGTATGTGTATGAACTCTTATCCCGCATTGCCGGATTCTCAATAACTATCTTCAGCTCGGATGCGAGCGAAGGGTATGCCCTCTTTCCGTCGATGCTACAATATATCATCTGTTCTTCATTTTTTGGTGATGTTTATAACTCTTGTCAAACCCGTCCATATCGAAGAGGATGCCGATGCCACCGTCTATGGTATCGCGCAGTTCCTGGACAGCCTCATGTACTTCCTCCAGCCCACGGTTCAGCCTCTCGTTGTCCTGGTTTACGTTGACGATAGGAGTAATGACGGTGGGCTGGCCGCCACCAAGGTTTCTTTGTAAATCATAAGAGGTCAATCCCCCGACGGTATTGTTACGCTGTGCGCGATCAATAAAGTCCAGCATAGGCCGTATGTTCGGGTTGTTCACGGTGTTGTGGTTCGCCACGAATTCCCCTTCGTGAACTACGCCGGCCTCTTTCCGGTATTGGCGTCCGCCAGTGTAACCACCTTCGTAATAGCCCTGCGCCTGTGCCTCGTGTTGTTTCTTGATGGTTGCAATTTGAAGTGCTCCCGCTGCCAATGCAATACCTGCAGATATCGGAGCCAGTACAAGGTTGGCCGGATATGGAGCTCCAGCCATCGTGCTGCTGTATGCACTGATGGCACCCATGGCGGTCTGGGCGATGGCCTGAGCAATCTCCATGGCCATGGCCTTCTTGTTTGCCTCAGACTTAACCTTAGCTATTTTCTTGTCACGCTCTTTCTCCAGGCGTTCCTTCTTTCTTGAGTTCTTTCCTGCAGCCTCAATCTGCTTGTCGTATTCCTTGGTAATTTTGGCTGTCTCTAGGTCAGCGCAGGCCTGCGCGTAGCTGCTCGCCGCCGACATAAAGGTGCTGATGGTGCTGTAGGCGGCCTGAGCTCCGGCAACGATCTGCTGCATGGTCTCGGCATCCAGCTGTCTCTTCGCCTCCTGGTACTCGCGGTTATTCTCGTAATCCACTCCATAAAGAAGCTTAAGCTGTTCGTTGATGGTCTTTTGGTTGGCAATGGCGTTAGAGATGGAGAATACACCGGTGGCAGCGTTTTCGCCTGCACCGTAACTCTTGGCATTTGCATTGTTCTTTGCCGTCTCAAGCATCGATGCAGCCTTGTTCTGAACATCGTTGCCAACAGTCTGCTGACCCTTCAGTTCGGCATACTTGCGCTTGATATGCTCGATGATGGCGTCGACCTCCTCCTGTGTCATACGTCCCTGGGCAACCAGAGCACCGTAGAAGGTTTCCACTCCCTGCAGTTCTATCTGCTGCAGGCGATCGTAGTCCATGCGACCTGCCTCTTCTCTGTATTGGGACAGCCTGCGCATCCAGTCTTGTTCGAGCTGCATCTGGTGCTCACGTTCTGTTGCCTGGATCTCAGCCTCTGCCTCTTCCCATTCCCGGGTTCCGTTAACATATAATGATTGCTTGCTGCGAAGGTACTGCATGTCAGAGCGGAATAGTGCCTCGTTGAGGGCTTCCTCGTTCTGGAACATTTCGTGATTCGATTCGTCATTAAACTGGCGCTGCAGCTCAATTTCTCGGTTGTATTTCTCTACAAGGAAATCCCTGTCACGCAGTTTGTTCTGACGCGTGATATATTCCTGTTCGTCATTCTCCCGGTTTAGCAGGAGCTTACGGTATTCCGTAGAATCTTCGCCATAAATGCGTTTCAGAGCGTCATAGTAATTCTGAGTGATGTTGTGCTTTTCTTCCAGATAATTGCTATACGTTGTAAGTCCCTGACGGTATGAAAGCATCTCTTCGGCAACCTGCTCGTTGTATGAGGCCTTGGCTGCTTCTGCCTGTTCTTTCAACTTACGCTTGCGCTCTGTCTCTTCACGATGTTGCTCAGCGAGACGCTTGCGCTCATCGGCCTCGCGTTTCTTTCGTTCGCTATCAGATTCGTATGTCGAAGGGGAATGGGTACCTCCTTTATCGTTTTTCACTCCACCATTCTCCTCGATCATCTTCTGGAGTTTCTCTTCCTGTTTTTTGTTCAGGTCCAATATGGTCTGTTCCTGCTCGATGCGCTCGTTGTTGTAAGCTATCGTGTTTTGAAGGGTTTCAATCCTCTCCTTTTCTGCTTCTGTAATAGTCTTGATGTATTTTCCCTGTTCATCATACATCTGATATCCGCCGCCCATATTCGAACGGAACGAAGTACCTTCGGTTGCTCCCAGCTGCTGCAGGCGCATACGAGCCCACGCCTGATTGCCCTGGCGTTTCTCGAGTGTATCCTGGTGATCCATGGTACTTCCTTGCAGCCGAACCAAACGATTGTATGCGGCTTGAGCACGTGCAGCGGACATGAGGCTGGTAACGTAATTGTCCAGGGCTGTAGCGTTACTATTAATAAGGGTGTTTTCATTAGTAAGTGCACCATGGTACTCTGGTACCATCCTTTTTATCTCCTCGAGCGCCTTTTTGCGGTCGTCGTATTTCTTGGTATTGTCCTCCAGTGTCTTACGCAGCTGCTTGAACTTTGTGATTTCTTCAGCGGTAGACTTGTTGGTTTCTTCGTTTACAGCCTTCATGGTCTCAGCCATAGCCTTCTGCTCACGCTGGGCTGCAGTAAGTTCCTTTGTCTTTTCTGTTGCCTCTTGGTTCTTTCTGATAAAATCGGAAACCACGCCGACTAATATAGCTATGGCTGCGATGGCTGCCGTATATGGGTTTTTGGCAAGCAATAACCAAAGTCTCTTAATACCGGCTATCAGTTTTTCATTCCAAAAGATCTGCAGTTTCGTTGCGATGATATCCCTCTGTCTATACACAATGAGCGATGCCAGAGCAATGCTTGTTGTTGCAATGGTAGCATAATATTCGCGAAAGATCGTTGTGATAGACAGCATTACCTTTATAAGCATTGATGTTCCGCTGATAGTGTATTTTACAACAGGCAAAAGCTTTTCGCCTAATGCAACGGAAACTTCCTGGAACTGTTTCTTTGCCTTTTCAATTCCTGCTTCGACGGTGTTGTTCATGGTCTCGTATTCCTTGCCGATACTGGTGGCTTCCTTGTATGCCTTGGTGGCCAGCTCCTGACGTGTGCGGACATCGTCAATCTTGTCGGCCAGCGTCGAGAGCACGCCGACGGCGCGGCTACCATCGAGTCCCATGTCATCGAGCATCTTCATCATGTTCTGTGGGTCGGCTTTCTTCAGACTGTCGGCCAGCGCAAGGATAGCGGCATTGGCATCCTTGTTCAGCAGATCTGTGAAGGTCTTCATATCCATGCCGGCAATCTTGGCAAACTTCGCCGTATCGGTCTGCATCTTTGTGAGCATGTTTCCAAAGGCGGTGGCCGCCATCTCATCACGCAGCATGTTCTCATCCATGACGGCACCGAAGCCCATAATCTGAGCCTGTGTAAGACCTATCTGTTTACCGAACCCGGCCACACGCGCCGTAAAATCGACAATATACCCTGCCTGGGCGCTGGAGTTCTGTGCGAGCTCGTTCACTGCCGAACCCGTGGCCAACATGGCGCCACGCAGGCCTTTTGTCTTATCCTCCCCGAAGGCCATGGCCAGCTTACCGACTTTATCGATGGCTCCTTCGCCGAGGTCGTCGCCCAAGGCAACCTTAATCATATTACCTGCATCGACGAATTCCAGGATCTCTTTCTTTGAATCTTTTCCAAGACGACCTGCTGCTCCTGCCAGTTCGTTCAATCCCTCTCTCGCTGTGCGAGTATCCATCTTTTTCAGGTCCTCGTTCAGATCGCGGATGGCGGCATCGGACAAACCGGTATATTTATGAGTGTCGGCCATTGCCTCTTCCATCTTGGAGTATTCCTTGACCGCCGACCGTATGGCTACGGAAAGTCCGGTGATGCTTCCCAGTATCTGGGTGATGGCGCCCCAGTTGGTATTAAGCCAAGTGATGCCTCTAGAGAAAATATTCCCTCTATCGATATCAGGGCGCTGCATATCCTGGACTTTCTTAAGCTCGGTATTCAGCTGCTTGATTTTTTCAGTTATCTCTTCGACATTGCCACCGGTGCGCTCTACGTCACGCAGCTCCTCGTTCAGGATTTTGATAGCGTACTCGAGATCTCTTACTGGGGCAGAGTGAATGTTGTTGATTGTCCTTGATACCAGTTCTGTTTCTCGGGCTGTAGTATCTATGTCCTTGTTGGCCTTTTTAATCTCCTGGTCGTATTTATCGATAGCGAAATTGACTTTCTCTTGTTCGGCCTTTAAGTCCTGAATTCTTCCTTTGATTTCCTTGAGCTGACTGTTGGCCGTGTCATACAAAGGTGTGCCAGGTGTTGTTTTGGCAAGAGTCTGCTCCAGATAGTCTTTTGCTGCAGTAAGCTCGTTAAGGCTTGCCTTGCTGACATCTTTCATGACATTCGAGAGATTCTCAAGGTTGTCTCGCAGGCCTTGAGATTCCTCCCGTGTTTCCCGGAACTTCTTCTTCAGCTCATTGATACGGTCTTCTATAGCTGCGATGCCGCGTTCTGCCTCGTTATATTCCTCGCTGTCTGGCAGAAACTTAAGTTTTTGGCTCTTCAGTTTCTTGAGTGTTTTTTGCAAAGTCTCAAGAGAAACGTCGTTGATGTTGTCCAATACTCCGGAAACGCCAAGTAACTGAGCTTTCCAGTTGTTCAGTTCCTTGGTTGCTTTTTTAAGTTCTGCCTCTTTTACCCATTGTCCCTTGCCAGCTAACTCAGCCTTCTGGGCTTTCAGGTCTTCCGCCTTCTTTATCAACTTCTCCAGATGGTCTTGTGCCTGCTGTGAGTTGAGTTCGATGGTTGTAACATATCTTTCGTTGCGTGCCATAAAAAAAGTATTATCTTAATGCAAAGATAACACCTTTTCGTATGGTATAAAAATACAACCTCTTTATCGGTTCTTAATTGCCTGCAGTCTTTTGTGATTACTCATTCTTGCCTGCCAATCGATATCCTGGTACCATTTGGCAACATCCTTGTTCTGGCCTCCTGTGCCAGACAGTTTTTCTCCAGTACTCTTCGCTGCTGTGCAGAAGAATACTGCGAAAACTGCTATGCTTGTCAGAATAAAGTAGAGTTCCATACTGCTTTTATTTTCGGCAAATATACGAATAATTTTCAAAAATAACAAGTATTCTGATAGAAATCGTGCAGTCCGGATACTAATTTAGACGGCGTATAAAAACAGCCAGAAACGGCACAATGTCCGTCGCAGGCTGTCCCATGAATGCATTGAAAGAAAATTATTCCAAACCGAGCCACTTCTTTGCCAGCAGCTTTGCTGATTCGCAGAAAGCATTGTATTCTGCCCACTCACCCTCGTACGTCTCTGGGGCGTTCAAGTAGTGTCGCTGGACGGCCAGCTCGTCGGCCTCCGTATACTCTGAGCGGATGATGGCGTTTGTCATGCAGCCATAGTCGTTGGCGTCAGAGCAAGGAAGCAATGTTCCTCCATCCTGTCTTGTACCACTATAGCGATAACCGGTTATTGGTTCCGCGTCGTCTGGCGCATTGTCCTGTTTCCAGTTTTCGATAATTTCTTCGTTCAAGAATGCAACGATCTGTCCATCTCCGAATGGGAAGAATGTCTTAGGCTCCGCATAGGTTGCCGTTAATAATACTTTTTCCATGTTCTATGTAAATTTAGTGTAAAATTTTCCGTCGGATCCTTTACATTGCCGGATAACGGTGGGAGCAGGAAGATCTTGGGGCGTAAAGTCGTTCATCGCCTGGTCAATCATAATCTTACTCCCAGAGAAAGCATAGAACTCTGCATCGGTATCAGTAGGACGGCCTTTGTCGTCCACTGTTTTCTCAAATATGTATGTCTCATCTTCTTCCCCGTCGACGCCTGTTGTCGTGTATGTCCTTTGGATTTTCTTAAAGCGGATGGCCAGCACCTTGCTTGGTATCTGCTTTTTTATCTCCTGCGTATGACCTTGGGTATCCATTTCTTTGACGGTGATGATGTCCTTGTCGATCTTGGAATCTTGTACAATGGCGTCGATAAGAAAGATTTTCTTTGTAGAGAAATTTACCCCCCCCCCGCTATGTTTTCGTCATACTTCTCGACGAGTGTTGAAAAGGGCACTTTTTGATCAGGATTCATTCCTGCAAAGGGAGGTTTGATTCTCTTGTTTCTGATGATTTTACCTAATGATTTTTCCATTCCTAAACTTATTAATAGATTGATGATGTCGGCATGTTTTGCATATCCAAGCAGGCTGGCCAGTCTTATTCTTATGGCTTCCTCTTTGAATCCAAGCTTTGCCAGTCTGGATATCTTTCTCGCCAGCTCCTGCTTGTTGCGTTTGGATATTTCCAGGTGTTCGTGGTAGAAGGTGTATCCGCAAAGCCGGATTCCCATCCATACGGGCCTGACGTTGTAGTCATTATTGACTGTCGCCCGGTAGTCCCTCGACAGGTACATTATAACCAGTTCCCTGACGATACGCAGGAATACTTTATCGCCATGCAGAATTATGATGTTATCCACGAACCGGAAATAGTGCGTGAGTCCGTTAGTGGCATATTGCTCGAACTGTGCGGCCAGAAAAACCGACCCACGGGAAAGGACGTGCTGTTCGTCGGGGGATTTGGCGGTAAGTATCCACTCCGTGATATAGCGTGACGTCCAATATGCCATCTTCTCGGGATTCTTCGGGATATCGAAGAACCGTTCTGCCATACGGTCGAATTCTGCAAGATACAGCATTCCGAACAACTGTGCCAGCTTGATGCCCAGCGGAGCTCCTTGCGGATAGCTGTCGACCATTCTGAAAAGGAAGTTGCGAAGTTTTCCTTTCTTGAATTTATTCGCGATCTTCTCTTTCAAAACCTCATGGTCCATCAGAGGAAAGTAATGGTGGATATCCAGTGTAAGGCTGTAATATACCTCTTTCTGGGAACTGTGGTACAGGTCGTTACGAAGGAACCGCATAAATGCGTGTGTCCCCAGTCCGGGTCTTACGGCAGGAGCTCTCCATGAGATATAGTCATATACCTGCTGTTCGTAAGGCCTCATGTGTGCCGCCTCTGCATGGTGGTCATGCACTGGTGCCTTGGCCAGCTTGCGCGGTTTCTTGTCAAAAATCCATTTTTCTGTGTAGCCGGAAGGAACGAAGGAGTCATCAATGATTTCCTGCAAGATCTTCTCATTATGCTCTGTGAGATTCTCTTCGTAGCGTCTTACATTCCAGCGGTTGTGCTTCTGGTCTGAATAGCTTTCGAAGGCCTCGCGAACATTTTGCAAAGTCTCGTTCTCCCGGTTGTAGCGAATACGTCGCATAACAATTCGGGGTGTTAATGAAACATTGATGGGTCTGTAGGCAGGTCTGTAAACCCTACCTGACGGGTATGACGCTCGGCCGGTACCTACGAGTCTCGCCGTCATCTTTCATGCTGTGTTCTTCCGTTAGGAAAGGCTCACCCTTTTAAACTTTTGGGTCTTTGAGGCACGCGGACCTGTTCGCATTGGCATTCGAGGGGGCATTGTTGCCATTGAGGTACAGAACGCCGGCATTGTCACCATTGTTCGCATTGCCCAAGCGAATAGCACCGCGGACGGATTTGAAGGGTTCTACCTACTTTATATCAGAAAAGCGATGCAAAGTTACTAAGTTTTCTTGTATCCAGCAAGTCAAAGAACGCTTTTGTTAGTTATTTATAAATTTTCTAAAGAGAGTGCTCCGCCCTTGCGGGCGAAGCGAAGCCGCTTTGCGGCTGGTTTTCTCTGTGCTCTGCGAGCACCCTTATGCTATGTGCGCACCGTGAGTTTCGTGCTGAATGCGGTCGCGAATTCACAGAGGCACGCGGACCAGACCGCAATGGCATACGAGGGGGCATAGTCGCCAATGAGGTACAGAACGCCGGCATAGTCACCATTGCTCGCATAGCCCAAGCGAATAGCACCGCGGACGGAACCGACAGTATCTACAGGATTGTAATATCCGTCAGCATAATAGGTGTCGTAAGAGCCACCGTCCTCTGTCGGCATACCGGCCAGGTAATCAGTCGATATCTTCTTGATGGCTGACCACGAGCCCGAAGCATGTACAGGAGTCTTCCCGACCAGCAGGTGAGTACCTGCGCCCGACATGTCGAATGTGGATCCGTCGATGTTCTCCTCGACGTAGAATGCCTGAGAGCCGTCTGCCTGACATACCAACAGTTCGTCTTCTGTCATACACCACATGTACTTGTAGAAATTCTTCAAGCCCATGAAGCACGGGATACTGAACATCGTAATATCCTCGTCGCTGCTGTTCTTGATGGTAGCAGAGAAAATGCCAGTAAAGTCGCCTCTCTCGATGCCGCAATCCAGATCCAGATAAGGATTGTATCCGCGGTCGGCCCATTCTGACGGATAGTCAGCACCGTAGCCAAGTCCTCCCTGGTGCAGTCCGTCATTCGTCAGCGTGGCATTGAAGGCGGCCTGGATATTCCTGTTGTGGAAGAATACGCGTGCCAGTGCGCCGGTGATGAAGAACATCACACGCTCGTTGGCGAACCACATAGTACCATTGTTGCGAGCATAGCTTGCGAGTGTAGGTATTGCTACGTTAGATACCGGCTTGCCTATCAGTGAACGCCATGTGTTATCCCAGCTGCCTTCGTTGGTACCGCCACGGAACTGCGCCGTCTTATTGATATAAGAGCACAGGATGTTGTTCGTGCGATCCAGCTGTGCGTAGCCGGCACAAGAGCGTGAGCCTACAGGGATGTAGACGCACGGAACACCCGGAATAGGACGGTCATCGAATGCCTCGTATTCATAGCTGGCGTCGCTCCATGAAGCATAGTAGATACCTACACCCCATCCCCACTGGTAATGTCCGTCTGCTCCTGTGAAGTCCACGGGGCTGCCGTCATCATAGTAGCGGTGGTCCGATTTATTCAGCTTACGTCGGCTGTGGTTATTCTTTACCATATAACCGCCAATCTTGAAGATATCCTGCATATGCTTCAAGCGATACAGGTTACCGCAAGGCGTTCCTTCAGAGTTTGCACTGCCAATAGGCCACTTGCATCCAAACCATGTCGTGCTGGAGTTGACATAGCCTATTGTTTCCTCGATAGTCAGCATCCTATTCTTGAGTGATGCGATATCGACCTTATTCGTTTGGGACTGGGCGTAGCTTTCCTCATCGCAGATGGGGGTGGCGTTGGCATCTCCCTCACGTTTGATTTCTGTTATATATCCGTTTCTTGCCATTTTACTTCTCTTTTATTAAGCAGGCAGAATCAGCGTTGAACCGCTGATCGAGGCCGTGGAAGGGAGTATTAGAGTAGAACCGCTGATGGTTACCTTCCAGTTATTTGCAACTGCCTGGAGTTCTGTTTTTGTAGCGCAGGTATTGACGATGGTGTCTGCTATGGCATTCATCATTGTCAGGATCTGCGCCCATTTAATACCTTTAGTCATATCATTTAATTTTTAAATGAGTGTAAAGCGGGAGGGTGACAGCGTCAAACTGTCACCCCTCCCTTAGTGCAATTTACTCGCCTTCGCCGTTACCGGGTGATGCGGGGGTTGCAGCGGTAGCCATAGCGGCAGCCCATGCGGTAGTCACCTCGTTGTCGGTAGCCCACTCGAAGTCTGCTTCCTGCAAGGCAGAGTCTGCTTTACCCAGTGAAGCCTGAACGGAACTGTCGAGCTTTTCCTTGGTCAGTGTGCCGTCAGCGATGTCAGCAGTAATGGTGTGTGTGGCCGAGTCAATCGTAAGAGTCACCATCTTGCCGGTCTGAGTGCCGACGGTAAGGTATTCTACCAGTCCGCTGGCATCAACATACTCGTAGGAAGCAGTCTCTCCAGTAGGAGCAGTATTGACCTTCAGGAATACACCAGAATTACCGCTACCGTCCTGACTGACGATTCCAATGATGTTGTTCACGTAGTCCTTGGGGATGTCGATCACGCCAATCTGCTGCCCATTCTGTGTGAACGTGTAGCTACGAAGCATTCCAGTCGATGTTGTCTGGGTAGAGATTGATACTGCGTTACCAGTCACACCGGAATACAGTTCCTCGAGAGCACTACCAACGTTGTTGGCCGTGAAGTTACTGCTGGTAAACCAGATGTCACCAGCTGAAAGAGCTTGACTCAGACCGTCTGCATAGGCCTTAGCCTCTGCGACACCTGAAACGACACTTGCTGCGATTGCAGCCATGAGAGTGAGAATTTGCGCCCACTTCGCACCTTTGTACTTTGCCATAATAGAACAAATTTTAAAAATTAAACAATAAATTAACTAAACAAACTGTAAAACAGTTATTCCTTTGCATTTTCTTTAGCCTGCTGAAGAATTTCCTCCCAGGCTCCAGTCATTTCTTCGTCAGAGACAAATTCGTCGGGGATATTGTCCAGTTCTTCCTTCAGGTCTGTACCTTCAGGCAGGTTCTGTGTAGACTCCAGCAGCTCTTCCAGCGTGTTAACTTTGCCGTCCTCGTTGCGTCCTACGATTTTGTCAACCACTTCGACCGGCAGGCCGCCTGTTTCGAAGTTCAACAGACGCTTGCGCACCTTGATGCCGACGATATAGTATTTGTCGGCACGCAGCTCAACGATGAACGGGATGCCGCTTACGTCGATAATCTTTGTCTTTGGTTCTTCCATATACCTATTAAATTAAATGATGAGAGTACTGTTAACTATACGTGCCGTCGACACTGCCGGGAATAACAGTGTAGAGCCCACGATGCTCGGAGCATTGTTGGATCTTATAAATGATGCAAACATCTCGTTCTTCACTTCCTCGGAAAGCGTGGTGAAGTCGACAGCCGTGGTGCCCGTTTTCCTGCGCTTGCCCAGAACCGGATCGCTGGCTGTTGCATCGTATACCCACAGGAAACCATCATGCCAAACGGGTGGATAGTCGGATATCTCTTTGGCCATCAATGCCTGCTGATAGGCATAGATTCCCTTGCCCTCCGCTTCGTCTCCTTGGTTCCTGACGGCCGTCTTCAGGGCGTCGAGATCGCCCAGAACCAACACAACCCTGTCGCCCTGTTGCTTAGCATAGTCGCCCTTTTCGTCAGCTGCTGCAGCTGCCGTGTTGGCTGTTTGCGCTGCAGACTGGCAGAGTTGGCGTATCTCTTCGTCGAGACCTGTAAATCCTTCAAGAAGCGACGTTGGTGTGATGGATACGACCTTCGTGACCCCCTGGTACGAAAATACGGCCAGTACGCCGGCATGGCGGTCGGCGTCGAACGCCACCGTCTCCACCTCTGAGACGTCCTTGGTTTTCGTTGCCAGGTAGTCTAAGATTTCTTCAGTGTGGCTATTTAGCCACTGCCATATTCTCTCGTTCTCGGTGGGGTTCATGTTCTCCGATTTAGTCGTTCAACATCTGCAGGATGCACTGGAGCATCGTGCCGGAAGCATCCCTCACCTCTTCTTCCGTCAGTTCATCCATGGGGAAAATCTGTAGGAAGAGGCGCTTGGCGTCATCGTTCCAAGAGGCATGGCCGATATCCTTGCCATCTTTCTTCAGGTCGCATTGGAGCATTCTCTTGCCGTTGTTAACACTCTTGCTGGCGACAATGGTCAGTCCGTTGCCGGCGTCGATAGGCTCGAACGTCACGTTGACGTTCTCCTTTCTTTCTTTCAATTTCAGTTCTTTCATAATCATTACTTTTGAGGGGTTGTTAAATAAATCGTGATAGCTGTTTTGTAGCTGATAATCAAGTTAGAGTTCTTGACGACGGCAACAATAAAGTTGACTTCGTTCTCAGTAAGGCTAACTTTGCCATCCTTGTAGATCTTGCGCGCCATTTCATCGATGCCGATATCTGACGTGTTCTGGTGGATGATGTTACCCAGTGTCTTTGAAACGTCCCTTGTTTCAAATTTGTCGATTTCAAACTCAACCTGCAGGTTGGTGAAATCATAGATTGTCTTTTCTTCTTTCATGTTGTTAACTTTAAAGTTTATATATATCTTTCCGGGTCAAAGCTACTCGTTTCGTTGCTTCCGTCTGCATCACAGTATACGTAGCCGCTGCCGGAGGCCTTGTAATACACAACACCCACCTGACTTCCTCTTCCGTCCAGGAAGTCGTATATAACTCTGGCGTATACTCCTGCAGCCGCGTCGGTCGTTACTGGAGCCTGTGTTTTCGAAATATAGTAGCCATCCGCTATAACAAATGCGTTGCCGTTACTCAGCACGTTTGAAAGATTGTTTGTCGTGAAATATTTGCCGTTATATTTCGCTCTTGCATTTTTCCAGTAATCGCTAGACGATGAGCCGCTAGCGTCCATATTGGAATATGTTCCAGTAACGGTATTCTTGGCTGCTGTGTATCGATAATAGGTTCTGACGTTCGTATTGTTGTGCAGATTGGTTGCGCTGACACCAGCATCGTTTAATTGTAATGAGGCGAATTTGTCGTTTGTAAACGATGCCGTTATAGAGCCTATGCTGTCGTATGTCAGCCTGTAGGCCGCAATAATAGTGCCGTCGCTATCGACCTTTGCAACAGTGAGGTAGGGATCGCCGTTTTCATCCCATCCTATCGACAGTCCCACCTGACCCTTGTCATTATATACATTCATGGTACCGCTTTCGATGCGTATCCGGCGTCCTCCGATTTCCTGCGTGTCGATGCCTCTGGCTTGCAGGTTTCCGGTAACCACCGTCTTTTCCGCATCGAGTGTGATAATGCCCTTGTTGATATCAATTCCGGTTTTCTTGAGGTTTGCTCCAAGCTTAATCATTTCAATGCTTGGACATCCTGAACCAAGAACAATACCACTATAATATATGCGCCATGTCCCCTGTGTCGAGTTGTATCCCACATTATACGAGCTATATTCCTGTCCGGCGATAATCGTACGGCCGGCGGCCAGCTTGGCCGTGCACCAACACAGGTACCAGTTGTTGCCAAGTGCTGTCTGGCCGTAGGAAATATTGTTGTAGTATGTCTGGTCTTCGGGGTTTTTAAGTCCGGTACTGACAGTTATCACTCCGTTTACGGCCGTCATGCGTATAGCAACATGTTGCTGGCCGCTGTTGGAATTTTCGAACCCGGATCCGAAATTCATGACACCGCCGTCGTGATCGTTGTTGGTATTCATGGAGCGCACGACGCAGAACCAGGTGACTGTTGCACCTGTCAGGTTCGCATACCTGCTTTCCAACTTATGCAGCAGCTGCCAGTCTCCTCCTGTAGTGTTGGCAATATGGTACACCTTGCCGAATGTTTCGTCGTTGACTATTGAGTAGGCTTTGCGGTTGTCTATCTCGTAATAACCACTCTCGCTAATGTCCGAACCATAGGGCGGCTGAGAGTCGAGTGGCGTTCCTTTTGCATCGGCATAATACGTTTTCAAATATGCCTGTGTGTCATCCGTTGGTTTATAGGTTTTGCAGGACCCGGGGTCGGCATCGGTAGAAACAGGGTTGGTAATATAGTTCTGCCAACCGTCCATTACACCAAGCTTTATGGAATCGGCCGTCTGCCTGATGGATGACATCTGGTTTTCGAGGCCAACTACTGCCTGGCTGATGGCTGTTGCCGTCTGCTCGGTAGTGGAGTAGTATTTTAGTGTTCCATTTGCATTGAACTGTGCGGCAATGGTGGCTATAGTACCGCTATTGGCACCAATCCATGTGGCACTGGAAGCAGCTGACGAAGCCGCACCGTTGGCGGTACTCTGTGCTGTTGCGATAAGGCCTCTGAGGGTAGTATTCAGCGTTTCGAGATCACTACCTGATGCCAAGCCCACTACAGCCTGGCTGATGGCCGTTGCTGTCTGCTCAGTAGTGGAGTAGTTCTTCAGTGATCCGTCGGAATTGAACTGTGCGGCAATGGTGGTGAACATTGTACTATTCTGCTCTATCCATGTAGCACTGAAAGAAGCTGTGGAAGCCGCACCGATGGCGATGCTCTGCGCTGTTGCGATAAGTCCTCTGAGGTTGGCGTCTAGCGTATCGAGGTCACTACCGGATGCGAGGCCCACTACAGCCTGGCTGATGGCCGTTGCCGTCTGCTCAGTAGTGGAGTAGTTCTTCAGTGATCCGTCTGAATTGAACTGTGCGGAAATGGTGGTGAACATCGTGCTGTTCTGCTCTATCCATGTGGCACTGGAAGCAGCTGATGAAGCCGCACCGTTGGCGGTGCTCTGTGCTGTTGTAATAAGGCCTCTGAGGGTGGTATTCAGCGTATCGAGGTCACTGCCTGATGCCAAGCCCACTACAGCCTGGCTGATGGCCGTTGCCGTCTGCTCAGTAGTGGAATAGTTCTTTAGCGATCCGTCGGCATTGAACTGTGCGGCAATGGTGGTGAACATCGTGCTGTTCTGCTCTATCCATGTGGCACTGGAAGCAGCTGACGAAGCCGCACCGTTGGCGGTGCTCTGTGCTGTTGCGATAAGGCCTCTGAGGGTAGTATTCAGCGTATCGAGGTCACTACCTGATGCCAAGCCCACTACAGCCTGGCTGATGGCCGTTGCCGTCTGCTCGGTAGTGGAATAGCCGATAAGGTTGCCGTTGGCATCCCATTTTCCTGCCAGCGTTGCCAGTGTAGCGCTTGTCTGGACTTTCCATGTGGCATAGGCATTACCGCTGTCTGTTAATACGTCGGTATTGATAAGAGCCTTCAGAGCAGCCACATATCCCTGAGCGTCAGCGTTGGCGCTTGCTACGCCTGAGGCTATCATTGCCGCTGTCTGTTCAGTGGTAGAGTAGTTGGAAAGCCTGCCGTCAGTATAGCTCTTTGCTTCCGTCAGGATGCCTTCGGCCGTTATCTGGAGTATTGCTATTGCTTCCTCGTTGGCTGATATTCTGGAAGCCTGAAGCATTATCTTGCGTGACGTCTGGACAATCTTCGTATTATAGTCCGTCCTACTGTTGGCGATGGGGTCTGTCTGGAGCGCAACAAAGCGGATGAAGCACTCTCCGGTATACGATATGACCAGCTTGCCTTCATCGGTGTACGTCCAAGGATATTCTGTGCTGTCCTCTTCCTGGATCAGCATCCAGTTATTGTTGCAGGTTATGTTCCGCTGGAATCCCCTCCATGTTCCGTCGCTCTTCAGGAACTTGACGGACAGCATGCCGTCCGTGACGGGAAGGATCCTGATGCCCATATACAGCGTGTCCGGGACGTCCTTTGTTGTCGTGTCCGAATCGCTGTTGGAGTTCACCACCTGATGGGTGCCGTTAGGAGTCAGCAGTGAGAAATTCTGGCTGACACCCATAGAACGGAGGTGCAGCATCCGGATTCCGTCGTATTCCTTTACCTCTGCAGTCACCTTTGACCTTGCGTTGACGGTGTTGCCGTTTATCATGAGCGGTTTTCCGCCGACACCCAGCATCTCGTTGCTGCCCTCTTCTGCTGCAGTACTGCCGTCGACCTCACACTTATTCCAGTTGTCCAGGTCCTTCTGGAAGAAACCGTTCTTGATGAAGTTCTCATCCTCTGGAATGTTGTATGTGGTCTCGCTATAGATATTATGCATCTCGGCCTGTGTGGCTGCGATGCGGGCATTCAGGCTTTCACCCGTCTGGGCATTAAAGAACTTTCCTACTCCATACAGATTGTTCAGGTACACACCGAAACCCTCCAGTGCACCGAAGACGTCCGTCATGATGCCATCGAGCTTGCCCAAACGGCCTTTCATGGCGTTTTTCTGGTCAGTCTTCAGGCCGTAGATGACATCCATGTATGGTGTGTTGTCGCCGACGGTCATCATGGTGATCAGGCCTTTGCGGTTCGGGTCTGTGTCGCTGTCCACGCGTACCAGAGTATCACCTTTCTTGATGGCCGTCTCGGGTGTCAATGCGTCGTCTGATGCCATGAACTTCTCAAACATCAGCCAGTCCAAACGCTTCTCTCCGCTTTCGCTGCCTAGGCCTACTGCCGTCACCCTCAGCTCATAGCTCTTGGTGACGTACCAGTTGTTGGCGGCTGACGGGTTGCCGTTGTACTGTTGTACCATGATGATATCGCCAACACGGAACGGGTTGTACAGTTGGCCGTTGCGGGTATCCATCCATATCTTCCCCGTCGACGCGTCGTAGTGGTCCACCTCCATCATGTCAGAGAAGAACCGGTTACCGTTTTCACCCAGCAGCTGGGAGATAATCATCTCGAACACACGCAGCGCACCGCGCACGGTAACGTTGTCTATCTCGAGTGTATATTTTACTTCTGTCTCGCCGGAAGCATTCTCCACCTCTTTTCTCTGAATAGCCCAACCGAGACCACCCAAGAATGCAGAGATAAAGTCTGGCGACGACAGATTGTTTGTGAAGGTGGAATCGCCCAAAACCTCCAAGGCAGGCACGTAGTTTCCGCTGGTGTCGATATGTCTGGCACCGTCACCAATCTTCGCGTGTTCGCGTGTCCAGAGCTCTTTCAGTTCTGCAAAGGCATCCTCTGTGATGATACCGCCTTTCAGTCCTTGGGCGTATTCTCCTAAGATAATGCTCCCCAAGGTCAGCAAGCCCTGTGTAAAGTTGGGCTTATTCAGGAACTTGGTAATCGTAGCCCAGTTCCGGACTATCAGCGACTCCAGCTCTGCATTTCCTTGTGCGTCGATTTTCGCGCCGGATGTTTCTGCCACGTATTCGCCGATGACAATGCCTCCAATAGCAGCTATCAACTTCGTGGCTGTCAGTCCTTCCTGGAATGTCGGTGAATTGACGAATCGCGATATCTTTGCCCATGAGCGTACTGTTATGGTCTCAAATTCTGAATTTCCGTTTTCGTCAATCATTGCGCCCCTGCTCCCTGGCTCGTAGTTGCCGAACAAGGCAGAGACAAACACTTTTATTCCTTGTTCGAAGACGGGGGTGTTGACGAATTTCTGGATGGATCCTGATTCGATGTCCAGGTCGTCAATTCCCAGATCCTGCATCAGGTAGAGCAATTCCAGCAATGCCGCACCCACACGGGTGGCGGTATTGGCGTGAAGCTGCCGCTCGTCGCGGATAGTCTTCATATGTTGTTCGGCTTGTTGGAATTTCTCTGCGTCCATCGTTATTTTGTTTACTGCAAAATTACTACTTTAGGCTACTGATTAAAACTACATTATCTTGATGGTTTTGAACAGTTCGTCGAGTGCCTTGGTCATCATGCCGTTATATGTCCTGCCGTAGTAGGCTGCTTCGAATTCGTTCAGATTCATGCGGCTGGAGTAGTATTTCTTGAAGAACCAGTCGCGCTCCTCATATTTCCCGGTAGTGGGGTTGTATTTCATCGGGCGGCCACCGGCTTCATGGTTGCCGGCATTACCAGGCGAGTTCTTACTACGACGCCAGGCAGGGCCTATCCTTCTCGGGCGGTCGAGGCGGTTTTCCTTACGGTAGTCTTCACCGCCGGGCAACAGGAACGGGATGGTACCGTCGCCTTGCTTGCTCTTCAGGAAGTTACGTCCTACACCCTCCGACACGTATTTGCCGTATACCAGAAAGGAGTGTTCAATGGTCGTCGGCGATCCCGGATGCAGCAGGCCTACGATACTGGAGTGTAGCGCACCCGTATCGATGATGCGCAGACGCTCCATGCGCTCACGCCAATAAACGGACATATTTTGTGTCCACTCCTCCTCATATTTCCGGAGTTCTCTCTGTGCGTCCTCGTTTACTGCCATTCCTCTTCATTGTAGCGCAGGTCAGCTGCTTCGTCGTTGTTGACTTTGAACATGATGCCCGTTGCACCGTTGAACGAGCGGCGACCAAACTCCATTGAGTAAACCTGCTCAGTATGGAGAAATGTCAGGGCGTTGCCATATACGAGTTCCGCCTTGTCGTGTATCATGCGCGACAGGAACTGCCGGAAGATGACGCGGCACAGGTTTAGCGCGCGCTTGTAGCTCTCTTCGTCCTGGTAGTCGTAGCCTGCCAGTATCCATACCGTATAGTCGTTGCGGTCGAACCACCCCGGCTTGCTGCAGAAGGTGTTGGCAGCTGTTGTGTCGTCTATCAGGATGAAGTTCGCATAGTCCCGGTACTCCGACATGATGATATCGAGGGCGTCAGGTCCGCTCGAGAAGCCGACATAGAAGTTATTCTCCTGTGCCAGCTTGTTGTGCTCGCCCATCTCCTTGAAATAGGCCAGCGCGTCAAAGGATGCTCTATTTCTTTCCATACTGTGCTTTTATTTCCTCGGCCTCCCGTGCCTTGGCGTCCAGTTCGGCCAGACACTGGTGGCAGTCCAGGTTTTTTACTGCTTCGTTCTTGGTGACATCTCCGTCAGTGAGAGCCCTTATCTGGGCGTTGATGGCATCACGCATATTGTATCCTGGTGTTCCTTGGACCGGCTTGAAGAAATGCGGGAACCGTTGGGAAAATTCCATCTTGATATGGTAGTACCAGAACAATACGCCTGTGATCTCTGCAGGAGTGAGGACGATGCCGTCGGCCAGATTCCCTGCTCCGTCGCGATAGAGTATGGCTGCCATCTTGTTGATTTTCTCTTTCTGCTTGGAGAGTATCCAGCCTTGATAAAGGGCTTCCAGATTCAGGTAGTCCTTGAAAATCAGACCGCGCAGCAGTTCATCGATAGCCTTATAGCCTTGGACGTACTCCAGTCTTATGTCCATGTCCTCCGGTTTCTCGACGAACATTAGCTGCCCGATCATGCTTTGCACCTGCCATGACTGCAGGTAGAAATATCTTTTTTTGCCGTCCTCTCTGATGGAACATCCCCATGAGCCGTTACGCAGCTTCCGTTCCACCTTGATGTCGCAGAAGCGGAACAGCATTAGTGTACGGATCTCTACAGAGCTGTACATCTCGCTGCCTATCAGGTGCAGCACATAGCGTAGCTGCTCCTGTGTCAGCTCTCCCCACTTGGTCGGGCATGTCAATGACAGCTTATCCGACGAAGTGGAATGTTCCTGATTCTTGCGTGTTCTTGTACGGCTCATAATGGTTTACACGGTATGCCTGACTGCTTGCATAAGTCTCGAAAGCCTCCAGATTCCTCTCCATATTGCATATCAGTCGGCGAAGGTACTCTTCCGCAGTAGCTCTGTCGCCACGGATGGCACTGCCGATGATACGGCGTATCTGGAAAATGACGGCAAGGTCGACGGCGGAGTGGCTGAAAGTACACTCCTTCCTGATCAGCTCTTCCATATATTCGTCGCTGATGCGGTTGCGGATCGCGGCGTCGGCCTCTACTATCAGCGGATGAGCAGCCTCCCAGTCCTTGGCCACAGGCGACTGCATCCCGGCGAATCTCGTCAGGAAATCGAAATGATAGAACAGTGTGTCGAGGATATAACAGCCGCTCTGGTACCAGCCGCTAACCTTGAAGAGTTCCTGAAGCAAGGATCCTTCGGCTTTCAGGATGTTGACACGCAGCTCTCCGTCCAGTGCGTCCACGCGCATCTTCGATGCCGGAGCAGTGTCGTTGGTGCTGACCACGCCGAAGCCGGTAGGCGTCAGTACCAGGTCCATGCTGCGCATATTGTTGGCTAAGGCCTTCATGCATACCACGCCCTTCACCATCTTGGCTGTCTCGCTTTCTTGGTTGTTGTTGACAAACGTGATGCCTATGTCACCCAGTACCGAATTGCACAGCTGCTGCATCTCGCTTCTGATGAACGGCTCCATACGTGCAAAGACGATGCCCTTGGGCTCCTTCGCTGCAGGGACGGCAGCGTCGAAATCCTGCTTACTTATTGTCAGATTGATTTGTGCCATTGTTGTTATCTTTAGCGGTTGTTTCTTCTGCGTCCTTGTTCTTGTCGATTGTGGTCAATTGGATCATCGGCACGTCGATGGCGTATTTCTCCGACCAGTTGTTATAGTGGCTGATGACGTGGAAGGGTACTTCCATGATATCGTGGAAAGCCTTCTCTATCGACTGCTTCAATGTGAACAACTCGCGCTTGTCAGAGCCGGAATTGTTCATCTGACTCTTTCCCGGTACCGCACCGACCATGTTCGGGTGCACGCCCATGGCGAAGCAAAGCGAGTTCGAAGCCTCCTGCATGTCGTCGCTCCAATCGCCACCTTCCTTGTTCTTTCCCTCTATGAGGTTGTAGACGCGTACCATGCGCTTCTCCTTGCCGTCCGGCGAGATGTCGTAGGACGTAACCCACGTCTTTCCGGCATTCTCCGGCTTCGTACAGAAGTCGGTGATGTTCTGGCGTTCTTGCTTGATGCGCGCCTTGCGCTTCTCGGGGTCGGTGATACCCTCTTCCTTGCACACATTGTCCCAGTAGGTACGGTGTACCTCCACCTGAATGCGTGGCGCGCTGGTGTTCTTGATCATGTAGCGCTTGCCGATGCCAATGAGGCGGTAGATATCATACCAGGCGTCATGATAGATGCTGGTATAATAGGGTATCGGGTAGTACTTGTAACCAGGAGTGGGCATCAGGCAGAGGATGGCAAACTTGCATTCCTTGCCGTCTTCTGGAGTCTTACGTGTCGAACTATCGTAGATGCTTGGCCCTTTGCCCATGCGATACAGCAGATCCCCAAGGGGGTCTATCTCGTCCAGCAGCGGGATGGGTTCCACCTCTGTCAGCTTGGACTCGCGAAAATTGCCTACCAAGACGTACTCTATCGCACCGTTCTTGTTGCGCACGGTAAAACGGCAGTCGCAAGCATGGCGTGCGCGGACCTGCACAATCTTCTTATGGTCGCGGCTCAGGTTGATGACCAGTACCGAGAAGAAATGGTATTTCATATCGGTAGTCATGCGAAGCCAGAGGCGGTGTATGGCATTACGAAGGCAGAACTCGCGGATATCCTTATCCTTTGTCATCTCATTAGTATCCCGATCCAGGAAGCGGAGGCCCTGTCCGTAGCATGTCAGGATGTTGAAGTTCTGGCATTGCGACATCACCATATTGTCCTCTATCATCTTCTGGTTGGTATAGGGTGCCAGGTCGTTGTCGCCGTATGTGACATAGGTGTACTTCTTTCCATTGACACTGACGTCACGCGTCGACACATCGTCTTCAGTACTATAGATACTGTCAGTGTCCTTCTGATAGTGAGTGGTAACCTCTGCCTGGTTGCCGCTATTGATGACAGACGACGGCATGATGGTGTACACCTCGTAATCGTCTCTGGTACCAGTCCGTACCATGCCTTGTTTTTCTTTCTTGTTCATAAGTATATCGGGTGTCCGTTAATGTTAAAGATGAAGATATCGGGAACGGTCCTGATCTCGTGACTGGCAGGGTGCACCAGCTTGTGCCATCCCTTGCGCCAGTTGGAGCTGCTGACCTGCCATCCCCAGTACTCGAGGATGTTGCCCGTCGATCCCTCCCAGGCCATCACGTTGACAGTCTGTCCGGACTCGCGGGCGATATCCAGCAGCTGCTGGCCTTCCTTCATGTGTATGGGGTTTCTTTCTTCCATCAGTTGAAGGTATAGTCGAAGGTGTTGTCGAAGATACGGCCGTCGCGTCTCACATCATAGATGTTGTGGTTACGGTCGGCAAACTCATATTCGAAGGTGAAGCGAGGTTCGCTTTCAGAGAGGTTGCTCATCTCCACCTTTTCGGTGTTGATGACGATGGGAGTGGCAGAGTTCTGGTCTACCACTCCATGGTAAATGCTCATCACCTGAACAGCCTTGGAACGCAGCACCTCGCGCCACCAGTCGGCCATGGGGAATGTCAGGATGCCGGTGTCGGCCTTGAATGTCGACTTCTCGGTGATGTCGTAGTTCTGCTTCTCGCGGCCGATGCGGGCCTGCTTGCGGTCATAAGAGGAAACGCGCTGGTGCTCGCCGGTGCAGTATGCCAGTTCCTGGACTCCGAACGAGTTGAAGAACAGCAGTATCGGTGCCACGTCGCTGTATCCGTCCTCGACGTAATACGTCTGCGACCGTCCCCCGGCAGTGATGACGTAGCGCACCAGCTTATGGTCCGTGTACAGGAAGTTGTTGGGCGACACGTCTATCATGGAATACTCCTCCTGGTAGGTGGTATGCTCGACGCTGAATTCCTTGGATTGACCGTCAGCATAGTAGGCCGTACACAGTGCATGGTCGTTGCCGGTGTATGTCAGGAACTCCAGCCATCCGGGCGATGTCTGGCGGACGCCGTCGAACAGTGTCAGGAAATGGCTGTTGCAGAACTCCGTTGCCGTAGCGTTCTTGATGACCGCCCTGCAGCTGACCACCTGTGTATTGAGGGAGGAAGTCGTGTTGTCCGACTCCGTGACCCTGACTGTCACGTTGAACACCAGCCACTGTTCTGCCACCTGCTCCAGCAGGCGGTCCATCTCCTCTATTTTGATGGTACCGGAGCCGTCAGGATACAGTCTTTCCAGGAATACGCTTTCGTCCTGTCCACTACGGGTGGCAGAAATCTCCACGTCGGCATAGCTGCCGGAGATGGTGAACTCGATATCGGGGAAGGAACACGAGAACTCCTTTTCATGCAATGCGTTCTTGAATGTTATCATGGTGCAAAGGTACGCATACGCGTGCTATATTAAAACTACAAAAAGAGCCGCGCGACATCACGTCGGGCAGCTCTCTCAAAAGATGTTATGGTCAAAAAAATTAAACTACTTTCTTCCAGATGGCCCACTTGACCACCCCGTCTTCATCCTTGATCATGTTGAACTCATGCTCCTCCATGAAGGCGGCCACCTTCTTTTCGTCGAGTGTCACCATGGGCGACAGTTCGTCGACGATATCGCGTGTGGTCCTGTGGGAGGCGATTCGTACGTCGCCCTTCGGAGGAAGGTTGTCCAGGTCGTGAATATACGCCTTCAGCACGTCGTTCTCAATCTTCGTCAGTTCCGTTTCCATAAATCAGCGTTTTAAGTTTCATGAATTGTTTCTTGTAAGTCTTCAGCGTGTAGGCCGTGTCGTACAGCAGGAAGCCCTGTTTCATGGCTTCGTCGCTGTCCTGTGACTGGTAGGCCAGATCCTGCAGCTTTTCCTCTGCATCGTCCAGAACGTCGATACGCTCCTGAAGGGCGTCGCGGTTCAGCATCTTGTTTACAAGCTCCAGAGCTTCCGGAGTAAGGTTGATGACATTTTCCATTCCGCTATCCTTCAATAATTGCCGCAAAGAACATCATACCGAAGGCAACACATACAAGCACGGGAGCCAATAGCTTTGCTTTCTTGCTTTCGTCGAGATTGAGAGAGAGTTTCCTGGAAAGCGTTCCAGTTAAATTTACCAAGGGACGCAGTTTTTTCTGCATCGCGTTGCAGAATCCTGCCGTCTCTTCATGCCGCTGTGTCGTCGCGGTCACGCCGATGGGCTGCCGGCAGTCGTCGGCAAAGCCCTCGAATTGAAGTGTTAATTGTTGCATATTACTACTAAGTTTCGCTATACAGGGATCCGCCCTGTGCGGTTTGTTGTTTCGTTTGTAAAGGGGAGAGCTCCCACGCTTTCAAGACACACACCCTTGCGGATGCAGTAGACATTCCAGTTCTGCCTCACGGCCAGAACACTCTCCCCTTGGAGAGGAAGGCGGGCCAAGTTTTCGAACATGGACCCTTTCGGGCTTCTCTTTTATATCCCTCCTGCCTCGCGGCGAGAAGCGCCTTCCCCTATGAGACAGAGAAAGCGGCAGCCCTCCCTGTCGCGAAACTTAGTAGATTTCAGTCCGAGGACTTATATCTTACTGGGGTGCCACCGCCTATGGTGTAGTGAGACCTCTGGCAGGTCTCGGAAGTATGGACATAAAAAATGCCCTGAGTCATTACTCGGGCGTCTCTCACCGCCCCCGGAGCTTACTGCTCTACTAAGTTTCGCGATGGCAAAGGTATGAAAAAATCCCGAAACCTCCAAAAGATTTCGGGATTATTTTTATTTAATATTGTATTTTTCTATGATTTCGAGGAATTCGGGCTCATAAATCACCTGAATTGACACCCCTTTTGCTTGTAGATCTTCAATCTTCTTCATCTTTGAAGGTCCGGCACCGTTTCCGACAATAACTATATCTGTTTTAGGTGAAATAGAAGAATTGATATCTGCCCCATACCGCTTTATGGTGGAAGCAATCTCTTCACGGTAAGGAAAAGCATTAAGGTTGCCTGTAAAAACCACTTTCTTTTTATAGAACGGGGTTTCCTTGTTTTCTATTTCTTCATCCGATAACGGAATTTTTGTCATGGACGTCACGGATTTTGCCATAGCATCTACGTATTTGAATCCCTTCAAACCATTGATGTGCTGATTTAATTCACCGCCCCATCTGACAAGCTTTTCTACCTCAATAGAGTATTGAAATTCACTCGTATCTTCACTAAGGAAGACACTTTCGTTTTCGGTAAGATATCCGAAGATCGCTGTTGCTCGAAGTTTGATTTCTTCGATAATTTCTTTTTTGTTCATAAGCTATAGTAATATAAATAAAAACCGCCCGTAGACGGCCATGTCCCTGCCCAAAAGCAGGGCGGAGCTTGTTTTCTGAGTGCAAAGGTAGGAATTATTTCCCAATTTTGCAAGCACTTGGATGGGGGAATTTACAAAATTTATACTTATTCTAAATTAAAAATTCCCGACTTTCGCAAGCCGGGAAACAAGAAAAAATAGAAAAATCATCCAAAATCATTTATTTATTAACTAATCAATCCTGAAAAAACCGAGATCTTTCTACCTTATTTATTTCTTCGCCTAATCCATTGTATGATGATGAATGCCAGACTCAACAGTGCCACGACGCTACCTCCAAGTGTGAGTTTGCCGTAGTCCAGGCAGAACGACTCCCATCGGGACAGCTGCCGTTCTACCGGCACTGGTACCGGAATACTATCTACACGTACGGAGTCGCGCCAGCGATCGCGCCAACGGTCTTTGTATTGCGTGTGCCAGCGATCAACGAAAACAGTGTCACCTCTTTCGGTGATGACAATGCTATCGTTCTTAACGATTTCTATAAAGACGCTGTCGTGTTCAACGACGCGTTCCGTGCGGACGGTCTCGATGGGAATATACTGCGTATGACTGCATCCGGCAGTCAGGATAGCAGCAGCTGCGATAATGAGAAATTTCTTCATAGTCCGAATTCTTTTTTAAAACGACGATAGAGCAACAGGCGTTCTGCCAGATGGCTGTAACCGCCGTTGACTCGTTTGGTGATACGCTTGACGACGTCCTCGCCTGCTGAGCCGCCATCGTCGGCATCGGCAAGCTCGTTCAGTCCGTTGGTTTCCCAGAACCACATCGAGGCGACCTGGTTCAGCGGATACTGGGCGACTTTCTCCGGATGCTTCATAACATCCTCAGTACACATGTCGCTTTTGTTGAAGTTGCGATAGTTCGTGGTACCAGTCAGCTGGATATATCCGCGACCTTTGTATTTCTGGCCGTCACCGTCCTTTTCCGGTGTGTTGCCTAAGGCTGCAGCCTTGGGACCGGTGTCGTAGGCCGCACCGCTGGCAATCTCCTCGGTATATCTGAGGTAGCCGCTTTCCCAGAACACCTGTGCCAGATAATGCACCAGGCGCTTTTTATTGTTGATGCCGAAATGTACGGCATACATATTGAACGAAGCGACGAACGCGTCCAGCCTTGGCGTGCTCAGCTTCACCAGCTTGCCGTCCTCGACGGCTCGCCGTAGTTGTGCCTGTGTAATCTGCATAGCTTATTACTCATCTTTCTTTTTGTCGTTTTCGTACCTGGTCATCAAATCTTGCCTGATATCTTTTAGCTTGCCGTCGGCAAATACTCCTATGCCGAAGAGGGCAAGGGCTGCAGAGAGTGATTCGCCGATATAGGTTAATGGTCCTCCACCGATATCAAGTGTGATAAACAAACAAATGAAGGCCATTGCTACCGATGACGCAATCAATAATATTGCGGCCGAGTGGCGAATCCAGTCTTTTGTATTCTGTTTCATACGCTTCTATGTTTAACACTGCAAAGGTACGCATATGTGCGTCATATTAAAACAACAAAAAGGCGAATCCCTATAAAATAAATGGCAATTGTATACAAATTTTACTATTCCGTTCCCTTCTAGAACGGTCAGGCGGAAAGTGCGAGTTTAGTACTCGCTAAACGCGCAAGTCGCCCATCAGGAATGTGAAAAACCGAAAAGTGATGTCTGGTACAAGACTTCCATACTTGGCATTTTTCGGGTTTTTCCTCCAATTTTCCATTCCCCCGAAGTGCGAAACAGCTAAAAATCAACGATTTAGCGGTTTCGCACGAGCAAAGCGCCGCAGGCAAGGGTAAATTCACCCCCCACCGCCCTACGCCTGCCGCGACTTTCCGCCCTTTTATTTAGCGGAATATGTCACGGATTTTCACGTCTGCCACGTAAGTGATTTTGCCCCACGTCATTTTGACCGCCCCGACTTCCGACGGCACGCCATTTGCGGTCATGGCCATACATAAGACATACTACTTTGTCTTAGCGAGGAACATGGCCATGGTGACTGTTGCACCTGCTGCTTCCATAGCTGCTATAAAAGCCTTGGATGACTGACCTGTAGTGTAGATATCGTCTACGACCAGGACTTTCTTTCCCTGGAAGAACTCCGGGTCGATATGAACGTAATGCTTGATATTGGTGGCCAGCTCACGTTCTTTCGTGATATGAGCCTTTTTACGGCTTCCGCTGACAGTCACGTAGTCGAATCCGTTGACGGCTCCCGTAAGCCTGCAAAGCTCATGGGAGAACCGCTTCCAACGTCTTGCGTGTGCGCATGTCGTACTGGCGGGGATGCAGACTATGACTGTGTCCTTCAGCTCAGTGAAGACTAACGCTCTGGCGAACTGTCTTGCAGCCCAACTGCTATAGACGTTCCGTCCGTCCTTGAACTGGAGTATCATCCTGCAGATGTCCTGTTCCTCGAAGGAACGCCTGCTTATCCGTCTTTGTGGGATGTAGTCATAGAGTGCAAAACGTATCATAATCGGGATGTTTTAAGATGAGACTTTTGATAACGAAAGGAGGCGGCCTGCACCTGTTTGCGGTGGACCGCCTCCGGGGGAGAGACTATTGCTGAGCGGACTCTGCTGGAGTTTCCGTCTGTACGGACGGCCTGATAAGCGTCGACTGTTCCTTGAGTAGCTTGAAGGTGGCGTTATCGATGTGGCAGCCTGTCTCGCGCTTCATGATAAATGCACATCTGAGTGCTTTTGCAGCGTTCTTACAATAGTGCCTGTCGTTCTTGCCGGTGTAGACCACCCATACGAAGTTAGCTGACTTGTTTGACTTAACACACTCTGCGATGATGAATTTCTGAGTTTTCATAATTTCTTAATTTTAAAGGGTTTGACTTATTAGTGAATTCTATAGATTTCTACGAAAGTAACGTCGATCATGCTTCCAGCTGCTATTTCATTGGCCTTAGCCTCTGCCTCTGTAAATGAGGATGCTTCCAATTCGAATTCCTGGTAGTTCCCGTCCTCACCGTTGATTACTACTTGATAGGTGCCCTGGGTGTGGCGTCTGTGTCTGAAGCTCTGTGTTGAGATAACCGATGTCTGAGAAGTGATTGTCATAACGTTTTTATTTTTTAAGTTTAACTTTGAAGCTGTTGCCAGCTTTTGTAATTTTTACGTGCGAAACAGAGCAACAAGGAGAAGGCATGGAAATGCAAGGAATTCCAAGTAAAAATCACGGAATACCCCATTTTGTTGGCATCAGCAAAATGGCGGAAGGCTGCTGTTATTTTTATAAAGGAATAAGGCACTGGTACTTGCAGAATGCCGCTTGTGCTAACTTTGCAAAGGAAAAATCTAAAGCCGGTGACGGAGGAAAAGTCTTAAAGGAAAACGTGACAATCATCAGACATGTTATCTACAGAGCGGCAGCCACCGATGCCTCTCCCAAAGCACCATAGATAATCAACAACGGTTAATGAGGACAGGATCTGCCAGAAATAAAACAATATGCACCTCATACCGTGGCAGCGGCATAGGCCATAGCAGCCGGAAGCACGACGTACCCCCGGAGAAATCTGTTCAATAATATGTCGAACCTTATTAAGAAATGAAAACGCTCATCATCGTTGTGTGTGTTAACCATAGCAAGTCCTTCGTATGAAAGGCTGGTCTATGTGGCAGGGATGGCAGGTTTACCCACCAAAGTACGATGTAAAGCCGGATGTCATATCAGAAGCGCCGGCAGGCTGCAGATGACGCTCTACACCAATACACAAGGTGTCGAACGCATCAGAGAAGTCCGTACGGTTCTCCAGCTTGTCTGTCTCGGTCTCCTCCAGTTTCTCCCCGCGTTTGTCCTTCTTACCCATATAGGCGCCGGCTGTCTCGATCGACATGATAAGTTCCTCATTGTTATCCCGATTGATCAACACTTGATGCTCTGCACGTCCCACGAACATACGGTTGATAAGCTGCTGTTTCTCGATGTGGTTCATCGCGCGTCCGATATAGGTCTCCTCGACGAACCAGCCGTGGTCTGACAGGAAGTTTGAGATGAAGATATAGAAGTCGTCGTTCTGATTCAGGGCATAGCCATTACCTACAAAGGTATGGTCAAAGAAGAACACGACGAATTTTGTGCGGTGTTTCTCATAATATCTGCAGAAGTCGTCCAGCAGCTCTGCCAGGCGGCGTTCATATTTCACATAGAAGGATTTCAGGACGCGTAGCTTGTTGTCCTTCTGCAGCTGGCCGACGCACAGGCAGTTGATATTACTGTTGACGTCCAGCGCAATCATCAGCGGTAAGTCCGGATCCAGGTCACCATCCATGGAGCAGTCGTTGATTTTTAATTTTTCAGATCCAAGGTCGGCCAGCGACAGTCTGGCCTTTTCAGGAGCAACATACAGGTTCACGTCCTCGCGCATAGAGCCATAGAAACCGTCGGTGGCTATGGTGATGCGCTTGCACATGATGGACGTGGCAAAGGTCAGCGGAGGCAATTCGCGCCTCATGCGCTTGATGAAGTCCTCGCCCAGGACTGCCAGGTTATAGATAGATGGCCGCTCGATATACAGGTATGCCTGTTTCCTCAGAAAGTCGAGCTGTGCATCCAGTCTGGCCAGTTCTTTCTGGTAATACGTTTCTCTCTCCGGATGCGCTTGCCTCCGCTGCTCGATGAGCCAGCGTTGGTGCATCATGCCCTCCATCACGCGGATTAGTTCCTTGTCCATCAGTTTCTCATACTGCAGGAACCAGGAACCCTTTTTCGTCGTCGGCATATCGCAGGTGATGGTGAGTCCATGGTGCAGCGGGCATTTGTCGAAAAACATCTCGTTGCCACGGTTTGTCTGGAACGTCTCGTTTCTGAGCTTCTCATAATCCACGAACTTTGCCTCGTCGATGAGGATGTGGTCCAACGACATACCGTTGCTGGCGCCCTCACGGTCCTGGGTGATAATCTGGCAGACGCTGCCGTTATAGAATCCTATCACATTCTCCCAGTTCTGGGGGGTGAAGATAGGATCTTTCCAGTGCAAGGCCTTCCATGGCTTCTTTCCCACCGTATAATGGATATCGCGCTTGAATCCCCATCGTTCCCAGTGTACCAGGAGCGACGGCAGCGTGGTAGTAAGGCATTTTTTATAGGACGGTGACACAAAGCCGGTGGTACTGCCCGGCATGAGCTGGAACACCTGCAGCTGACGGGTAGCGTCAATCATACCCTTTCCGGTACCACGTCCCATGACGGCTATCAGGTTACGTGGCATCAGCAGCAGCGGATACATCTGCGCATCGTTGAAATATACCTTCTGTTCCTTCATTCCTTATCCTCTTCAGGCAATTCCTGATATGTCACATATTCCGCTTCTGCGCCATATTTCTTCAGCATCTTTTCCTGGCGTTTGCGAAGATCCGGAAGTTTCTTGATGCCGATAACTGTAGGATCCTCTGTCGGTAACAGCTTGGCAGGTACAATTTTATCGAATGCCAAGTCAGGAGTATCTTCTTTATCTGTCTGGTTGTTTAGGATGTAGTTTTTCTGCATGGAGGCGACGGCTCGCCAGTCGCCGTCACGTTTGGCCGCTTTGCGGTCTTCCTCTATCATCTGGTTGACTCTCCAGCGGTGGAATTTCTTCGAGGCCTCTTGCAGGTTTCCCATAACAATCTGAATGCAATGGATATCGTCGTAGGCCTGTGACTCGCTGATTTTATTGTATTGCATGTCATATTCCACCATTTCTCGCACCGATTTTGACGAGAACCTGCACCAGTAGGTGTATAACGCACGAAAGCGGATAACCCGTTCAATCACCTCAACGGGCAGTCCGTCATCGATGAGCTCGTTCTCGTCCTTGGCGAGATAGCCTTGGTATTTGTCTAAGTCTACAGGAATACTCATAAATCTCTCATTAGTTTGTTAATATATCCCCTGACGGCTTCGTCAGCGGATGGGGAACCGGCCTTCGACAGTTCGATATTGCGTTTGCGCACCTCGAGGGCTGTTTTGGCAAAGCCTGTATAATAGGCTTTCCTGGCAGGATTGTCAATCGTGTTGATATCGTCTCTTAATTCACGTTCATTCAGCTCCAAAAGGACGCCAATCTCCGTAATAGGGGTCAACGCTTCCGCCAGTTCTTTTATCTGATTCAGCAAGTCCTGAGAATAGTTCATTCAGTTGTATCGATTTATCGTCCACTAAATCTTTAAAACCGCAATACTGCTGCAGGAATATTTCCTGATTGGTGGTCACCAGCGTACATTCCGCGCGATCACCATATGTTTGGTTCTGGGAGCTGATCACTGTTACCAGGTGGTTGTCGTTCTGCACTAAAACGACTTTTGAGTGATTGGTGGTCAGGTAAACAGAATCGAAGCAGTTCTGCATCTCCCTGTATAGTTTTACGGTTTTATTGGATGCTTTCAAATCAGCCAGCATGATAGCGTGCTCTATCAGATCTTTCTTTTTCAGGTTGTAGAATCCGCGCAGGAAAGCGTCGGATGTAGAAAAAGTCGAAAGATAGATATCTGCCTTTCCTGTCTGCTCCAGGATCCACGCCAGCAGCCCTAATGTATGAACACCCTTGCCAAGGTAACTTTGTATAGGTTCCTTGGCAAGGGGTTTGAAGATGGAGTTGATGTTTTTACCCTTCGGCATTCTCCTCTGTCAGTTTAGTTGCGATATCAACAGCCTCCAGCTCCTTCAGACGTTCGTCGCTGATGGCCACATGGTATTTAAGCAATGTCTGTACGCGGTTGGAGATGCGCAGGCGAAGGTCTTCCAGTTTCTGTGCAGACTCTTCGCTGAAATCCGGTTCTTTGGACTCCATGGCCAGCTCTTTCAAGACAGGAAGGTTCCGGCTGATATACGACTGTGCGTTGTCAACCTCGTTTTGCTCCAGTTCTGACAACTGATGGCCTCCGTCATCCTGATGGGTTTCGTTGCCGGTCTTGTAGTCGTCATAGCGGTTCATCTCCTCACGGTACTTATACCACGATTCCTTGAGGACCTTCAGATGCTCGAAGCGGTCACAAGGAGCATTGAGTGTCTTCAGCAGCTCAAAGGTAGCCTTGATTTTCTTCCAGCGTTCAGCATTCTGCGGCCAGATAGCCTGAATAGCTTCGGGAAGCTGGTCGTGGTCTGGACGCTTACCGTTTGCGACCGCTACGGCGCCATCGGTCTTTATGATGGGGATGACGTCTTCGTCGCCAGTCGGAGCGTTCTCAACCTTATTCAGCTCGAGAACCTTCGTTGTCTCCTTATCGGCCACCTCTATCTGTGGGGTTATTTCTTTGTCCAGATTGACAATGTCGTCAATGGTATAACCCTGCAGGCGATAGTTCAGGTGTTTCTTCAGTTCGTAGACAACCTTATCGGTGCAGCGAAGAGGGTTGCGGGAAATACGCATGAACAATCCCTTGTTACGGTTCAGTTGCAGCAGCAGCGTGGCACCCTGCATGACATTCTCTACGGTGTTATGCTCGCTATTCAGCCAAGCCACCATGGATTCGGTAAATTTCGGATCAAGCTTTGCCATAAATAAAATATTTAAAAATTAAACGGGATGGTAGCGAGTTTTCGCCAGCCATCCCGCAACAACCATATTACTTTATAAATCAACAAAATCAGCTACCTGCAACGACTTTGTCGGTCTTTCCGTCGATGTTTCCATCTTCGGTTGCCAAGACACCCTCATAGAAGGGAGCCGGGTTGATATCGCTGACAGACGCGTTGATGGTCGTCTGTGCGGCATCCGTAACTGCCTTGCCGGCATTCTGGCCCAGTTCAAGCTGAACGCGGAACATCTCGTTACCGATGATACGGATGGCACCGTCGCGCTGTGGATAAGCGATAACGATGTCGTCGTTGTTCATCATGGAGATAAGTCCGGAAACTTTCTTCTGGGTACCAGGCAATACCATGTTCACACGGTTAAGGAAGCTCTTGGCTCCCTCAGAGCCCTGACCTTCGCATGAGGGTTCAGACTCACCCTCGACGAGGTCTACACGGTGCCACTTCTTGTCGGAACCAAGAACGAAGTTGTCTTTGATGACAACGACGCCTTCCAAATCATCGGCCTCCTTTCCCTGAATGGTTGGGAATGTGACGATGTCGGCCTTACGGATAAAATAGAAATGTGGGCGCATACCCGGCAGAACAGCCGCGCCTACGCAGAAATCCACATTTTCGTATAAATCTGTGTCTGATGAGCAATTTCTAGCCATAATGATCTATTTTTAAATATTAGCTTTATTACTGTCCGCCCTGCTGTTCAGGTTCCGGATCGGGTTCCATGCTTGCAGTCACGGTTTTGCAGACGCAAAGCATCTCCTTGTTGATTGAGAGGTAGTTCTCGCCATAGAAGAGGTTGGCGATGAAGTCCAGATCGTAGTGAGAGGTAAGAGACTTCGCTACGAGGAACGTCTCGTCCTGTCCCTTCATGTTCCAGAGCGACAGGATATTGTTCTTGTCTGTCAGACAGAGATAGTCATCAGGAACGTTGCCAAGAGCAACGAACTCGATATTGGGCTTGCCGTCAATATGCAGCTTCGTGAACTGCTGGTTGTAAGGCAGAGCGCCATGGTTCATCTGATAGCAAACCTCATAGAGGTGCTTCGTGCGGTCAGACATGAACAGCTTCATGTGCAGACGGTCGCGGAGCTTCTTGTCTACACCTGTCCAGTTGCCGGCACCCCAGATGAAGTCGTTAATCAGATCCTCAGTGTTCTCAGAGGTAAACGACTCGGGGAGCTTGTAGAGGTTCTTTTCCTCCTGGCTCATGGCACCCGACTTGATTTCGGTATTCTCGATAGTGCAGAAGCCATCGAAGAGCTCGTCGGTTCTCTTGCCATTAGCGTTGCGCTTGGCAGTCCACATACATGAGTAGAGTTTTTCACCCAACTGTGCCATGATGTAGGCGCAGACACGCTTTACCCAATCCACATTCTTCAGGGCTTCGCCCTTGTTGATGTCAGATCCCCAGAGAGACTGGTAGATAGCATTCACGTCGATGGGCTCGATGCAGTTACCGAAGTAGGTCTGCAGTGTACGCTGGATGATATCAATCTCACCCTTGCCCATCTTATACTTATCATACGGACCGATCTCAAAGTTACCGCGCATCTCGTGCACATGCTCCTGATAACGGATGCCCGTACGGACTGTCATGTACTGGAGTGCCAGGTTCATGGCGAACATCGGCATAGTGATGAGCTCGGTACGATACTTCTGGAAGCTGGTAGACAGCGATTCCGGAGTAAAGGTGGTCTTAGGATCCACCGCTGTTGCTGGTTTAGCCATATTACAGAGCGTCTTTAATGGAGTTAAACAACTCGGCAGCACCAGTCAGACCGTTTGCGTCATCTACCTGTTCGCCACCATTACTATTCTCACCAGGACCCTGTTTGAGATTGTTGATCTCAGTGTCCTTCTGCTCGATGGAGGCCTTGAGGGTCTTAATCTCCTCCTTCAGAGTGTCAATCACAGTCTTAGCCTTCTTGCAGGCGTCATCCTGTTTCTTCAACTCATCATCAATAGCCTTCATCTGATCCTGAGTAAGGGAGATGTCGCCCTTCTCATTTGCCTGGAAACCGTCTGCGATTTTCAGGAGTGCCATTACGGCAACAAAAGTTTTGATCATGTTGATGGATTTCTTTTTGGCGGAAAGTGAACGAAGGAGGTCCGACAGTACATCCACCGCCTTTTGGATGATGCCCGTCGCTGGAGTGTCCTCTCCTGTCTCGGTATCAAAACCTGACGGGAGTGGAGGGAGACCCATATCATTAATTAAACTGTTCGTTGTCTTACTGCTGGCAGCGTTGCCGGTCTGCTCAGCCTCGATGATTTCATCAACCAGGCCGAAGTCGAGGGCATCAGATGCCTTAATCCAGGCTGCCACTTTCATTTTGGCCTTGACATCTTCCACCGGCTTGCCGTTTCGCTCTGCGTAGATCTGAGCCAGGACGTCGTCGATGGTCGACTGTTGGTCGCGCTGGAATTTCAACCGTGCAATGATTGCGTCAAGCTGCTCTTTGTTGGCATAGCCCCATTCATCGATCCATGTTGCGGAATTATGAATGAGGATAAGTGCGTTCTTGGCCATCTTGACCGTCTTGGCACCCATAGCCATAAACGTGGCACTGGAGGCCGACATACCCAGGAACTCCACATTGACGTCCCCATGGTTTTTGAAAAGCTCGTATATCTGGAGGCCAGTGTCTACGTAGCCGCCTAATGAACAGATGGCCACAGAGACGGGTTTCCCGGCTTTCTCGTTGAGCACGTATTTGACATAGCCGGCAGAAATTTCCCAGCCGACTGTGCCAGTAAGATAAAGGTCGTATTTCTTCATATATACCTCTGTTTGCTGCAAAGGTATACATTACGTGCGTGTATTAAAAATACTGAATATTATAATGTTATAGGTTGTTTATGGCCTCTCGACCACTTGGCGGTAACCTCCCAAAGCTGACTGTCTTTCATATTGTCAGTAAGAGACAGGTTGTCTGTTGTGATGACATATGGGCGTTCTTTGCTGCCGATGATAGTTCGTCGACCATCTGCCATATAGCATAAATAGCAGTAGTGTTCCTTATCATCGGTCGGCTCTTTACATGTGCGAAACACCAGCTGTGATTCCCATATAATATTGTTCTTTTCCTTTTTACTATTAATTGTAAGTGTTCCGGGAACAGGGATTTCCATATCTTCCCAATCAAGTGTCGTAATGTCGACGCTGTTCGAGCTGATATCTGTATCACTCGCCATAAGAGACGAGGATATTCTTTTAACGGTAATAATGGTCTTAATCATAAAATTCGTATTTTTTCGTTAACTGTTTATAAATGTCTATTTTGCACGGGTTTGAATAAAAAGCATGTGATAGACGGTATAATTTCCTTGTTAAACTTTCTTAATTCTCATGTTTTCGTTTTTTGCTCCGCAAATCGATAGAGTGTTTTAGGAATTTCATCTTCTCGCGATAGTATTTCATCCTGATGGTGTCGGCATAGTCGATATCTATACCATGCATCTCGCACCAGGCGAAGGCTGCTGTCTGGAGCTTGACCTTCGAATCATCCCTGCACATCTCGTTCATCTCGTTCCAGAGATTCATCATAAAGATTCCGTTGATATGCTCGCAGATGGCCTTCTTTCCTTTCTCTGTAATATGGTTCCATACCAAAGGATCTTTCTGTTTTGAATACGGAATGCATACTGGAGTAAGGTTCTCTGAAGGTGTGACAGGTTCCGTCTCCTGGTCTCTCCGCATCAGGAAGCTGCGGATGACGGAGTTAGTTACTGATTTACCGTCAAAGCGTACCGGGTTTCCGAAGTGATGAAAGAGGTACTGTCTGACGAATGGTTGAAGAGGTAAATAAATAACGAAATTGCTCATATCATCAGGTTTTTGCCTGCAAAGATAGAAAAAAAAATACAAAATCAATCAGAATACTGATAATTTATTCAGTCTGTTGATTTATCATTTTTCATCTTTTTTCTGAAATAGTTGGATTCCAAGAATTTTTGTAACAACGTAACAGAAAGAGTCACGTATTCGTCTAACATTCTTATTTATAGATAGTTAGACTTGTTACAAAACCCAAAATCAGGGCAAAAGGCGCTTTGTAACGAAATGTAAATTTTGTAACAGAACCTACCATCACTTTTCTTGTTACAAATTCTATTTTTTTTGTAACTGGGTTTGTAACTTAATTTGTAACTCCCTTTTTTCAATCTATCTTCCTTATTTTTAGATAGTTAAACACTATTTTTCTACAAATGTTACAAAGTTACATTTTAAAAGAACAAAATTAGATAGGGAAAGGGGAAGAGCCGGAAGCGGAGTTCCCCGCACTCCATAAAAAATGCTGACACGCGGCGGTGGACCCGTAACGTGTCAGCGAAAAACTGAAAGAATGATTACCGATTAGTAAGGCGCGGCATCTGTAACCTCAGAGCGGCCTGCCTGGTCAAGGTCCGTCTCGCGACGTAACATCTCTTCACGCAACGGCAGAAGCACCTTCTTGTCCGTGCGTACATATATATGATCTACCGGTCCTCCGGTAGGATTTCCAAAGCCGTCCTTCAGGCGCTTCAGGATACGTCCGTTGTTCCTGCCCGGCTCCGGCTTTACCGTACAATAGTCTATAGGATTCAGCTCGAGGGTATATTCGCAGTACTTGACGAATGCCTGGAGCTTCTTGGTGAATCCGTTGGTTGTCATATCCTTCAGGCCTGAATACTTGCGGAAGTCGTCCAGCGCGTCCTGACGCACGATAAACGTATCCAGGTGCGTGCTGAGCGGTGAGAAGTAGATGTTGGCCCACTGCTCGAAGTTTCCGCTCATATCCTGCTTGCGCTTACGCAGCATGATATTCTCCATGGGCGGCATCAGCTTCGCGCCAGTCTTGATGGCCGATAAGTAGAACCTTTCGCACTGCAGCAGGAAGTTGTGGTCTGCATTCCATTCCTCTTCGGTATAGTCCACGCCGAAGAGGTCCTTGTTGAAATCGTCTCGTATGGAATAAGAGGTCTTGTAGGCCGAGTCCTCCGTTTTCTCGTGATAGTAGTCTGAGAACACCATAGGCAGCAGTCTGGCCATGGTGGACGCGTCGAAGTTGTTGGGGACGTAGTTAGTAGTGAATGCTATCTTCGGTGACTCGCTATAGGGAATGTTGTATGACTGGTTGTTCTTGGGGTTGACGGTCATGTCGCTGGTGATATTGTCGTAGAACAGCTCCATGCGTACGGCCTTCGAAATGTCATCCACCAGTAGCATACGTGTATGTCGGTTAACCTGGTCAAAGACGTGCGGGTTGTCCAGCAGCTTGGCGTTACGTCCGGACAGCTTGACAGTCTTCAGGAAGCGGCTCAGCACCTGCGAGAACAGGAACGACTTACCGGAACGGCCGTTACACTTGTCGTCGTCGTCAATCTTCCAGTCCATGGCCATTGGCGCCCATGCACGGGAAGGTGACTTGAATGCGTGCAGCATATATCCGATGGTGAAGATCTTGTTGAGCAGTGTCCGCTTCTGGTAAAGCACCTCGATGGGATCCAGTTCCTCCGCCTCGATGCAGAACTTGTGCGACCTGCCGTATTCCTGCTCTTCCTCCTCACTCATGAACGGCTTGTTTTCCTCCTCCTTTTGCCAATACAATCGACTGGAATTGATGAGATAGCAGAACACCTTCGACTTGGGTATCTGGTCGGTGATGGACAGTGTATATGATATCTGGCCGTCTTCGTCGGTGGTCTGCTCGACGGTGAACATATCCGGCAGGATGGTAAGCCTGTGAGGAATGACATTCTCTTGCCAAACGAAGCGTCCCAGTTCTGAGGCCTCTCCCGGATCCATCAGGATGATATCATCCGATGTCACCTTCACGGTGTTGCCCTTAAAGAAGAATAGCTGGTAGTTGGGGGCGTAGTTGGTGAAGTTCAGCTCAACGCTGGCCAGCTTGTCGAGTGCTGCAGGCGATGTGCGCGGACTATCGATGATCAGGTTCTGCACTGCGATATCCTGTGTGTCTGATGGAATGTCCTGTCCAGGGAATTTACGCTCCTCACCCCTCGCCCAGTTGATCAGGAACTCGGAGATATCGGCCGTATTGACGTGTTCCACGACATTGCCTTGAACGCGCACGAAGTCCACCTTGTTGGCCTCTTTGTCCTTCAGCTTATAGAATCCCTGCATCTTCAGGAAATACTGCAGGCACGCTGAATTGATGCTGTAGCTTGTCTCACCCTTTTTGGTTACTGAGGCATCCCAGAACTTGACGGGCAGTGCCTGGCTGACCAGTGTGTTCATGGACTGCGTAGGATTGTCCTGTAGCTCCAGCCAGTCTTTGAAGTCCTTACGGTGGCGTCCGCGGTCGTCGCGGAACTGCTCGAAACGCTGTGGCAGCCAGCAAGTGCGTATTTCCGGAAAGGCAAGTGCCACGGTCTTTCCACGTCGGATGCCCGTCTGGTCTTTGTCGGGGATGTTGTACACCTGCTCAACCATTTTGGTGAGCTGCTTGTATTGCGACGGTGTCAGCTCTGCCGTCTCACTGTTGAGCCAGATGGGGAAATAGCCCAGCGACCGTGCGCATAGTGAGTCACGCTCTCCGGAGCAGATGAAGGCACTTTCCAGACGCTTTTCCTTGTACGACTTCTCTTCGTTTATCGGGTCGCTCTCAAACTTCTGACGCTCGCGCTCGTTCCATTCGTTATACGTGCGCTGCAGCTCCCAGAGGCCGTTCAGATAGTCAGCAGGCTTCTGGCCGATGTACATAAAGCGGTATTTTTTGTCCGCGTTCTTAGGCTCGTACTTCTTGAAGAACGACTTCGTGTTGCCCTGCCGGTCAGTCCAGAAGCATTCGCGCATAAATATAGGATAGGTTGGCGTCGACCATTTCTTAGTGATTGTACGATCCTGGCAGATGCCAACCCATTTTACCGAGTACCAGTGTAGGGCATCGACGTGTTCCTGAGTCACCAGTGGTCCCATCACCTTCAGCTCCTCGTCGGTCATCTTGTCGTTCAGCTCGTAATACCACTGGCCTTCCTTCATCTCTGGGTCAGCGGCAACCTTCTTGTCGAAGCGTGGCTTGTTGATGTTGGCGTCGATATGGTCGATGGTCAGGTTCAGTTGGCTAACAATCCATACCAGGGCCTCCTTGAAGCCCAGGTTCTTTTCCTTCATCACCAAGTCAATGGGATTGTGGGCGTGACCGTCGGTGTCGTTGCCGAAGTCGGTCACCACGTAGTGCTCGTCGGGTCCGGAGCCCATCAGCTTGACATGTGCCGATGCAGTCTTCTCTCCCGGACGCACCTTAAAGGCGTGTTTTAGGTTTGCACTCTCTCCGTACCTGATGCGCTTCAAGTCCGGATATAGCTCCTCGATGATATCCAGTCCCTTATTGGTGGCCTGGTACACCTGTTCTTTCGTAACCATAATCTTTCAGTTTTTACAGAGGTTCGATTTTTGCAGTTTTCGGAGGGCAAAGATAGTAATTCCCTGCCCTCCGTAAAACCACAAAGCGTCACTTGTCTAGCATGACGATAAACGGCTTAATACCTTTTCGCTCTGCTGTCTTCATAATAGCCTGTTCTGCAATCTTGTTTGAAGCGAAATACTTAGGCAGCTTCAGTTTGATGCTGCCCTTTACCCAGAACCGCCAGAAGAACATAAACGTATGGCGTTCCTCTATCAGATAGCGGTCTTTGGCTCTCTTTCTGATTCTTATAAAAACTTTTCTTCCCATAACTGTTACGTGTTTCTATTGTTACAAATTGTGTTTGATTGATTTTCATTAAGGGGGGGGTAAAAAGTGTTGCTTTGTACAGCACTGGCTCCATCTTTAGCCTGGTGTATGCCAACTTGTACTTGCCGCGTCTGCGCTGCTTCCATGCCGCCAACAGGCGCTCGCACGACTCCTTGCTAAGTTTGCCACTGATGACCTCTCGTTCGCCAGTCAGTCTGTTTTTGCCTGTGATAACGTAATTCATATTGGAATGCATATTTCTTTTGCCTTACTTTTCAACCATTCGTTCCACTCACAGAATTCAGGACAACGGTCGTATTTCTTGCCAATAAAATCTGCTGCCTGAGCAAGTGATTGGAAGTATATTTTCTTGCCTGCGGCCAATGCAAAATCAAATTCGACACGAGCACCATTGGAGAGTACCCAGTCCTCAAGCATATATATTGAGTCGCATGTGCGGAGCTGATATAAGTCGTACAACAGGATGTCTTGATAATTCTTTTTTCTCTTGCACAATTCAAAGGCTCGGTCCATATTATCCTGATACATCTCGCTGGCAGGGTCAATGACATTTAATAGTCTGTACTGATACCGATATTCGATTTCCTTACTTGCGGCGTCGAACTTCGCGCGAGTGGCCTCGCTGATGACCTCCTCGCCAATCTTTCCACTAATATAGATTCTCATACGCATTACAAATTATAATTTTCACTTTCTCATATTTCAGTGTCGGCCGTTTTTGAAACACGAAGTCCTCGATGTCCTTTATGCTGACCTTGTACAGGGGGTTGTACCTGTAGCGCAGCGTACAGTAGAATTTTACCCCCCCCCTGTATCATAACGTCGATGACCATTGTCTTCATGACGCCCCCTCCTTCCTGCATCGCTGCTTGATGCGCCTGGAGGTGATCCAGAACCCTACACCCTCGCAGAACGCGTGCTTCAGGTGGTCCTGAGCCGCCTCGTCCGGAATCAGCGATATCAGACTGCCCACCATCTGCGACATGGCCACAACAGCACTACTGATGTGTGGTAATCCTACCATGCCGTCCTTGGCTGCCAGCTCGTGGAACTTCGGCAGGAACAGCTTCTTGGCCTCCGTCGTCACCTCGATCCATTCGTGGATGGAGTCCTTCACATCCTTACTTAACCCCTGATAGCCTGGTGCACTTTCTACCTCGGCCATCAACTGTTGATGCTTCGTATTCTGGTCGTCAACGACCCTGTTTTTTGTCTTTCTCATAATCCTATTGGTTTTCGTAAATACTCATGTTTATTTGCGTTCCTTTCTTAGCCTGCTGGTACATCCACTCCGCTGTGGCACGGCGCTGCAGGCGCATCTTCTCGTGCTCCTTGTGCATATTCTTAATCACATTGTTCGTCAGGTCGCTCATGCGGCACGACGGAAGCCTCAGACGCGACATCATCAAGTCGACGGCCACATCGAAAAGTGCCTGTGCGGTGTCGCTGTTTCCACCGTATGAACGGCGGTACCGTGCGATAATTTCTTTCTTGATACCCATGATATACTCGTAGGCCTCCTTGTAGTTGCTGCTCTCATAGCACCGCATCAGGATGCCGATTTCCTTGGCACGACGTTCCAGGATGGCCATGCGGTTTTTGGTAGAATTCTCGGCCATCACCTTGTTCATGTGCTCCGCCCGCTCGCGGTAGCTCATAAGGTGGAACTGGCCGTCCTCTGTACGCTTCACCTGCACGTATCTGGGGATGCGGTCAACGGGAATATCGTTCAGAGCAGCATACCAAAGCCGGTTCTGCGAGAAGCTGAACGTGCAACCGTCACGCCGAAGACTGTACCACAATTTGTCGGAGCCTTTCTTTCTAGCACCCAGCTCGCGCAAACCGTCGAAGCAGCTGTACAGGTTGCCGGTCTCGACGTCCATCATGTAGTATGGAAAACCAATTATCTCTTTCAGCTTCATAATTCTTCTGGCTTCTTTTCTTTTGGACAGCAGCTGCAATCGGGGAGGTCACAGCCATAGCAGGGTGACTCGATGTAACGCCCGTGTTTATCAAATTCGGGAAAATAACTCATCTTTGCGGCATTTGTTGTATTGAAAAATATCCTTCTTTCCTATCAGTACGCTCGTAGTCTGCACATCGAGCAGAACCGGGAGGCTCTGAACAATGACCAGCTTCGTTGTCCCATAAGAGGCAATGTCGGCAGGTGTCTTTCCATTTGTTGCTCGATGCGGGAAAGAACGTCAGAACTCCCCACAATGTCGATGTGAAATGTTTTTCGTCAGCCGACATTCCGAATATTTCGAGTTGCGTTGCCTCCATATTATGGCCTTCTATATCCAAATATAGCGTTTCTTACATGATGTGAAGCCAGATGAAGAACAATTTTATCAGTATCGGTGTCAGGTCGAACGGTTATATACGGGCAAACGTATCCAAAGCGGTCACTGGTTTCAAAGAAGGTGATGCGAAACGGCTTACATCTTTTATACTTCTCTTCCAGTTCATGCATTTTCGCCTGAATGTCTTCCTTGATTTTCAAGAAGTCATTTTCGGAAACTACCATATGATGGTATTTCTCCTCAACATAGGAACTGAGTTCCTCGCCCATTATGTTTGACTTGTTAGTCGAAACAGAGATAAAAAAATGTCTATCCATACTCTATTATTTAATTATTCGACTTTACCATTAGATATTCCATACCATAACGCTGCATCCACTCATTATAGTGGGCGATGGCAGCATCACCAGTGAGGCCCTTGCGTTGGCGGTCGGCCAGTTCCTGACGCGCCACAGCTGCCTCTCTTCTCATCTGCATACCCATAGAGCGCCCTTTTGTCTCTATGACTATTAGTTTTGTTAGAAGATCACTTTTACCCATAATCAATTATTTTACCTTCATCTTGCCGGTTGTGGGATAAAAAGAACAGGAGGGATGCCCAGGCTCTTCGTGCAGAAATTGGTCGCTCCCTTTCGGGCATCTGCCTTATTCCATGTGACGCCTTGCGGTAGTCACCATCCCTCCCGTTTTGCTCAAAACTTAAATACAAACAAGGTACGGGACTTGCACCCGCCCGGACGTCCTTCCGTCCGTAAATGAGGTTAATAAATAAATGACTTGACTTATCTGTCGGGGTTTTGCTAGGACTTTCAAAAGTCGATTTGCCGACGGCTTTCTCATGGCCATATGTGGTAGAGCTTCTATTTTTTTCTTTTTAATAAACCACCCTGCAGAAAATCAAATCCGAATACTATTGCTTTTCTGATCTATTCAAAGAGAGGAGAAACGGCTGCAGGGTGGTTGGGTGAACGGCGCTCCGTTCTGGGACAAATTACTATAGCCTATGTCTATGAAAACCACAATCCTCACGGACTGCTCTTACATCAGTGTCAAACTACTGTGTCAAGATGTCTCTTCAGGCGCTCCAGTGTTCCACGGTCCGGCGTGTCTGCGTGCTCGATGGCACGGCGGAGGGCCTGTAATTCGTCTAACGACAATTCCTGTATCGAGTACAGGCGACGGCTATCCTGATCGATCATCATAGGTCGCTGAAGTTTAAGTCCAGCTCCGGACGTCGTTCGATGCGGTCCGAGGCCTTGCCGTTCTGGTTCCACGTTATCTTCTTCCCATCGACGGTGCCGATAAATTCGCGCACCTTGCGGTCTCTTAGTTTCGCCTCCTTCGGTTCTGCATGGATGGGCAATGCTTTGATGGCGGCTTCGAATTGTTTGACAGTGTACATATGAATAATTTTTTGTTATTGTTCGTTATAGTTTCCAAACAGCCGGATGAGCCAGCGTGGATGCGGCAGCTTCAGACGCTTGCAGGCCTTCCATATTTGCTGTTTGCAGGTCTTCTCTTTCTTTCCCAAACGGGCGGCAATCTCGCTGGGTAGCAGGCCTTTGGCGTAGAGCAGTACGACGCGCTTCTCTTCCATTGGCAGACTCAGGGAAATACGTGGTTTGCAGATGACGTGTTCGTCCTTGCAGATACCCCGTAATGGGCATCGCACTTCCTCTAGGTGGAACATGTCCATCTCGACGTCAGGCTGGAGGAAGTCAGCTTCCCCGAAGTTGCAGCGTATAAATCGGTCCACAATGCGGAACTCATAATACCACCTCTCCGGTTCCGAGGCCGAAGCCAACTCCTTCAGTCTTTCGACGGCCTTGGGAAAATACTGTGTTATCTTCCCGAGCATCCATTCTATTGCATCACGGTCTTTCGGGGTCAGCTCACTGGTGACTCCGTCCCTGCAGATGCAGGTTTTGCCGTTGATGTTATAGAACTCTACGCCTTCCATGACTCATTTCTTATAGTTTCACCTATTAGGATGATGTCGCGCTTGTTCATACTATCCTTGCCGACGAGCTTCCTTTGGAGGCTGTGGTAGTTATAGTCGAATTCAATCATCAGGTAGCGCAAAAGCTCCCCTTTTTCCTTTTTGCAAAGCTTCTCTTTGTAGTAAGCCTGCAGTTCAACTTCGGTTAGAAAATTGCTCATTTGCTTGGTTTTTTCAGTTTTTATCGCTAATTTTGTCGGCAAAGTTACGAAGAAAAGTTTAAAATAACAAGTATTCTGATGATTTTTTAATCATTTTACTGCTTATTTAGATAAAATATAATTAGCAGACTGAGTAAATATAAAACTGACTGACGTATGAAAATTGACTCGCTATGGATACGTACACTTGAGAAAAAGTACGGCGTAAAGAACAAAACACTGCGTGATCGGCTATGGCCGAAGCATCCTACCCGGAGTATCACTTACTTCGACCAATACGGTAATCCCTCGCGCGAAACACTGGAGATGCTTGCCGATATCCTCGGTTGTACCGTCGACGAGATCCTGCGACGCAACGTGCCGGATGCTGCTACCGTTGTCAGCGGTAACAACAATCAAATAGGCAATGTACATATCAATAGTGATATCAAGGTACTGCAGCAGACTATTGAGTACCAGGCGAAGCTTATCAAACAGCAGGAACGGGAATTGGACCGCCTGCAGACCAATACCGACAAGCAGCTGAAGACGAAAGATGAACAGATAGAACGGTTAATAAAACTCGCGCAAGGCCAATGAATACTAGTAATTTTTTTTTATTGTCCGACCCCAAAACTCGGACAGAACTCGGACAAAAACCACTCTCCAGACTACCCGAAACACCCCCATTTTACGCAGTCTGCTGGTTATTATCAGCCTCCCACCGCTCGCCTCATCCCGACAGAAAAGGAGACTTGTCATCGCGACAAATCTCCTTTTTACTAACTTATATAATAATACACGTATATATTTTGAGCCAAAAGGTTCGTGTTTATTCCTCTGGATACATGCTGTGGTAAGCGTCCTCCAAGAACTCGGCATTCTTGGTGTGGTTAATCCACACGTTTCTTACACCGTCCAGTTCCAACAGACCCTGCGGGTGCTTGCCAGCCTTGGGAACAATCGTCTCATAGCCTGCGTGGCTGAAGAACTCATACCAGCTGACGTCCTCGCTCTCGGGAGCCATCGGATTCCAGTACTCGTCGCCCTCACCGGCCATATCGTTGTGAGCATGGTCACCGGCAATAGACATCAGGGCGTGCAGATACATCTTGCCATTGGTGAGACCGGCCTCTTGCATGCGCTCCAACACATTCTCTTTGTAGTTGTCAGGCATATCAACGGTACCTACGAAATAGTTGGGGCTGAACTTCTGCAGTTCTTCCTCGAGCTGGGTATAGCGAACGTTAGCCTTGAAGGTGTCGTAGTTGTCGGGATTACCGTGACCCATGAAAGCGACAACACCCTGAGAGGCCTCAGTCTTGTAGAGTGCGTTCAACTGCTGGGCAACTGAGGGAATGTCGGCATCGGGATCGTTCAGCAGAGGCATGCCGAGGAAAATGGATTCGGTAGAAGACAACTTAGCCAGATAGTCGTCGTCGAGGTGAGCATCGGCAATGTAACCGTTGTTCATAAACTTCTTGACCGAAGCCACGACGGCAGCAAACTCCTCACCGGGAATGACCTGCAACGACTGCACATAGATCTTGCTGTACTTTGCCTTACCGATGGCGTGCAACAGATAGCGGGGCTCGTAATAGTCGCGCTTCACGATGTTGCCGTTGTCGTCGACATTCTCACCGGCACTGGCGCGGTTGATGCAGATGTCACTCGAGAAACTCATGTAAACATCAGCATTGGGGAATGCAGCCTCATAGGCGGCAACGGTCTTGTCGAATGCCTTGAAAGCATTGTCCCAAGTAGAGCCGAATGCCACCAACAGTACGGCAACGTCCTTCTTGGTTTGAGCCTTCTTGGCAGCCACCAGATTGTCGTTGATGGTGTACTCAGAAACAATGTTTTCCTTCTTGTTGTCGTCGTCACTGCTACTACAAGCGGTGAATGCGGGGGCTACCAGTGCGAAAGCCACTGCAGCCAGGATGAATGATTTAATCTTGAACTTCGTTCGAGATTCTTCACGTTCGGCAAAGCAAGCCTGCTTGCTTTGCTCTCTCTTAATCAGAATTTTCATCATTGTTGTTTTGTTTAGTTGATAAAATATTATTTTGTTTAACTCTCTTGCCGCCACTGAATTTGATGCTGAAAGTCCCATACACCGTCGTACCCGACGTGTTGGTACCCAGATGGTAGGGATGCATGGTGCGGTCGACGTAGTTGAAGATGTTGTCGACGCCAAACTCCAGCCTGATACTTTGAATTTTGAAACTTGAAACCTTGAACGGAAAATCGTGCGTCGTGCTGATGCGCCATATCTGATAGCCCTTGCCGTCGCCGTTGTTCTGATAGTAGCGCTTGCTGCTACCACGCGTCGACAGGCTTACACCCAACTTATACGCGGGATTAAAAGCATGGCTGTACAATGCCGAAGCACTCCATTTATGGTGAGCCGTGCCGTCGATGACAACCGTCGTCATGCGGTCCTCCTTCTCGTCATACAGATGGGCCTTCGTGTCGAGATAGCTGTAGGCGCCGTTCAGCGTCAGCTCCGGCAACAACCGGTACGACAGCGTGACGTCGACACCGCTCGTGCGCGCGTCATCCATATTCTTATACATACGCGCCTGAACCTTCGTACTGCCGTCGCCCATATAGGCTTGGGTCACGCCCGGCGGAATCTCGCTTTCCGACACATTTACCAGTGCTATCATCCGGTCGAGCTTGTTCAGATAACCCGTCAAGGCAGCCGTAAAGCGCCGTCCGCGATACTCCACGTTGGCAGAGTAATAGTTGCTGGTCTGGGGATCAAGGTTGACGTTGCCGATATTGAAGAACGTGCTGCTGCCCATAATGTGGAGATAGCGGTAGTGCAGCTCCTTGACGGTAGGCGTCTTAAAGCCCTGACTCCAACCCAGACGGAAGCGGAAGTCGCCGACGGAGGCCATCGTACTGACCTTCGGCGTCAGGCGGAATCCGAAGTTATGGTTGTCCACCAGTCGCAGACCCGCAGTGATGTTTAGCCACTTCAGGTGGTTCCACTCGTCCTGCACATACACGGCACCCGTCCAGTCGTCGGCCGTTCCCGTCTCCGTGCGCTCGGGGGCTTTCAGGTAGTCGTAGCGGTATTCCGCACCGGCATTCAGCATATTGTCGTAAGGCAGATTGAAGATGCCCTTCAACTGTGCCATCACGCGCTGCTGGTCACTCTGCAACTTGCTCTGACCGGGCATCATCGCCACCGAGAACCAGTCGCCATTCTGGTCGCCATACTCCTCGCCCTGCAACAACACGTAGTCGTAGTGTTTTGCCGTATAGTCGTAATAGTAGGCGTGCTTGTTCCAGTCCACGTCCAGCGTGATGTTGTTCCATTTACCGCCCACCGATGCCGACGCATTGTTGTAGCGCAGGTCGTAAGTATAGACGTCGCAACTGGGGTGACGGCCGTTCTGTGGGCGCAGGATGTTCTTCTTATAATATGAACCCTCGGCATACAGCTCCAACCCCTTCATCGGCTGATACGTCAGTCGTTCGGCCACCTGCCAGTTACGGTATTCGTTCACCGTCTTGTTCCTACTGTCCGTCAGCACCACGCCCTCGGCCCATTCCTCGGCGGTATTCTGCCAACCGTCGTTGCGTTGCAGCTGGAAGTTCGTCTGGCTGTTGAATTTGCCCAGGGTGAATGCCACCGTGTTATGCTGGCGCAGGTCGTTATGCGTACCGTAGCGCGTGCTGTTGTCCACATAGAACCCCGCCTCGGTATGCTTCTTCGTGATGATGTTGATGACACCGGCCATTGCGTCACTACCGTACAGCGCACTCTGCGCACCCTTCACAATCTCAATCTTCTCGATGTTCTGCGGGTCGATGAGTCCAAGGTCGTTCTCACCGCCCACGTCGCCGTGGATGCGCTTGCCGTCCACCAATATCAGGATATAGCTATTGCCCAGTCCGTTCAGCTGCATCTGCGAGCCCATGTCGCCCTCGTTGAAGGCAAACGACGCCGTCAGGCCTGCGAGGATCTCCTCCAGACTCTTGCCGCCATACTGACTCAGCATCTGTTGTGTGATGACCTCCGTCTGCACTGGCGCATCCTTCAGCAGGTGACGCGTACCAGTACCCGTCACTACCACCTCCTCGATGCTGTCCTGACGCCAGATGTCCGTCTGCGCCATAGCGCACGACGCCAACAGCCAAAGGCCAATAGCCATTACCTTTCTCATCATCTCTACTCTTTCCGCACCGCTAACTCCTGAGCGGACGTACTTTCCAGTTATAGGCAGGTCTTCTGACTTTCCCCAGTCTGCCTTACCTTCCCGACTCATGTCAGTGGCGTTATACAAGCAGACCCTTTCTACGGGGGATTACAGCTGCAGGAACAGTCCCGGACTCTCACCGGATTCCCTTACATCAGGCGGCATCAGCCACCAGATTGCCATATTCGCCGGCAAAGATACGAAAAAAAAATAGACAGACAAAATATCTGTCCACTTTTTTTCATATTTCCCCGTAAGGTTACAAATAATCGAGCGAAAAACCGGGATCAATCCAACTTTCCGCCACCACCTTATGGAAGTCGCACTTCTGGGCGTTCGAGTCGCCTCATCCCGACAGAAAAAGAACCTAACTGATTGATTTTCAGATAGGTTCTTTTCTTTACTTACCTCTTAGAATGGGCCATAGCCCATGCATGACGTGGTTCCCAGCGCCGTGGCGGCCGCCGTGATGGCTGCTACTATCACCTTCAACAGCACATCCCAAAATCGCTTGTTCTTCATAACATTTGTCGTTCAATGTTCAACGTTCAATGTTCAACGTTTTAGTTCTGGTCCATACCTCCACCGGGGTTACCGCTCTTGTAGAAGTACTTGGTTGCAACCTCACTCGACTGACCGTCCTTGATGGCGATAGCCTTCACGGTAGTGTTTTCCGTCAGAGTGAATGCCTCACTGTACAGAGTGCTCT
>JAEEGG010002107.1_pt1 | contig 52134 bp, 33 predicted proteins | sample 9134161 | NCBI WGS metagenome assembly JAEEGG01 (sample SAMN16246543, study PRJNA631951) | gut metagenome | biome: gut microbiome; feature: rumen; material: CR-attached | host: Bos | place: Iran: Karaj | collected 2018-10 | reverse complement strand
AAAGCTCTACGGTGAGCGTGTCACCCAGGTTGTAGTCCTCATCAAACTTGAACTCGGCCAAGTGGGCCTTCGGCGTTGTACCGGCCTTCTTGAACACGCCCATCATAGGCTTAGTGGTGTTCTTCTCCTTAGCCTCGCCAAAACCCAGCTGTACGGCCTTGTAGCCGTCCTTCTCCAGAGTCTTGACCTGTGTCACAACGCAAGGACCAGCTTCGATCACTGTGCACGGTATGTTCTTACCGTCACTGAAAACGGATGTCATTCCGATTTTCTTTCCTAATAATCCTGGCATTTCAGTTTTAATGTTTAACTTGTTTTGATGGTTGATATAACTGTTGTTTATTCTCTCTTAAAAGGGCCGCGCCAAGGCTTTCATTACCCACGCACACAGTAAAAGAAGAAACAGCCATGTCCTTTCTAACGGAGCTAAACTGTTCTTTTTCAGTGTATTGTTAGCATTTTGCCAGCGCAATGACCACTTTTGCGGCTGCAAAGGTACTCATTATTTTTTATATATGCAACACTCATATAATAACATTTATGATTATTTAACAGTCACACTCGTCTACTTACTGATATTATCACTTCTTCACAACGCTATCTCCGGGTGCTGCACGGCCAGCGGCAGGTCCTTCTGCGAGAGGTAGAACATGTAGAGGATAACGTCCTTCGTGCCTCGGTTCTCGCCGTGATGGATGGTACCCACCATCTCTACCACCGCCTCACCCTCGTGCACCACCTTCGTCTGACCGTCAAGGCCGATGATGGTCAGCTCGCCCTGCACCAGCACACCGTAGTTAATGGCCACATGGTGATGCCAGCCCAGCTTCTTCCCCGCAGGAAACACATACTTCACAGCCACAAGTTCAGGACGCCCCTGAAAATAGTCGGGCAGCTCCACGCCGTCCCAGCTCTGCGAGGTGCGTATCAGTTCGGTGCTCTGCACTTGCTGAGCCACACTCTCCTGTGGGGTCTCTTCGGCAGTCTGTACAGGCTGCGCTGTCTGTGCCTTTTTACAGGCAGTAAACATACTGATGCCGCAGACAAGGGTGGCGGTCATCACCCATAGTTTCATTCTTTTCATTGTTACTATAATGGAGTTAATGGATAAATGATATTTACTACAAGTATGTTGGCTGCCACAACGCTTGCGTTGGCAGAATCAAAAGGGCTTTTCAATAACCAGGGTTCTGCGTCATGTTATTGTTGAGCGCGCGCACGTCGGCAGGAATGGGGAAGACGGTGGTGTGACCGTCAGACTCGTCGATGGCATCAGGCCTCTCATAGAGCGACTTGTATTTGTTGAAGCGGATGAGGTCTGACCTGCGCCAGCCTTCCCAGCAGAGTTCCAGCAGTCGCTCGTCGAGGATATTGTCAAGCGTACACTCACGCTCTTTTGCTCCTGCACGCTTCCTGACGGCATTGAAGTCGGCACTACCGTCCAGTCCTAAGCGCACCTTTGCCTCGGCGCGCATCAACAGCACGTCGGCATAGCGGAAGAGCACAATATCGTTATCAATGAGTTTGCCATCCTTGATGGCATTCTTGTCAAACTCATATTTGAACATACGTGCGCCAGCCGTCTCTACGTATGGCGAACCGCTGAGGTCGAGCAGCACCTTGTCGGGCTCGTATTTCAGCGGTTTTCCCGTTCGGTCAGTAACGGGTTTACCGTCTGAAGAATAGACATAGGTGTAGTGGTAGCAGTCGAGGAAGCGAGGGTCTAAGTCGTCAGGATAGCCAAACACCTGCAGTGTCTTTAGCGTGGCGCAAGTACCGTTCTCGCCGTTATATCCGTATGCTGCAGCATGACGGTAGTGCAGTGAACGAATGATGTTCTGCTGCTGGTTGGAAAAGAGGTTCTTGTCCATCGGGATGGTGAAGATATTCTCCTTAGAGTTCTGGTTGTAGACTAAGAAGTTGGAGCTATAGACTGGTTCTAGGCTATAGTTCATGTATTCCAGATTGTTGCAATAGGCTATGCAATCGTCCCATCGCGGCACGCCCGTATACGCCTCCGACTGCAGCATCAGCTTAGCCAGGATGAAGTATGCCACAGGTTGTGTGATACGGCCGTAATAGTCGCCCTCGCGGGTGCTGTTCTCAACTGACAGGTAGTTGACTACGGAGAGGAGTTCTTCTTCGCAGAAATTGAACACCGTTGCCCGCTTCTCGCGTTTCACTTCGTTCATCGATACGCTACTGTTGGTTACTAACGGCACATCGCCAAAGAGGTCGATGAGATACCAATAATACATAGCTCGGAGCGCTCTCACCTCGGCATTCCACTGTTTATAATACACATCGCCTGCAAGGTCTTTGTAGGTGTCAAGCGTCTCAAGCGACCTGTTACACAGCGTGATGACCTTATAGAGGTATAGCCACGACTTCTTCACCAGGTCGTGACCGGCTGTCCATGAGTGCTTATACATGGCCTCCCACAGGCCGCCGTCGTACCAGTCGCCGCCGCGCAGGGGAATCATGGCCTCGTCGCTGCCGAAGGTCTGCAGGTCGTAGACACCTCTGTTGGCGCCTTGCAGCCCCTGGCCGTCTTCATATCCGCCCACGTAGTTATATAAGGTGGCTACGGTGTTGAGATACAGGGTCTCCATCGTTGTGTAGGCCGTACTCTCGGGCAGCTCGCTGCGTGGTGTCTCGTCTAGTGAGCACGATGCGAAGACAAGGGTGAGGAAGAGGGATAGGATGTTATATTTTTTCATTTTTTAGAACTGTATGCTTAATGCAAGTGAATAGGTTCGGTATGGGGGGATGGTACGCTTGTCGTCAACGCCGAGTGTTGAATCTACTACCGTTGAGTTGATGATAGGCGTAAGACCTGAATAAGAGGTGATGGTGGCGAGATTGTTGACGGAGCATGCTACGCGCATCTTGCTGATGTATGGAGAGCGTACGGGTACGTTCCAACCCAGTGTGACATAGTCAATGTTCACATAGTCGCCACGCTCAAGCCAGTAGTCGCTGATGTGCTGGTCCTGGATGTTCATCTCGGGCGCTCCCTTCATCACGTTGTAGTTGGGCAGCGATGCCATATTCATGTATGCCAGCGCCGTACCGTTATAAATCTTGTGTCCGAAGGCTCCGTTTACCTGCATCGTGATGTCGAACTGCTTGTAGCGGAAGGCATAATTAGAGCCCATCATCGCCTTTGGCGTTGCCTGTCCGCAGATGTATCGCTCTGATGTCAGGTCGTAGCGCTTCGAACCGTCTTCTGCTATCATAAAGCCCTTGCAGTGTGGCAGATAGAACACACCCAAGGTTTGACCTACTATCTGGAAGCACGCATCGCTCGCCCCATGGAATCCGGCTCCATAGAGTCCGCTGATGCCCTGTACGTCGGGCGCCGTCAGGTATTGTCCCTGGTAGTATCCGTTGAGGGTTACGAGCTTGTTGCGCTCAAAGCTCCAGTTCATGTTGATGTTCAGCTCCATGTCCTTGTGCTTCAGCGGTGTGATGCCGAAGCCTATCTCCAGACCGTGATGGCGCATCTTTCCCAGATTGGCCAGCAGGTGGTCGTAGGTGAAGGGTGGCACGGGTACGGTGTAGTTATACAGCATGTCTGACGTGCGCGAGGTGTAGAAGTCGGCTGTCAGCACCATTCTGTTGTCCCAGAAGGCCATGTCCAGCCCCATGTTGAAGGTGCGCTTTATTTCCCATCCCAGGTCGGGGTTGGCATTGCGTATAATGCCCAGGGTGGTGGTTGGCATACCGCCCACGCTCACCACTCCGTTAGGTCTGATGAGCTGTTGCGACAGGAAGGCATCTATGCCTCCGAGGTTGCCACTCTTACCGTAGCCCACACGCAGGTTGAGCTTCGAGACGTATTGCTTCAGCGGTGCCATCCATTTTTCCTTCGTAATGTTCCACGCGGCACTGGCAGAGGGGAAGAAGCCCCAGCGATCGTTCTCACCCACCATCGATGAACCGTCAACACGGGCGCTGACATTGAGCGTATAACGGTCGTTCAGGGTGTATTGAGCCTTCACCAGATAGGACCTCATGCTCGAACTGAAGTCGAAGGAGTTGGTGCCTTCCCAAGGTCTCATGGCGCCTGCCGAGAGATTGTCGTAGCCGAAGGCGTTGGTGTTGAAGTTTGACGAGGTGGCATAGAAGCCTTTATCCTTATTCCGACCACCTTCTATCAGTCCCAGCAGCTCTATCTGGTGACCCTCTGCTATTATTTTCCTCCAGTTCAAAGCTATATTGCCAAGCATCTCCACTATCTTTCTGTCGCCTTGATAGGCCTCTCCGTGACTCCACACGTAGGTGGGGTAATAATGGGCGTTGCCGATGTCGGTATACGAATAGCTGCCGAAGAAGGTCAGCGTTAGTCCGTATCCCAAGTCGGCCGTTGCCTTCGAGTGTACGTTCACGTGCGCATCGTCCTCATCCTCCTTCATGGTGAGCAGCGCGTAGGGATTGCTTATCCACCAAGCCTCAGTCACGTCATCGTAGCCGCCAAAGGCATTAGCGCCTGCCGGGAAGGTGGGATTGAAAGTGGCAGCAGAATAGAACAGCTTCTGCCTGAAGGGGATGACGTTGTTGTCCTGCAAGGAACCCAGCACGCCGAGGTCTACCGTCAGACGGTTGTCGAAAGCCTTCTGATGCAAGTCGAGCTTGGCGATGTAGTTACGCAGGTTGTTGTTCTTAACGGTTGTCTTGTGGTCGGTCATACCAATAGAGGCACGATAGTTGGCCATCTCCGAACCACCGCCGAATGCCAAGTGGTGATTCTGCACAAAGCCCGTACGAAGAGGCGCTTCGGTGAAGTCGGTGTCAGCGCCCTTGTCGATGATGCTCATGCCCAAATGGCCTGCCGCCTGACGAAACTGGGTGGCGTTGAGCATGTGGAGATTCTTGTAAGTGTTCTGGAAACCTATGCTGCCATCGTAGGCTATGTGGAACTGCCCTGCCCTACCCTTTCTCGTCACCACTTGTATCACGCCAGCAGCACCACGGCTACCATACTGCGATGTCTCCGAGGCGTCCTTCAGTATGGTGAAGCTCTCAATGTCAGCGGGATAGATGGTGCTCAGCGTGATGATGTCTGACTGCACACCGTCGATTACCACCAGAGGGTCGTTGCCACCCGTGAGTGATGTGGTACCTCTCACTCGCACAGCCGACAGCATAGCCTCATGATTGCCGTCCGACTGTACCTGCACACCTGCGGCCTGACCGCTGAGGGCGTCGAGCGAGTTGGTTATCATACCCTTGTTCATCCTCTCGCGGGTCACAGTGTTCGGAGCACCGGTCTTCGTAGGACTATCGCCATAATAGTTGTTGATACTCACCTTAATGGTGTCGTCCTGAAGCTGATCTGTTGTGAGCGACGGGTTCTGTGCCAAAGCTGCTGATGCCGGCATCCAGCATACCAGAAACGCTAAACACAGCGTCCGCAGCAGCAGTGATTTATTGACGTATTGAGGTTTCAATGTTTTTTGAGTTTTAGGGGGGGGGAGGTTATTTGGCTGCGAAGTTACAACTTTTCTTTCAACCAGCCTAACAAAAACAAGAAAAAAACACCAAAGCATGATTATTTACCTTTGTATCAGTTCCTCCCATACCAAAAGTCCTCATTGTGTATCAATGAGTTAACTATTGGGTGTGGGAGACCAGCGAACCACACAAGCGAGAGCGGGCTGAAGCATGGAAGGTGGCCATTGGCTTGCAGGCTGTGGATGGACTGAAAGTTTCTGAGTACCTGAAGCAGACTGCCCGTAGGCACATTGAGGGCAAAATAACCATTGACGAGGCTCGCAAACTGGTGAAGCAATACTATGTTTCCAAGACTCAGCACGACGATGATGATGAAGATAAGGAAGAAGCAGACCGCGTATCAGCAAACATTACGAAACTGATCAACGAGCGCGCATAAATTTCCATTTATGCTACACTTCCATAATGCTGACTAACGTAGTTATACACAGCGTCACGGTAGTAGTTGATGCTCTCGTCGGAATAGCTCTCTGGGAGTTCTTTCCAGAGAATGTCACGAATGGTGATGATGATGGACGCTCTGGTTTCTTGCTTGTCGAACGGATGATCCATCGTGGCTAATTGTGACTTTATCTTCTCTAGCAACTCTTTGGCGACCACCTTCAGTTTCTTGATGTCTTCTTTTGAAAGGTCATCTTTCATCAGCACATCGTACATGGAGAGTTGTTCGTCGTTCTCGAAACCTTCACGAATGTAGCGTTTCTCCTCTACGGTCAATTCGTGAGAGAGGCGTATCAGGTCTGTGAAAGCTTTTTCTATTGTTCCACGGTCTTGTTCCTGGTTATAGTCGCGAATAATCTCCTGATACTTCTCGTAGAAGTTGATGCGTGACGGATTCTCGGCAAGCATCCGGGCAATGCGCTCTTGTAGCAGTTCTTGAATGTCCTTCAGAACAAGATTCTTTTCTTTGCTCTTGGCGAACTCACGACGGAGCAAATCAAAATCGATACCACTAATATCGAAACGTCGTGGCTCAGCGACCATCATCGTTGCTTCTGGATCTATTTCAACATGTTCATTCACTATTTCATTGATGGCCACACTCAAATCAGTGATGTCAGCATGTTTGCGCTTCTGCTGCAACTCCTTGTAGATAGCTTCGATGGCATTCTTCTGCTGCTTCATTTCGGGTGTTATATCCTCACGGTCGAGATATTTCCATAGTTTCAGCAGCGTGGAGGCAAACGTGCAGAATGACTTCCTGATTTCCGCCGTCTCGCACATCGCATTAGCAGCCTTTTTCAACAATGACAGTTTCTCGAAACTCTCCGCTTTAATCAGGTCATCCAGTTCAAAGTTGTGTTCTCTTAGGAAAGCCGTAGCAGCAGCTATCGTCTCCAGCACATGTTTGATGAGTTCCTTCTTATCGATGGTCGGGTCGTTACCTCTTGTGCCACTTTCCGGGTTGGCGGTATAGTCGGCCAATGCCTGGCGCAGGGCTTTCACAATGCCGATGTAGTCGATAATCAGACCGTTCGTCTTTCCTTCCGACACTCGGTTGGCACGGGCAATGGTCTGCATCAGCGTGTGCGCCTTCATGGGCTTGTCGATGTAGAGGCACGAGAGCGTTTTCACATCAAAGCCTGTCAGCCACATAGCGCAGACAAAGACGACACGCAAGCGGGAGTCGTCGGCTTTGAAAGCCTTGTCCAGTTCCTCCTTCTCCATCCGCTCGCGGTGCATCTTGATGTCGAGTCCCCACTTCTGGAACGTCTGTATCTCATTCTGCTCCTGAGAAACCACCACGGCCATGTCCGTCTCACTCATCCATTCCAGTTTGCGCTGCATCTCCTGTGCCTCCTGTTGCGAGGTGCATTTGGCGATGGATTCTTCCAACGCCTTGATTTCGCGTTGCCAGTACTCCTGCACATAGTTGAACATACGAACACACGTCACCTTGTTATAGCACACGAACATGGCCTTGCCCGAAGTCCACAGGTCGCTGTAATGATGTACAAAGTCCTTGGCAATCAGTCGTAGACGTTTAGCAGCCGTCAGCAGATGCACTTCCTTGGCAAACTCACGTTCCAGCTTGGCCAACTGCGAGGCATCCAGCTCGCCAGCCTGTTCAAGGGCAGCAGCTATCTCATCGTTGATTTCAGGGTTCTTCAGATCTTGCAGTTTCTCGCCTCGGTTCTCATAGTAGAGGGGTACAGTTGCCTTATCCTCCACTGCCCGTTTGAAGTCGTAGATACTCACGTAGCCACCAAAGGTACGTGCCGTGATGTTATCGTTGGAAAGCAGCGGCGTACCTGTAAATCCGATACGATGGGCGGTAGGTAGCATGTGCATCAGGTTGTCGGCAAAGACGCCGTTCTGCGTGCGGTGCGCCTCGTCGCTCATCACGATGATGTCATGGTCGGGATAGATGGGGTCAGCCTTCGGGTCGTTAAACTTCTGAATGAGCGAGAAGATGAACGACGGATTGCCTTTCAACTTTGTCTTCAGGTCCTCGCCACTACTGGCGATGAACTTCTTCGCCTTCACATTGCCCAGCAGACCGCAGTTCTCAAACGTATCGCTGATTTGCTTGTTCAGTTCATCGCGGTCAGTAAGCACAAGGAAGGTGGGCGAGCCTTCAAACTTACGGCGAATCTTCTGCGATAGGAACAGCATGGAGTAGCTCTTACCCGAACCTTGTGTATGCCAGAATACGCCTAACTTTCCGTTCAGGTACTGGCGGTTGCGATACATCTCTACCGCTTGGTTCACGCCTAAATACTGGTGGTTGCGGGCAAGGATCTTTGCCGTGCGTCCGCCGCTATGGTCGTAGAGGATGAAGTTTTCCAACAGGTCCAGGAAGTTCTCCTTCCGGCAGATACCTCGGAGCATTGTTGGCAGTTCTATGTTACCAGCCTCTTGTTCCGTCAGTCGTTTCCATTCGTGGAAAAACTCCCACTTCGAGTCTATGGTACCCACGCGCGCCTCCAGTCCGTTGCTGAACATGATGAAGGCGTTGTGATAGAACAGTTGCGGAATCGTATCAAGATAGTCACGATAGTTCTTGTTGAAGGCATCCACCACTTCCACGTCGTGGTTCTTCAACTCCATAAACAGCAAAGGCAGACCATTCACGAAGCCTACGATGTCAGCCCGGCGATGATACAAAGCGCCATATACCCATAGCTCGCGGACACAAAGGAAGTCGTTCTTCTCGGGCGAAGCGAAGTCTATCACCTTGGCGCGTACCTCTTCCGTCTCGCCGTTCGGTTTAACGCGAGTCACGGGCACACCGTCCTTGATGTACTGATACTTCTGCTCGTTAATCTGCATCAGTGTTTGCGAGCTCATGTGCTCCGTCATGCGCTCCACGCACTCCTGCAGCTGCTTGTCCGTCAGCCAAGGGTTCAGCATCTTCAGCGCCTTACGGAAACGCTCCGTCAGCAGCACCTCATGATACGATGTGCGCCCCAGCGTTCCAGCTTGAGGGGATTTGCAATCCCCGAGCACCTCCTTGTCGAAGGCATACACGCTCGTCCACCCAAGCTCCTTCTCCAGCAACTCGGCAGCACTCCGCTGTATCAGTTGGTCTTCGCTATAGTCCTTTGCCATAATGATTCTTTTTTTACTGCACTTTATCCTGCACTTCTGTTTATTTTCCACATACCATTTTTGTCACTCCCCTCTCTCGTTATGACGCCCGCCTCTTTCAACTTCTTCAGTTGTTTTTCGACGCCACGCTTACTTATTCCTATGTGTTCAGCAATTTCCTGAGCCGACATTCCTGGAGTTTCATCTATCAAGATTAATAGATGTTTTTCATTTACACCGAACTTTATCCCGAACTTTACACCGAACTTTACACCGAACTTTACACCGAACTTCTTGTCAATGGGGTCGGTCTCATTTAATGGCAGTTCTTCCCCTTGATGCGCTTTCAGCGTTTCATATATCTCATTCAGCATAAAATCGATGAACGGGCCTGACTGTGCTGCGTTAGTGCTGGCTGTAATGGCATCGTAGTATTGTTGCTGATTACTATACACCATGTTTTCTACAGGCAAATGTTCAAACAATGGATGCAGCTTGCCTAAGATGAGCGACTGCCATAGGCGCCCTGTTCTGCCATTGCCATCGATAAACGGATGGATAAACTCAAACTCAAAGTGGAACACACAACTGCGAATCAGCAGATGGTCCTTCGAATGCTTCAACCAATCGAAGAGGTCACCCATCAGCATAGGCACACGATCGGCTGGAGGTGCTAAATGTACTAATCCTTTCTCACCAAAAACGCCCACGCCTCCACGTCGATAATGGCCTGGATTATCCACTAAAGCTTGCATCATCACGCCGTGGGCTTTCAGAAGGTCTTTTTCTTTGAAAGCATCAAGCGTGGGATACAGCTCATAGGTCTTGATAGCATTCTTCACCTCCTGAATATCCTTGATAGGTGCCACAACGTTCTTACCGTCAATGATGTCGCGCACCTGGCCCTCACTCAACATGTTTCCTTCAATGGCCAGCGAAGAGTGGATGGTCTTAATGCGGTTTACTTTACGTAGTCGCAATCCATCTTCTTGCTCCAGTCGGATAGCATAGCGTTCAATCTGAGCGGAAATCTCTGCTATCAGATTAATAGCCTCAGCACTTACTGTAAATGGTGGTATATACATATTTCTTGTTCTATTTTTATCGTTACGTTATACTGCTATCTCGCCACTCATCAGCTTCGGAAGCAAGCGGTCGCGAGCTTCGGTTAGGAGGCGGATTTGAGAGGAAAGATAGTAGATTTTTTTGTAGATAGATTTTACCTTTGAATCAAAGATACTTAATAGATGTAATGACGGAATCACTATTTCAAGTTTCTTTATCATATCTTGACTAAGATTTGGCTGTGCTGCACCTTTTCCCATACTAATCAACAAAGTCCTATTATCCAAGAGCCAACTATATAAATATAACCTCAAAATATTGTCTTCTGATAGTAAAAAAACGCAACAGGCTTGATTGCATGATAATTCTTTAGTTGCTATACCGAGTTTACCTATAGTTGCTCCATACATAGCCATAAGGATGCTACCTGAAGGGATTATTTTTGCAGAAGACTTTCTGATAGCATCATCTGTTATTCTCTCTTCTGTGTCAAAAATGAAATCATCGTTTAACTCCTTTGTTTTTACCCATGGGATATTGCCTGTATAAAATTCTGTTTTACTTCGTGAAGGTGTTCCCCCTGAAGTCGTATCACAAACTTCTCCAATCATTTTCTTCTCCCAACCCTCTGGCACACCATCGACAATCTTGGTGTTTTCGTGGCCGGGGAAGTGGAGGTCAACGAACCATTCCTTATAGAGTCGCTGCGCTGCTTCCTCCAACAACTTTATCTGCTTCTGATAGTTCTCTATCAAAGAGTCGTAGCGGGAAAGGATGGTGGCAATATGGTGCTGAGTGTTGATAGGAGGTATTGCAGTTTCTAAAGACTTTAATGTAGTCTGTGTTATAAGAGGTTGTGCTGCTCCTCCAGCATATAAGTTAAGGTTCATAATTTTCAATAAAAAATAATAGAATATGTTGCTCTCACCATTTTTTGCTTTCACAATAATAGTGTTATCAGATGCCCAAAAAGCATTTTGACAAATTGCTACAGAGCCACAATAGGCACCAACTCTTCCAATTATAATAGCATTATGATATAATGGCTTTTCTGTATAGCCTATAATTCCATTTGAGCCATATACAGGTATGGAGCCATTAGTAACTTTTATAGCTTTTCCATTATAAAAGTCAAGAATATCCCCCAACTTTACTTTCTTCCACTCACTCATGCTTCATCCTCCTGCTCATAATAATACGAATAGTCAATGCCCTTCATGAAGATTTCGCGGTCATCAATCTTGTCGGTCATAGCGCCTTGGAGTAACGATTTAATAGCTCGAGCATCCGTTGTGCTCTGCTTCATTGCCGATAAATACGCTTTCTTATCTATCTTACTCCAATCGACACATAGCTTCAACTGCTTCTTGAATATCAAGTCGAGCCAAATGCGCGTGCTTCGTCCGTTACCTTCCATAAACGGATGGGCAACGTTCATCTCTACATATTTGTTGACGATTTCATCGAAAGTGGTTTCTGGCATCGCTTCTATTAGCCTCAAATTCTGCATGAGGTACTCTGCACGACAGAACAGTGTGCCATCTTTCCAAATGGTTTTTTGACGAATCTGTCCGGCAAAGTCGTAGAGACCTCCAAAAAGATAGGCATGAATCTGCTGCAAGCACTTCACCGTTCCAGGTTCCATACTATCCAACAATCCGCTTTCAATGAGTGTGTAGGCCTTTTTCTTACTCTGTCCGTCAATACTATTATCACTATAGATGAACCAATCAAGAAACTTTCGGGCGCGGTTGTTCGGGTAGTTCTTGACGAGCGTCTGTACACAATCGGCATCGAGTGCATCTGCAGCACGCTGCTTACCATCAGGAGCTTGGAATTTGAAGTGGTTAGTGACACTAACCAGTTCAATTCCCTCCTTTGTCATCTTGCCTTTCAAGTATTTCCAATAGTTGCGGCATTTTGTATAATCGTCTTCGTCGTTGATGGCACGCACGATATCTGTGGCAGAGAACCACCATTTGCTGTGTTCCTCGTCCCATACGGCACGCACTTCGCGGTCATTGAAGAATCTGATGGATTTCTTGTTCATTTCAGCTCCTCCCATGCTTTTTGTATCTCATCCATCAAGGTGTTGGCTTCCGCGTTCAGCTGTGCCAACTCGGTATGAATCTCCGTCATGCGCTCATGGAAATCTACGCCGTCGTCTTCCTGCTCGGCTACACCGACGTAAGCGCCTGGAGTGAGCGAGTAGTTCTTTTCCTCTATCTCCTGAATGGTAGCTATCTTGCAGAGACCCAGCACGTCCTTGTATTCGCCTTCGCCAAACTTCTCCGTGAGCCATTCGTGCTGACGGGCTGTTTCGAGCGTCTCTTCCAAATCAGCGATGAGGGCATTCTGCTCAGCCTCGATGCGCTTCTTGTCTTTGCGCTGGGCATTGGCTATAGCCTCCTTGGCTGCGGCCTTCTGCTTGTCAAGTGCTTCCTGAGCAGACGCAACGGTAGTATTGCCTAAGACAGATTGATAGTCAGCCAGCAGTTGCTGAAATTTCTCTTTCTCACCACGATACAAATGAACGATGGCCTGCAGGTTACGCAGCTGCCACTCCGTCCATTCGTTCAAGGTGCGGTCAACAACCGTGTAGTAATTGCGGGCATCGATGAACAGCACTTTGTCGCGAATGTCGGCATGCTTGTTGCGGTCGAAGAACCACAGCGAGCAGGGCAGCGAAAGCGTGTAGAAGAAGTTGTTGCCCACGCTGACCATTACATCCACATCGCCTGTGCGCACAAGTTTCTCACGGATGTCGCGGTCTTTGTTGGCGCTGTCGGTTGCCGAACTGGCCATCACGAAGCCTGCACGTCCGTGGTCGTTCAGATAGGCATAGAAATAACTAATCCAGAGATAGTTGGCATTGCCTATCTCCTTGGTCTTGGCATTCACGCCCGGAAGACCGAAGGGCAGACGGCCTGCAGCAGAAGCCGACTCGGCCTTCACCTTATCCACATTGAAGGGAGGATTAGCCATCACGTAGTCGCACTTGCCGGCCAGGTTATGGGCATCATGATAGAAGGAGTTGGCTTCGTCGCCAGAGATGATTCGGCCGTTCAATCCATGCACCGCCATGTTCATCAGACAGAGCTGGGCGTTGTACTCCACTTTTTCCTGTCCGTAGAAGGTCATGTTGGTGTTGGCATTGTAGCCTGAAGCATTCACAAAGTCACCCGTCTGCACAAACATTCCACCGCTGCCACAGGCGGGGTCAAGCATCACACCTTGTGTGGGTTCCAAAACATTGACGAGCATCTTCACCAACGATTTCGGCGTGAAGAACACACCATCGTCAGAGGCAACGGCTTTGGCAAACTTCGAGAGGAAATATTCATAGATGCGGCCGATGATGTCGCCACCCACCTCGTCGATGGTTTTATTGTTGAAGATGCGGAGCAGTTCGCGCAGGAGGTCATCGGCGAACATCGTGTAGGTCTTAGGCAGTACGCCCGTCAGCTGTTCGCTCTGGTCTTCCACTAGTTGCATGGCGTTGTTCACAGCCTCGCCCAGCGAGTTGATGGGCTGTCCGTCCTTTGTTTTCAATCCTGCTGCCACGATATTGTCAGGCAGATTCACCAGATAGTCGAACTGTGCCTCACGGGGCAGATATAATGCACTCTTGGCCGCGAAGTCGCTGGGCTCCACAGGCATCACTCGCCCACCACGACTGGGGCGGTTCTCCAAGATTTCTGCCTCCACCATCTTAAAGCGACTGTAGGCATAGCGCAGGAACAACAGGGCCAGCACAGGCATGCAATACTGACTACTCGTCAACTTACTTCCTTGCCGTAATAGATCTGCCGATTCCCATAGTTCGGTTTCGAGTTTTCGTATATTGATCATTCTTTCTTTATATGTTTATAGGTTCTCCCGGCCGTATCCATCTTGCCTTTTAACTCTATGAGCTTCTAAATCTTGGATTGTCCGTTATTGGCTACAAAGATAGCCAAAATCTCTCGAATAACCTTTGGTTATTAGAAGTATTTGCCGTTTTGTGGTTCGCTTTTTATGTTTTTTTGTGAAAAGAGCATGTTCTGTGGCTGTTTTTTAGACTCAAAGTGAAATGATTTCAGTTGCACTTGGTACGCAACCTAGCCAAATAGCACCATAAGATGAACCATTTTGAATGGCTGTTTGTTTCTCTTAGCTGAGATTTAAAGCAGAGAAATCCGGGATGAATATCATTGTGAGAGTAACATGCGCCCAATCTTTCCCCTTCTTCTTTTCACCTGCTCTTGCCGCTGCACTGGTGGCGCGTGCAGTTCAATGGCTGACATCTTCATGGACTTACAGAATTCGCAGACATTCAAAAAAATCTATCATTCTATCACATTTGCCTATATATAAAGGGAGAATGGAATGATAGATTATATGATAGAATGATAGAATTGTTGTTAAAAAGCTTGCGTAATTGAGATATTTTTTGTAACTTTGTCACCAAAATGGCGAAGATGCTTCGTCATGACAAAAATACTAACAAAACACACTAAAAAACATGAAAAACACCGAACTGAAATGGGCAGACGTACCTGACGGATGGGCGTTGTGCTTTAATGAAGAATGCAGCAGGCATGAGCAGTGCCTGCGCTGGAAGGCGGGAAGGCTGACACCCGAGGACATGGTGGCAGGACGCTGTGTGATGCCACAGGCACTGAAGGACGGCAGCTGCCGCTGCTTCGCTACGGCGGAGAAGGCGAAGATGGCACGAGGATTCTCTCATATCTACGACCTGGTGCTGAAGAGTGACTACACCCGCTTGCGCAAGTCGATGACCAGCATGCTGTCGGGCAAACGCTACTACTATGAGTATATGCGAGGCGAGAGGCTACTGTCGCCAGAGAAGCAGGAAATAATCAGGCAGCTGTTTACGGCACACGGCTACGGACACTGCGTGGAGTTTGACGACTATAAAGAGGCTTACGTGTTCCCTTGGATTTGATGCCGCGCACCATCTATACGGCGAGGCAGAAACATGCCATAGGGAAACCAACGTTCACTAATGGAGAATCCATCGGTTTCCTATGAAGAAACCACTGGTTTTCCGCAAGCACAAAGCAAAAAACCGTTACCTACAACCTAAAAATATAAGAAATAATGAAATTTACACTGATAAGAAGAGATGATAAGAATCAACTGCACGTGTCGAAGAAGGATGTCGATGCATTTATAGAGCGCATCAAGACAGACACGAAGAGCGGCGATGTGGCTGGCCTGCGTAGCCATCTGCAGCTTACTGGCGGCTCGTTCACCTATGCCAGGATGGACAAGTTGCCAATGGTGTACCCCTCGGCAGAGCTGAGTTGCGACGCCAACGGCAACATAGTGATGAACAAGATGAATGGCGTGATGATGCTGAGCATCGCCCATGTAAGGGGAGACGATGCCCAACGAAAAATAAAGCAGTTGGCGATGGCACTGCCGTCGACGCTGGCAGCATTCGTGGGCAGCAGCAACGAGAGCGTCAAGATACTGGTGTGCATAGGCAGGGCCGACGGCACACTTCCACATACGAAAGAAGAAGCCAACATGTTTTTGTCGGCAGCCTTCACACTTGTCAAGCCACCCTATCAGGCATTGCTCGGCGTCAACATAGGCCAGAGCGCCCCAACGGTGACCACAGGATTCCGCATGACCTTGGACGAGACACCCCTGTATAACCCCAATGCCACCCCTTTTGTTGTGGAGGAGAAGTTGGCTGCATCTTTTACCCAGACGGTTTCGGGAGAACAGCAGCAGATGGACATGGACCTGTACACGCAGTATGAGAACCTGTACAAGCAGGCGATAGCGAGGCTGAGGGAGCAACTGCCTGAGGATGCCGACAACGAGGCAAAGCTGGCAGAACTGGCACGTCAGCTCTGCCTGGCGGGATTTCCTGAGGAAGAGGCAGTGACGCATATTTGGGCTCATCACAAATACAAGACGCCACAGTCTTTCAGCGAGAGCCATATCAGGGCAGTGACAGGTGCAGTGTTCGCAGAGACAAAGCCCAACCGCAAGCAGGTAAACGACACCCTCAACATAGGCAAAGAGACGCTCCTGCTCATACAGTATCTGCAGAGCCGCTATGTGTTCCGCTATAACACCATCATGGGCTACACGGAATATCGCCCCAACAACACATGGATACAAGACTGGCAACCGGTGGACGAGCGCGTGGTCAACGGCTTTACCACCGATGCACGGCTGGCAGGCATAAACGTATGGGACCGCGACATCACCCGCTACGTGAAGTCTGACAAGATTCGCAAGTTCAACCCCATTGAGGACTACCTCTGGCAGGTGCACAGCAAATGGGACGGCAAGGACCATATAGGCAGGCTGGCGGCGACGGTGCCCACCAACAATCCACATTGGCCGCAGTGGTTTCGCACGTGGATGCTGGCGATGGTGGCACAATGGAGGGGACTGAACCGGAGGTATGGCAACTCAGTGGTGCCGCTGCTCATATCGCGACAGGGCTATAACAAATCGACCTTCTGCCGTTCGCTTATTCCTGACGAGTTGCAGTGGGGGTATACCGACAACATGTTGCTTGACAATAGAAAAAACGTGCAGCAGACCATGAGCCAGATGCTGCTCATCAACCTCGACGAGTTCAACCAGATCAGTGCCAATACACAGGAAGGCTTCCTGAAAAACATCATCCAGCTGGCACAGGTAAAAGCCAAACGCCCCTACGGCAAGCATATAGAGGACTTTCCGCGACTGGCATCGTTCATTGCCACCACGAATGTTGCCGACGTACTGTCCGATGCCTCTGGCAACCGCCGCTTCCTCAGCGTGGAACTGACGGGAGCCATAGACGTGTCTGTGCGTCCCAACCACGAACAAATCTATGCCCAGGCACAAGCGTTGATAGAGTGTGGCGAGCCCTACTGGTTCGACGAGGCAGCTACACGCCAGGTGATGCTTTACAATAGGCAATTCCAACTGAAGTCGCCCATGGAGCAATACTTCTACATGCTCTTCGAGCCTGCCACCAGTACTGACGATGGCCAGTGGATGAGTGCAGCTGCCATACACCAACACATCAAAAAGATAGCCGGCTCAACCCTCAAGGGAAACATCATCGGCTTTGGCAGAGTATTGTCGAACATCGACGGACTGACAAACCGCCGTACCGCAACAGGTACGGAATATCTGGTCATGGAGAAGTAATCTCTCATTCTATCATATCATCTATCATGGCGCAACACACTGACCAAAAGCATGTAGCGCCATGATATGATAGAATGATAGATTATTTGCAAAAACAACTAGACGACAATAAAGGAGTTGCCCCCAAAATGGAATAATAGCCCAACCATTCCTGAGGGTCCTCCCTGCGCCCTAATGCCTCATGGCTTGTGTGACAAGGACGATATGATGAGGCGGGCGGCGTTGGCAGGGGGACAGTGATGGCCCAGGAGCTTTTCTACGCGTCGATAGCCTTGCAGCATCTGCTGACGCTGAGGGCTGTCGGAGGGAAGGAGGACGGATAGCTCCTTCTCGATGTTTTCTGCGGAGAAGGTGTTGACCACCAGCTCGGGCACCACCTCGCTGTCGGCAATAAGATTGACCAGCGAGACGTACTTCACCTTGAGCAGCTTTTTACGCAGCCATTTGAAAAACCAGTGAGGCCTCCCCTCATAGCACACCACTTGCGGCACTCCGAAGAGAGCCGTCTCCAAGGTGGCGGTGCCGCTGGTGACGAGGGCGGCATGTGCCTTGGACAGCAGGTCGTAGGTCTGGTTGAAGACTATCGACACCTTGTGCCCTTCCATGAACTGGCTGTAGTAGTCGGGGTCGATGCTCGGCGCACCGGCAATGACCACCTGATACTTGTCGCTGTACTTGTCGGTCACCTGCAGCATGGCGGGCAGGTTGTCTCTGATTTCCTGACGGCGCGAGCCGCAAAGGATGGCAATGGTTTTCGCCGCTTGCTGCTCCTCTGTCCTGACGTGCGACTGGAGGTAGGCTCTCACCTCGTCGGCTGTGGGATTGCCCACATAGTGTATGGGGTAGTGGTGCTTTCCCTCGAAGAAGTCCACCTCGAAAGGCAGGATGGAGAAGAGCGTTTCCACGTCGCGCTTGATGTTCTTGATGCGATATTCCTTCCATGCCCATATCTTCGGCGAGATGTAGTAATACACTGGCGCAATGGCATTCTTCTTGACGTATTTGGCTATCTTGAGGTTGAAGCCGGGATAGTCGATGAGTATGACTACGTCGGGCTGCCATGCCTTGACGTCGTTCTTGGCTCGCCTCATGTTCAGCAGGATGGTGGGCAGATGCAGGAACACTGGTATGAAGCCCATGTAGGCCAGCTTTTTGTAGTGCTTCACCAGGGTGCCACCCACAGCCTGCATATTGTCGCCGCCATAGTAGCGGAACTCTGCCTGCGGGTCCTGGCGCTGCAGCTCTTCCATGAGGTGTGAGGCATGCAGGTCGCCGCTGGCCTCACCGGCTATGAGATAGTATTTCATTTTGCTCCTCCTTCTCTGTTCTCAACAGCTCACAACTACTTTATCTGCTTGAGGGCGAGCTTCACCACCTGCTCCACAGGCAGCGTGGGCTGCGCCTGAAGAATGCTGATGACCACCTTCTGTGTGGGTGCAGGCGAGAATCCCAGCATGGTGAGGGCTGCCACGGCCTCATCGCGCACCTCGTTGTTGACCGGCGACGCCACGCTGCCGCCGGCGGGAATCTCAGAGGTGATGCCCAGCGCCACTATCTTGTCGCGCAGGTCGACAATGATGCGCTGGGCAGTCATCTTGCCTATGCCCTTGATGCTCTGAATGAGCTTGGCGTTGCCTGTGCTGATGGCGCTACACAGCTCTGAGACGCTCATCGACGAGAGCATCATGCGGGCAGTGTTGGTGCCCACGCCGCTCACGGTGATGAGCAGCTCGAACATCTCGCGCTCGCGCTTGGAGGCGAAGCCATAGAGCACGTAAGCATCTTCGCGTATGGCTTCATAGACATAGAGCTTGGCTTCTTTCTTGCCCTGAATGCTGGTATAGGTGTTGAGCGATATATTCAGACCGTAGCCCACACCAGCTGCCTCGATGGTGGCCAGCGCGGGGGTGAGTTCGGCGAGTTCGCCCTTGATGTATTCTATCATCTTATTAACTATCTGTTTTACAATAATTCTACTTTCTTTTCTCGAACACGAATCGCTCCTTATTCTCGAACACGAAGCGCATGAAGCGCACGAATAAGCTATACCGCTTTCACAAACTTAGCGACTGAAAGAAGCGAAGAGACGCAAGAACAGCACCTAACTCCTCGCTTCAAACGTCTTGAACTCATACCCCTGCTCCAAGAGCCACTCAATGCTCTGTGGCAGGGCTGTGCGCAGTTTGTCGATAGACTTCAGTGAGTCATGGAAGGTGATGATGGAGCCGTTACGGGTGTAGCGCTTCACGTTGTTTACGATATCGTCGGCCGTCATCCACTTGGAGTAGTCGCGGGTAACGACGTCCCACATCACCACCTTGAACTTGCGACTGAGCCACGCATACTGACTGAGGCGCATCCAGCCGTGGGGCGGGCGGAAGTAGCGGCTCTGTATGTAGGCATTGGCGCGCTCCACATTATACATATATGTCTTGATGGTGTGGGGGAAACCGCTTATGTGGTTGTGTGTGTGATTGCCCACTATGTGGCCCTCGTTCTTTATCTGTTCGAAGAGCTTGGGGTACTTTCGCACGTTGTCGCCCACCATGAAGAAAGCCGCCTTCACGCCGTAGTGGCGCAGGGTGTCGAGTATGAAGGGTGTAGACTCAGGTATAGGGCCGTCGTCGAACGTGAGGTAAACTGCACGCTCTCGACGGTCCATTCTCCATAGGGCTTTCGGGTAGAGCCAGCGGAGGTATACGGCTGGTTGCTCGATAATCATTCTGCCATTATAGCTAATGAACGCCCTACCCTACTACTCTCCCTGCAGCTGGCTCTCGTAAAGGGCCTGCTTCTCGGAGAACTCGCTGAAGCGCTTCTTCAGCAGGGTGACCATGGCCATTGCCTTGCCGGAGTCTATGGCCTCGTAGTCGCCAGCAATGCTGCTCATCAGACTGAACTGGCGGCGGCACTGGTCTTCATACGAGAGGAACTGCCGTCCGGTGAACGAGCAATAGAACTCAACGTACTGGTCGGCACGCTTCCACAGGTAGTCGTAGATGGGCTTTGCCTTCTCAGGCTGTCCGAGGTCAACATAGATTCCTGCGGCATAGAAGGCATACATATCGTAGGGTACATTGTACGACGGCAACTCCTTCTCCATCTTGTCGAGCACCTTGATTGCCTTGTCATACTTCAGCTGTGCTGCCTCAGTCACTATGGAGTCCTGCTCCATCAGGTTGTCACCCTCTTTCTTGAGTTGCATGGCGAGTATGACCATGAGCGAGCGGTGTGTATAGCACATGCGCATTACGGTCTCGTCGAGATAGATGCCGGGCTTGTCTACGCCGCCGAACTTGAAGCGGTTCATCACGTTGTCGTAGGTGCGCTCAGTATCGAAGTTGGTGAAGCCTGGCTCGTTGACGTTGTAGGGCGTGATGCGGTAGCAGAGTCCCTCCTGCACAAAGTGGTTGTCGAGGTTCATGGTGTTCTCGCCTCCCACAGTCATGGCCACGTAGAGCGGGCGCTCCCAGTTGGCGTTGGCCAGCATTTCGAGCATCATCAGCTTGCTCTTGTCCAACTGCCGCATGCCAGTGAGCGAGATGGCCATACGGTCGGGTATGGTGTCGTTCTGTATGAGCATGCCGCTGCGGCGCACAGCGTCCTTGTCAATGGTGATGTAGACGGTGTCAGTGGGAATGAAGTGCAACTCATCATTGTCGGTCAGCACCCAGTACTTCATAATGTTCTTCAGCTCGAAGGGGTCATCGCCATAGTTCTTGCGGGCTTCATCAGGATACTGCTCATAGTAGTTGAGCACCTCCTGCTTCATGGAGGGTGCTATGGGCACGGCGTCGTTGGTGCCTGAGACGTACTTCAGTCGCGGCCAGGTGATGGGCAGCGACGGCGAGTCGTAGGCGGGACGAACCATCTGGTCGATATACCAGTCGGTGCCCAGGTAGCTCAGGTTGCACACACGAGCATCGGTGCGGAAGCCCTCGGTGTCCTGATTGTACCACAGCGGGAAGGTGTCGTTGTCGCCATTGGTGTAGATGATGGGATTGCCCTCCTGCTGGAGCGACATAAGGTAGTTCTGTCCGAAGTCGCGGCAGGTGTAGCGGTCGCTGCGGTCGTGGTCGTCCCACGTCTGCGATGCCATCTGTATGGGCACGATGAGACAGAGGAGCGCTACAACAGCAGCCACGATGGTGGCACGGTTTTCGTTGAGCGCCTTCACCTTTCTCCTTATCAGGTCGATGATGGCAGCCACACCCATGCCGCACCAGATGGCGTAGGCATAGAACGAACCGGCGTAGGCATAGTCGCGCTCACGCGGCTGCAGCGGTGTCTGGTTGAGGTAAAGCACAATGGCGAGACCGGTCATGAAGAAGAGGAAGAACACCACTGAGAACTGCTGTCTGCCCTTGCGTCCACAGCCCATGAGCTGCCAGAAGAGGCCGATGAGGCCGATGATGAGCGGCATGCAGTAGAACACGTTGTGGCCCTTGTTCTGCTTCAGCTCGTCGGGCAGCAGGCTCTGGTCGCCCAGGAAAGAGTTGTCGATGAACGAGAAACCCGTGATGGCGTTGCCATGGTCGTTTTCACCATAGCTGCCCTGCAGGTCGTTCTGTCGCCCGGCAAAGTTCCATAGGAAGTAGCGCCAGTACATGTAGTTGCACTGGTAAGAGAAGAAGAAGCTCAGATTGTCCCAGAAGGTGGGCAGCGTAATGGTCTGGCCACTGTATTCTGATGGCACTTCCTTGCCGCTGATGCCTCCGTGCCAAGTCTTGTAGAACTCCACATGATTGGGCGAAGAGGAGTACATGCGTGGGAAGAACATGTTCTGTGCGTAGGCCACCTCCATCTTGTGATCGGCAATGAAGTATTCGTCGGGGTCATTGGGGTTGGCTTTCTCCTTGCGCTCGTAGATGGGCGCCTTCTCAATAATCTTGGCATAGCCGTTGTCGCCAGCCTGATACTCCGAGGCAAAGGTCTGTCCGTAGAGCAGCGGACGGTAGCCATACTGGTCGCGGCTCAGGTAGTTGCCCAGGGTGAATATGTCCTCGGGCGAGTTCTGGTCCATGGGAGGGTTGGCGCTTGAGCGTATGACGATGACGGCATACGTGGAGTAGCCTATCATCAGCATAAGCATACAGAGCAGCGTGGTGTTCTTCAGACGGGCGCTGATAAACGGCACCAAGCTCTTGCTGTCGCGACGGAACAGTGCCCAGCCCACGATAGCCAGCACCACCACGCCAATGAAGAAGGCGCTCCAGCCATAGCCATAGAACGGTATGCCCAGAAGGCCGAAGCCCAGGAGGAAGGCAATGTTCTGGCGCTTCCAGTTCTTCTCGGTGGAGTGCTGCGTCTCATAGATGGCCCAGATGACACTGCCTATGAGCAGCACCAGGTAGATGAGCACACCCGTATTGAACGGCATGTGCAGGTCGTTGACGAAGAACAGCTCGAACCATCCGCCCACGGTGATGATGCCTGGCACCACGCCATAGAGCACGGCGGCAAGGATGACGAACGAGATGACAACGGCCAGCGTGGCACCCTTGGCATTGGCATTGGGGAAACGCTTGTAGTACCACACCAGCACAATGGCGGGCAGGCACAGCAGGTTGAGCAGGTGGACGCCAATGCTGAGACCCGTCATATACATGATGAGCACCAGCCAGCGGTCGCTGTGAGGCTCGTCGGCATGTTCCTCCCACTTCAGTATGAGCCAGAACACCACTGCGGTGAAGGCCGACGAGTAGGCATAGACCTCACCCTCGACAGCCGAGAACCAGAAGGTGTCGCTGAAGGTGTAGATGAGAGCGCCCACCAAGCCAGAGGCCTCGATGGCAATGAGCTTCCAAAGCGGGAACTGTTCACTGTTCACCTTCACCCCGTCACTTTCAAACAGCCGGCGCACCAAGTGCGTGATGCTCCAGAAGAGAAAGAGTATGCAGGCTGCCGAGAGCAATGCGCTCATCATGTTCACCATGCGTGCCACCTGTGCGGGGTCGCTGGTGAACTGCGAGAAGAGATTGGCAGTGAGCATAAAGAAGGGGGCACCGGGCGGGTGGCCTACTTCCAGTTTATAGCCGGTGGTAATAAACTCTGGGCAGTCCCAAAACGAGGCTGTCGGCTCAATGGTGGAACAATAGACAAAGGCAGCTATAAAGAACGTGAGCCACCCCAGGACATTGTCCACGAGACGAAAATTTTTCATCTTTATAAAACTAATCTTTTAACGTTAAAATTGCAATTTGGCTGCAAAGTTACGAAAAAGTTAGGAGTTAGGAGTTAGGAGTTAGGAGTTATTTGCTTCGCCTTGTCTTTTTTTAACGTTCATTGCAAAAAATAGTCGCACAGCTGAAGGGGGTGTGCCCATTGCGACTCTTCCTGTTCGGGGTCAAGTGCTTTTGCCTTCTCTAAATAGCCTTTTGCCTCTTTAGCCAGCGACTGCATCTTTTGCCTGCCGGCAGAGGTATGTCCCTCGGCATCATTCACTTCTCTCGCCTTTAACAGGAGGGCATTGCCAAGGAACGTCAGGCCAGGTGCATTCTCCGGCCGCAGTTCAAGGGCTTTCTTCAGTGCCATGATGGCTTTGTCGTAATCACTTGCGGTCATGGCTTCAACGCCAATACCTGCCCAAGCCTTGTAGTCAAGCATATCGGCATCCTTCTGTCTCTGGGCATCTTTACGGGCAATGGCCGAATACTTTAGCACATTCTCCCAGTCTTCGTTCTTACTTGCCATGAGGGCAGCCGTGAGCGCCGTCGTGGCATACTCCTTGTCGCTCACCAAAGCAGGTTGCTCTGCGAAGAGCGATGCATCGCGTATGTCCACATAGCAAGCAATGTTATCGAAGGCCTTCTTCGTGTCAAAGTTCTGGTAGTAGAGTCCGGCCTCCAGCAGATGTGCCCTCAGCATGTGCAGGCGTTTGGCATTCTTCTCATGGAACGCGGGGTTCACCGTCCCTTTCTCGTTAGGCATGATGTCGTATTGCTCGCATTCCAGAGCGGCCCTGATAGCAGCGAGCACCTCATCGTAAAACACCTCTTTCATGGGCACCTTCTCGTCCTTCCTGGAAGCAACGGAGGCAAGGAAATAGTCGCTCATATCCTTCGTCGCCTTTTTGTAGGCCAGTTCCACAATCATGTTATAAGCTTTGGCCTTGCCGCTGGCAGTGGTCATCTCCCCTATCCTATCGTTAAGGATGGCCTGCGCCTCGCCATACGTCTTACACTTCTTCAACATCTTGATGACGTCATTGTCGCCTGCAAAAGAAGCCGTGGTGAAGGCGACCATCAGTATAAGCATTAAACACTTTTTCATAGTTCACATTTTTAGGAAATACAATTATTGGTGAAATAAAGGAAAGATGATGGAGCTACTCGACATCGGGTAGCTCCATCTATTGTTTTCTTCCTCGTTCCCTTTCAGGGGAAGGGAAGGGTGGCTGTCATTACTTCTTCATCATCTTCTTGCCGTCCTTGATGACGAGGCCCTTGAAGTTGCCTTTCGTCATTACACCAGCCAGGTTGTAGGCGTGTGCATCACGCTTAGCAGTGGCGGTAGTTGTAGCGATGGCGTCGAGTTCAGGCTCACCCTGTCTGACGGTGATGATACCTGTGTCGGCACCCTTATCGCTACCCACGTGGAAGGTGAACTGGCGGCCCTTCATGCCCTTAGGCAGCTTGTCGCAAGCAAACTGAAGAACGTTAATCTCATAGTCAGCAAAGTACTGGTCGCTGAAGCCGGTGACATAGCACCAATCGGGCCACTCCTCTTCGTCGGTGTAGATGTAGTAGTTCTCCTCATCGGGCTCAGCACCTTCCCAAGTATTCAACCAGGGCAGAGTGGTCTGCACTTCAAGAAGCTTTGAATGGTCGAATGTACCGTCGCTGTACTCATAAATGCTGTCAGTGTAAATGATGCCACCCTCTTCAGGAGCAATGAACAGGCGCTGGCCTTCATCTGAGAGCTTAGCCACGTCATACATGCCGTCGATGAACATCACTGCGTTATACTGACGGGCAGGGCGCTGTGCAGTGGCGGTCTCTTCGCTCACATACTGTCTGTTGGAGCCCACATACTCGCCAGCCTCGTTGACATAGCTGTAAACAGTGGGATAGACAACGCCGCCATACTCCCAACTGTCTTCCTTGGTGGCAAGGACATCAGCCATAAGCAGTGAGAAGTCGACACCAGGCTGGTGGAAGCCTTCTATACGAACAGCAAACTCATCTTCAATGACGAAGGGAACCTCAGTAACGCTGCCAAAGGCATCCTCCTCCTTTTGGCTAACCAAGAAAGCTCCAGTCTGACTTTCATCGTCTACCTCTGCATAAAGCGTATCGGCCATGGTAAAGGGGATAGTAGCTATTGGTTCCTCCAGGTCGAGGCTTCCGTCCTCCAGCACCTTCAGCACCTTCAGCGTCATCTCTGTTCCCTCAGGAATAGCGCACTTTGAGCTGGAAACGAAATGGAACCAGAAGTCAGTGACATACAAAGGAGAACTGGGCTTGTCAAAGTACTCGGTAATGTAATCACACCAAGCGGTCTTCTGCTCACCGCCTTCTTCCTCTACATACTGTATGTCATGGGTACCGAACACATAGCCATCGGAGAATCCAGTCCAATAGCCCGGGTTTCTGTTGACGTCAGTCATAGAATAGATGGAGTCGGGGCAGAGGCTGTAGTTGCTGCTTGAGACCTCCTGACCGTAAGTGAATTCATCGGAATGCGAACGCAAACTGGGAAGATAGTTGACATAGCCTGCAGGTGGTACTTCGAAAGCGTACACCAGATTATTGTCCTCGTCATTGCTTTCCGTTATCTGGTTTTCGCCAAACCACCATGTAGTTTCATCCTTGTCTTCGGAACGGTTGACAAAAGTCTGATCAACAAAAGGAGCATACAAGACATAAGAGTACTTGCTTGAACCGGTTGACGTAGAGGTGATAAGCAACGAGCCCTCTGGACGTGTATACCACAGATTGGAGAGGACGGTCTTGCGCGGCCCCACCTTGTTAGGATTGATAAACATGGAGGGTTTGTCCTGCTCAACAGCCACTGGCGACACCATAGCCTGTGTGCGTGTCTGCTTCAGTGCTTTCAGAGCTGCCTTGTCGACATTCTGGGCACCTGCTGACAATGACATTCCTGCCACAGCAGCAAATAGAAGTAATTTTTTCATCATAGTGAATGTGTTATGTTAATAATATATAGTTTTAACTTTAAATGTTGACTATCATCCACAGGTCGGGGTCATCAGCGGCCACAAGCTTGATTCTCGAAAGGTTGAACTTCGTGTCGGCAGCCGAGATGATGAACTTGCGGTTCATCAGCGACAGCACTTCCTCAATGCCGGAGAGTGTTTTATACACATTGCCAGCTGCATCGTCGCGCGGCTGCTGATAGGCAAAAGCGACTGAAGAAGAGGCCTGGTCAATAGACACGTTAAAGACGTAGGCTGCCGAGGTGTTCTTTGAAGAACCGGGGGCACGATACACCACATTCCAGCAGTCGGCGGCATCGCGCTGGCCGTTGACGGTCTTCACATTCTTGTTATGGCTGAGCCCGACAAAGGAGTAAGAGCGTTTCCTCGAGTCCTTCAGCTGTGCAAACTGCTCACTGAGCTTGTCCATGCTGGCCTGCATCTTCTCCGACATGCTGCCATTGCGCGACAGGCTCCACGTCTTGCTGCTGGCCACATACTCGCCGAAGAACTTAGTAGCATCGTAGCCCACAAACTTCACTTCGGGATGATTGACAGCCACAAACTCGTCGTCGGCCTCCACATAGCGGAACTCCTGCACGTCAGTATCAAACTCGTTGCGGCTGAAGGGTGAGCGCAGGCGGAAGAAGAAGTCGGAGCCGTTCTTATAGAAGAGTCCTACGTGGTCTTCCGTCTCAGTGATGGCGTCGCCGTCGACCGGACATGTGGTAAAGACCTTCGATGCAATGTCGTTGACATAGAAGCGGTCGTCGTTGCCGTAGTCCATGATTGACGGATTGGGCACGGTGGCGGGGAAGAGCCTGTTCTGGAAGCTGTCCACCTCTGCCAGATACTTACTGAAGTCAACGCCCTCGGGCAGCGGCGTCATCAGGTTGTAGGTGGCGCGCTTCTTTCCCTTCAGCATGATATAGGAGTGATCCTCGGGAGCGTCGACGATGACGAACTCATAGTCACCGCCAACACCCACGCCCCACACATTCTCATCGCTGCCGGGAACAGACTGTACATCAGGATCAGAGAAGGCATGCACCAAGCTGTTGGCAGTGCTGAACGACAGCACAGGGCCATTGTCGGTAATGACATCCCAGCAGGAGGTTTCTTCTTTATAGTTGTTGCCTGAGAAATAGTTGTTCATGCCCACCAGCACGGAGTGGTCCTTATTGAACTTCACGCACCAGAGATAACCCTCGCCCGTGGTGGGAGCGCCGTCGTTGGTGGGATAGTACTGTATAACCCATCCTCCAGCGGAGCTTTCCAACAGCGCTGAGTACTTGCCGCTGGCCTCATTGAGTCGCTCGGCAGCCGAAGCCTCGAAGAGGTCGTCTTCCTCGCCTGCACACCCCGTGGTGAGGAGTGCGGCTGCCATCATTGACATATAGATATATTTCTTCATAGGAATTCGTTTAATTCGTTATAATCGTAGTCGGAGGAAAAACTTATCGCTCTATCAGCGACTCAAACTGGTCTACCTGGTGTAGCAGCGAATCCATGCGGGTGATAGATTGGTCGGTAGTCGTGGGCATGGTAATTCGGTTGATGAGCTTTCCATGCGACACGGGGTAAGTGCCGTCGGCATTGCGCACGTAGGTGCGGCCCTGCACCTCATAGCGCAAGGCATCGAGGCTGATGTTGTACTCTTCCTTCAGCCACTCGCGCACCATCTTCAGCTTCTCCTGTATGAGGTCGTAGCCGTTGATGCCGTCCTTGTCGAGATACTGCGGATATCCGTTGGCGTCGAGTGCGGCAAAGCCGGTGGCCTCGTTGCGGGCAATGAGCTTGCGCACCAGTTTGAAGGTGGTGGTGCTCACATTATTCACATGTCCCACGGTGTCGAGCATGTGGCTACGTGCGCGCAGGCGGTTCACGCTGTCAGCCTGTGCCGCTGAGATGTCTATCTCCTCCCACTCGTATGAGGCGTTGTTCATCAGCTCAGCCCACTTCAGCGTGTCATTGCACACGTAGCCTGCGAGCACCTCTACCCAGTCCTCACGGGCCTGGCTTGAGGCATAGGGCGACACAAATCCCTGTCCGGCACGCAGCGAGTCATCGGCCTCGCCCCATGTCTGCACGTCGTACTTACCGTTCGACAGCAGGTCGAATACGGGTGGGCGCGAGTGGGTCTGGTCAAGGATGTGAGCAAACTCATGGTGCATGGTGTGGAAGAACAGGAAGTTCAGTCCCGTCTTGCCTTCAATAACGTTCTCATCGAGATAGTTCACCTTGTAGAGGTATACCTTCAGTCCGCCCTCTGCCGTACCCAGCGTCTCTGTGTGCGATGAGGCATTGACCGACGGCGATCCTGTGAGCAGGATGATGCGTGGCGAGTAGAGCTTTAGGAATGTCTCTCCTGCATGTTTCTGATACACTTCATACCACAGGTACTTGGTGAGCACAGCCAGTTTCTTGCTCTGCTCGTAGGTGGCGGGTATGAGGTTCTTCTGCAGGTCGCTGCCTATGTCCTCCAGCTTGTAGAGGTAGCGCAGGTTGTATGGCTCCAGGAAGTTCTTCTTGCAGAAGGTGTCGAGGGGGAAGGTAAACACCGTCCTGTCGAGCGGGTATTCGTGGGTGTCGAAGATGGTGGGTCCCAAGTCGTCCTCACCACACGAGGTGACGGCGGCGGTGCCTGCCAGCAGGCAGATGGAAAGCCCCAGGATGCTAAGTTGCTTCTTCATATCTTTTTCTCCGTTTTCGTTTCCGTTATCGTTTTCGTTTTAGCTCTCGTTCTCGTTTTATTTCCCACCGATTTGCGTGGTGTCCATGGGAGCCTTGAGTATGACAGCCTCGTCGGCAGGCTTTCCTGTCTGCGGGCGCGAAGGTTCGAGTCCTGCCTCAATAGCACTCTGCGGCACCTCAATGGCGCGGCGCGGGTCGTCCCATGCCAGGCGTCGGGTCACCTCCTTGTTGGTGCCTTCCAGCTCGTAGTCCCAGTAGGTGTGGCTCCACTCTATGCCCCAGCGCTTCAGGTCCCAAAAACGCCAGCCGTCCCAGCAGCTTTCTATGCGGCGGAACTCATTCAGGCAGTTCATATAGGGCACTGCTGCATCGGGAATGTTCAGCCCCATGCCAGCGGCGTTGATCTTGCCGGGAGTGTTGTTCCAGTTGGCAAAGCAGTTATAGTTCAGCACGGTGTCGCCCTCGGCAGAGAACTTCGGCTTGAAATAGCTGTCGATGTCGGCCTGTGTAATGTCGCGCATGCCGTAGCTGTCGCGGAAGGTGCGCATGTTAGCCTCCGAGAAGGTCTGATAGCTGCGCAGCCACACCTGCATATCGCTGAAGGCATCGTTATAGTTGCCCTGCATGATGCGTGCCTCGGCGCGCTCAAGCAGCAGCATGTTGTTGGTGAACTCGCGGCGCACCACATGTCCGTAGCCTATGCCTGCCAGCTTGTCGCTGTACTCGAACTCCTCGCTGACCTTGGCCGAGAGGTAGCCATAGTCGTTGCCCGTCCAGAACGTCCATCCGCCCACATAGATGAAGGGGTAGGCATAGAGTCCGGTGAAGGGAGTGCGATGGTAGTATATCTCGCGGCAGCAGATGCTGTTCTGTGCATAGCGGTAGCCCAGTCCGTGACGGCGTATCCATGAGCCAGTGTTCAGCAGGAACAGGTTGTTGGGCGAGTCGGGACTCTGGTATATCACGCCGTAGTCGTTCATATACGTACAATTGTCCATGCCGGTGAAGTCGAGCAGCTGCGTTCCCAGAATGGCATAGTCATTGCCCAGCACGATGTCGGCCTGTTCCTCGGCCTTAGCCCAGTCGTGGTGGAACAGATACACGCGTGCTGCCAGAGCGTGGGCAGCATTGATGTTGAAGTGATACTTCGGAGCAATCTTCAGGTGCTGGTCGCTGACGTTGGGCAGTGCAGCCTCTATGTCGGCAATAATCTTCTGATAGCACTCGCTCACGGTGCCGCGCGGGTAGTTCTGCTCAAAGTCCGAGCTGGTGTTGGTGACGTAGGGTATGCCTGCATCTTGTCTGCTGGCCTCTTCGCCCTTGTATGCCTGCGAGAAGACGTTGAGCAGCACGAAGTGGTCGTATGCACGTATGAGCAGTGCCTCGGCCTGATAGGCTTTCAGCTCGTCGGTGAGCACACCGTTGTTGGCCTTTGCCAGTTCGTCGATGGCTTCCAGTGCATAGTTACACGAGAAGATGCTGGCGTAGAACACCTCCCACACATACTGCGGTGTGTCCTGCCCTGTGGCCGACACGCCCTGGTCGAAGCGGAATATCTCGTCGTCACAACGGTTGTAGGAGCTGAGGTTGTAGCGTGCGGGTGTCTGCTCGGCCGAAGAGCTGATGGGCAGGTGGCTCACGTTGTTGTCCATCATGTTGTCGCTCGACAGCTCACATATCCATCCATAGTTGGCCGAGGAGTAGGCACCTGATATGAGCTGCCTCACCTTTTCGGCTGCGTCTATCGACGAGCGCTCGTCGGGCTCCTGGTCAAGGAAGTCGGAGCAGGCTGTCAGCGCTACGCAAAACGCTACGCTAAATGATAAATGATAAATGAAAAATGATATACGTTTCATATTCAATGGTCAATGTTCAATGGTCAATGTTCAATTTATCAGATTCCCAAGCGCAGAGTGAAAGTGAACTGCTTGGAGAGCGGAGTGGCCACACCACCAGAGTTGACGAATTCCGGATCCTGTCCGTTCAGCTTCTTGTCAGCATAGATGAGGAAGAGGTTGGTGGCATCCAGCTTCATCGATGCTGAGGAGAGTCCGAGCTTATTGATGAACTGGGGCATGAACTCGTAGGTGAGCGAGATGTCCTTCATGCGAATGAATCCGCCGTCGGCCACACGGGCGTCACTGTAGTTGTATGCGTTGTAGGCATAGCCCAGCTGATAGTTGTCGTAGTACTGGCGTACGGAGGCAATGGCAGGAATGTTGGTCACCTTCTCGTCGCCGGGCAGCACCCAACGGTTCTTAAACTCCTTAGGCATGGCACTCATGTCGCTGTAGCCCACTCCGAAGTAGGGGTCGAGGCGCAGCTTGTTGCCAAAGCTATAGGTGATGAACACGTTCAGTCGCCAGTTCTTCCACTTGAACATATTGTTCAGGCCGCCGGTGATGGTGGGTTCCGTGGGTCCTTCGTAGATGAGGAAGTCGGTGTTCTCATAGTCCTGGAAGTTGATGGCGGTGGTAGTCACCTCACCCTGTTCGTTCTTGATGGTGGGGATACCCGTGTCGTCCAGTCCCATGAAGGGTATGGAGAACAGTGCACGGTGTGGATAGCCCTCCAGGGCATAGCCGCTGGCCTGCACCAGGTCGATGATTCGCGAATAGGACATGAGGTCGGTAATCTTCGTGTCGCTGTAGGCGAAGGTGAGGTCGGAATTCCACTGGAAGTCCTTCGTCTGTATGTTCTTGCTGGAGATAGTGGCCTCCACACCCTTCGATTTCATCGATGCCACGTTGGCAAACTGGTCGCCCTGCAGCTGTGTCTGCAGATAGCCCATGAGGTCGAAGTTGTCGCGCCAATACACGTCGGTCACCAGGTTGATGCGGTTGTTGAAGAAGCCCAGGTCAAGACCAATGTTAAACTCATGCTTCTTCTCGTAGGTCAGAGCCTCGTTGCCATAGGATGACAGCTCGATAGAGGTCTCCTGCTGTGCTGCCTGCGGGCGCCAGAGAATGTTCGAGCGGAAGATGGGCCGTGCATTAGAAGCAGCCGTCTGCTCACCCACGAGCGAATAGCTGAGACGCAGCTTGGCGTAGCTGAACTTGCCGTTGGTGTTCTGTATGAACTGCTTGAAGAACTCCTCCTCGTGAGCGTTCCACGATGCCGACACGTTCCACGTGGGCAGCCAGCGGCTCTGGCGAGCCTTGCCAAGCTGGTTAGAGCCGTCATAGCGTCCCGTCAGGTTCAGTCCGTATATTCCCTTGTACGAGTAGTTCAGGTTGCCCATGTATGCCAAGCGGCGGTTCCACGAGCGTGCAAAAGAGTTGAGCACGGTGCCCTCTTCGCCGGCCTGCTTGTAGAACTTATAGTTAGGTATAACCAGTCGTGCATTCTCGTAGTCCACGCCGAAGACGTTGTTCTCACGTGCTTCGTAGTCGGCTTTGTTGGCCTCCATACCCACCAGCACGTTGAAGATGTGTATGTCGCTCCAAATCTTGTTATACTGCACGGTGCCGCGGAAGTCGAGCTGCTTCACCGAGTTGATGTTGCCGGTATATATACCGCCCTGCTCCATCACCGAAATAGGCAGTGAGTTGGGCTCGTCGGGGTCGTTGTAGAGGTAGATGTTGCTGTCGCGTATGTTGGGGTTGTCTACTCCGGCACGGTAGGCGTTGGCACGGTTCGAGTTGTTCAACACGTAGGTGTCGCGCATGGCCTTGTATGTGCGGTAGCTGCCCAAGAGGTTAATCTCCAGTCCTGTGATGGGCTTGTAGTTCAGCTCACCCTGGAACTTCAGGTCCATGGTCTGGATGTTGATGTAGTTGTTGTCCAGCTCGTCGAAGATGTTGAACGGTGCGTAGTTACGCGTATAGGTCTGGTCGGGGTCCAGCGTGCGGCTGGTGTTCATGGCGTAGCTGAAGGGGTTGATGTCGAACGAACGGTTCACTGCTCCGCTCACGGGGTCCACGCTGCGACTCAGTGTGCCGGGAGCATCCTGGTTGCGGTAGCTGCCGTTGGTGCGCAGCGTCATGGTGAGCTTCTTCGAGAGGTTGAACGATGCGTTCATGTTGGCAGTGTAGCGCTCCACCTTCGAGTCCATGGTCCATCCCGGATCGTAGAGTGCCGACAGCGAGGCGTAGAGGTTGGCCCGGTCGGTGCCAGTGGCTATGCTCACTGAGTGGTTCTGCATAATATTGTCCTTGAACAGCAGGTCGAACCAGTCGGTATTGCGAAACTCTGCCTGCTGCAGGTAGGCATTCATGGCAGCATCGGTGTAGGGCAGCCCGAACTGGCCCGAGGTCTCGTCATAGCGCTTAATCTCCTGGTACATCTTACCATAGAGTCCTGCGGTAGAGCCGTTGGCCAGCGACGAGAACTCCAGCCATCCCTTGGCGGCCATCTCCTTATAGATGCCCATCTGCTCCTGCGAGTTACAGATGTTATACTCAGCGTAGCTGGGCTTCATGCGGTAGGTGAACTCGCCCGTGTAGTTGATGCTGCTGTGTCCGGCACGTCCTTTCTTCGTGGTGATGACCACCACGCCCGCCATTGCGCGCGCGCCATAAATAGATGTGGCGGAACCGTCCTTCAGCACCTGGAACGACTCAATGTCGTCGGCATTCAGGCCAGCGATGGCGTTTGAGATGAGGGTCTCTGCGTCGCCGCTCGACAGGTCGTCAGCACTCACGTTGACGGCATCCTCCATGATGACGCCGTCGACCACCCACAGGGGCGATGAGGAGCCGTAGATGGAGGTGGCGCCGCGCACGCGAATCTTCGGTGCTGTGCCGAAGGTGCTACTCACGTTCTGCACCGACACACCGGCGGCGCGCCCCTCAAGGGCACGTGTCACGTCGGCCACACCGTCAAGCTTGGTCTGCTCGGCATCAATCTTTGTCGTGGCACCGGTGAAGAGGCGCTTGTCCATCTTCTGAATACCCGTCACCACCACTTCACCCACGGTGTGGGCATCGCTCTTCAGCGTCACCTTCATGCCGTTCTTCGGCGTGACGGTCTGCGGAATCATGCCAATGTAGCTAATCACAATCTTCTTTCCCGCTGGAACGCTGATAGTGAAATGACCGTTCAGGTCAGTCTTCGTTCCCTGCCGGGTGCCTTGCACCATCACCGTGGCGCCGATACACGGCTCGCCGCCGTCCTCGTAGACCGTACCGGAGATCTGGCTTTGGGCCAATGCCACTCCTATGGATAGGAAGAGGCCCAGCAGGAGCATAGTTAGTCTTTTTTCCATATAAAAATGTATTATCTTTTTTGTTATCTCACTATCAATGAGGCACATCGCCCGCCTTTTCGCTTCTGACATGCCCAAAGAGGGTGCAAAGTTACTGCTAAAATGTCAAAAAAGCAAATAATTTTATTGAAATCTGTTCTTTTATATGCATTTTTTTGCGTTTCTGCTACAAATGTGCCATTAAAGGACATTCGGCGTAACACTTCCAAGTGTCCGCCGAATGTAAATATATCATCCTTCATCATGCATGGGCTTTTGGGCAGTCTGCGCCTGCTATTCTTCTTCGCCCTCCCTCATTGCTAGTTCAGCGCGTCGGTGATGAGGGGCACGATTTGCTTACGCGAGAGGTTCTCTTTGGTGTAGCATACACCCTCGCGCAGCGACGGGCCGAACACAGCCTCGGCCACGGCCTTGGCTCCCTCGCCATAGTAGATGAAATAGGTGCCATCGTCTATGAAGGGACGCTCGGCGCGGTCGGCGCCCGTGTTCACCACGCGGTTGTCTATCTTGGCCAGCAGCATCTGGCGCCCCTTCATCTGCATCACTTGTGGCATCACCGCCAGCATGCGGTTGATGAAGGCCTCCATCTCTGTCTGCTTGCAGATGAGGCTGCCAAAGCCTATGAGGTGACCCTTTATCTCATAGTCCTTGTAGTCAGATATGAAGATGTCGGCGTCGCTCATGCCCGTATAGTCGTTGGCAGCCTCGTCCATGCCTAAGTTCAGGCGGGCAGCAGAGTCGCTGCTGATGCCCAGTTGCGTGGTCAGTGCCATCCATGCCGTGGAGTCAATGCCCCTTGTGGTGGTCTTCGACAGGTTGCGGGTGTCGCTGATGATGCCAGCCAGCATGATGCGGGCGGTCTCATTGTCGATGGCTATGCCCTGTTCCCTGAACATTTCGTAGATGATGGTATTGGTAGAGCCCACCATCTCACGGCGCACGAAGGGTATGCCAGCATCGAGTATGTCACCCTCCACGTGGTGGTCAATCTTCTGCAGTATGATGGCCTCGCGTGCACCGTCGACACACTGAGCGTAGTCGGTATGATCGGTCAGGATGAGCCTCGTCAGCGGCATCACGCCCGACTTCAGCTCAGGCAGGTCGAAACCGAACACGCGGGCAATGTAGGCCGTCTCTCTATTCATCGGACTCGACACCTTCGCCTTGCAGTTGTAGCCCATGGCACGCATCAGCTTGGCATACGACAGCGCCGAGGTCACAGCATCCACGTCGGGTGTCTTGTGCCCATAAACGAAGCACGTGTCCTTACCCCAGTCGAGCGACTGCATTTTGTTTCTGAACTCTGTCACCGCAGAGGGAGTCTCCTCCTCATCTGAGCATGACGTGACAGTGGTAGTCAGACCGCACACCACGATGGCGGTCCATACCAAGAACCAATGGTTTGCTTTTCGTGTATTCATCTTGTTTTTTTTCACTTTCTGCAATGCGGCTGCAAAATTACGCAAAAAAACTAAATAACACACATTCTATATATATAAAAGTGAACTATGAGTGCTCACATTTAACATTCTCATCGCCAGCTACCCTCTGCACCCTGCGGGCATACCAGCCGTGGCGTCCGTGCTGTGCACCATAGCTGAAGCGCTGGTTCTTCAGAGCCTCTATGAGCTGTCGCATGGTGGGACGGTCGGCACCTTTCAGCTGCTCCTGCATGCACCGCATCATCTCGGTGACAGTGGTCAGGTTGGCACTGGCCACTGGTGCAGGCTCATAGCATGCCATCAGCAGCTCGTCGGCTGCGGTCAGAACACGGTAAGGGCGGTTGTGCTCCTCTATGGCAGCCTCGTCTTCATGGGTGAACCAGTAGGTGTGGCCGTGTTCCAGTTCCCACAGCGCCTGGGCGAAGAGTTGGCGGTGGTCTATGGGGCTGTCGGTGTTGATGAGTCCCTGCACCTCTACGCACAGGTAGCGTCGCGAGCCTGTAGGGTCGGTGAGCGGCTGCCTGTCGTTGGTGGTGGCAATGAACGAAGCCATGCGGGGCGTCATGGTGTACTGGTCGCTATGCATGCGGCGCACCTGCACGTCGTGCTCGGTGAGCAAGCGTTTAATCTTCGCCTGCTCGTGCACGGTCTTGCTGTTGTATTCGTCAATGTTCACCAGCCACATCCTGCCCAGCACACGCTCCACCTGCTCGGCATTGTCCATCTTCACATCGTCCATGTAGTACTCGCGCAGCTCGCGGGGCAGCAGCATCTTGCAGAAGGTACTCTTGCGCGTGCCCTGCTCGCCTATGAGCATGGGCACCACGGCATTGCCATGCTCGCGGCTCATGCCGCGCACCTGTGCTACCATGGCCAGCATCCAACGGTGGAAGAATCGCGTCCAGTCGGCATAGTCAGTGGGCACGCGTTGTGCCAGCTCTGCTATGTAGTCGTGCTGCCGGTCCCACTGCGGACAGGTGTCGAGATAGTGCTTCACGGGGTTGAAGTCAGCGATGCAAGTGCTCTCCGTGAGCAGCTGCATGCCGTAGCTCCAGCTCTGTCCGCCAGCCTTCAACTGCTCCACGGTGAGGCGGTTCAGATCGCGATCGGTGAGAGGCTGCCAGAGCGGGGAGAAGGCCTCGTCGGGCAAACCGACGGGCGCGGCGGGGGCGGCAGGGGTGGGCGCACTCTGGGCGGCGGCCTCGGCGGGCAAACCGGCGGGCACACTTTGCGCAGCAGGAGCGGCGGGGTCGGTAGCTGGCTTGGGCCGGTACTCCGTGATGCGCTTCATGGTGTTGTAGCGCAGCAGATAGTGCTCGTTTAGAAAATTCTCATTGAAAAGGATAGCATTGGCACGATAGGCAGCAGCTCCAGTAACTCTTGTGGCCTTAGCAGCACCGGCGGTTCTAATAGCCCCGGCAGCTTTGGCAGACTTAGCGGTAGGAGCAGCCTCATTAGTGCCATCAGTTACAGCAGCCTTGGTGGCCTCAGCAGTAGCAGCGGCCTCAGCAGCCTTTGTGGCCTCAGTAGTCGCAGCGGGGGCAGCGGCCTCAGCAGTAGCAGTGGAGGCAGCAGCATTAGTGGCCTCAGTAGTCGCAGCGGGGGCAGCGGCCTCAGCAGTAGCAGTGGAGTCAGCAGCCTTAGTGGCCTCAGTGGCACCGACCGCCCCAGCAAAACGGCGCACCTTGCGGCGCAGCCATGACAGGTAATAACTAAAAATGTACTTCATCTTTTTCATAGTGTTTGAGGGTTTAGGTTTGTTTCATCTCGTGTGCAAAGGTAGCACAAGGGCAGAAGCACCCGAAGTCGTTAACACAATTTTAACGCTTACGCCACCTTATTAACATTTTGCGACGCCCTCAAACCGACAGCGCTGGACACACTGGCGCCTCGTCGCTATTATTACGCGCGCATGACTGCCAGGTGCTTGCACCACTTGCACCACAGCGAAAAATCCCAGGGCCTGGGACAATTTTCTGGCGGCCTCCTGTGAAAATTTGGCGGCCTCCTGTGAAAATTTGGCGGCCTCCTGTAAAAATTTAGGGGCCTCCTGTGAGAAAGGGAAGGCGAGTGGTGCAAGTGGTGCAAGCACCTGGCAATCACGCGCGCGTATATAGGGCTGGAGGCAAGCGCAAAAAAGACTGAGAAAAAAAGCGGATGAATAGTGGGCCATTTGCTTGTTTTTTTGTATCTTTGCAGCGCATTGTGGCACAAAGGCATTCCGCGTCAGCCTATGATGCGATCAAGAGACCTGTACTCCAGACAAAACTAAACGCTAACAGAAAAAGGAATGATGATGAAACGAATCTTTGCACTGACCACACTGGCAGCGATGACGCTACTACTGTGGCCAACAGGGCACACGGCAACGGCCGCAAAGCCTAAGCGGGCGCTCACGGAGAGAGACATGGGGGCGTATCTGTTTACCTACTTCAGCGACCCTACCCACTCGCTGTTCATGGCCATCAGCTACGATGGCTACAACTTCAAGCCAGTGAACAACGGGGAACCGATTATCAGTGGCGACTCCATAGCCGAACAGCATGGCATACGCGACCCACACATCTACCGCGCGCCCAACGGAATGTTCTACATAGCCATGACCGACCTGCACGTGTTTGGCAAGCAGAAGGGCATACGCACCACGCAGTGGGAGCGCCCGGAGGCATTCGGATGGGGCAACAACCGCGGACTGGTGCTCATGGCTTCAGACGACCTCATTCACTGGACACACCACGTGGCGCGCATCGACAAGCTGTTCCCCGAAAAGTTCGGCAAGATAGGCTGTGCCTGGGCTCCACAGACCATCTGGGACCCTGAGGTGGGGAAACCGATGGTCTACTTCACCATTCGGCAGCACGCAGGCGGACGCACAAAGCTATACTACAGCTATGCCGACGAGGACTTCACCACGCTGGAGACCGAGCCGCAGCTGCTGTTTGACTATCCCGACACAACGATTCAAGTGCTCGATGCAGACATCATGGCAATAGACGGTCACAAATACGTCATGACCTACGTAGCACAGGAGAATCCCGGCGGCATCAAGTATATGATCAGCGACAAGATAAACCACTTCGACGACTACCACGCCGAGCAGATAGACGGTGAGCGCACGGGCTGCGAGGCACCCAACGTGTGGAAGCGCATAGGGCAGAAGAAGTGGGTGGTCATGTACGACATCTACAGCGTGAATCCTCACAACTTCGGTTTTGTAGAGACGTCCGACTTCAAGACATTCACGCCCCTGGGCCATTTCAACGAGGGGGTCATGAAGATGGAGAACTTCGTCTCGCCCAAGCACGGCTCGGTGATACATATCACGAAGGCCGAGGCCAAGCGGCTGGAGCAGTACTGGGAGGCGCAGCAGCAGAAGCCCCGCACCATTCGCAGCGGCGAACTGTGGTACGACGACAGCGGGCGCCACATCAACGCCCACGGTGGCGGTGTGATGAAGTATGGCGACACATGGTACTGGTTTGGCGAGCACAAAGACGACCACACCAGCAACGCAATGGTGGGCGTGATGTGCTATGCGTCGAAAGACCTGGTGAACTGGCGCAACTGCGGCGTTGCACTGAGCGTTACCGAGCCGGCTGCAGGGCAGGGCAACCGTCGACGCGGCGGCGCCACAACCGACAGCGACATAGAGCGCGGCTGCATACTGGAGCGTCCAAAGGTGATATACAATCCCGTCACGAAGAAGTTCTGCATGTGGTTCCACCTGGAGCTGAAGGGGCAGGGCTACAATGCCGCACGCTACGGCGTGGCCGTGGCCAACCGTCCCGAGGGGCCATATAAGTTCCTCTACTCGCAGAGAGCAGATGCCGGCACGTGGCCCAAAGAGTTCGACGCCACAGCACTTGCCATCGTCGATACGCTCAACGAGGCAAACTTCAAGACATGGTGGACACCCGAGTGGCGCAAGGCCGTGGGGCAGGGACTGCTGGTGAAGCACGACTTCTCTGCCGGCCAGATGTCGCGCGACATGACGCTCTTCGTCGATGATGACGGACGCGCCTACCACATCTTCAGCAGCGAGGAGAACCTGACGCTACACATAGCCGAGCTGACCGCCGACTACCTGCACCACACGGGCCGCTACACCCGAGTGGCACCCGCAGGCCACAACGAGGCACCCGCCATATTCAAGCACGACAGCACCTACTGGATGATAACCAGCGGCTGCACAGGCTGGGAGCCCAACGAGGCCCGCATGTTCTCTGCACCCAGCATCTGGGGACCGTGGACACAGCATCCCAACCCCTGCCGGGGGCCGAAAGCCGAGAAGACGTTCATGGGCCAGTCAACATTCGTGCTCACGCTCGATGACGCCCCCTCTGCCTCATCAACTTCCCCACTCCACTCACCCCGACACATCTTCATGGCCGACATCTGGCGCCCGAGCCATCCGCGCGACGCCCGCTACATCTGGCTCCCGATAGAGTTTGAAGACGGTAAGCCCGTCATACGCTGGCGCGACGAGTGGTCGTTCTAATCAAGCCTGCATTTGCCGGCACGAGCCTCAGTCCATGGGATAGCGCACGCCCCACTTCTCGCGGAGCGTGTCCATGAGCTGCATGATGTAGAGGGTCTCGGCGTGGGGCATCTCGCGGGGCTCCAAGAGCTGGGCAGCGAGTGCATGGCGGCAGGCAAGAAACTGATACTCGTAGCCAGTGATCTGCTGCGGCACGCGGATGGTCTCTACATAGGTGCGGTCGGGACCGTTTACCGTGACTGTCTGCGGGTTGTTGATGTTGTCGATGATGAGATTGCCCTGCGTGCCTGCAATGACGCCGATGTTGTCGCCCACGCACTGCGCCGACGACTGCACATTGGCTAGTATGCCGTTGGAGAGAATGATGGTGATGGCATTCGTGAGGTCCATGCCCGTAGTGCTCTTCACACAGTGGCCATCGATGGTGAGAATGTCGGCGGGAGCAGCGGCGCTGTCGGCAAACATGCGCACAAAGTTGAGCGCATAGACGCCAAGGTCGAGGAGTGCACCACCACACAGGTCAGGGCGCATGATGCGGGGCTTGTCGCCCATGGAGTATCCGAGGGTGGCGGTGATGAGGCGCGGCTCGCCTATGCGACCGTCGGCTATGAGCTGGCGCACGGTGGCCACGACAGGCTGGTAGCGGGTCCAGATGGCCTCGGCCACAAACACCTTCTCGGCATGGGCAAGGTCAAGGATCTCTTTCGTCTGCCGGGCGTTGGCCATGAAAGCCTTCTCCACCAAGCATGGCTTTCCTGCCATGATGGCTTGCTTCGTCACATCGTAGTGATGTGAGTGCGGCGTGCCAACATACACCAGGTCGACATCAGGGTCGGCTATCAACTCGGCGTATGAGCCGTAAGCCTTCTTGATGCTCCACTTGGCGGCAAACGCCTGGGCGGTGTCTAACTGACGCGAGCCCACGGCGTAGGCCTCGCAGTGTTCCAATCCATTCAAGGTGATGGCAGCCTTCTCAGCTATCCATCCCGTTCCAATGATTCCCACTCTCATATATTTATTGTACTTTATTAGGGTCTTCATCGCCACTGCCCCACACCACTTCAAGGCGGTGCAGCATGGTGGTGCTCTCGCCGCACGAGCCGGTGTGCTGTATGTGTATGCCGCCAAAGGGGTTAGGGGCTACAGGGGCTGAGAGGCTGACGCTGTGGGGCAGGGTGCTGTCGGCAGGCTTGGGCGTGGTGGTCTCTACACCTGCGGTGAGTCTGCCGTTACTATAGGTAAGGGCAATGGTGCAGCCCGTGCGGTAGCAGGTGGCGCTGACGGGGAGGGTGAGCGGAGTAACTGTGCCGTCGCGGTATTCCACCAGCAGGAAGTCTACGGCCTTGGCGTGCTTCACCGTGCGTATGATGCGCAGACCGTAGCCCGTAAGCGTGTGTGTGTCGAACTTCAGGCATACATCCATATACTGGCCCGTGGCTGAGCCGAAGCCCTGGCCGGCAGTCTTGGTGGGGTCGACCTGCAGCGTCAACGTCATATCGCCAAAGGTTCGCTTCGACGGGGTGTACATCAGGCGGGCACCGCGCTGCGCCTGCAGGAGGCCCTTGCCCACGGCGCCGTTGAAGCCCTCGCCATATTCCCACATGGGTTTCTTCGGGTCGAAAGTCCAGTCGTATTCTGCGGTGTCTATCGGTTTGTAGCCGTCGGCCTGCCATGCGTCGGCCATCAGCCCGTGGAACCATCCGCAATAGATGTCGCTGAAGTCGGTCACCAGTCTGTTAGCAGTGGTGATGTCGTTCTCTTCTATCAGCCTGCTGGCCCCTTCCACCATGCTGCCTCTGGTGCTTCGCTGGTGGGCTGGGCGAATGGTGGCCATGAGCCTGCGGCCCACATCGCCAGGACGCAGTTTGTACTGGCGCTGCGGACCGTCGTTGCTGTAAGCCAAGACAACTTCCTTGTGGCAGTCGTCGTCATCGAGACGGCTCCAGGCAATGAACGACTCGTCGCGCCGCCCCTGCAGGTCGAGCTCATAGTCAAGGAAGGCCATGCCGTTTTCTATTCTGATTTCAGGCTCTTTCAGGAAAGCGGGCGGCGGCAGCAAGGCGGGTTTCACAGTGACCATGCATACCGCTACGGCAGGAAAATCGCCGAGCGTGCATGCCGTGACGGGAACGGTGATGGGTTCCTCTATCTGGTCACAAGCCAAATGAATGGTTACTGAGTCGCCTGTCACCTGACTGGGATAGAGCAGGGCGTTGGTGCGCCATACCACCTTCCTGCCGTCGGCATGGACGTGAAGCGGGAGCGGCTGGCCGTCGACGTGCAGCTCAGCTTCATGCTGACTGATAGGGAGGTATGGCGGACGGTCTAAGCGCATGTCGATGGAGTCCATCACGATGGTGTTCTCCTTCTGGCGGCTGCCTATGACGTATGGTTTGCCGTTGAGCGTGAAGTTCTTCTGATAGCAGCGCAGCCAGCGTTGCGGATAGGCCGTCCAGCCAAGGTAGAGGCTGTCGGTGGGTGCGTGGTAGCGGCAGTCAATGAGGGTGACAGGGCCACCCTGCTTGCAGAAGTACATCTCGCGGGCAGGGCCTCGCACATGGAAGTCGCAGTCGACAAACAGCGCCCCCGCGCCAAAGGTGCTCCAGAAGGGCTTCTGACCGTAGAGGTCGAAGTGGCAGTGGCGATAGACGGCGGTGCCGTTGAGCGCATCGTCGGTACACTCGAAGTGACAGTCCTCGTAGTACGACTCCTTGGCACCATTCAGGGGGTTGAGGTTCAGTCTGCTGATGAAGCGGACATTACGTGCCTGCAGGCTGCGCCCGTGCACATAGCCCACATGAGCCTGGGTGATGGCGTCGCTGCGCTTGCGGTGCGAGAGGGCGGGGTTCAGCGGATAGTCGAGGTCAACGTTGCAGAAGTTGCCGAGCGTGAGGTTCTCTACGGTGAGCGAGTCGCACCAGATGTCGAACATGGTGAAGTTGCCCACGGCGCCCTGCATCTGTCCGCGTGCAGAGGCGAGAACGGTGTTGCGGGCATCAGCATCGAGGCCCACGAAACGCAGCACCTTGCCCCGAACGACACAGCCGAAGGGCTCACGCCCGTTCTGGCCACGCACCACCTCAGGCTCGTAGGGATTGTCTACCCAATAGACGCCCGGCCGCACGTAGAGGGTCGTCGTGTCGGTGAAGTGAGCCACGGCCGTGCTGAAGTCGTTGAAGACGAAAGGCTGGGCTGCAGCCTCATCGTCGCTGAGCGAGCCGTCGAGTAGCAAGTGGTGGCGGTCGGGCGTGGGGACATGCTGCGCCAAGGCCAGCAAGGGCCATAACGCCAGCAGCAACAACAGTCTTCTCATCAGGCAGCAGCTCATCAGGCTATTCACAAAATAACTTTCAACTTATCACCGCTCAGGTCTACTTCAAAGAAGTGAGGAATGCGCACGGTGCGGCCGCGGGCATCCTTGGCGTGGCTGTGTACAGACATCATCCACTGGCCGTCGAAGCGCTGGAAGAGCATGGAGTGGCCGAAGTTAGGCGGTGTTATAGGCTCCGGCTCCTGCACCCATGGACCGTCGAGGGTTCCACTCTCAGAGTAGGCCACGCCCTGCGTGTAGTCGCCAAACACCCACGATGTCCAGAGCATGCCGAGGCGTCCGGTGGCGGTGCGGAAGAGCCACGGCCCATCGGTCACCTTGTTCCACGTTACATGGCCCTCTTCATCGCGTTCGCGGCTCCAGGGGCTGTCGCTGGCACGGAAGAGCACTGTGGGCTCGCCAACCGTGCCGCTAAGGTCGGGCTTCAGCTCTATCTTCTCAATGGTGCCGTTCCAGTTCTGCAGCCACTCGCCGCAGAAGACGAGGTAGGGCTTGCCGTCCTTGTCGCGCCAGAAGGTGCCATCGAGCGTCGGGCGGTCGGCAGGAAGGTAAGGAGCGTCGCCGAAGGCTCGGTAGGGTCCCATCGGGTTGTCGGCGCGCAGCACCTGCGAGGCACGGCGCTCGATGACATTGCCGCGATAGCTGCCTATGTGAACGGCCTGGTTAGTAAACGTGGCGAAATAGTAGTACCACCCGTCGCCGGTGGTGTGCAGCTCGGCAGCCCATATCATCGGGCGCGGCCCCATCCACGAGTCAGCCTTCTGCCCGGCATGGCCATCCTGCCCCGCCGAGAACTCAGTGACGCGGAACGGGCCTTCCCACAGCTTCAGGTCAGTCGAGCGCCACATCATGCCCCCCGTGCCCGTCATATAGTACAGGCCGGTCTTCTTGTCGGCCAGCACTGCCGGGTCGCTCAGGCGTATAGAGTCGGTGGGCACATTCTGCCGCACACGCATCGCCCGCTGCGCCAGGGCCATCAGCGGCAACAGGGCAACTATCAGCAATAATCTACGCATAGTCTATTCGTTTGGTAATCATATAGCAGTTGACCTGGACTCCGTAGGCGCTCCCCTCCCTTGTAGGGGAGGGGTAGGGGTGGGGTCAGTAACTTCCTAAGGGCTTGAAGGAGCGCAGGTTAGACATTACATTAAGGGCAGCCAACACCCCACCCCTGCCCCTCCCCTGATAGGGGCGGGGAGTGCCTACGGGCATCCTCAAGGCAGGTCAACTGTTATATCATTTCTATTCGTTTTAATCCTCCTTCACAATGGGATAGAGCTCAATGAACTCGCCCTGATGACGCTGCCCGTCGTTGATGAGTGCTGCCATCTTCTGCCCCACGGTGTCGATGTCGTGGAAGCCCGGCAGCGACATATTCCCGTTCAAGTCGGTGGTCGTAGGACCGGGGTGTACGGAGAATATTTCCAGCTGCTGCGCTTCTCCCTGTGCGTCGGTGCCCGTGAGCTGCTGCTGCTCCATGGCCATGACGCCCATCATTGCGTTCTGTGCGGCCTTGCTGGCTACATAGGCCAGCGGATGCCAATAGGGACTGATTTCCGACGGCACGGTGACGTTCACAATGCGGCCGCCGTTGGCTGAGAGCAGCGGCGCCAGCGCCTTCGTCAGGGCAAACGTCCCGATGAAGTTCACGTCGAGCGTCTCGCGTATGTCGGCTATCTCAGTGTGCAGGCTGTCTACGCCCATGTTTCCGGGTATGCCGGCATTGTTCACCAGCAGCGACAGGCGGGGGAATCGCTCGCCCAACTCTTTAGCGGCCTGCTCTATGCCATCGAGGTCTTTCAATTCAATGTTCACCCAGCCCAACACATCAACGCCCGCCGCCTCCAGCTCATCAATGGCTTTGGAGGCACGCTGAGCGTCGCGCGCACCAACGATTACTTTCCATCCGCTCAGGCCAAGGTGCTTGGCTATGCCGAAGCCTATACCCTTGTTGGCTCCGGTCACTAATACTGTTTTTTCCATCTTTTTGCTATTACTGTCTATAGAGAACCATCATATTTAATAGAACTTCACTACGTCATCGAGCTGGCGGTGCCGTGGCTGCACAGGTTCGGCGGCGCGATAGCCAAGGGCGATGACCGCCATGACGGTCTCATTTTCAGGAATGCTGAAGAGGGTGCGCAGCTTGTCGGCATCGCGCATGCCCATGATGAGTGTGTCGAAGCCCATGGCACGGGCCTTCAGCACAAGGTAGCAGTTGCTGAGACCATTGTCGTAGGCTCCCCAGCCGTCGCCCACCTCATTGGCGGGATTCTCGCGGAAGAAGCCCGACTTGCCGCGTTCGAAGGTGGAGACGATGAGCACGGGGGCGTTTTTAATGCGCTCCTTGTTGCCGCCAACCATGTCCTGCACGGCGGCAACCTTCTCGGGCGAAATGGCGACATAATACTTCGTAGGCTGCTGGTTGGCCCATGACGGTGCTTCCTGCACGGCGGCCATGAGCGTGCGCACCTCCAGCTCGGAAATCTTCTTCGTGGCATCGTAGTTGCGAATGCTACGGCGTGTGGTTAGCACCTCGTCGAACGATGGTGAATTGACTTGCGAATAGCCCGGCAGCACGGCAAGGGCAGTCAGCAAGAGGGAAATGAATAGTTTTCGTTTCATACTGTTTTTGTGCTAGAAATAAATTAGGAATTGTCAGGGAAGTCTTTACTGTCACAGCGTCAACGGCTCATACGGCAGACCAAACACATCGGCCACGGCCTTGAACACTATTTTGCCGTCGACAATGTTCAGACCCTTGGCCAGCGCGGAGTCATCCTTACAGGCCTGCTGCCAGCCTTTGTCGGCGAGAGCCAGGGCATAACGCAGGGTGGCATTGGTGAGCGCCAGGGTGGAGGTATTGGGCACTGCTCCGGGGATGTTGGCCACACAGTAGTGTACGATGCCCTCCTCAGTGTAGACGGGGTCGCTATGTGTAGTGGGGCGTGAGGTCTCGAAGCACCCGCCCTGGTCGATGGCCACGTCGACGAGCACCGTGCCGGGTTCCATCAGCTTCAGCATGTCGCGAGTGATGAGGTGGGGTGTCTTGTCGCCAGGCACCAGTACGCTGCCCACTACGATGTCTACCGCAGGCAGCTGCTGGCGTATGTTATGCTCTGATGAATAGAGCGTATGCACATTGGCGGGTGTCTCAATGTCGAGCTGTCGCAAACGGGGCAGCGATACATCGGTGATGGTGACTTCGGCTCCCATGCCGGCAGCCATCAGTGCTGCAGCCTCGCCAACGATGCCGCCGCCGAGCACCAGCACTTTAGCCGGACTGACACCGGGCACACCGCTGATGAGCTTGCCCTTACCGCCTTTGGTCTTTTGCAGGTAGTAAGCGCCATTGAGTATGGCCATGCGCCCTGCCACCTCGCTCATGGGCTGCAGCAGGGGCAGCGAGCCGTTGGGCAGCTGCACCGTCTCGTAAGCCAGGCATACGGCGCCGCTGCTGAGCATGGCGTCGGTCAGCTCCTTCTCGCAGGCGAAGTGGAAATAAGTGAACAGCAGCTGACCCTTGCGCACCAGCTTATACTCCGGCTCAATGGGCTCCTTCACCTTCACTATCATGTCGCACGTGGCATAGACGTCATCGATGGTGGGCAGAATCGTAGCCCCTGCCTTCACATATTCCTCGTCAGGGAAACCGCTGCCGTCGCCGGCCGTGTGCTGCACACACACCTCATGGCCGCGGCTCACCAGCTCTGCTACTCCCGCAGGAGTCATGCCCACACGGTTCTCATTGTTCTTAATCTCTTTGGGAATTCCAACTTTCATAATCATTAGTTTTTGTTGTTATAGATACTCTCGGTTATTATTGGGGCAGACACTGACTGAGTTGGGGTCAATGGCGTCTGGCTATTTCCCCATCAGCAGGTCTACGAGGCCCTTGTCCTTGAAGGTGTGCTTCTGCTGGTCCCAGAAACCGAAGTCGGCGTCGTAGCACCACGTTGTCCAGGCAATGTTGTTCTCCTTGAACACGGTGAGCATGTCTTTCGTCCATTTGTAGGCCAGCTCACGGTCTACGGGTTCGTAAACTCCCCACTCTCCGCAGAACAGCTGCAGGCCGTACTTCTTGGCGGCGGCTATGGCATCGGCAAAGTCGGCGCGAATCTTGTCGATGTTCCACTCCTGCTTGAGATACTGCTCCAGCTCCGGCTTCAGCGAGTCGGGGGCAGCGTCGTAGTCCTCCTGCGACACGAGCACGCCGGGATAGTTCACCTTGCCCGTATACTTGCCTACGGGCGTCCACCATGCGCCGTAGTGAGTCAGCAGCATGGGGTTGTAGTAGTGGAACGAGAGGATGATGTTCTTGTCGCCCTCAGGCACCTTCAGATACTGTATGGTCTGATAGCTCTGCCACAGGTTCGAGCCGATGACGAGTGTGCGCTGCGGCTCGCGCTCGCGCAGGGCCTTGTGCACCTTTGCCACCAGTGCGTTCCACTGCTCGTGGTCGTCGGCCACTGGCTCGTTCATAAACTCATAGGCCACGCTGTCGCACGAGTAGCCCTTCAGCACGTCGCTCAGCTGATACCACATGTTGATGAGCTGCTGCTGTGCCTCGTCTGAGGTGAAGAGTGTGTTGGCGCTGCTGCCGCCCTCGTTCACGGCGTTGAAGTAGTGCGAGCGAATGATGTGCAGGTCGACGATGGTGCGCAGGTGGTGCTTCTCAGCCCAGCGTATGGCATTGTCCATCAGCTCCCATGCCTCAGGCAGCTTCTGCCCCTGCTCGTCCCAGAACTGCACCTCGTCGATGGGCAGGCGCACGAAGTCGAAGCCCAGCGAGTCGAGCCGTGCAAAGTCATCCTCCTGAATGTGCAGCCGCCGCGCCTCGCCGCGCTCTTCGCTCTGCGACAGCCAGTGGCTCACGTTGGTGCCGCGCCCAATCTTGAAGTCATTCACTCCGTCGTTTTTCTCACTCTTGCTCGTGCAGGCTGTCAGCGCCAGCATCGTCATGGCAACCAGTGCCAGATAGTACATCTTTTTCATTGGCTTTTTTAGTTATTTGTTATTTATCGGGTCATTTGCTGTGTCGTATCCTTATTTTGCCGTCAACCGCTGTATGGCCTCATCACGCAGGGCGATGATGCGGTCGCACCAGGCGTCGAACTCCGGGTCTTCCACTTGCAGCTCGGGGTGAGCCAGCAGATAGTCTACGCAGCGGCGCACGCCCTGGTCGAAGCGGGTGGTGCAGCAGAATCCTGGCACGGCGCGCTTCAGCTTTGTGCAGTCGAACACCACGGTGGCAGCCTTGTCGCCCAGTAGATTGCCCTCCAGGTCGTAGCTGGGCGGGCACACGGCGGCGAGGAAGCTCGACGACACATGGCAGAGCCGTACGTCGGTGCCCAGTGCCTGTGCGGTGAGCCCGTAAATCTGATTCCACGTCAGCGATTCGTCACTGGTTATCTGGAATGCCTCGCCAATGGCCTTGGGGTTGCCCAGCAGCCCTATGAATCCGCAGGCAAAGTCTTCGTTCCACGTCAGCGTCCAGAGCGAGGAGCCGTCGCCATGCACGATGACGGGCTTGCCTTCAAGCATGCGCTTGAGCACTGGCCACGAGCCTTTCGGCGAGTGTACGCTCAGGGGCACGCCGCGCTCGCAGTAGGTGTGGCTGGGTCTTACTATGGTGACGGGCAGTTCCCTCTCCCGGTATTCCTTCATCAGCAGCTCCTCGCAGGCTATCTTGTTGCGTGAGTACTGCCAGTAGGGGTTGGCCAGCGCGGTGCCTTCGGTAATGATGTGGCTGCGGGCGGGCTTGGCGTAGGCCGAGGCTGAGGAGATGAAGACATACTGCTGGGTGCGGTTGCGGAAGAGGCGTATGTCGCGCTCCACCTGTTGGGGTGTGAAGTTGATGAAGCTGCACACGGCGTCGAAGGTCTCGCCAGCCAGCGCGTTGTTCACACGCTCGGTGTCGTCAATGTCAGTCACTATTTGCCTCACGTTGGCAGGTACCTCGGCGGCTCTGGTGCCACGGTTCAGCAGCCACAGGTCGTGGCCGCCCTCACTTAGCTTACGGGTGATGGCACTCGAGATGGTGCCAGTTCCACCAATGATTAGTATCTTCATGCATGTATAGTTTTTATAATGTATGTCTCTAGTCTGATAGTTGTTTGCTGTTTTCAATACCCTAGCCCAATGTAGCTGTGGGCAGAGAGCTTCAGGTCGAACACCGTTGAAACGGCGGGATAGCCGTAGAAGCGGTTGCGGTAAGTAGCGCCACGCCCCGTCGGCATGTCGGCGGGCAGCAGCGTCTCGTCAGTGAGCAGGTTGCGCAGCTTATCCACCTTCGAGCAGATGACCACGCGCAGCGTCACCGCCTGATCATTGAAGTTCTCCACCACCAGCGTATTGTTGTCATAGGCGAAGAGCGCCACCTTTGCCGGACCTTCTATGTAGGCGCCAATGTCGCGGCTCATGGCTCGGCGTATCACGTTGAGTGCGCCGGCGGGGTAGTCGTAGAGGTTGCCGAAGTCATCGGGTATGGTGAGTACGAAGAGCATGCCCTTCGAGTAGGTGTGGCGCAGCAGTATGGGATAGCCACTGACGCCGCCCGTGAGCGGACGACCCGCGCTCACCACTTCCCATGCGTCATTGGTAAAGTACTTCACCTGCGGTATGATGAACTCGCGCTCCGACTTGCCCAGATAGCCGAAGTCGCTGACAATGGCCTTCAGGTCGCCACAGTAAAGCTCGCACACGTCGGCCAGCTTCTCGCGGATGGCTTTCAGCAGTCCTGTGGTGATGATGACGTCGCCGCCCCTACACAGCTGAGCCTTTATCTTCTCCACTATCTGCTCATCGCTGGCGGCCTGCTCGGTGAGCAGAATCTGCTGGCGGTTGGCGGGCAGGTTGGGGTGCATGTCCATGGGCAGCCCTATCATGCCGAGATAGTTCTGCAGGAAGTCCTCGCCACCAGAGTGATACGGTTTGTACGACACGAGCCCCACGGGATGTCCGAGCTTGCCCACGAGTGCGTCGGTTTGCTGCAGCGCAACGCTGGCAAAGCGGGCCATCGTTGTGGGAGTAACGGTCTTGCCGTTCTTCTGGTATGGTGCCACCATCTCGTCGTAGCGGAAGCTGTTGCCACCTTCGTCCTGCCAAGGGCGGCGCATCATCTCCGGCGCAATCTTCACGTCGCAGAGCTGCATATAATTCCACAGTATAATCTCGGGTGTCTTCGCCAGCATGGTAAGGTGAAGCTGTTCGGCATAGCGGTCCATGCTCATGTTTATGCCGCCGGCATCCACCCATCCCCCGCCGTTACGCCCGGGTGCTATATTGTCGAAGTAGCGCACAATGTTGTAGCTCAGGTAGTTCTGCAGGTGCTGTGCCGAGGCGGGGTCGCGTGTCTCCGTGCCAGTCCAGATGCCGTCGAAGTAGAGCGGCTCCTCCTCCAGGTTGAAGCCGAGACCTTGGAAGTGGTCGTACCAGTTGGGGTACTTAATGATGACCTTCACTTTCGGGTTCACCTTCTTAGCCGGTTCCACCACCAGTTCCCGGCCTGCGTCGGCCATCAGCTGCAGGCGGTAGCGTGTCCAGCCCTTGCCGCTTCGCTGCATGGCGGCTATCTCGTCGTCGTTCTTCAGGTCGATGAAGAAGAAGTCGTCGAGTATGAAGTCGTCAAACAGCCGCGCCGTATACTCTGCCACCTCTTTCACCGCCTGCCGCTCCACGGGGCGGGCGTAGCTATAGGTTTCAAAGTCGGTAGGCTCTGAGCGTGTGTAGGTAATGCCGCCGCCCACCTCTAGGCCCTTTGAGCTGAAGAACTTCTTCACCTTCATCATGGTCTTCTCGTCTACGGTGAAGGCGTCGCGGTGCGTCTCCAGGTAAATCTTGTCGAGGTCTACCTGCGAGCTCACTGTAGCCCACGTCTCTTTCAGGAATTGTTCGTCGGCCATGCGGGCAACGTCCTGCGCCCGTACATAGGTCGACACCTTGAAGTTCTTGGCAGCGCGATGCGCCAGGGGAGCGCGCTGGCTCTGGCCTCTCACGGCTGTAGTGGCGGTGAGGACAGTCATCAGTAGTGTTAGCAGTAGTGCTCGCGACATGTAGTTCTCGTGTTAGTAATACAGTTGATTCATTATCGCCTGCAAATTTACAAAACTTTTCGCAAACCACAAACATGTTTCGCATTATTTTACGCAAATGTTTAGGCCACCCCCTTGTCCGCAAGTGGAGTCCGCAGGGCAGCCAGGGCAGTCAGGGCAGCCAAGGCAGTCAAGGCAGTCAGGGCAGCCAGAGCAGTCAGGGCAGCCAAGGCAGCCAAGGCAGTGCAGAAGCGCAGGGAGCCCGTAGGCACTCCCCTCCCATGTAGGGGAGGGGCAGGGGTGGGGTCAGTCTTATCCTAAGCGCAGGGAGCGCTTATCCTAAAGGCTTGAAGAAGCGCAGGGAGCCCGTAGGCACTCCCCTCCCATGTAGGGGAGGGGCAGGGGTGGGGTCAGTATTATCCTAAAGGCAGGGAGCGCATTACATTATAGGCAGTCAACACCCCACCCCTACCCCTCCCCTGACAAGGGA
>JAEEGG010002105.1_pt1 | contig 52155 bp, 56 predicted proteins | sample 9134161 | NCBI WGS metagenome assembly JAEEGG01 (sample SAMN16246543, study PRJNA631951) | gut metagenome | biome: gut microbiome; feature: rumen; material: CR-attached | host: Bos | place: Iran: Karaj | collected 2018-10 | reverse complement strand
GGAAGAAGGATTTGCATTATAGCAAGCCTATTACCATTGTGGATGATGGCACGGAGACTAACGAAACTCGCCTAGGAGCTGTATGCGATTTGCTGTATGCAATGGATAAGCTCCACATCGATGATGATTTGCTCGTTGTCGCCGCCGACAACCTCCTCTTCTTCTCCTTCCAGGAGTTCGTAGATTTCGCCAAACAGAAAGGCACCTCCTGCATCATGTGCCACGAACAGCCCTCCATCGAGAAGCTCCAGCGCACTGGTGTCGTAGAGCTCGATGCTGATTATCGCGTCCTCGGTATGGAAGAGAAACCACAGGTACCCAAGAGCCACTGGGCCGTGCCACCTTTTTATATATATAGAAAGGAAGACCTCGACCTGGTGCGTCACTCCGTCGAGAATGGCTGTGGCAAGGATGCCCCTGGCAACCTCGCTCACTACATGGTCGAGCACACCACTATGCACGCCTGGCCCATGTCTGCCGGTCGCTTCGACATCGGCAGTCTCGACACATATTATGAAGCAGTAGAGAAATACGGAGACCCCTCCAACTCCCCTGTTTAGGGGAGAGAAAAGACTCCGAATGATAAACCAATTAAAGTTATAACAAATAGAAAGTATCCCTAAGCAGGGAGATTTAGAGGGTCTCCCTCCCCCTAAGCAGGGGGGAGATGGAGGGGGTCTCGCTCCCCCTAAGCAGGGGGAGATGGAGGGGGTCTTTTAAAGGGTCTGAATATGCAAAAGATAGATTTAAATAATAAGTGTATCCTCGTCACTGGCGCAGCCGGCTTCATCGGCAGCAACCTCGTTAAGCGTCTCATGCACGACCTCACAGGCGCTACCATCGTTGGCATCGACAATATGAATGCCTACTATGATGTATCCTTAAAAGAATACAGGTTGAAGACCCTCCTAAATCCTCCCTGCTCAGGGAGGACTTCAGACTTTCCCCCTAATCAGGGGGATAAAAGGGGGTCTTTTGTGTTTGTCAAGGCCGACATCGCCGACAAGTCCGCCGTCGACGCCCTCTTCGCCCAGTACCACTTCGACATTGTGGTGAACCTCGCCGCCCAGGCAGGCGTCCGCTACTCCATCGAGAACCCCGACGCCTACATCCAGTCGAACATGATTGGCTTCTACAACATCCTGGAGGCCTGCCGCCACTCGATGGATGAAGTAAGATGTAAGAAGGAAGATGTGAATGCTCAGCCATCAGCCATCAACCATCAGACATATCGTGGCGTTGAACACCTTGTGTACGCCTCGAGTAGTTCTGTCTATGGCGGCAACAAGAAGGTGCCCTTCTCCACCGACGACCGTGTGGACAACCCTGTCTCCCTCTATGCCGCCACCAAGAAGAGCAACGAGCTCTTCGCCCACTGCTACAGCAAGCTGTATAATATCCCCACCACCGGCCTGCGCTTCTTCACCGTCTATGGTCCTGCCGGTCGTCCTGATATGGCCTACTTCGGCTTCACTAACAAGCTGCTGAAGGGTGAGACCATCCAGATATACAACTATGGCAACTGCCGCCGTGACTTTACCTATGTCGACGACATCGTCGAGGGTATCGTTCGTGTGATGCAGGGTGCTCCCGAGCGTAAGACCGGTGAGGACGGCCTGCCCATTCCACCCTATGCCGTCTATAATATTGGTGGTGGCCAGCCCGAGAACCTCCTCGACTTCGTCAACATCCTCCAGGAGGAACTCCTACGAGCTGGTGTCCTTCCCCAGGACTACGACTTTGAGGCCCACAAGCAGCTGGTACCCATGCAGCCCGGCGACGTCCCCACCACCTACGCTGATGCCACCGCCCTCGAGCGTGACTTCGGCTTCACGCCCAAGATCACCCTCCGTGAGGGCCTCCACCACTTCGCCGAATGGTACAAATCCTATTATAATCCCTAATCCCCATCCCTTTCCAAGACCTTTAGGTCTCTTTCTGTGATTTCTGTGATTTCTGTGTGACAATTAATTATTCGTTCAATCCGTGCTATCCGTGTTCGTATATAGATTTCTGTGATTTCTGTGTGCCCTTTTAAATTCTCCGTGAGATCCGTGCTATCCGTGTTCGTATATAGATTTCTGTCATTTCCTTTATTTCTCACACCTAAAGGTATGAGTGTGGCGGTGCAATCTGCGGGACTTAAAAAATCTGTGTGAACATAAATACAAAAACAATGTAAAGTACAATAAGTTTTAAAAACTTTTCGTACCTTTGCACCAAAGATTATAAGTTATGATATCGACAATAAATACTCAATCCACCGAAATTAGCACTGTTGATGCTCTTTGGGTACTCATTCAGAGCCAAACAAAAGCAGTTCAAAAGGCTCTAATTCAGCGGATTCTTTCAAGTCAAGAAAGTGAGAAAACCAAGGCTCAGCAGAAGATGGTTAAGGAGAGCCTTACAAGGGCATTTGATGAACTCCATTCTGGAAAGGTGAATCACGATGCCCGTAAACTCTTTGCAAAATGAAGGTTTCTTTTGACTATCTTGATGAATTTGAACGAGGTGCTAAAGCACTTCGCAAAAATTTTGCTTCAAATTTTCTTATCGCTCGATCTTGGTCGCTTATTCCGCAGGTCCCAAGAATTTTGAGCGCAGCGACCCATAACTCACCATTAGACGAGCCCTAAATTATCTGTGCTATCTGTGTGAACCCCCGAGACCTTTAGGTCTCTTTCTGTGATTTCTGTGATTTCTGTGTGCCCTTTTAAATTCTCCGTGAGATCCGTGCTATCCGTGTTCGTATATAGATTTCTGTGATTTCTGTGTGACCTCTCAAGACCTTTAGGTCTCTTTCTGCGTATTCTGCGTTTTCTGCGAGACCTATAATATCTGTGCTATCTGTGCTATCCGTGTGATAATTAACTACCCCCTGTCATCTATGAGAAAGATGAGGTGGTCAAAATTTTGACCGGCTTAATAGCTTGAAATACAGTACAGTAGCTCCAACTGCATATACGGAGCATGGCTTGAATCCTTTTGCATCCTCCATCACACATCTAACGTTCGATACTGCCAGTCAGAACAAGAAACAATTATAATAACTGGGGCTGTCTACTGGCCAATTAACCCCAACATTGTTCCTTAGCGCGTTTAATCACGGCGAGTAATAGAGTGATGGATACCCATAAGCACATATAAGATGACTTTGTCCTATTCATGTTAGTGTTCTATAGCTTTGGAGTACCTTTAGAGTATTTATGAGTACCTTTAGAGTATTTTATGAGTAACTTTAGAGTAATTTATGAGTAGCTTTAGAGTATTTTATGAGTAACTTTAGAGTATTTTATGAGTAACTTTAGAGTTAAAATGAATACAATACAATCAACATATCAACCGTCTCTGACTCTTAACTATATCGTTAATGAGCCTGAGAATAAAATATTTGATAGAAAGTCTTCGAGAATAAAGCCCGGAGACTTGGCTCCTATTATTTCTGCATTTGCTAATGCGGAAGGTGGAACAATTGTAATTGGCATTGACGAAAAGACGAAAACAATCGAAGGTCTAAGTTCTTTATCTTTTGATCAGATAAATGATTTAGTATCAGCTCCCAAGGATACTTGTATTCCAATGCCGCAGTATTATGAGGAGTTCCTTTCAGTAACAAATAAAACTGGAAAGGCAGATAGGCTGTTACTTCTTCATATAGATCCAAGTCATGAACAGGTAATCAGAACGGTTAATGGCTCTACTTATCTTCGTGTAGCAGATAGAACGAAAGAACTTAAGGGTGATGATTTGCGTAATCTGGAGTATGGTAAGAATGTTCGTCATTTTGAAGATGAATGTAATCCAGATGCTACGATAGATGATTTAGACACAGAACTACTTGATGCCTATAAGGATATCCTTAATGCTGGCAATACGACTTATGAGCAACTGCTGAGTGCTCGTGGATATATCAGGAAGCTGAATGGAGTGCCCAAACTTACCAATGCGGCAGTCTTGCTCTTTGCAAAGAATATCATCCAATTCTATCCCAATTGTCGTATTCGTTTCATACGCTATGATGGTACAAAGGCAAGAACAGGCTCGGATATCAATATCACTCGAGATTATAATATTGAAAAGCCTATACTGGGAATCATTCAAGAAGCAAAAGATTTTATATCAAGTCAGCTACGTGAATTTACGGCACTAAATCCATCAACAGGAAAATTTCAAATAGTTCCTGAATATCCGGAGTTTGCTTGGTTAGAGGGAATCGTAAACGCTGTTACTCATAGAGAGTATGCCTTAGCAGGGCGTTATATACTAGTCAGCATGTATGATGACCGATTAGAGATAGAAAGCCCAGGCAAACTGCCTAGTATAGTGACATTGGATAATATTAAAGAAACAAGATATTCAAGAAATCCACGAATTGCACGAATATTAACAGAATTTGGATGGGTAAGAGAACTGAATGAGGGGGTAAAGCGTATTTACTCAGATATGGAAAAATTCTTTCTTGATGATCCCGTTTATAGTGAGCCAGGGCAATCTGTTCGATTAGTGCTTAAGAATAATATTGTAATGCGTAATCTCCGAAGGAAAGGACGAGCATTGGAATTTATTGGAGAGGATATATGGGTACAGTTAGATAAGTTGGATCATGAGATACTGGCAATTTTAGCAAGTAATAAAGCAGTCGGAACAAGTACATTAGCTACGCATACAAGGAAGTCATTTGTTACAATTGGTTCACATATAAAAAAAATGTTGAAGATGGGAATTGTTTGTGCTAATGGAGGCTTGCATGATCCAGGTCGAACATATTCTATCGTTCGTAAGGAGATTGAAAACTAATAGAATAAAAAGGAAATAGAATTTAATTCTCCTCTATCGCTTATTTCAGTCAGGTCTTGATACTTCAACGAATTAATGGAAAATTAAACGGAAAACTAAGGGCTTAGAAAGCGGATCAACAGAACCGTCCCCAAGACCTTTAGGTCTCTTTCTGTGATTTCTGTGATTTCTGTGTGACAATTAATTATTCGTTCAATCCGTGCCATCCGTGTTCGTATATAGATTTCTGTGATTTCTGTGATTTCTGTGTGACAATTAATTATTCGTTCAATCCGTGCCATCCGTGTTCGTATATAGATTTCTGTGATTTCTGTGATTTCTGTGTGCCCTTTTAAATTCTCCGTGAGATCCGTGCCATCCGTGTTCGAAAAAGAAAATTCTCCAATTCTCTAATTCTTGATATAATCTTATCTGTGGTATCCGTGTGACCCTCTAGACCTTTAGGTCTCTTTCTGCTCTTTCCTTTATTTCTGCGGTTCACCTTTCACCTTTCAATTGTTCTATATCTAACCCCTATGGATGTTGCATTCATTTTAGATAAGTATTTCAAAGGAAAGGAGGGCGTGTCGATTGACCCCAATCAGATAGTCGATCATCGTACTGATGTAGCAGAAGAATATAACGAGACATTTGTAGAAACAGGAGAACTGGATTCACTATGGTAGAATTTAAGTTTATAACATACGGAACAGACTTTGGCACCCGCGACATGGGGCAGAAGCTCCGTGAGAAACTTTTGCCGCTGATAAACGGTCAGGAGAAGGTGGTGCTTGATTTTACGGGAGTCAATGTGGTGTCCAATTCCTTTGCCGATGAGTGCATAGCAAAGCTGCTGCTGGAGATGCCTCTGGCGGAACTGAAACGACGCACCACATTCCGTGGACTGAACCCCTTGGCAGAACGCAGCATTCTGGTAGCACTGCAGCGAAGATATAAGGTGCTGTCGTAGTGCATGGGAGCAGGACAAGAACTACAGGGGTAATATTGATGACAAACAATACCAAAGCATCTATTCTGATTGCGAGGAATTAGTTAAAATTCTTGTAACTCGTTGTAAAAAACTTGATCAGCAAATAAGTGAAGGGAAATGAAACTCGGACATCAGACATCCGACTTCAGCCCTCGTTTCAGACATCTTCCATCATCCATCAATATACATCTTCCCTCTTCCCTCTTCCTTCTTTATAATACGATTATGACACAACTTTCAGATAAAGAACATAACGTGCAGATGGAGGACATGAAGTCCTTTGACGAGCAGATGCCGTGCGTGGGCATTTTCTGGTACGATCCAGAGGACAATACGCTGTTTGGCGTACGCAAGAAGGAACTGACGCCTCAGATGGTTGAAGAGGCTGCCGAGAAGGGCAAGCCGTTCATCAACTACCCACAGGGTGGGCACAAGGCTGCGATTGAGCGAGAGGAGAGTGAAGTTTACTTCGACTTTCCCGAGCGTGAGCAGGCTCGAGCGGAGCTCAAGGAGTATTTCCGTGCTCAGGCCAAGCACTTGGATACCAAGTTCAAGGGCGACTACACGCAGGTGCCCCGTGGTCGAGTAGCATGGACTATTGACAAGTTCATTGTGTTGGTGGGCAAGTGGGCAGAGCCAATTCAAGAGCAGCTCACCGAATTGCTGGAACAGGAGTTCTCCCTGCCGTACTTCGAGTTCGTGTATGATGAACCAATGGAACAGCGAGAGGAGAGCCAAGCTTGCTTGGGCTATCCCGAGTCGTGACAGAGGTCGACGAAGTCAACACTGGGACCTAGGCCACGGTTGGAGTGGTGATATGCCAAAGTAAATGCCTCGCCAACCTCGAACTTTGCGGGTAAGCGAGAGGAGAGGGAGCTCGCTCACTATTCCGAGTGTGAGCAAAGTCAATGAAGTTAACTTTGCGGGTAAGCGAGAGGAGAGGGAGCTCGCTCACTATTCCGAGTGTGAGCAAAGTCAATGAAGTTAACATCCTCAGGCACAGGCATCTACCATGTGATGCTTCGTGGCATCAACAGACAAGATATCTTTGAAGAGCAGGAGGATTATCAACAGTTTCTCATCCGTCTTCAGAACCTCGTAGATCCTATAGATGACAATGGTGAACATATCCCGTCTTACTTCCATGTATATGCCTATTGTCTCATGTCCAACCACGTACACTTGCTGCTACGTGAACGTACCGAGAGCATTAGCATCAGCCTGAAACGCCTTACCGTTTCCTATGCAGCATACTACAACAAGCGTTATCAAAGGGTTGGGCACCTGTTTCAGGACAGGTATCAGTTACGGAGTCATACAAAGAATAAATGGCAAAATGAAACTGGGTCAGTAGAACCGTCCCTCTGATCTGATTATCCCGATATCACAAGGCAAGTATTCTTTTATGATCATAATAGCTTCCTAGGGTGTTTGAGGTTGAAACCTGCCACACTTTCAATATTCGTCATGGAAAGGCAGAGGGTCGTTTGACTGAAGATGATTTGCAAAAAGCACTAGAGTTGACTAAGAAAAGTAACCGAAATAGTATTATAACGCTCAAAGCATACAATATTAGGTAGTAGCGATTATAACGTTCAGGTGGAACATGTGAATTGGATCAGAATAGAGGAAAAAATGAACGAAAACTCAATGGAGTATAAGAAATCATACAAAAAATGGAGCAACAAGAGCAAAACCCTTAACCCTGAATCCTTAACCGTGAACCAAGGTCGCCCTGAGCCAAAGCGAAAGCGCGGCAAATTGGCATCTCTGATGTCAGAGGACGCAAAGGCGACCGCCTCTATTCACGAGCTTTCATATGACTTCGCTTAATGCAAACTCTACAGACTGAAAAATAACTTATTTATTGAATTAAAATACTATTGATATGTATAATGTAAAGACCTTGCGCGGTACAATATTTATCGCACCAATAAAGTACAGTAAAGAATTTGTTGCTGGGCTTAACTCCGTGTTAGTAGATTATATGCCCGTACTTGTTCGAGATGCAAACATATTGCCAGTATTACCGAGTTGGCAGATGACTTCACCAGATGAGTCAGAAGTACTTCTCTTCAATGGTGATAAGATTGATTTGGTAAAGAACGTCAATTCTGACGTTGATGATGCCTTTATTGCTAGCTTTTCTGAACATTGTAAAGCTGTATTTGTGAAGATAATGGAGCTTACAGGATATGTTTGTTCAAGAATTGCATTGGCTCCATCAGTGGTGATTACTGAAAATGCGACAAGGCCAGATGCCTTATATGAGCGTCTTTTTGGAATCAAGGAATTCCAAAATGCCCGTCCAGACATAAGTAATGTGTCTCAGGTTTTCCGTGTTATTAAGAACATTGGAGGCAAGGATATAAAAATAAACCATGTCGCAAATTTCCATGTAGAGAATGATGTTGTCACTATAAATGGCCGTAATCAGCTTCGTGAGCGTTATTTGTGTGATTTTGATATAAATTCGATGGTAGATCCAAATTACAGGTTTGGAATTGAAGATGTAAAAGAATTCTTTACTGTAATTCCTGACAGTTTCAAAGATTACTATAAGTTGTACTTTGCTGATTAAATTCGATGGAAAGAATTAATGGATACAACAGTGCTCTCCGTTCTATTGAAGACATGCAGGAGACACTTCGAAAAATGTCCAGACCTTGGTACTCTGAAATGGAGCAGTACAGAAAGGTATGGGAATCACTGAATCATAGTATCTACGGAGATGCTATGAAATCTTTCAGTGAGTTATCGAAGTTTGCACAGGCACCTGGATATTCTTCCTTTTTTATTCCTCTAATTGATGATGATGTAGCCGTTGAGACAGACCCGCTTTCAGACGAAGCTGTAACTGAGGAGGTCGCAACATCAGCAATATATAGCACCCGTGCAGTTGATGTCAACAAGTTAAACCAGGAAGACTTGGAGTTTTTCCGTACAAGAAGCAAAGAAGTGGCAAATGCCATATTGAGTACAGATTTCGAGGATGGAATGGACAATGATGTGATAGAGTTGATACGTAGCTATATCAAGAAGAACAAATCTGCAACTTACAATTGGCTTAATGAGCTTTATAGTAAGAATCTCAAAAACTCTCCGTTGATAGAAGGTTTACTCCGCACATTGGCTATGGTTACTGAACGCGGTGATGAAAACAGCTTATTACCTATAGTTATTTCTGGACTTCGCAGTGGTGTCGCTTCAGAGCAAGAGTCTGCAATTATGGTAATAGAAGAATGGAGAACGAAAGAATGTTTGGATGCTTTAAAAACCACCCAGTTTAGCACAGGTTGGATTAAGACCTATGCAGAAAAGGTTATGCATGAACTTGAAGAGGAGGTTTAGCAATGGTAATACGTGGTTTGTTATACCCCAATAAGTGGGATCCAGTTAGGGATGTTGATAGAAAAGATGCTTTCTTGGCAGGTGACAATGTAACAGAGCTTAGAACGTCTAAGAATATGCTGTCTGTTTGGCTGGCTAATAGTCAGGAAGATATAGATGACGCGATTGTTGCAATGGCGTTAAACAAGGACAATCCTTGTAAAATGGTGGCATATTTGATGGATGAAAAAGAACTGGAAGGTATAGAGATAGAAACTGCAGATAATGAAATAGGGAAAGCTCTTGGTGCAGACGAGTCAATCCTTCTGAAACATCGTAATTTAGTTGAACTGGATTATTGGCGATTGGGCTATTTAACCGAATATATGATTAAACTGTCACAAAACAAAGATAGGCAGGTGGTCATGACAAAAGGTGAGGTAGTGGAATTACTGAATAAGTATAAAGGAACGAAGATTTCTACTGATAAGGTAAATGAGAAATTGCGTTCTAAATTAAATTGGTAGTTAGTATGGCAACACTTAGTATGGGACGTTCATACGAACTGACGTATGACGAGATTAATAGAAATATAGAAGATAACCGTATAGGAAACTATGCTTTTGGTTACATCAATGAAAGGGGTTTTTTTGTAGTCCGCTATGTTGGCCGTTCAGACTCTGATTTGAAGACACGTATTAAACATGGTATAACGGATATGGAGAATGACCCAACTTGTAGATATGAGCGTTTTAAGTTTAGCTATGCTGAAACAGCAAAAGAGGCTTATGAGAAGGAGTGTCGCAATTATCATGATTTTGGAGGTAGTCAAAAACTATTAAATATTGATCACCCTGCCAAACCGGCAAATAGTAATGAAACCTGTCCTGTTTGCGGAGACTAATGTAGTGAATACTCTTAAACCGGATTAACAGATTTCTCAAATTCTCCAATTCTTGAAATGCTTGAATCTTGAAGGTTCCGTTTAAGCCAAATGAGCAAAGCCAAACTTGTTTGAACTTTGCCATGGCGTAGGAAGCTCGACACGCGCTCGACCTCTGGTTGCTAGCTACCATCGGGACGCAAGAAGTGTCAATCCTGAAACTTGAAACCAGAGTTTTTGATGGCAAATAACATTTTTGAGCAGTTTGATGAGGCATATTCTCGCTGGTCTATATTAGATAAGGTGGGGAAGGAGATGCAACTTGCAGGGATGTGGCAGCAGTTATGTGCCACCTATAATTACATTATCTGGATATGGCAGAGTCGGGGATATCTGACAGTTGATGAATACAATTATAAGAACCGGATATATGAGTTGCTTATGGCTCTCCAGAATCAAAAGATGAAGGTTGACCAAGAATTGGCTAATGAGATGCTGAAACATCTTGTGAAGATGAGAGCTGAACAATTATAAAATGCCCCGACAGTCACGAAAACCATCTGGTACAGGGATATTCCATATCATGATGCGCGGCATCAACCACCAGAATATCTTTGAGGACGAGGAAGACAACTACCAGTTCATCAATACCCTCGACCGTATGCGCGTCAGGTACGATGACGATGGCAACCCCTGTGGCAGCAACTGCACCTATTATGCCTACTGCCTCATGTCCAACCATTTTCACCTGCTCATACGCGAGCGAGAAGAGACGGTGGGAGAGACTGTCAAGCGCATTGCCAGCAGCTATGTATATTACTATAATAGAAAGTACGGGCGCGATGGCCACCTGTTCAAGGAGCGTTTCAAGAGCGAGTCGGTCAACGATATGGCCTACTTCACGGTGCTCTTGCGTTACATCCACCAGAACCCAGTCAAGGCCGGCATTGTAGAGAAGGTAAGAGACTACGAATACAGCAGTTGGGGCGAATACCAAGGTACAGTAGAACCAGCATTCCAGATATGTGACACGAGGACGGTACTGAACAGAATACCTCTGAACGACCTTGAGGCTTGGGTCAACGACCCTTTGCCCGATGATTACAACTTTCTGGACAACGAGAACGAAAGACCACGGCTGAGACTCTCAGATGATCAGGTGTGGCAAGAGATAATAAAGATAGCAGGTGTAACCTGCAGCAGTGATTTTCAAAAAATAGATAAGACGAGACAACGAGAAGCGTTAGGCCAGTTGCGAGAGTTGGGCGCATCAGTGCGCCAGCTGGAGCGTCTGACGGGAATAAGTAGGGGAATAATTCAGTTCGCAAAAATATGACACGAACCTGTCCCCTGTCATTTAGCGAGACCTTTAGGTCTCTTTCTGCGTATTCTGCGCTTTCTGCGAGACATAAAATAAAATCCGTTCAATCCGTGTCATCCGTGTTCGAAAAAGAAAATTCTCCAATTCTCTAATTCTTGATATAATCTTATCTGTGGTATCCGTGTGACCCTCTAGACCTTTAGGTCTCTTTCTGCTCTTTCCTTTATTTCTGCGGTTCACCTTTCACCTTTCAATTGTTCTATATCTAACCCCTATGGATGTTGCATTCATTTTAGATAAGTATTTCAAAGGAAAGGAGGGCGTGTCGATTGACCCCAATCAGATAGTCGATCATCGTACTGATGTAGCAGAAGAATATAACGAGACATTTGTAGAAACAGGAGAACTGGATTCACTATGGTAGAATTTAAGTTTATAACATACGGAACAGACTTTGGCACCCGCGACATGGGGCAGAAGCTCCGTGAGAAACTTTTGCCGCTGATAAACGGTCAGGAGAAGGTGGTGCTTGATTTTACGGGAGTCAATGTGGTGTCCAATTCCTTTGCCGATGAGTGCATAGCAAAGCTGCTGCTGGAGATGCCTCTGGCGGAACTGAAACGACGCACCACATTCCGTGGACTGAACCCCTTGGCAGAACGCAGCATTCTGGTAGCACTGCAGCGAAGATATAAAGCTATGACACGCACCTGTCCCTTGTCATGATATCGACTACGATTCCTTCTTAAAACCGATTAAAAGCGTACGTATAGCTTAATGCCTATTCATGATATGATAACACTATATCACGGCTCAGATCACATTATAGAAAAGCCAGTGTTCGGTGAGGGCAAGTCCTATAACGATTATGGATGCGGATTCTATTGCACCGAGCATGTTGAACTGGCCAAAGAATGGGCGTGTGCCACAGGTAGCGACGGCTATGCCAATCGGTATCAAATGGAATTGGCAGGACTTACCGTGCTGAACCTCAATGCGCCTGAATACAACATCTTGAATTGGCTGGCCATCCTGCTTGAGAACCGCAAGTTCAATGTGGCCGAGGGTCTGCCGGAGCGGGCAAGGGTGTATATATTGGAGAACTTCAAGGTCGATTATAAGAAATACGACATCATTATAGGCTATCGTGCCGACGACTCCTATTTCTCTTATGCTGGCGACTTTGTAAATGGAGCACTCTCGCTTTCCGACCTCTCTGAGGCTATGCGTTTAGGCAAATTGGGCGAGCAGGTGGTGCTCAAGTCGAAGAAGGCTTTCGAGGCGCTCACCTTCGTGGAGGCCATCAAGTCTCCCCGTCAGGAGTACTTCGCCAAGTACAAGCAACGTGACGAGGAGGCTCGCGGCAAGTACCGTCAGATTGCGTCCAAACCGATGGCGGAAAACGAGATATATGTGATTGACATCATTAGAAATAATTGGAAAAATGGCCAGGGCATATAAGAAAACATATCTCAATGGTGCCATGCGCAACCTTGCCGTGATGATGGATTGCGGCGTGCGTAAGTACGGCTACCCCATCGAGGAGTTCTACGAGAAGTTCCTCGCCTCCGACGTGTCGCGTCAGTTCGCCGGCGGCAACCCCCGCTATCTGGTAGGCATGTCAGGTGCAGAGTTGGCCGATATGATAGTGAAGGAGTCTGGTGGTACCATTACCGATAAGAACGACGGTACTTACACCACTGGACCCGAGTATTGGACAGGTTGGGTGCTGGCATACTACCAGTGGCTGTCACGTCGCAGCTTTTCCAACATGCAGCGTAAGGGCCTGGGAGCCGATACTGTCGTAAAGATGTATCATCCCCTTCACGAGGCTGACCTCTCCAAATTTGTCGATGCGGCCAATGGCATAACAAAATGGTGACACGAACCTTTCCCCTGTCACTTTGTCTTTTCTGCCTTCATACTTCAGCCATCTGTCGGACCTCAGACCTCAGACATCTGCCATCATCCCTCAGACTTCTCTTACTCAGCCTTCAGACATCAGACATGTTCTCTTGTAAAGAAAACTTCAGCCGTCAGCCATCATACATCATACATCTCTGCCGCTAAGGTACAAAGAATTTTTGAAATACGCAAGAGCAGAAGATTAAATTCTTCCATCTTTCTTCTTCCATCTAACATCTTTACGACATTCATCAGACATCCGGGAAATTGAGCCTTTTCGGTCATTTCCAATACAAAGATACACATTTTGGGGCAAACAGGCAAGAGCGTTAAGATTTCTTATCCATCAAGAGTGAAGAAATGTTAATTTTAAGAAGGCTGGATGAGATGATTGAAAAGGTGTTTGAAGGGAAAATGAGAGAAAATCGAGTAAAATCAGGGCTCGGCCTGTTCTGAGAAAATCAGAGAGAAGTTGAAAAGCCTGTTGTTTCGCTAGAAAACAAAAATACACATTCATAAACATCTTTTAATAAAAAGCATCGATATTGTGATAGGAGCTTGGCTCTTGATAATACGGTAGGAACCGTAATCCTGCGGAAGACCTCGGGGCTCAGTGGTATAAACAAATAGAATACTGATATGGCAGAAAATACGATTAATGAAATACTTGAGTATTATTCCAATCTCAAGGATGAGAGTGAAATAACAAACGAAGTAGCTGAGGTGAATGATGTTGAAGACTCCTTTAACTCAGTTGAGGAAATCGGGCGTTTAGCTTATAACAGTAAAGACATAGAGCAACGTCGTCACATCAATCTCGGTACCATACTTAAGAATGCCTTACAGCGATTCTTGCCCAAGAATACTTCTGGTATGATAGCTAAGATTGACCCTGACTGGTGGGCAAGATTTATTGATTATGCTAAGGATGTTTCTGATGATGAGATGCGCCTGATATGGTCAAGAATACTCTCAGGCGAACTTAATAAGCCAAATTCTATCTCAGTAATGACTCTGGAAACATTGCGCAACATGTCAAAGCGTGATGCTGAAATCTTCCACAAGTTGGCTAACTTTGCTGTGGTAGATACTGATGGTGGAGATCCATTTATACCCAATAATGGAATTCATTATAATGCCGAACAAAAGTCCGACGAGGAGTATGGTATTAGATATGATGAATTACTATGGATGCAAGAACTGCGCCTTATTAATCTTAATATGGGTATGCAAATGACATTTAACAAGGAAGAAAACGAACCTCTGGTTGAATCTATTTTAAGATGTGGTAATCTTGAAATAAACATTTCATCAGAGAGCGAAATACAGATACCTTGTTATTCATACACACGCGTAGGCGCACAGTTACTTTCATTAATAGAGGATATAACACCCAATGAAGCCTTTTTTGAAGACCGCATAAAAAACCGTTATTCGTCTGAAAATACGAAAATAGACATTAATAAATAGAACGTACAATGTACAAGACGATAGATATTGCGGACATTATTGGTACTGTAGTGCATGAGTTTGAATCCGTGTCTGTCTTTCCAATGGAGCGGATTGACTGTGTGTTTCAGAAAGTGTCTCTTGCTGATAGATTTATTAGGTTGGAATACTCGCGCTCTGCTTTACTGCGAGTTGAAGATTTGGCTGATAATGATTTGCTATTTGATAATGATATAATCACTATTAACCATATGGAGGATGTGAGAAATAGGTTTATCAATAGTTTCTATAGTCTTGACTATAGCACTCAGCTTTTATTAGATAATATAGTAAAAGAAGTATTTGAGAATGAGTAATAAGAAATTCCTGGATACGGTCCATGGATACATTTCTGTTCCAGATGAGTATTGTGAGAAGTTGATTGATACTAAGTACTTTCAACGTCTTAGGCGGATAGAGCAGACCTCTACACGCTCTTTGTTCCCATGTGCTCACCATGATAGGTTTGTTCATTCTTTAGGTGTTTTTCATATTGGGCAGAAGATTGTAGAATCGATTAATAAACAGATAGAGGTAAATACAGGGATAACTTCGTCTTACCTTATAGCTTGTTTGCTTCATGATTGTGGTCATTCACCATTCTCACATACCTTTGAGCATCTTTTCGGAAAAGAAGAAGATCTGTTCAATATTTATAAAGAAGAGCTGCGAAATAGGGGTATTGATGAACCCTTGCTCAATTATGATATCAAGAAGTCGGATGCAAAGCCTCATGAAATAATCAGTGCATACATGTGTCTGAAAGTGTTTTATGAGAAGATTTTGGAGTTGGGTGGAAATCCAGCCTTAGTAGGTAGGATGATTATTGGGGTTTTATACGAAGAAAAAGAAAAAAGTCTTGAGAATTGTTTCATATCTCTCCTCCATGGTGATGTCATTGATGCAGATCGTTTAGATTATGTTTGTAGAGACAAGTGGGCATCTGGCTATCTGTCACATGCAGTCGATTTGGATCGATTAATTAGTGCAATCCAGATTAAATGTAGTGATGGAGTTCATCAGATAAAGTACAGGAAGAATGCCATCAATGAGATACAGTCATTAATAGACTCCAAAAATTTCCAATCCTCCTATGTCTTTACCCATCATCAGGTCGTATATGAGCAAATGTTACTTCAAGAGTCTGTAAAAGAACTAATTGCTTCCTTATTGCCCGACACACCTAACTCTCCAGAAAAACTATTTAATTATAAGGCATTGTTTACTCCTCAACAGGTTAATGATACGACTATCATTTATTTGCCTTCTGATGATGATATTGTCCACTTGATGAAGACACATTCTGGTGATATACCTCATCTTGAAGAGTGGCTATCTAGAGAATATAAGTATTACCCGTTATGGAAAACTCGATCGGAGTTTATTTCTCTATTTAAATCTTATGGCGGAAAAGACCTACTTAACGAAGCGGGTTTATTTGATACAAAAATTGCGCCAGCAGTTGAGACAGTTATAGATCAGAAGTGTATAGTGTTGAATGGAAACCCCAAAATTAAAAAGATAGCTAGAGGTCAGATTTTGATAGAGTTCGATTCAAACACCATGGATATTTTAGATTTATGCCTTCCATCAGTTCGTGATGTATATAAAGATCAGGTTTTTAAGTATGTGTTTGTCCCTAATGAGTTCTCTGATAAAAGATCCAAAATTATTAAGACAATAAAGGATGAATTAAAGAAAAGCATACCTGCTAAGAAGCCTGTCAAAATAAAAGTCGCAATAAAAAAGAAATAGTATCTTGGAATGAGGCATTATACATGCCAAAAAACGAATAGTTGATAATATGCCCCAACTCAATCCACGATACGAAGCGATATTCAAGATGAATCACATCATCCATCCTACTTCAGACATCAGACATCGTTCAGAGCATTATTGCTACTTTGATGACATGTATAGTCCGGAGTACACGATGCAATGGATATATTAGTCGATACGCAAGGCTGCGATTAAGCGAGAGGAGAGCCAAGTTACGACTTGTGCTTTCCTGAGCGTGAGCAGGCTCAATGAAGTTAAACATGATATAGATGCAGAATCTCTGGCTTTGCTGGAAGAGGGACATAAGGAAATACTTCACAGTGAATGCTACGAAGATTATGGCTATCCTTCATACATAAACAGATAAATAAGAAGTTGATGAACACTAAATACAAACAACTCGAAGAAGCCTTGCTAAAAGAGGCTGATTTGCTGATAGAAAAAGCAAAGAGTCAGGGTGAGAAAGCCCTCTACAATCTTTTCAAGTCTGCTATTCTGAAGAAATATAGGGATCAGTATGACGTCGATATTCAGCAAGGCGAAGTAGAGAAGGACACTGTTGACAAGAGCATTGATTTCCTCTTCGAAAACGCATGTGTCAGTTTCAGAACACTTCCCAATATAAAGGATTCCGATAAAGAAGATGTGATAAGGCAAGCACAGGCCGCTTTACCCTCGTGGAAGGCAATGGTAATACAGAATCTAACTAATAAAGGAATAAAGGTGGTTTAACCAATGCCCCGACAGTCACGACAGCCATCAGGCACAGGCATCCATCACGTGATGATGCGTGGCATCAATCACCAGAACATCTTCGAAGATGCTGAAGACTATTACCAGTTCATTATCACTCTCGACCGAATGCGCATTAGATACGATGACGATGGTACCCCTTGTGGCAGCAACTGTACCTATTATGCTTATTGTTTGATGTCAAACCATTTTCACCTGCTTATCCGTGAACGTGACGAAAGAGTAGGAGAGACTGTAAAGCGCATAGCAAGTTCTTATGTATACTACTATAATAGAAAGTATGGACGTGATGGCCACCTGTTTAAGGAGCGTTTCAAGAGCGAGCCGGTCAACGATATGGCCTACTTCACGGTGTTGCTGCGGTATATCCACCAGAATCCGCTGAAAGCGGGGATTGTTGAGAAAGTAAAAGATTACGAATATAGTTCCTGGGGCGAGTACGATGGCAGTGTCGATCCAGTCTTTCAGATCTGTGATACACGAGCAGTACTAAACAGAATATCTTTCAACGACCTTGAAGCTTGGATGAATGATCCATTGCCCGATGATTACAATTTCCTGGACAACGAAAATGAACGACCACGACTGAGACTCTCAGACGATCAGGTGTGGCAAGAGATAATGAAACTTGCAGGAGTAACCTGCAGCAGTGATTTCCAAAAATTAGAAAGACAATTACAACGCGAGACGTTAGGGCGGTTGCGAGAACTTGGGGCCTCTGTGCGCCAGTTGGAGCGACTGACAGGCATCAGCCGGGGAGTCATCCAGTTCTTAAGAACATAGCTTGTTCCCTATGACACGTACCTGTCCCTTGTCATACCATGATGAATAATTCCTTGCATTATCGTGTAATATCCCGATCTCAAGATGTTCCTTGGGACGAATTGTCCAATTATAATTATATCTTTGTAGATATATCTTTGAGTCAGCGTAGTGAATTAGATGGTTATGGTATCCTTCAAAAGATAGAGAAAGAACACTTGAAAGCAAAGAATATTATTATTCTTACTGCTAATATGAATATTGAATCCATGCTTAAGGTACGTGGTATAAGTAATAAATATAAAACACTTATCAAACCCATCGATTTGAATGATTTGTACCATACATTAGGAAATGGGAATAGTCTAACGTAGTGAACAAACACAATTAGTAGAAAGTCGGGTATATAAAAAAGTGTGCAGGCTCTTCTCAGGTTGTTCCTACAAGCTTTGATAATCCTGCTCACAAAAAGAAATAGGTGACAGGAACCTGTCCCTTGTCACCCCAGACAACGATGCAGTGGACTTTTTACCACTAATGGCGTAAATGCTGTAAAAGATCTAAGAGACGTGAAGGATTTCGAGGGAGCAGATGGTATAGAGGTTATTGATGAGATTATTGATGATGAAGGGATAATCATCAGTCGTTGGCGAAATGAAGAAGAAGGGTGGAAGATAATCTGCTATGGCACTGCCAAGTTGGTGGATGATGAATTCATGAAGACATATCATGTTACTTCCAATTAAGATAATGGCTATAATCATTGAAAAGAATGAAGAAAGAAGATATTCAGAAGATTTTACTTGAAAAAAGGCAAATCTTACAGAAAATAGATGAAGCATACGATAAGGTTCTAAACAAGGTAACTCGCAGTGAGGGATTATGTGATTTAGAAAAGCTAAGGGGGCAAGATAGCGCTATACCTTGCATACTAGGTCATGCTCATGAAATGGAATTCTATGAGGATGTACATGATGTCTTAGAGGCTAAAAAAGCTATTGCTGAGTATGAACGAGCTATTTTACAGGGAGGATATGATTTCCTTCATAAAGATATAGAACGCATCAAGCAAGATGCTGGTATATAGTTTAGCAGATATGCTAGGTAGCTTTATTATCAATTCCATATCAGATGACTCAAATAAAGAATATCAAGATAACTGACGTCAAACCGAGTGCAAACGAGCTCGCTTGATTTGCCGAGGTGCGAAGGAAGTCGACAATAGTCAAGTGACGATGCCACTGAAGGAGGAGATCCTGAAGGGTGATGTTCATACGATAGAGGAGATGAAGGCATGGCTGCAGCCTTTTGGATATAGTGATGCTATCAATGATGCGGCAATCAATTTTATCCTGCGTGAGTTCGTGATGAGCAAAGTGTCTTGTGATGAAATGAGCAATATGGATATGATAGTAGAACTTCTTCGTCCGCAGCTAGAACATCAGACATCATACTTCAGCCATCAGCCATCTTTAGGATTGTACCATCATCGTGACCTTATTGGCTCGCCAAGTGCATTTATAAAAGTAGTTGAATAAACATGGGCGTTGCCCATTATTTAAGAATCATGTTAGACAAACAAAATAAGATATACGTGGCAGGACACAATGGACTTGTGGGGTCTGCTATATGGAATAATCTGCTGCAGAGGGGATATACGAACCTTGTGGGCAGGAGTCATAAGGAACTGGACTTGACGGATCAGGTGGCAGTTAGGAAGTTCTTCGATGAAGAGCGTCCTGATGCAGTAGTGCTGGCTGCTGCCTTTGTGGGTGGCATTATGGCCAATTCGCTTTATCGTGCTGACTTCATCATGATGAACATGAAGATCCAGTGCAACGTGATTAGTGAAGCATACGCCCATGGCGTGAAGAAACTGCTGTTCCTGGGTAGTACTTGTATTTACCCGAAGAATGCACCACAGCCTATGAAGGAGGACTGTCTGCTTACCTCTCCGCTGGAGTACACCAATGAGGAATATGCCATTGCGAAGATTGCGGGTCTGAAGATGTGCGAGAGCTATAACCTGCAATATGGCACGAACTATATTGCTGTGATGCCTACGAATCTGTATGGCCCCAATGATAACTTCCACTTGGAAAATAGCCATGTGATGCCTGCCATGATGCGTAAGGTGTATTTGGCCAAGCTGATTCATGATGGAGCGTGGGATAAGATAGCCACCGACCTCAACAAACGCCCCGTAGAGGGCGTCACAGGCGAAGGCCTTAATGTTCAATCCTCAATGTTCAATGTTCAATCCCAAAAGGTCCTCGACATTTTGGCTAAGTATGGCATTCATGACAACAAGGTCGTACTTTGGGGTACAGGTACGCCGCTCCGTGAATTCTTGTGGAGTGAGGATATGGCCGATGCATCGGTGCATGTGCTGCTGAATGTGGACTTCAAGGATGTGATTGGCATTGAGAAATACTCATCAGTTCACTTTGGTGCATCAACCGATGGTGCCGTTGATCGCAACCACTCTGCCGGTCGTGGAGGAGCCATTCCGAGCCTTGGCGAGATTCGCAACTGCCATATCAATGTGGGTACGGGTAAAGAGTTGACCATCCGTGAACTCTCTGAGTTAGTGGTTAAGGCCGTAGGCTTTGAGGGCACAGTAGAGTTCGATGCCTCTAAGCCTGATGGCACCATGCGTAAACTCATCGATGTATCAAAGCTCCATTCTCTTGGCTGGACTCACAAAGTCGAAATCGAAGATGGAGTCCAGAAACTCTTCGACTGGTACAAAGAATCATTACAATAACCACAGAGAGTTGAGGGAATAATATAACATCTAAAAACACGGAATACACGTATAAATGGCTTTACTTTACGCTGAGGAGTCTTTCAAGATCAATGGAGCCATCTATGAGGTTCACAAGGCTTTAGGGCCTGGACTCTTGGAGAAGGTCTATCAGGAAGCCTTGGAAAAGGAACTGAAGCTTCAGGGTATTCCTTTCGAGCGTGAGAAAAGCTTCACCATTACTTATAAAGGTGAAGAGCTTGAACAGAAGTACATCGCAGACTTTGTAATTTACGACAAGATAGTCGTAGAATTGAAAGCTGTCGAAGAACTTCTTCCAGTTCACAAAGCACAAGTTATCAACTACCTTGCTCTTACGGGCTATAAACTTGGCTTGCTTGTGAACTTTAACGCTCGACAAGTGAAACCCGAACGAATAGTTCGATATTAGTGTTTTTCGAGTGTTTCGATGTTGAACAAGAAATAAAATGTAACTAGATATAATTATGGCAAAAGTAGCTTTGATAACAGGTGTGACCGGACAGGATGGTTCATACCTCAGTGAATTCTTACTTGAAAAGGGTTACGAAGTTCACGGAACCATTCGTCGTTCTTCCGTGGACTTCCGTGAGCGTATAGCACATTTGGAGGGAACCCCCCACTTCCACCTGCACTATGCAGACCTGGGCGACTCCATGAGCGTCCTGGGTGTGATAGGTAAGGTTAAGCCGGATGAAATATATAATTTGGCAGCACAGAGCCATGTGCAGGTCTCTTTCGACAGCCCCGAGTTCACGGCTGATGTCGATGCCGTAGGTGTACTCCGTATTCTGGAGGCTGTGCGTCAGTTAGGTATGACAGAGACATGCCGCATCTATCAGGCATCAACCTCTGAGCTGTATGGTAAGGTCGAGGAAGTTCCACAGAATGAGAATACGCCCTTCCATCCCTATAGTCCATACGCTGTAGCCAAGCAGTATGGCTTCTGGATAGTGAAGGAGTACCGTGAGGCATACAACATGTACTGCTGCTCAGGTATTCTGTTCAACCACGAGTCAGAGCGCCGTGGTGAGACCTTTGTCACCCGTAAGATTACCCTGGCTGCAGCCCGCATCAGCCAAGGCCTACAGGATTGCTTGTACTTAGGTAATATGGATTCACTCCGTGACTGGGGTTATGCCAAGGACTACGTAGAGTGCATGTGGCTCATCCTGCAGCAGGACAAGCCCGAAGACTTCGTCATCGCCACTGGTGTTCAGCACAGTGTCCGCGAATTCACCGAACTGGCTTTCAAGCACGCAGGTATTGAACTAGAATTCAAAGGTGAAGGCATCAACGAAGTCGGTATTTGTGTGAAAGATAATAGACCTCAGACCTCAGACCTCAGACCTCAGACCTCGCTAGTCGGCAAGACCTTGGTCGCCGTCAGCGAGGACTTCTACCGTCCTACGGACGTGGTGAACCTGTGGGGAGACCCAACCAAAGCGAAGGCAAAACTTGGCTGGAATCCTGCCAAGACCAGCTTCGAGCAGCTGGTCAAGCTCATGGTAGAGCATGACATCGCTAAGGTGGCTTCCGAAGGTGCGGCCGCTAAGGTACGTACGAACCTTGCCGAGTATCTGGAGAAAGGTATTGTGAAGTAGGTGGGCCTGCCCTGAGCTTGCCGAAGGGCTCCAGGCACAAATGGCTTACAGCCATTAGAGCCTTCCACCCGAGAAAGCGGTATCAGCCCGTGGCTCCGTAAACTCCGCCACCGGCTGGATTATCTAAGCGGCAAAGCCGCACTAATAGAAAACAGAAACTTTTAGGTAATAGTATTAAAGATGAGAGCAGACAGATTAGATTTGTACAAGGAATTAGAGGCTAAACGCCATTCAAAGTTACTTGTTTATGCTACAAGCCATAGACAAGGAATGGAAACGTCTATTGCTCCAGATGTTCTACCTTGGTTTACAGAACATTTAGATGTTATTGAAGACTCTGAAAAGATTTCTTTGTTCTTAATTACTAATGGTGGTGACACGTTGACTGCTTGGAGTCTTGTTAACCTCATTAGAAGTTTCTGTGATAAGTTTGAAGTAATTATTCCTTTCAACTGTTTCAGCTCTGGCACCCTAATCTCTTTAGGTGCTGATAGTTTGCTCATGACAAAACAGGCAACCCTTGGACCAATAGATCCTAGTACAAACGGTCCATTCAATCCTGTCATTAATGGAACAAACCAACGCATTCCTGTTAGCGTTGAATTCGTGAAGGCCTACATAGAAATGGCCAAGAATGAATTCAGGATTACTAATCAGGAAAACATGACAGAAATACTTCTTAAACTATCAGATAAGATACATCCGCTAGCACTGGGGCAGGTTTATCGATCAAGACAGCAAATACAAATGCTTGCCAAAAAGCTAATGACTTGGCAGAATTTGAGTGAAGAGAGAGAAGAGAAAATTATTAATTTCTTATGTAGCGAATCAGGAAGTCATGATTACGCTATCAGAAGAAAAGAAGCTCGTGATAGTCTTGGTTTGAATATTGAGAAACCAGACCAAGAGACCTACAAGGTAATTAAAGTAATATACGATAGTATTAGTAAGGAGTTAGAATTCTCCAATCCGTATAACCCTGAAATAATACTTGGTAGTAACCCAACAGCTAACTACAGTTGCAGACGATGCATTATAGAATCTGTTCAAGGGGGAACTGATGTTTTGATTTCAGAAGGAGTATTAACAAAACAAGTTGTTCCAACCCCTGCAGGTAATAAACTTATGATTCAAGATGATCGAGTATTTGAAGGGTGGAGGCACGAAGCATAAAAATGTTTGTTATGAAAACCGAGATTTTATATGATGGTCATAGCACGGCCAGTAACCGTTATTATGATTCAAAATCTTCTATAAATAGGAGACCTGTTGAAGTAACAAGACCTACAGTTGAAGTTCACACCAAGGCAGACTATTGCCGGACGAAAGCAGAGGTTAGTGAAACTATTGTACACAGAGGGTATGAAATTGTGAATAAATAGTTTTTCTATTTCTAATTAATGCCATACGAAAAGAAAGCATCATACAAGAAATGGAGCGTCAAAGGGAAAGGTTCCAACCGTGAACCCTGAAACTTGAAACATGAATCTTGAAACTAAGATAAATTCTCAAATTCTCTAATTCTTGATATGCCCAAAGAGATAATCTGAGATAGTGATTTGCCGAGCGATACATTTAACAAATTAACAAATTAACGTTGCGATTAAGCGAGAACAATACTGAATCACATTCGAGCATTGTCGAGCGATAGCAAGGTCATCGAAGATAACATTTTAACATTATACGGCTTCTGCTCTTACGCGCAAGCAAAGCCGTTTCAGGGGTAGTTCAGAGCTTCCGCACACTCTGACTACCCAGATATAAGGAGTGGAGGCTCAACGGGATTCTCTCATAAGAAAAGGTTCAATAAGATTCCGTTGGCCCACTCTTTAAAATAGGAAAAACCATGAGCGAGATTAGCGATGCAATACAAGCCAAATGTTTGGCTTTTGGCGATAGGATAATTAAGCTCAATGATTTCTTGCTGGAGCAGGCTGCCAGCAAGAGGTATGATGGCGGAAGTCAGAAGGCTGACAAACGCGGTAAAACTCAGACATCCTACGTCAGACATCAGACATGTCGCATTCCTGTTCATCTACAGGCAATAGCGACTCTGTGCAATCAACTTTTAAGAGCCGGAACTAGCATAGGAGCTAATAATGCTGAAGCATGTAATGCAGTAAGCAGACAGGATTTCCGTTCAAAGAGCTATATCGCTCTGAAAGAGGCTCGAGAAAGCCTTTATTGGATAGAATTATTAAAACGTAACAATTATATAGACGAGAGGCAGTATCAAAGTATTTACGAGGATTGCGAAGAGTTAGTGAAGATTCTCGTGGCAAGGTGTAAAAAGTTAGATGCAGAGTTGAATAAGTAAAAAGAATAGTAGTTGTTTTCAGCCTTCAGACATCTGAAATCAGCCATCCGATATAACTCAGCCTTCAGACCTCAGCCCTCAGCCTTCTCTTACTCAGCCTTCAGACATCAGCCTTCAGACATCTTAATGGTTCAATAATCCTGATAATCCTGCCCCTATTTTGAAACATACAAAATTGCATTTTATGAAAGGAATAGTATTAGCCGGAGGCTCCGGCACTCGTCTTTATCCTATTACAAAGGGTGTGAGCAAACAGTTACTCCCTATTTATGACAAACCGATGGTGTACTATCCCATCAGTGCGCTTATGTTGGCAGGGATTAGGGATATACTGATTATTTCAACTCCGTATGACCTTCCTGGTTTCAAGCGCCTGCTTGGTGATGGTTCAGACTATGGTGTACACTTCGAGTATGCAGAGCAACCTTCTCCAGATGGCCTTGCACAAGCCTTCATTATTGGTGAGAAATTCATAGGCAATGATTCAGCCTGCTTGGTGCTTGGTGATAATATCTTCTATGGAGCAGGCTTTACTAAGCTATTGCGTAATGCAGTGAACGATGCAGACCAGAACGGCAAAGCCACTGTCTTTGGTTATTGGGTGTCTGATCCTGAACGTTATGGTGTCGCAGAATTTGATAGAGAAGGCAACTGTCTGAGCATAGAAGAGAAGCCAAAGGAACCCAAAAGTAACTATGCTGTGGTGGGCTTGTACTTCTACCCTAATAAGGTTGTTGATGTGGCCAAATATATTAAACCATCCGCACGTGGTGAATTGGAGATTACAACAGTTAATCAAGAATTCTTGAAAGATGGCGAATTAAAAGTTCAGGTCTTTGGCAGAGGTTTTGCTTGGTTAGATACAGGTACGCATGATTCTTTAGCTGAGGCATCAACCTTTGTGGAGGTGATAGAAAAGCGTCAGGGCTTGAAAGTTGCCTGCTTAGAAGGTATTGCTTATCGCAATGGTTGGATAACCGAAGAACGTATGCGAGAGATAGCGACCCCTATGCTTAAGAATCAGTATGGTCAATATTTGCTTCGCGTGATAGAAGAAAAGAAAGAAGTCATTAATTCAGATTCATTTAGATACTAATATCTGCTGTTATTAGTTTTATAACAAATCGCCCTTTGATGGAATACAAAATATCTATTGTTATGAGCGTATATAACGCTGAAGACTATCTAAAGTCGGCTATTGATAGTGTTCTCGCTCAGACATTCCCAGATTTCGAGTTCATTGTATGGAATGACGGTTCTACAGATAATAGTGAAGCTATAATTAAGGCATATAACGATGAAAGAATACGCTATTATTATCATGAAAACATGGGATTAGGCCAGGCTTTAAGATTAGCATGCGAGAAGGCGCAGTGTAAGTATATCGCAAGAATGGATGCGGATGATATCTGTCTGCCAGATCGTTTGCAGAAACAATATGATTATATGGAGTCTCACCCTGATTGTGTGCTTAATTCAACACCAGTTATTTACATAAATGAAAAAGATGAGTATTTGGGACAGACCTTTCCGTTTACTGATGATAGAATACTAAGAGGTGGCGTTCTTTCAATATTCCACTCTGCATCGATATTTGTTAAGGATGCATATATGAAGACTGGTGGTTATCCGCCAACAAAGGATTCTCAAGATGATTTGCTATGGAGCAGAATGAGATACTTTGGAAAGTTCAGTAATTTTAATGAACCATTAATCAAATACAGACTTATCGAGACCTCTATCTCTCATAGCAAAGATCCCGATAGCCCTTATTATAAAATGTGGAAGATACTGAGGAAAAAGATGATATGGGATTCAGTAATAAGAGAAGACGATATTGCCATGTATAATAAACTATCTGTGTCAATACCCAAAGTTCGGTCTAAGTATCATTATAAGGTTACGTTGGAGGAAAAATTTTATCGATTATTGTCAAGGATTATAGGTAACGAAAAAAGTAGGCATCTTGTGATAATGATGAGAAATATGTATGGTTTGTACAAATATAGGTCTCAAATCAAAGCTTGCTGTCAATTAGGGATACTTAATCGCCGCTATAGATAATAGTTTTTCTTTCTTCAGACACAGTAATCGTTTTCGTTATGGCTGAAGCATCAAGAATAGTTAAAAATACAGGATACCTCTATATCAAGACTTTAGTATCTATGTTTGTTATGCTATACGTTACTCGTATAGTTCTCAAATCATTAGGTGCTGAAGATTTTGGTATTTACGATGTTGTGGGAGGAGTTATATCCATGCTTGGGTTCCTTAATACATCAATGGCAAATACTGTACAGCGATTTCTGAATAATGCACAGGGAATAAATGATTTTGAGCGCCAGAAGAGAATCTTTAATTGTGGGGTGGCTTTTCATATAGTGATTTCGATAATTGTAGTTATTGCTCTTTTTATTGCCTATTTTTTTCTATTTGATGGCATTTTAAATATCAATGAATATCGAATTCATGCTGCTAAAATTGTATATGCTTGTCTGATAATTAATAGCTTCTTCAGTATTGTTACAGTACCTTATGATGCATCAATAAATGCTCACGAGGATATGCTAACATACGCCGTGATAGGTATCATAGACATTTTCTTGAAATTAGGTGTTGCAATTGCAATAACACAGACATCCTCTGATAAGCTCGTTCTATATGGAATATTGATGATGATAGTACCCGTGGCAACCTATTTGATGATGAAGGTCTGGTGTGTTATTAAGTATGATGAATGCAAAGTTAATATAAAGAAGTATTTTGATAAATATATTGGTGAGGAAATGCTAAGCTTTGCTGGTTGGAGTTTTGTCGGAACGTCGTCCAATGTAGTGGGTAATTATGGAAATGGTATAGTTTTAAACCATTTTTTTGGTACAACTCTGAATGCTGTCGCCGGTATCGCAAATCAGTTTCAGGGTATGCTATTAGTATTATCAAACGGAATGCTGAGGTCGTTGAACCCAATAATTTACAAGACGGGTAGCATTGAGACTGATAGAATGATGGAGTACTCGTATAAAGGATGTAAGTTTTCGTTTGTTTTGTTGTCTTTCTTAGCCTTTCCTGTTATAATAGAAACACCTTTCGTTTTGAAATTATGGTTGGGAAATGTTCCTGAATGGACTGTTTTGTTTGTTAGGCTGCAACTATTAAGATGCTTACTTGAACAAATGACAACAACTTTTGACAAATCATTGGCTGCTGTTGGAAAAATCAAGGGATTTAATATTTCATGCCTTTTTCTAAATCTTTTGCCCATTGTCCTATTGTCCTTCGTATATAGTGTAGGTCTACCACCATATTGGCACTTTATAGTGGCTATTACTTTCATGGTTGCGTTTGTAAGTGTCATTAAGGTGTATTTGTGCCATAAGTATTGTGGACTTTCTATGAAGCGTTTTCTCAAAACAGTTCTCTTGCCATGTCTCGTAGAAATAGCCATTGCAGTTCCAATCCTTATTCTTGTTTGTTTGAAAATTGAGGATGGGCTTATAAGATTTTTTATAATAGTAAGTTTGAGTACTATTATGATACTTAGCGTGTGTTTGTTTTTTATGAGTAAGAGTGAGAAAAAGACAATAATAGATTTGCTAACAAGAATCATCAAAATTTCTAATAAAATATACAAATAATATGTTTTTGACATTATCAGCAGTATTATTAATTATAGACTCTTTCTTAGTTATAAAGATATTAATGTCCGGTCGTTTCCATTTACTCTTACGGCTTTTTTGGGGTATATCTTTTTGGGGATGGAATGCTATACCGTTTTTGTTGTCATTATTGCCACAATACAAAGGTGACATATCGATAAATTATGAATTCTACTTGAGTTGCTGGGTTATTAATTTCTTTTTCCTGTTTTTGGTTTATCTTTCGGCTTTCATATTTAATAAGAGAAAATGGAGATTTGATAATTTGTTCATAAGGCCAAGTTATCAATATAACCCACGTTTTATTAAGATGATAACAAATATCAGTATTGTCGTGCTAATTATAATAATCATAGTTGGTCTTGGTAATACAGCTACGTATACTGATCGTAACGACGTTAGCAACCATGATGATAATTTGCTATTGGGTACTATCTCATTCTTCAGAGGTTATGCTGTTTATTTTTTATTAGCCATTTTGTTTTTCTATCACAAATCACTGTCAATATCTTATCGATACGGTATTGTTGCTATTTTGAGCATTCATTATTTACTAATTGCTTTTGCCGGCAGTAGAATTCACTTATTTGCTATTTTAATAATGTTAGTATATTTGGCAATAAGTCAAAAAAAGAAGACATTAGCGATACCTATAATCGTAGTTGGTTTTATAGCTATTACAGTATTGCCTGCCATAAGTCAATTGAGAAAATCTGGTGAGAGTTTCTCGACTAGTGATGTTGTGCAGGTGAGGAAGAAAGAATCAGGTGATATAGTATGGGAAGTTATGAATAAAACGAATTCTGTCCATTCATCAAGTACTCTGCTTTTTTTTAGTGGTATAGGTTCTGGCGGCAGTTTAGTATATACTTCGACCCTTTATTCATTGGTGCCTCGCTTTATATATCCAAATAAACCTCATCCTGGTTCCATGGACGGAACTATGGATGGATTACCTGGACGTATGGCAGCTAATATCAATAGTGTAAAATATTCTTCTGTCGCTAATGTTGGTATTTCCACTTCGATTGAAGCACTATGGGCAGGAGGCTATATTATGTTTTTTATTCAAGCGATATTCAGTGGCTTTTTAATTGTATTAATGAACAAGGCGCTTCGTGGGGAAAAATTGCTTCTTTTATATTTCGTCTTATCGTTATTGTCGTTCCCAGTTTGCATGATGGAAGTGTCACTTGTAAATTTTAGTATGTCTATTCAGAGATTCCTTGTAGTTTATTCTCTCTTCTATATATTATTCTCTACACAGTTTAAGAAATATTGCAAGCGGGATTCATAGTGAATCACAATAATTATAATCGTTTAACAATTTTCAACAAATGATGAAGAAAAAAGAAAAGCAAATGGTAAATCTAACAGAAGAAGATCTTCTTTCTAAAACAATAGCTACCGTTCGTTTTCCGATGGCTTTTTTAGTTGTCATGATACATGGCTATTTTAGCACGGTGATAGTAAATGGAGGTAAAACGGTTATTGATTTTTCAAATTATGATGTTTTCCGTAAAATAACACTTTTGATTGGTGAAATTGCGAGTGTGGCAGTACCTGTATTTTACATATTGTCTGGTTTTTTGTTTTTTTATAAAATATCTGAGTTTAATAAGAAATGTTATTTTTCTAAATTGTATAAAAGAGCAAACACTCTTCTAATACCATATTTGTTTTGGAACCTTTTTGCCACATTTTTTTTTATGTTAGGGCAGATATGCGTTCCAGAAGTGTTTTCTGGAAATAGGTCTAGTATAATTAATTATTCGTGGTGGGAAATCCTTTTGTTGTTCTGGAATAATGCCGGCACAGGTTTCCCTGCGAGTAGCCAATTGTGGTTCTTAAGAGATTTGATGATTGTTGTTATCGTTTCCCCGTTGATTTATCTGTTTGTTAAATATGCAAAGGTTTGGGGCGTCCTTCTGTTGTGGGTTTTATGGGTGTTTGATATAGAACCCAACATTACAGGACTTAATATTACTTCTTTCTTTCTTTTTAGTCTAGGTGCATATTTTAGTATTCATAAAGTGAATTTTGTTAATCTTTCAACTGGCTTGTTTGAGAAAGGTGTCGGTTATATTTACCTTGTCATTCTTATTTTAGCGCTTGTTTTAGAAAACACCTCATATTCACCTTATTTGCATAAGTTTTCTATTTCAATCGGTATCTTTTTTGTGTTTGGTGTTACAGCATGGTATCTTTCAAAAGGAGGACGAGAATCTTCTTTTTTATCCAAGAGTTCTATGTTTATTTATTTACTTCATGTGACTCCAATAATTTTCTTAAAAAAAATAGTTATAATGATAGTTCAACCAGATACTGAATTAAAAGCAATATTAGTCTACTTCCTATGTCCACTGATAATGACGGTTATCTGTTTGTGTTTGTTTTGGGTGTTGAGGAAGTATTTGAATAAGTTTACATCTATTATTACTGGTGGGAGAGTATAATTATATTTATTATGCAGTACGTTGATATTTACGGAGGACTTGGAAACCAGATGTTTCAATATGCCCTATATTTGTCAAAGAAAAATCAGGGATACAATGTCGTTCCAGACATTTCATTGTTTAGATCTGATAAAAACCATTTGATGCATAATGGTTTTGAACTGGATAAACTTTTCAATCTTAATCCGTCTGTCGTTTTTCATAGTAGTTTATTCAGTCAATATGTAATAAAGATTGCACTAAAACTCAATTTAAGTTTTCTAATAAGTAAAGACAATGTTTTTTGGGGATATCAGGAGAAATTGAAAAATTCCAGCAAACTCCACCTACATGGCTATTGGCAATCTGAAAAGTATTTTGATGATGTCGCTGAACAGGTTAGAACAGAGTTTGTTTTTAAAAATATTGACCAACAAAATATGGCCATATCTCAGGAAATGAAAGATGATAGTGAATATACATCAGTTTCTTTACATGTACGAAGAGGAGATTACGTAAATTATAATATGAAACTTCTGGGAAAACAATATTATGAACAGTCCATCGATTATATAAAATCTAAAGTTGAACGTCCGAGGTTCTATATTTTCAGCGATGACATGAAAGCAGCCATAGATATTGTCAAGATGTTGGATGTTGCTTATATTCCCATCTCAATTAACTCGGGTGCTGATAGTTATAAGGACATGTTTCTAATGAGTCAATGCAAGCATAATATCATTGCAAATAGTAGTTTCTCATGGTGGGGGGCATGGCTGAATAATAACAAGGATAAAATAGTTGTGGCTCCTACGTGGGGCAAGGATTTTAATTGTGAAAAATGGATTATTATTAATAATTAGGATATGAGTTTTAAAAAGCAATGTCTCCGTATTTACCTGCGAGCAATGAAAGAACTTCGTATAGATAGTCTCATACCAGATAAACTATACTTGAAGTTGTTGTATAGACGAGTTTTTGATGAAGAGTTGGATATTGACAATCCAAAATCTTTTAACGAGAAACTTCAGTGGCTTAAGATATATAATAGAGATCCACTTTATACGACATTAGTAGATAAATATGCAGTGAAAGACTATATTAAGAACAAGATAAAAAGTGATGACTTACATATTATAAAAACTTTAGGCGTGTGGAACAGTTTTGATGAAATAGATTTTGAGAAATTACCAGAACAATTTGTCTTAAAAACGACCCATGACAGCGGTACGGTATGTATTTGTAAAGAGCGAGAATCATTTGATTTTTCAAAAGCGAAGAAACAATTAACGAAAAGTCTAAAACACGATTATTATTTAAATGATAGAGAGTGGCCATATAAGTCTGTACCTAGACGTATTATTGCAGAAGAATATATGGTGGATGAATCAGGGACGGAATTAAAAGACTATAAGTTTTTTTGTTTTAACGGAGAACCTAAATTGATGTTTGTGGCAACTGATCGTCCGATTGATACAAGGTTTGATTATTTTGATATTGAATTTAATCATCTTCCTTTTATACAAGGTTTCCCTAATTCAGATAAAATAATAGAAAGACCTAAAGGATGGTCTAGCATGGTTGAAATTGCAAGGAAATTATCGGAGGGAATACCACATGTTAGAATTGATCTCTATGATATAAACGGAAAAATATACTTTGGGGAATATACCTTTTTCCATAATTCCGGTTTTGTTCCTTTTTATCCAAAAGAATGGGATTATAAAATTGGAGAGTTATTGGAATTACCGCAGAAAAGATAATTTATAAATAGCTCTCTGATAGATAAACTTATTTATCATATTCTTATGAAGAATGTAGCAATAATTAATAATGGAGATGCTGGCAGTACAGGCAATATAGCTAAGAATCTTCAAAGATCAATAAGGGAACATGGATATAACTGCGTTTTCTGTTATGGAAGAGGCGAAAGAGGAAATTGCAATAATACCTATAGAATAGACACAGACCTTGAACTGAGACTTCACGCTTTCTTTACAAGAATTACTGGGCTTCAAGGTTTTTATTCTAATAGGGCAACTTCAAGACTTATAGCATTGCTCAAACAAAGAGAAGTTGATACTATTTATATAGTGTGTATTCATGGCTATTATCTTAATGAAAGTCGATTGTATGAGTTTATAGCAAAGTATCATATAAGGCTTATCCATATTATGATTGACGAATATGCATTCACAGGGAAGTGTGCATATACAAACAACTGTAAACGCTATTTGTATGGGTGTGGCCTATGTGTCCATAAGAAAGAATACCCATCCAGTCATTTCATAGATGGATCAGCGAAAGTTTTCTCCATGAAGAAGAATGCTTATTCTATGTTGAGTAATGCCACCTTTGTTGGGCCACAATTTGTAGTGAATCAAGCAAAATCTTCACCTTTGTTTTCTGAAAACAAAAACATTAAGTTAGGTGTTCTTGATGAAGCGGTAGACATGGATATTTATTATCCAAGAGATACGAGCAGACTGAGAAAGGAACTAAATATAAGGAAAGATACAATAATCATTTGTTGTGTTGTACCATATTATGGAGGGCAAAACGAGCGCAAAGGTGGACATTTCTTTATAGAACTGGCACGCAGATTTGAGAAAGATTCGCGTTTTATGTTTGTACATGTTGGCTATTGTAATAATCAATCGGAAGAATTACCAATAAATTATATCCCTATAAGTTTCCTAAAAGATCAAGATTTATTGGCGGAGTATTTCTCTTTGGGGGATTTATTTGTGTTTCCAAGCTTATTAGATACTATGCCAAATGCTTGTTTGGATGCATTGGCTTGTGGAACCCCTTTACTATGCTTTGATGTTTCTGGGATGCCTTACATTGCTAATGACGAAGTGGGGACTTTTGTTGAAGCAGGAAATATTGATGAACTATTTGCGGTTGTCAATAAAACGCATCATAAAACAGATATCGTCATAAATAAATGCAGGGAGTATGCGCTTTCTCGATATGATAGTAAACAATATAACGAAAAATTAATAAAATTAGGAAAAGATGATCATGATTCCATTTAACAAACCCTATTGCTCTGGTCGTGAGCTGGAATACATTGAGCAAGTTTGCCATTCAACCACAATGTCTGGTAATGGCGATTTTACGAAAAAATGCCATAAGTACTTTGAGGAAAAATATGGTTTCAAGAAAGTTCTTCTTTGCACCTCCGGCACCGATGCGTTGGAGATGTGTGCAATGCTTTGTAATTTGAAACCAGGTGATGAAGTGATAGTTCCTTCATATACATTCGTGAGCACGGCTTTGGCTTTCTTGCGTGAAGGTGCAAAGGTGATTTTTGCAGACAGTGGTCTTGAAAGTCCTAATGTAACGCTGGACACTATCATACCTCTTGTTACCGATAGAACAAAAGTAATAGCCATTGTACATTATGCTGGTGTCGCCTGTGATATGGACGCCATCATGCAGTATGCTAATGAACGTGGAATTCTTGTAGTAGAGGATGCTGCTCACAGTGTCGACTCGTTTTATAAAGGCAAACCACTTGGAGGTATAGGACATTTGGGAGCATTTTCTTTCCATGAAACAAAAAACATTAGCAGTGGAGAAGGTGGCATGCTCGTTGTGAATGACGAGCGATTCATTCGCCGCTCAGAAATAATCTGGGAGAAGGGTACTAACCGTGCGGAGTTCTACCGTGGTATGGTGAACAAATATGGTTGGTGTGATATGGGTAGCTCTTTCTTGCCGTCGGAGTTTAATGCTGCATATCTTTGGGCACAGTTGGAGCAGTTAGATGATATCCAGAATAAGCGAAAACATATATGGAAAAAATATGACGAGGGTTTGCGAGGTAAGATTGACCCAATGATACAATTGCCTAATATACCTGATTATGCTACCAATAATGCACATATGTACTATATGGTATGCCCCTCGTTGGAATATCGCACAAAGTTGATGGGGTTCTTGAAAGAGAAGGGAATACAAACCACATTTCATTATTTGCCTCTGCACTCGAGCGTTTATTACAAAGATAAGCATGATGGAAGAGAATTAGTGAATTGTAATCATTATGGGGATTGCTTGGTTAGACTGCCCTTGTTTTACGAACTATCAGATAATGAAGTTGAGATAATCGTAAATAATATCATCGATTACAGTTCTTCTTTATGAATATATGATTCCTCTTTTCATTCCTTGGCTTTTGCTCTTTTTTCTGGCAGTATTCATTCTTTTTGTCGTATTGCGGAAGTGGAAATATGCATTGTCCTTATTCGTTGTAATCGTATCTCTTAATTGGTGGGCAGAATGTTTCCCTATCCATTTTTATACCAAAGCAAAAAATAGGGAGTGTTTGAAGGTGATGTCTTTCAATATTAACGCGACAGTAGGGGATTTTGCTAAGAAAGCTTCTGGATTAGTTGAAATAATTATCAAGTATAATCCCGATGTCCTCTTTGTTTCTGAGCTTTCTGATAAAAATAAACCAATTTTGGATTCCCTGCTGATGAATGCTCTTCCATATAATACACATACTATGAATTATTGGAATAGTTTTTATAGTAGATTACCAATCAGAAATTGGGAAAGAATGGAAAAGAAGGAGAATGTAGAACATTTAGGGGTCTATTCATGCAATATTTCTTTTGCAAATGATTCGATAGTTTTTTATGGCTGTCATTTTGCAAGCAATAATTATACATTGGATAAGAAATATGTAACGCCAGATAGCATAAACAACCATCATGATGTAATTACCTATATCTCTGATGTTGAGACGGCATATAGTATTAGGAGAAAAGAGGCAAATATTGTTGGAAAAGAAATAAAAAAAGCTGTTCATCCTGTTATCCTTATGGGAGATTTAAATGATGTGAGTGGTTCTGCTACAGTCAGAACCCTTGAATGTTCAGGCTTACAAGATGCATGGTGGAAAGGTGGACTCGGGTATGGAGCTACTATGCATATACCACTACCTTTTAGAATTGATCATATTATGTTCTCTGATAAATTGAAACTACGATACATTGAGGTTGTTAATTCAGAAGGTTTCTCTGATCATGATGCTCTTTATGCAGAATTTGGACTTTAATTGCATTATTTGGAAAACGATCAAAAATGAAAAGAATACTTATAATCAGCGCGGTTTTTCCACCAGAGCAGGTCACCTCAGCTCTGATGAATTATGACTTGGCAAGGGAACTCTCCAAGAAATATAACGTAACCGTACTGAGGCCTTATCCTACACGTCCATTGGGCATGAAGTTCGATTATGATGGAATGAAAAACGAACCTTTTGAAACCATTCTTATAAATTCATATACATATCCAGAGTCACAGTTGTTAGGAAGATTTCGTGAGAGTGTCGATTTTGGACGAAAATGTGCTTCATATATAAGAAAAAACCATAAGGGGATTATCTATATATATAATTCAGCTTGGCAACTTTTTGGTGAAAGTGTTGTTGCCTATATGGCAAAAAAATATCATATACCATATATGGTACCAGTTCAAGATATTTATCCGGAGTGCTTGTTTACTAAAGGGAATAAATCGTCGTTATATAAAAGATTAATAATGGCTTTTCTTAAACCGATAGACGCTTATTATCAACGCAATGCGGCAAAAATACGTACTATTACAGACGAAATGGGCGACTACTTGTCTGAAACAAGAAATATACCTAGAAATAGATACCTTATCGTAAATAATTGGCAAAATGATGAAGATTTTGAGAATATAAGCAATAGTTCTCCTGAAGATAAAATCCGTTTCGTATTTGTGGGAAGCATAAATGTTCACGCTAATGTGGAGATTATAATCAAAGCATTTGCAGAAGCAAAGATTCCACAATCGGAACTAGTGCTATATGGCGGTGGAAATCAGAAAGAGTATTGTATGGAACTTGTAAAACAAATGGGACTTGAAAATGTGCGATTTGACTTTGTTAGAAGAGAGCAGATTCCCTTGGTTCAGTCTCAGGCAAGTGTTCTTGTTTTTGCCCTTCCTAATGGAAATGGTAATTTGTGCCTTCCATCTAAGATGACTTCGTATATGTTATCTGGAAAACCAATTCTAGCAAGTGTTGATCAGGATAGTGCAACAACTCGATATATAAATGAAGCACGATGTGGTTTGTCTGTTAAGCCAGACAGTATTATGGCGTTGATTGAAGGGTTTAAAAAGATGGCCGCTATGTCGAGGGAGCAGTTGCAGGTTTTTGGCGATAATAGTGTTAAATTTGCGCATAAGAATTTGACTCGAGAAATAAACCTACGTAAAGTATGTGATGCAATAGAAACGGAAATACAATAGGTTTTATCAAAATCAAAATATAATTATAATATGAATGGGGCAATCTTATTAGCTGCTGGTAGCGGCACAAGGTATCATGGAAAAAAACAAGATATAATGTTCCATGAAAAACCAATATGGCGTTATGCATATGAAACGGCTTTATCAATAATGGATAAAGATAGTGTTGTAGTCGTAGGAAAAGATATACAAGGCGGTGCAACAAGAACAGGTTCTGTGATGAATGGTCTTAAAGCACTTCCTGAAGATATTGATAGAGTTGTTATCATCGAGGCTGCAAGACCAATGGTGACAAAGGATCAAATTAATCAGTTATTACAAGACCCATATATTTCATCAACCTTTGTGCGCCCATTAGTTAATACTGTCATATATAGAGACGGTACATTTGTCAATAGAGGAGATTTGTATGATCTCCTTACCCCCCAAGCATTTGACCGGAATATGTTACAAGAGGCTTACCAAAGTGGCTGGTTTAATGACATGACAGATGAAACGCGGGTGATGTTTGAGTACCATGGTGTTAAGCCTCATTTCATTGAAACAGAATCGAATCTTTTTAAAATCACTTATCCTGGTGATTTGGATATAATAGAATCAATATATCAATTACAAGTTAAAAATGGCATTAGAAGATAAAGAAATGAAAGTGTTAATTACAGGCGGTAGTGGAGGCATAGCCCAAGCAATAAAGGCCTTGTTGGAAAAGAACGGATATACGGTCTTTGCACCTACAAGGGCAGAAATGGATGTGACAGACTGGAACAGCATTGAGAAAACGATTAAAGAATTTGTTCCCGACATCCTCATCAATAATGCAGGTTATGTTGTACCTCGATCCATCAAAACAATGGATTTGGAGAACACAAAAAAACACTTTGATATTAATATAGGTGGAACCTTTTTTTGTACAGGCATAGCCTTAAAATACAATCCTGAACTGCAGATAGTAAACGTAGGCTCAGCAGCTGCAGTTGAATCACATGCAACTTGGAGTGAGTATTGTGCTTCGAAAGCTGCAATTGTTATGGCTACTAAATGCTGGGCTGAGGATGGTTTATATGCTGTAGCCATATCACCTGGTCGTACAAGGACCAAAATGCGCAAATTCCTTTTCCCGGATGAAGATCAAAGTACGCTATTAGAGCCAGAAGATTTTGCTAAGATTGTCATGAAAGGTGTGCGTAAAGAATACCCGTCAGGGGCAAATGTCATAGTAAGAAAACAAAACGTACAACAGTTGTTAGACGAATAAAAAATATCACTATATGAATTGTGCTGAGTATTTGGTAGATTTCCTGATTACGCATGGCGTAACAGATGTGTTTGGTTACGCAGGCGGTTACATCGTTCCTTTTATGGATGCCCTCTATAAAAGGAGAGATGAAATAACAACGCATGTTTGCTACAATGAACAGGGATGTGCTCTTGCTGCTGATGGTTATGCAAGGACAAGTGGCAAACTTGGTGTCTATTTTACGACTTCTGGCCCAGGGGCCGTGAATGCCTTTGGTGGCCTTGCTGATGCATGGTTTGACGGATTCCCGATAATGGGTATCTGTGGCAATGTACCTACAAATGAAATGAAAGGCTTCTCTGGAATCCGCCAGAATGGTTTCCAAGAAATGGACATTGTCTCTATGACAAGAACCATTACAAAGTATTCTGTTACTGCCAATAGCCCTGAAGGGTTCTCGGAAATCGTAAATCGTGCATACAACATGGCCCTCCTCGGAAGGAAAGGCGGTGTAATAATAGATTTCCCGCTGGATATTCAGCAGAAAGATGTTGTGAATCAGAATTATTAATCAAGAAAATTCATTAGCTATGATATTTAAGCCTCAATATAAAAAGCCGGTAATGATTGCCGGCAATGGTGCCAGAACGGCTGATGCCGTGGATATGATTCATGAGTTTGCAAGAAAAACAGATATTCCTCTGCTAACGACTATGAACGGTGTAGATATCGCTCAGGATGATTTGCACATTGGGTTTATTGGCACTCATGGTAATCGCATAGCCAATATGATATTGCGTGAATGTGATTTAATCGTAACCGTTGGCGCTCGTCTTAGTCTTAGACAAGTAGGCAGATATACTGCCAACTTTGCGCCGCAGGCACACTTGGTTAGAGCTGATATTGACGAGTCCGAACTGAGTAGAAACATCAAACCCGACGAGGACAAGTTCCATACCGATGCTAGAGATTTTATGCGCAAGTTGTTGGATGAACCTGTTGGGGATTTTAGTGCATGGAAAAAACAGTGTCTGGAGGCAAAGGCTGTTCTGGACGAATATGATAAACAACCTGGAAATAGAGCAGTAGAGGCAATTGGATCCTTGCTTCCTCTTAATGCCAATGTCTCAGTTGATGTGGGTATGAACCAATGCTGGACAGCACAATCTCTTGTTTTAAAAGGTGATAAGGGACGAATTCATATTAGTGGCGGCTATGGAACTATGGGCTGTGGACTTCCGTTTGCCATTGGTTCTGCTATAGCAAAAAGAGGTGAAACAGTATTTTGCATTGCGGGAGATGGTGGCTTCCAAATGAATATTCAGGAGCTTGAAACAGTGAAGAGAGAGAACCTTCCTATTAAGATATTCATCCTCAATAACAAAGTACTTGGTAAAATTAGTGAAACTCAACATTTCAGTCATGGGGACCGCTTTGCTTGTACGGCAGTTTCGGGTGGCTATACTGTCCCAGAATTTGTGCGGATAGCTGAAGCTTATGGCATAAAAGGAGCAAAGCTCTCCTGCTATGATGAATTGGCTAAGTACAAAGGTTGGATTGATGATAAAGAGCCTTGTCTGTTTGATATTGTACTTCCGGAAGACAGTTTGTTAACCCCAAAGATAAAGTGGGAAACGGGAAAGATTTCGCCTGTAATATCTGAGGATGTTGTAGAAAAGGTTAAGGATCTCCTATCACGTTGATTTTAAAGTTTTATGGCAATGGCAGAACAGCAAATGCACGGCTTTAGAGCCAAACTGGATTACTGGCTTAAACATAACAAGTTTTTTTACAAAGTGTTTAATGTGTCAGCAAGTGCTATTATGAGGCTATGGGGTAAGTTTATACCCATTGAGGATGACTTAGTTATTTTTAGTGCGCATTCAAGGAAATATAATGATAGCCCTAAGGCCTTATACGAATATATGGTAGCACACCCCGAAACATATGGGAAATATAGATGTGTGTGGGCACTTGAAGATCCAGAAAATACAAATTTACCTGGCCCTGCAAAAAAAATAAAGTCTGACACGCTGGAGTATTTTAAAACGACATTGAAGGCAAAGTATTGGATAACTTGTGTGAACATAGAAAGGAGTTTACATTACAAGAAAAAAGGATGTCGATATATGAATACATGGCATGGCTCTCCTTTTAAATATGGAGGCAATGATGCAGTTGGCAGACGGGATTATGACTTTAGTTCTGTAGATGTATTCAGCTATTCCAGTGATTTTGAAAAAGATATTTTTTTGCGTGCATATCGCTATAGGGAAGAAATATGTATTCCCTATGGCTCACCGAGAAATGACGAGTTGTTTAATGCCACAGAAGAAGAGGCCTTACAGCTAAAAAAGAAACTTAATTTGCCATTGGATAAAAAAATACTCATATATGCTCCAACATGGCGAGACAGCACAGATGGTGGAGATACATACGCATTAAGACCTCCAGTCGATATAAAGAAATGGGAAAAGGCCTTATGTGAAGATTACGTTTTATTAATGCGCACTCATCAATATACCAATAAATTGTTAGGGGTGGAATTTAATGATTTCTGTCGTGATTATTGCTCGTATCCCAATGTTAATGATCTGTTGAAAGTTGGTGATGTGATGATTTCTGATTATTCCGGTATTATTGCTGACTTTTCTATATTTGAAAAACCTATTCTTTGCTTTGCTTATGACTATGAGCAGTATAAAGAAACGAGAGGGCTATATCTGGATTATAATGTTGATATGCCTAGTGGTATATTAAGAACAGAAGATGATGTCCTTAGTTATTTGAAAAATATGGATTATAGTGAGGAACGCCAAAAGACGAAGAAGATGCTTAAGCAGAAATTAGAAACTTATGGAGGGCATGCTACAGAGACTTGTCTTGAAAAATTGTTTGAAAAGTAGCAAAACGTTTATTTTTGTTACTGGACTATGTTTCTTTTTATACGCTTGTAATGCAGACGACGAGACCGATGAAATTACAATTGCGGGGGGATTAGCATGGACGTGGTTAGGTGATGATGGGAAGGTTGAACCGGCTATAATGAGGTCGGTTTATGAAGAAAAGTTTGGAGAAGGTAACTCAATTCGGCTAAACCAGTCGATGGCAATTTTTGGAGATAAGGTTTTTTGTTTTAATGACGGAACAGAATGCTATATTTTTGATATTGACTCAAAAAAGGTGTTCAACTCAGGAGCATTACCAGAAATAAGTCATCATAATAACGCTCAGTTTTTAGATGTTTACTATGATAAGGGTGACAAATATCCTCTTTTGCTGTTGTCCCGTGGTGACTATCCTCCAAATCAAAATGAGTTATATATTGTCCGTGTCATTGAAAAAAATGATAGTATTACTTTCCATAGGGTAAAGACGATAAAAAATACAATAGCAGAAGCAAAAAATGGTGGAAGTTGGGTGGCAGACGAAGAACATAACAAGTTGTTTCTCTATTGTATGACAACAGGTGATTGGCGGACTAAAGATAATAACAATTTTTGCATATTTTCTTTTATTTTGCCTGACACCGCAAACAAGGATGATGTGACTTTAACGTATGACGATGTGTTGGAAAGATGGGAATACACTTATCTTATTCATCAAGGAGGAACTTATTACAAGGGCTATCTTTTCTTCAATGTGCAAAATATGGATAATAGTACAATATTTGACAGGCATAAAAAAGTTATAGCAATAAATATCCGTAATGGAGCCCTTGAAGCATTTTTGCCTTTGTATGATCCTAAAGAAACGGAAGGAATATGTGTGTACAATAATAAGTTATTTGTCACTTTTAAAAATGGAAATGCAGAGCAGGATCCAAATGATACTGTGTTTTCGTTGTATGAGTATTCGCTTCCTGCAATGTTTACAAACAATTAACGAGAATGAAAAAACTATTGTTTACTGGAGCCTCTGGCTTCCTTGGATATAATATTCGTCCTTTACTGGAAAAGCAGTATGATGTTCACACCATTGGTCTGACTGATGAGGATGACATCAAAATAAACATGGCCAAGGAGGTGCCACCTATTAACACGCACTATGACGTGCTGCTGCATGCGGCAGGTAAGGCACATACTGTGCCAAAGACGGATGCTGAGAAACAGGTGTTCTATGATGTAAACTATCAAGGAACGGTGAATCTCTGCAAAGCATTGGAGAATGCAGGGATTCCCAGGGTGTTTGTATTTATCAGTACTGTGGCTGTATATGGCTGTGAGTTTGGAGAGTTGATAGATGAGTATCATCCTTTGAATGGTAATACACCATACGCAAAGAGTAAAATCATGGCAGAGGAGTATCTGAAGAGATGGTGCTTAGACCATCAGGTGAGGTTAAGCATTTTGCGACCTTCGCTCCTTGCAGGAAAGAACGCTCCTGGCAATCTCGGGGCCATGGTGAATGGCATCAAGAAGGGCTTCTATATGAATATTGCAGGTGGCAAGGTGGTGAAGAGTGTCCTGATGGCTGAGGATATTGCCCGATTGCTCCCGTTGTTAGAGAAGAAGGGGGGCGTTTTTAATGTCTGTGACACACGACAACCTTCATTTGGGGAAATCTCTGCATCTGTGGCAAAACAACTTGGAAAGCATAAACCTATCAGCATTCCGTACTGGCTGGCTTGGTGTATGGCAAAAGTTGGTGATTTGCTTGGTGAAAAGGCACCTATCAATACCTACAAGCTGGAAAAGATGACGAAATCGCTGACATTTAATAATAATAAGGCTAAACATGAACTTGGCTGGGAACCATTGGATGTGCTGACTAATTACAAAATATAGGAAAGTGATAACAATGGGATATAATACTTTCTTGAATCTTGTCAGAATAGGTATTGGGAATAGTACCAGATTAGTGAATAATCCTGCTGATTGGAATGCCATAGAAGCCCTTGCTGCAAGGCAGGGGCTTTCAGCTGTTATCCTTGATGCACTGAACACGGTTGATGCTAATATCGCGGATAGCTTGCCTGTACAGATGAAGCTGAAATGGATTGGTAATGTGCTGCAGAACTATGAGAAACGATATGTGCTGTATAAGCGGGCAATGGCGGAACTGGCAGGATGGTATAATTCGCAAGGATTTAAAATGATGGTGCTGAAAGGCTATGCCTGTAGCCTTGACTGGCCAAAGCCTGAGCATAGGCCATGCGGGGATATAGATATTTGGCTGTTTGGTAAACAGAAAGAAGCAGACTGGGCTCTTGGTTCATGGTTCAAGGATCATGGCTCACGGCTTGTAATTGATAATAGTCATCATCATCATACGGTATTTGAGTGGAAAGGTTTCACTGTAGAGAACCATTATGACTTTGTGAATGTGCATCACAGCAAGTCTAATAAATCGATAGAAAAGGTCTTTAAAGAGTTAGGGAATAATGATAAGCATTATATTGATGTAAACGGCGAGAAGGTGTATGTTCCATCGCCAAACCTCCATGCTTTGTTTTTGCTTCGCCATTCCATGATTGAGTTTGCTGCTTCAAGTATTACACTGAGACAAGTTTTGGACTGGGCTTTTTTTGTGGAGAAGCATACAAGAGAGATTGCCTGGGAATGGCTACTTCATGTTCTGGATGAATACCACATGTTGGATTTCTATAATTGCCTCAATGCAATCTGTATTGAAGATCTTGGTTTTGATTTAACAATATTTCCACAGATACAGTTCAATCCATACCAAAAAGATAGGGTCTTGAATGAAATTCTTAATCCGGTGATACCGAATGAAAAACCAAAGATGCTTTTTAATAGGGTGGTTTGGAAAATTAATCGGTGGAAAACTAATGAATGGAAGTATAATCTTTGTTACAACGAAAGTATGTGGAGTGCTTTTTGGAGTGGTGTGTGGAATCATATGCTAAAACCGGCATCGATATAAACAGTGAAAATCTTTTTAGATGAAATATTTATTTTCATTTTTGTTGTTATTGTCTTGTTGGACTAGCAGTTTTGCTGAGCCTGCCGACTCGACGATGTCTGCTAGACCCCGCAAACACCCATGGTTAGCAGCTGGGGAAATAGTCGGTTTTAATGTTGCGATGGTTGGATATAATCGTATCTTCAACAAAGACGAAGCGTGGAGCCACGTCACAATGAATTCCATCAAACATAACATCACGCACCGATACTGGTTTTGGGACTTTGACGGTGTAGAGATGAATACTTTCCGTCATCCGATTCATGGCTCGCTGTTCTACCTCATTGCTCGTGCCAATGGCATGTCTGTGGGTGAGTCGAGTCTGTATACCTTAGGTGGTACTTGGATGTGGGAGATATTCTGTGAAGCTGAGAAACCATCGATTAACGATATGGTCTATACCTGCGTTGGTGGCATAACCATCGGTGAGACACTGTGGCGCTCAGGGAAGTGTCTGATAGACATGGTCAAGAGAAAACATCAGGGTAAGACCTCTGAGCCGTTCACGACGTCGTTGTCAGTGGGTTTTCGTGGTTTCAAAGGTCATGGCACTAAAAGTGTGAAGACGGCATACTTGACATGGGATGCTGCGTATGGCGACCTATTTGACGAAGAAAGAAGAGGTCCTTTTGACAATTTCGATGTCAGTAGTACCGTTGTAGTAGGGCAGGGCCAGAGGTTTTTCTCAAAGGTTAGAATAGATAATCAGTTGTGGAGTCATCATATTACCGATGAGCCTCAGAAGAAGGTAGTGGGTGGAATATATAACCATTTTGATTTCTATTCTGTGACACCTTTGGAGAGATCAGGGAAAGAGGGTAAGGTGTTGAATGCATATTGCTATTCGGAGGTGGGCGCTATAGGCCCTGGTATCGCTTGTCGTTTAGGAGAGCATACGTGCTGGGAACAGCAACTATATGTTAATGGCATTATGATGGGGGCTGTGCCAGAATATAACTATCATCCTTCTTCGAGGGGTTATAGCTTCGGCAGTGGCTATGGGGCCAGGCTCTACTCATCATTGACTGTCGGGGACTGGTTGAGGATGGGTGTGAGGGCGCAGTGCTCGCACCTGTTTACCTGGGATGGCTTTTATGAGGATGATACCAGCAGGACGAGGGGTGGAGACCCTTCGATACAGGGTGAGACGGGGAATGCCTTGACGGCAATCGTGGCACCGACGGTGGAGGTGCGACTGATGAAGCATCTGTCGCTGCAGGGCAGCGGGCAGTTCATGCATACGCACCTGAACTATAAATACCATCCACATATGTCTACGCATGCCTGGGAGTGGCAGGTGGGAGTGAAGTACACTATCCATAACTGAGTCGAGCGGAGAGAGGTTCAGGGTTCATGGTTCACGACAATACTGGTTCATGGTTGAGAGATAGATATGAATAGAATATATCATTATCATGTTAATATCCGCTTCCGCGGAAATGGCCCTGCGATAAGAATTGGGCGTAGGTATTCGGAATATGCGTGGAGTCAAGGTTTCAGAGATACCTTTGTGTTCTTTCCAAAGTCGTGTAGCATGGTTCTGTCAAGGACCAGGTCATACGTCGATGGTGAGATCCTGTCAAAAGCTAACAACAGTATCAATACCCAAATAATTAAGGCTTTGTTATGCTATTATGCTGTATCTGGCGATTTCCCCATAGTTGATAGCTTATCTATAGTGAGAAAGAAGTCAGGGCAGTTAGACTACACTTATACAGAATGTGATAACATACTTCAGCCTATAGGCTATTATACTAATAGACAGTTGATTTGTTCCCTTAATGTATTGGACATATTATTGGAGGAGACACCCAAAGGCCAGACTCTAAGGATTGCGATGTCATACTGGCTGAAGGGTATTGCATCTGATGATTTGTATTACAAGTTTGACCATCTTTGGCGAGCTTTTAATAGATTGTTCATGTATCAGGGAAATGACCCGAAAGAGAATGAATGTATGAAAGTGATGCGTAACTTTATCCTAAATAATTCTGGCCAATTCACTCAAAGCATTGCTATAACAAATGCCTATTCGAGAGATGTGTTGCATAGTTTCAGGTGGTCGAGGATGATTCTGAATGATTATGATACTCGTAAGAAGACAGATGCACTTGTTCAATTCGTGCAAAGATATAATGATAGTAGGATCATGAATCTGCTAAGGGAGAAACTGGTATGCAGAAGTAATTATATTGACGACCCAGCAACTCCGGCCTTCAGGACTACTATAGATAATCATATCAACAATAATCTTCATACTAGAGTGGATGCGGAGCTGGTTACGCTCCTTGCTATTAAATATTCGTATTTCGTAAGAAATAAACTATTTCATGGTGAAACTACGGATGGCACATTCAAGGTAAAGTCCAATAACATGGATAACGAAATGAAAAGGCTGAATAGTCTCTTAGAGGTTCTTGTGATGGAATTAATGGAGAGTTATCAGTTGTTGAGAAATTGAAGGATGGCAAGGGTAGATAATAATTCATATTGCGATGAATACAAAGTTGGTAGATTTCGATATTTTGTTGGATGAAGCAAACAAGGCCAGATAGGATATGGCACGTAATTCGTTTATGCCAGTAATATTATGATGTTTTCGAAAGCTTTATATTACCCAACAATAGACATATCTGATGAAGATTGGCTGAAAACGGCTTATCTGTTTTGGGATGGTATCAGAACCATTGTGCCTGAGAGCATGGCTGACAGTGCGTATAGGAATAATACGACCATGTATCTTGCAGAGGAAGGATTTCTTGGGCCAATAGTAGTTGGCGCTGAATCCAAAATACTTCGCCCCCTTGTGAAAGTCGTCAAAAAATACGCTCAGACAGAGGAGGGAATGGCATGTTTGAATCAGAGAGCACCAGAAGATGTCTATATAAATCCTTATGATGATGAAAGAAGTCAATTCTATCTTCATCATGAAAAACTACCATTTGAGGTACAAGAATTGGTTGCTGATAAGATGGGCAGAGATGGATGGGCAAGGGTTAGCGATAACTTTGCTGACTTCTACATGGCTTTATTAGCAAACAGAATAGCAAGTCAGAGGTCATTGGAACTGTTGACCCCTTCATCGCCACTGAGTGACTTAGCTGCAGGCTTTAGTGCAGAAACTTATCATCAGCCTTATTCTTTGGCTCGTAGTAGGAATGAGGCTTTAGGTAGGTCTATGCTTACAAAAATGGTTATAGATGGTATTACAATAGATCCACTTACATCTATAGATGATTTGCGTATATTCAAGGAAAGACATCAGACAGAACTGCATAACTTTAGAGAAGGCTTTGATGAGATTTCTAAAATGGAACTACCCCCAGATATAACTATAGAAGGATTAGAGCAAAGGGCACGTGATATATATGAAACAAAATTCCTTGGTGCATATCGAGATCTGCAAGAGTCATTAAATGGTTTTGGTATTCATTTTCTTGTAGGTGGTATGGGAACAATTGCGTTTTCTGACGTCTCTACATGCTTTAATGAGCTACTGAATGGACTAGAGCATCCTGTACAGCTTACTATAGGAGCGGGGGCATTATTAGCCTATAAGGGATATAAGACCGTTTGCGAGAACCGAGATATTAAGAGAAAGCATAAAATGTCGTACATGCTCGCAATTGAAAGAGAGTTGGGAAGAAAATAAATAAAAACAAGAAAAATTATGTGGATGACATATTTGATAATTGCAGTGCTGCTGCTGGCGGCTGAGTTGATTTACTTCCGCATTGCGGATAAGTGTAACATTATCGACAAACCAAACGAAAGGTCTAGCCACAGCACAATAGTGCTTCGTGGTGGCGGAATCATCTTTACCCTGAGCATGATTGCTTGGGCCGTGTTGATGGTAGCGCAAGGGAATGATGTTACCTCTTACATACCATTCCTTGTGGGCCTGCTGCTGATATGTGGCGTGAGCTTCTGGGATGATGTGAACTCGTTGCCGGACAGTGTGCGCTTAGTAGCACAGTTCGTGGCGATGGCCCTGATGTTCTGGAGCATCGGAATCATGCACTGGGAGATGTGGTGGATTGTGATGATTGCACTGATAGTATGTGTGGGAGCAATGAATATCATCAACTTCATGGATGGCATCAATGGAATAACGGCAGGGTATGCTCTTGCTGTGCTGATACCACTGCTGATATTAAACGGAAGAGGACTGACGGCAGATGTGGCAGGGTTCATTGAACCATCGTATTTAATCGTTGCTGTAATAGGCGTGCTGGTGTTCTGTATCTTCAACTTCCGGCCGAAGGGAAAGGCGAAATGCTTTGCAGGGGATGTCGGTAGCATCGGGATTGCTTTTATCATGTTGTTTGCCATTGGACGCCTGATAGTGTTAACGGGCGATGTCACGTATCTGATTCTGTTGCTGGTATATGGGGTGGACGGATGCTTAACGATTATGCATCGTATCATGCTGCACGAGAATCTGGGAGAGGCTCACAGGAAGCATGCCTACCAACTGATGGCAAATGAATTGAAGATGAGCCATGTCACTGTTTCTTTGATTTACATGGGATTACAGTTGGCTGTTTCGCTCGGATATATGTACCTAATTCCGAATACCATTGTGGCACATTGGATTTATCTAGTGACAGCTGCTTTGGTTTTGGCTGTAGCGTATGTGCTATTCAAGATGAAGTATTATCATTTGCATGTAGAATATTTGGCTTCGCTGAAGAAGTAATCTTAAATTTATAAATTGAGGGATATGAATATTACACAAACAGTACTTGATGAACTTACAGCTAAGGCAAAGGAATCGCCAAGGCTTCGCATGAATCTTGACCTGCGCGACTCTGCGGAGGATACTTCTCAGAGGATGCTGAATGCAATAGAGCCTGGTTCTCCATTACCTATTCACAGGCATCAGAATACTTCAGAAACAGTAATATGTTTGCGTGGCAGGCTGGTTGAAGAATTTTATGATGAGTTGGAGCGAATCTGTACGGATAGGATTGAGCTATCTCCTAACGGTCCCGTTGTGGCATTGAATATACCAGCTGGCCAGTGGCACACAGTACAGGCTTTAGAGAGTGGAACTGTGATTCTGGAAATGAAGAACGGCCCTTATGAACCAATCACCGAAGCAGATATACTTCGGTAATTACAAGTTCCTAGTTTCAAGTTGAACACGGATTGCACGGATATAATAAACGGATTCAAAGAGCTACGGAAACAAGGATTACCTGTTTGTTTAGGAACCGAACAAAAGATGGGAATGTGAGTTAGTGACTATCACAGGAAATAATATAGGAAAACAAAAATATATATAATAATGAGTGTATTTAAAGACAAAATCCTGTTGATAACAGGTGGTACCGGCTCGTTCGGCAATGCTGTGCTGAACAGATTTTTGAGAACAGACATCGGGGAGATTCGTATCTTCTCGCGTGATGAGAAGAAACAGGACGATATGCGTCATGATTTCCAGGCGCGTATGCCGGAGGTGGCTAATAAGATTAAATTTTACATTGGCGACGTGCGCAATAAGAGCACACTGAAGTATGCCATGAAGGGCGTGGACTATGTGTTCCATGCTGCAGCTCTGAAGCAGGTGCCCTCTTGTGAGTTCTTCCCAATGGAGGCAGTGAAAACTAACGTGATTGGTACGGATAACACGCTGGATGCTGCTATTGATGCAGGAGTTAAATGTGTGATTTGTTTGTCCACGGATAAGGCAGCATATCCCATCAACGCCATGGGCATCACCAAGGCCATTGAGGAGAAAATTGCGGTGGCTAAGAGCCGTCTGAGTGGCGATACCAAGATTTGCTGCACACGTTATGGTAACGTGATGTGCAGCCGTGGTTCGGTGATTCCTCTCTGGATTGATCAAATTCGTAAGGGCAATCCCATTACACTGACAGAGCCGAAGATGACACGATTTATCATGTCGCTCGAAGAAGCAGTAGATTTGGTACTGTTTGCATTCGAGCATGGAAAGAACGGTGACATCTTAGTTCAGAAGGCTCCTGCATGTACCATCCAGACTCAGGCAGAGGCTGTTTGTGAGTTGTTTGGTGGCAAGAAGGAAGAAATCAAAGTCATCGGTATTCGTCATGGTGAGAAGATGTACGAGACCCTCCTGACCAAGGAGGAGGCTGCCAAGGCCATCGATATGGGTAATTTCTATGCCGTGCCTGCTGATAACCGCGACTTGAACTACGATAAGTATTTCAAGGAGGGTGACACTAAGCGCGCTACTATCGAAGAGTTCAATAGTGATAACACCTATCGCCTGAACCTTGAAGAAACCAAGGCTAAGATTGCAGACTTGCAATACATCAAGAACGAACTTGCGGGTATTCCGAATCTTGTGTAACGAACACGGATCTAACGGATATACACAGATGTTTTTATATTGATGATAAGTTTTATTTTGCTTAAGTGTATTGAAAGCTGGCTTTCATAAGCACTTTAGAAAAACAAAACCTTTGTTCAGAACAAAGCAATCTTTCCTGAGATTGTCATCAAAATAAAAAGATAATCCGTTCAATCCGAGCTATCCGTGTTCAAATAATAAAAAAAGAATATGCGTGTTTTAGTAACTGGAGCGAAAGGATTCGTGGGGAAGAACTTATGTGCGGCCCTGCGGAACATTCGCGATAATAAAGATCGTCGGTTCCCTGAATTGAAGATTGAGGAAATCTACGAGTATGACCTGGATTCGAAGCCCGAGGAGTTGGATGCCTGGTGCAAGGATTGTGACTTCGTTTTCAACCTTGCGGGAGTAAACCGCCCTCAGAATCAGGAAGAATTTATGCAGGGTAACTTTGGCTTTGCATCAACCTTGCTTGATACGCTCAAAAAGCATAAGAATATATGTCCTGTAATGCTGTCGAGTTCGCAGCAGGCTTCGTTGACTGGTCGTTTTGGAAACTCAGAGTATGGACGGTCGAAGAAAGCTGGTGAAGACCTGTTCTTGGAGTATGGCAAAGAGACTGGTGCAAAAGTGCATGTGTATCGATTCCCGAATCTGTTCGGTAAGTGGTGTAGGCCGAATTATAACAGCGCAGTGGCAACTTTTTGTAATGCGTTTGCGAATGACCTGCCCTATACTGTCACTGATCCCAGCGTTGAGTTGGAGCTGCTGTATATTGATGACCTCGTTGATGAGATGATTGCCGCCCTTCAGGGCAACGAACACCGCTGTGAGTTCAACGGCCTCGAAGTCATCCCAATGGTCAATGGTCAATGTTTAGTGGTCAATGAAGGACGCTATTGTTACTGTCCAGTAACCCATAAGATAACATTAGGTGAAATAGTTAATCTGCTTCAGTCCTTTGCTGAGCAGCCGAAGACGCTGATGATACCTGAGATACCAGAAGGTAGTTTCGCTAAGAAACTATATTCAACCTATCTGAGTTATCTGCCAAAGGAGAAGGTGGCCTTCCCACTGAAGATGAATGTGGATGACCGTGGTTCGTTTACAGAACTGGTACATACGCTGAACAGTGGCCAGGTGAGCATCAATATCTCGAAGCCGGGCATCACAAAGGGGCAGCACTGGCACAACACGAAGTTTGAGCAGTTCATTGTAGTGAAAGGTCATGGTCTCATTCAGCAGCGTAACTTGAATGATCCAGAGGGTAAAGTGCTGGAATGGGAAGTGAGTGGTGACAAGATTGAATCTGTTCACATGCTCCCTGGCTATACACATAACATCATTAATCTGAGTGAAACAGAAGACCTCGTAACAGTGATGTACTGCAACGAGGTGTTTGACGCTTCGCGTCCAGATACTTTCTTCGAGCCTGTAAAGTAACGAACACGGATTTAACGGATATACACAGATGTTTTTATATTGATGATAAGTTTTATTTTGCTTAAGTGTATTGAAAGCTGGCTTTCATAAGCACTTTAGAAAAACAAAACCTTTGTTCAGAACAAAGC